>RCMY010000862.1_pt1 | contig 29141 bp, 20 predicted proteins | sample 2041341 | NCBI WGS metagenome assembly RCMY01 (sample SAMN09708234, study PRJNA481090) | Marine sediment metagenome, whole genome shotgun sequencing project. | reverse complement strand
GATAATGTCACTTAATGTCACTCGCCAAACCCTTATAAACAAAGGGCTAGTGACATTATGACATTAGTGGCATTGAAAAAACTTTTTCTGGTAGAAAGAAGTCTTTAGCTGATAGCGCAGTAAGAATGCAGCAGGCAGAATTCCTCACTGCGTTATCTGCGGGAGATATTGGGCTTCTATTCTGTTCAGACATAGAGATTATAAATGTTTCTGAAATATAAATCAAAGAAAAATGGTTATCAGTTTCTCAGGTTATTAATATATAAAAATACATAATTTTTAAATTATATTATAACCTATTATAAATATCTATAAAATTTTATTATTACCTTTGCACTATAAATAAATCCATGAACAAATAAGCAAAATGAATTTAATCGTTTTTTAGTTATACAACAAGAAATTAAAACTAACAATATAGAATTTTATAATTATGATAAGTAACAACATGGCAAAGAATTTGCGAGTTCTGCGCGAGCGTTTTGGTTACTCGCAAGCAGAAGTGAGCAGTTATTTGAAAATAAGTCAACCTGCTTATCAAAAATATGAGTCAGGCTTGACAGAAGTCTCAATGGAGGCCTTAGAAAAATTAGCTCAACTCTATGGAGTTGACGAGTACGAAATTATGGAAGGTAACGTAGAGCAGATGCAGATGGCTGGAGTGTTTGCTTTTCGTCGTAATGGAATAAAAGGTAATTTGGAAGACGTTTCACATTTCCAGCAAATTGTGAAGAATTATTTGATGATATGTCATGAGCTCGAAAAAAATAAATAATATCAGATTGGAAAATTATGCCAATCGACTTAGACTAGAGATAGGCATAAAATCTATCGATTCAGTAAGCATACATCAAGTACTCAGGAAAAAGAATATCATCACCAGTTTTCAACCTTTATCGGAAGATTTTGAGGGTATAGCTGTTCGTATAGCTGAAAATAATAAAAGCCAAAAACTTTTCATGCTCATCAATACCAACAGCTCTTATGGACGACAGCGCTTCACGGCTTGTCACGAACTTTACCATCTGCTTTTTCAGGATAATTTTTCTGTTTCCTATGATGCGAAAAGCACTGAAGAAAAAGACGAAGAAGAAAAAAACGCTGATTATTTTGCTTGTAGCCTTCTTCTTCCAGAAGAGGGACTAAGAATGCTTACCCCTCCTGAAGAGACACTAAAAGACCGTATAACAATAGCCACGATTTTAAAGTTAGAACAGAACTTTCGTTGCTCACGAACGTGCTTACTATCAAGATTAAAATCCTTAGGATGGATTACGGAGCAAACATACGATAAGTATAAGTCAGGTGTTATTCGTAGTGCAAGTGAATATGGCTACGACGTATCATTATACCTTCCTACAAAAAATAAAGAATTGATAGGTGATTATAACTTGAAGGCTCGGGAGTTATATGACAAAGGGCTCATTTCCCAATCTCGCTACTTTAGTTTACTGCGTGATATGGGAGTTGATTTTATAAAAGAAAAATAAGTATGGCGAGAGCAAAAGTAATTTTAGTAGATGCGGATGTAATTTCACATTTTATTGCTACTGGTCATATCTTTGATTTGAACAAGATTCTGTCACCCCATCATCTTCTTATTGTCGATAAGGTATATAAAGAAGCTTCTTATCATCCTTCAGATGATAAGCGCAAGGCTGATGTTGACGAATGGCTGGCGAAAAGTAAAGCAGAAAAAATAAATTTTCCTTCTGCTAATAGAAATATTGTCCACGAATTCTTCAAGATGAAGCATGAAAACCCGAAGTTGGGTGATGGAGAAACGGCCTGTATGGCTATGGCCAAATATGGAGGAGAGACCATCGCAAGCAGTAATTTCCGAGATGTTGCCGATTATTGCAAAGACAATAAAATAGAATACATAGGAGTTCTTGATATTTTAACTATAGCAAAGGATAAAGGGTATTGGACTTCAGAGCAATGTAATCAATTAATTAATGATGCAATTGCTACTAATCAAGCAAAGTTTCCTGTTGACCGTATAGAAGATTATAAATCAGATAAAGACTTAAGCTGTTTTTAGTATGAAAATAGTTACGCTTTTATTGTTCCGCTTGCGATCTGATAGATTGCCACCCCTACCCTTATTGTGATCTATGAGGCAGTGTGTTGTCTCCCGCAGATTACGCAGATCACGCAGAGGAATACAGTAAAGCTGTATTATTTCGCAGAGAAAGACAGGTTGGTGTGGTTAATGTGTTTTTGGGGTTTGGGGTTTGTCTGCGTAAATCAGCGAGATCTGCGGGAGACATTGGGGGTTCATTTGTGCGGATAGATTGAGTACGCTTGCGTGTTATTCTCCCGCAGATAGCGCAGATTACGCAGACGAATGCAGCAAAGCTGCATTATTTCGCAGAGAAAGACAGGTTGGTGTGGTTAATGTGTTTTGCGGGTAGTTGGGGTCTGTTGTTTGGGGTTTGTCTGCGTAAATCAGCGAGATCTGCGGGAGACATTGGGTTTCTTCTGTGCAGATTGATTGAGTACTCTTACATGTTATTCTCCCGCAGATAGCGCAGATCACGCAGACGAATACAGCAAAGCTGTATTATTTCGCAGAGAAAGACAGGTTGGTGTGGTTAATGTGTTTTTGGGGTTTGGGGGTTGATGTTTTGGGGTTTGTCTCCGTAAATCAGCGAGATCTGCGGGAGACATTGGGGGGTATTCTTCACTTATAGTATTTCTCTACAAGCGGAATGATATTGTCGGGAACTAGGTCGTGAAGCGATTGGCATTCTGAGACTCTACGCCTTATTTCTGTACTGCTTACATTATAAAGAGGTGTGTCTGCAAGCATCACGGTTGCGGGTAGCGTGGCTTTGTCTATCGGTGAATTTTCTCTTGGATAAACTACAATGTTGTAGTTGGCTATAATGTCACGATAGTTTTTCCATTGGTCAAAAGCTAACCAGTTATCAGCACCTATAATAAGCGTGAACTCTCTGTCGGGATATTCTTCAGTAAGCTTTTGCAGCGTGTTCCACATGTATGAAGGTTTGGAAAGACTGAACTCAAAGTCACTGGCTTTAAGAGCTTTCTCACCAGACAATGCGGCTTGCGCAATTTGCAATCGGCTGACATCGTCTAAAAGTGATGTTGATGATTTCTTAAACGGATTAAGCGGTGAAACGACAAACCAAATTTCATCTAGCGAAGCCAATTGCAATAGTTGGCTTGCAAGGGCAATGTGACCTGTATGAATAGGATTGAACGACCCACCGTATATTCCAGTTCGTATCATTTTCACGAATGTTTAAGAAATCAACAACAACAGTGTTTTTTATTCTTCAAGAAACTTTCTTACAAGAGCTAATGTCTCTTTTTCGGCTTCCTCAAGATTATCGTTTACAACAATATGATCGAATTTTGAAGCGAATGTTAGTTCGTATTCGGCCTTATCGAGACGTTGCTGAATTACCTCAGGAGAATCTGTGCCACGACCATTGAGTCGGCGGCGCAACTCTTCGATCGAAGGTGGTTGGATAAAAATGCTCATGGCACGATTGCCATAAAACTGCTTGATGTTGCATCCGCCCTTAACGTCTACATCGAAGACAACACTCTGACCGTCATTAAGTTGGGTTTCAACTTGTGATTTCAGTGTGCCATAGAATCTGTCTTTGTAAACCTCTTCGTGTTCAAGAAATTCGCCCTTATCAATCTTAGCGCGGAATTCATCAGGAGTGAGGAAAAAATATTCCACACCGTTCTGTTCTGTTCCACGAGGTGGACGGCTTGTGCATGAAATAGAGAAGTGGAGATTGAATTCAGGATGTTTCTTCATCAACCACTGTACGATAGTGCTCTTTCCGCTACCAGAAGGAGCTGAGAAAATAAGAAGTCCGTTCTTCATGCTTTAGAATGCGTTTAAAACTTGTTCCTTAATCTGTTCCAGTTCGTCCTTCATTTTCACAACAATATTCTGCATTTCAGCCTGATTGCTCTTGCTTCCAGTTGTGTTGATTTCACGTCCCATTTCCTGAGCGATGAATCCGAGTTTCTTTCCGATAGGTCCGTCCTCATTCATTGTCTCGCGGAAGTATTTAAGATGATTGCTGAGTCTTTGTTTCTCTTCGCTGATATCGAGTTTCTCTATATAATAGATAAGCTCTTGCTCAAGGCGGTTTTTATCGTAATCAACGCTAGGAATCTGTTCAAGACCCTTTATAATATTCTGACGAATCTTCTCTACACGGCTCTTCTCAAATGGTTCGATGCTGTGGAGTAGATTTTCAATATTATCAACTTTCTCAGTAAACTTTTTCTGAAGTGCAGCACCTTCCTGCTTTCTGAAAGCGAGCAAGTTGTTGATAGCTTCAGTGATAGCTTTGCTTGCAGCAGCCCATTCCTCGTCTGAAAGTTTTTCAACATCATTCTTTGTTGTGACGTCTGGCATGCGAAGAAGATTGCTGAACCAATCCTGAGGAACAGGAATTCCTGTTTTTTCGGAAATGGCTTTTATTTGATTGTAATAATTTTCAACAAGTGCAGCGTTAATAGGTGCGGCGTCAACAGCATCATCCTTCTCAATCCAAATAGAGAAGTCTATTTTGCCACGTTCCATTTGTTTAGCGACAATCTGACGTATTTCCATCTCCTTCTCTCTGTAGAGCGGAGCGATTCTCGTAGAAAGATCAAGTGTCTTACTATTTAATGATTTAATTTCAACATTAATCTTTTTTTGATTGTAGGTTACGATAGATTTTCCGTAACCAGTCATTGATTGTATCATACTTGTTTCACGTTAAATTTCTGCAAAAGTAATAATTTTGCGGGAAAAAAGCGTAAATTTGCACTTTATTTAGAATATATTTATTATTATGTCGTGTATATTGAACATTGAAACGAGCACAAACGTGTGCTCTGTAGCAGTTAGTAATGACGCCGAATGCATCTTTAACAAAGAAGATTACAGCGGACCACATCATAACGAGCAGCTTGGCCGCTTTGTAGATGAAGCTCTTTCGTTTATAGACAGTCACTCTTTAAAACTAGACGCAGTGGCTGTAAGTTGTGGCCCTGGTTCCTACACAGGATTGCGTATTGGAACTTCTATGGCAAAGGGAATTTGCTATGGTCGTGACGTGAAGCTCATTGCCATACCGACTTTGGAACTCCTAGCCGTTCCAGTTCTACTTAAAGAGCAGGCTGAGGAAGAAAATGCATTGCTAGTGCCAATGCTTGACGCGCGCCGTATGGAAGTCTACGCACAGGTATTTAATCGTTCACTAGATGAAGTGAGAAAAATACAAGCTGACGTAGTAACAGCTGAAACCTACAAGGAATATCTTGACAAGGGTCCTGTGTATTTCTTCGGAAACGGTGCTGCAAAGTGTATGGAAGAAATAAATCATCCAAATGCACATTTGATTAAAGATGTTGTGCCATTGGCAAAATATATGTTCCCATTGGCAGAAAAGCGCATCGCGCAAGGAAAGTTTGATGATGTGGCATATTTCGTGCCGTTCTATCTGAAAGACTTCGTTGCAAAATTGCCTAAAAAATTATTATGAACATCCAAGGATTAGACTACAACACACAACGTGAACAGCTTGTCATGCCTGAATACGGGCGTGAGGTGCAGAATATGGTTGACATTTGCGGTCAACTGGATACGAAAGCCATGAGACAATCGTGTGCAGAGACCATAGTGACTATCATGGAACGAATGTTTCCACAAAATCACGAGGACGTGGACTATAAACATAAATTGTGGGATCATCTTGCAATTATGAGTGACTTTAAATTGGATATCGACTGGCCTTATGACATTACTCAAGCTAACAAGATTGCAAGTAAGCCAAATCCAATGGCGTATCCAATGACAAAGATTTCGGTGAGACACTACGGTCACATTATGGCTGAAGTGTTTGAGAGATTGAAGACCATGGAACCTGGTGATGAACGCGATGAACTGACCAGACTTGCTGCAAACCAAATGAAGTTGAGCCTAATGATGTGGAGTCATGGATCGTGTGACAACGAGAAGGTGGCTGCTGACTTGGCGAAATATACTGACGGAAAAATTCAGCTTGATCTGAACACATTCGTATTCAACAAGATTATGGAGAATGAGCTAGTTGGCAACAGCCGCAGCAATAATAACCGTAATGGCAACAGCAGCAACAACAGTAACAACAACAAGCGCAGAAATCGAAGATAAAAGACTATGGAATCATTTATCATAGAAGGTGGACACCGACTAAAAGGAACCATCACTCCACAGGGAGCCAAAAACGAGGCCTTGGAAGTTATTTGCGCAATATTGCTCACTCCTGATCCTGTGAGAATAAAGAACATCCCTGAAATACTGGATGTGAATAATCTCATCAGACTATTGACAGATATTGGCGTAAAAGTAACACGCAACGCTGAAAATGATTACACTTTTCAGGCAGACGAACTGAATCTTGACTATCTTGATAGTCAGGAGTTTGTGAATAAATGCTCTTCGCTGCGAGGTAGCGTGCTTATGATTGGTCCACTGCTTGGTAGATACGGAAAGGCTACTGTTGCTAAACCGGGTGGCGACAAGATAGGACGCAGAAGACTTGACACTCATTTCTTGGGGTTCAAACATCTTGGAGCTAAATTTGTGAAAGACACAGAACGTGACGTTTTCAGGATAGAAAGTAAAAGACTTAAAGGTTGCTACATGCTGCTTGATGAAGCCTCGGTTACAGGAACGGCTAACATTATCATGGCTGCCGTGATGGCTAAAGGCACAACAACAATATACAATGCCGCATGTGAACCTTATATTCAGCAACTGTGCCACTTGCTTAACGCAATGGGTGCTAACATCAGCGGAATAGCAAGTAATCTGATTACAATTGTTGGCGTAGAGAAACTACACGGTGCCGACCACACAATATTGCCAGACATGATAGAGGTTGGTTCGTTTATCGGAATGGCAGCTATGGTTGGCGACGGCGTGAGAATAAAGGATGTGTCACTGAAAAATCTTGGTATCATTCCAGATGCATTCAGACGTCTTGGCGTGAAAATAGAAACAGAAGGCGATGACCTTATTATTCCACGTCAACCACATTATGTTGTGGATTCTTTTATCGACGGAACAATCATGACTCTTGCAGATGCTCCTTGGCCAGGATTGACTCCTGACCTTATTTCAGTGCTGCTCGTGGTGGCTACTCAGGCTCGTGGTTCTGTACTCATTCACCAAAAGATGTTTGAAAGTCGTTTATTCTTTGTGGATAAATTGATTGACATGGGAGCGCAGATTATTCTTTGCGACCCACACCGTGCTGTTGTAGTAGGTCACGATCATAAATTGATTTTACGCGCAGGACGAATGACAAGTCCTGATATCCGTGCAGGTATTGCATTGCTTATTGCCGCCATGAGTGCGGAAGGAACAAGTTGCATTGCAAATATTGCACAGATAGACCGTGGTTATGAGAATATTGAAAATAGACTTAACAAACTTGGTGCCTGCATCAAACGAGTAGATGATTAGACGTGAAGAAGTATATAAAATAGGTAAGCTGGGTAAACCCCACGGCGTGAAGGGCGAAGTATCGTTTATGTTTGACGATGACGTCTTTGACCGTGTAGACGCAGATTATCTAGTCTTAGACGTTGACGGAATACTTGTTCCTTTCTTTATAGAGGAATATCGTTTCCGCAGCGACGAAAGTGCAATTATGAAATTTGAGGATATTGATACTCAGGATCAAGCTAGAAACCTTACGGGTGACGAAGTTTATTTTCCACGCAGTCTTTCTGACAGCAGTGATGAAAATGTTTCATGGGCAGAAATATTCGGTTTTGAAGTTGTAGACAAAGACACCAATAACACAATAGGAATAATAAAGTCGGTAGACGACTCGACTATGAACACGCTTTTTGAAATAGAGACTACAGATGGCAGAGAAGTGCTAATTCCTGCCAACGAAGATCTGATTCACGAAGCTGACATGGAAAACCGTAGAATAAAAATGTTTATTCCGGAAGGTCTGCTCAACCTGTAATATTCACATTATTATATATTAATGAAGAAACAACAAATATGCATCCTCGGTTCTACTGGAAGTATAGGAACACAGGCGCTTGATGTGATTTCACAGCATAGTGACTTGTACGAGGTGTATTGTCTGACAGCCAATAACAGTGCGGAAAAACTTTCAGAACAGGCTCATAAATTTAAGCCTGCTGCAGTGGTGATTGCAAACGAAGACAAATATAAGGAATTGCAAGACTTGCTTGCTGACGAACCTGACATTAAGGTTTATGCAGGAAAGTCGGCACTTGAACAAATTGTTGAAGCCGAGCCGATAGATATGGTTCTTGCCTCAATGGTGGGATTTTCAGGATTTCTTCCAACGATAAATGCAATCAAGGCGCATAAGAAAATTTGTCTTGCAAACAAGGAAACACTTGTTGTTGCAGGAGAACTTATCTGTAATCTTGCAAAAGAAAACCACGTTCCAATATTGCCTGTAGACAGCGAGCATAGTGCAATTTTCCAAAGCATTGTTGGCGATGCTGACAATGAGATTGAAAAGATATTGCTTACTTGTTCGGGAGGTCCGTTCAGACTTTATTCTGAAGAGCAACTAAAGACTGTTACTGCAGCAGATGCATTGAAACACCCAACATGGAATATGGGTGCTAAAATCACGATAGACTCAGCGTCACTAATGAACAAGGGCTTTGAGGTGATGGAAGCAAAATGGCTATTTGGTGTTCCTGCAGAAAAGATTCAAGTGCTGATACATCCACAGAGCGTTGTTCACAGTGCAGTGCAATTTGTTGACGGTGCCGTGAAAGCTCAGTTGGGAGTTCCAGATATGAGACTTCCAATACAATATGCATTCTCTTTCCCAAAAAGATTGCACCTGAATGGAGAGCGTCTTGATTTATTCAAGCAGCAAAAACTGGAATTCTTTGAACCGGATATCAATAAGTTCAAGTGTCTGGCTCTTGCCTATGAAGCAATAAATAAAGGTGGAAACATGCCATGTATTTTAAATGCAGCCAATGAAATAGCAAACGCCGCATTCAGAAAGGATCAATGCACTTTCACAGGGATGGCAACCATTATAGAGCAAACAATGGCAAAAGCTACATTTGACAAAAATCCAGATCTTGATGTCTATTTGCAGACAGACAAGGAAGCGCGGGCAATAGCAAGCGAATTAATCAAGAAATATTAATAAATAACGAATATAATCAGCAATGGAAGTATTTTTAGTAAGATTGTTACAGTTTCTTCTGTCAATATCACTCTTAGTCCTACTTCATGAGGGAGGACATTTGTTCTTCGCAAAATTATTTGGAATCAGAGTTGAGAAGTTCTATATATTCATGGATCTTGGAATCGGTAAATGGGGAGGAAGTCTTTTCCGTTTCAAACCAAAGAAGAGTGACACAGAATATGGTATGGGTTGGTTGCCATTAGGTGGTTACTGCAAAATATCAGGAATGATAGACGAAAGTTTTGACACTGAGCAGATGGCTAAGCCTGCAGAGCCTTGGGAATTCCGCTCAAAGCCAGCTTGGCAGAGATTACTCGTCATGATAGGCGGTGTTTCAGTGAACTTTATCCTTGCACTTTTCATCTACGTAATGTTGATGTTTGCTTGGGGCGAAACTTATGTTCAGACAAAGGATATGAAGCAAGGCTTCGTGTTTAATGAAGAGGCAAAGAGTTACGGTTTCAAGGATCATGACATTCTTGTTGGAACAGAAAACGGCGCTTTCAAGGATTTCGGTGCTAAAATGTATCGTGAAATATCTAAGGCTAAACGCGTTGACATCATTCGTGATGGAAAGAAGATGAGTATCAACCTCACTGGTGACCTTAATCTGCTTGACATGATTAAGAATACACCAGCATTCTGTCTTCCTTATGTTCCTGCAAATATAGACTCAGTGATGGCTGATGGCCCTGCTGCTAAGGCTGGTATAAAGAAAGGTGACAAGATTGTAGCCTTGAATGGCACGAAGATTACTTCTTCTAATGAGTTTACCAACGAGCTGTCAAAACTTGACGATGTGCTTGCTTCTGCAACTACTCACGCTGACAGCATGAAGGTGCGCACAGTAACTGTAGGATTTATAGCAAATGGTGCTGATACCGCAGTGACAAGAAAAATGGTTCTTACCAAAGACTTGAAGCTTGCAGTTGGCTTCCCTGGAATTAATACTCTTTACACTCCATTCCACAAGAGTTATGATTTCTTTGAGAGCATTCCTGCCGGAATTAAATATGGTTGGGATATTCTTCATGGTTACGTGAGTGACATGAAATACGTATTCACTGCTGATGGTGCAAAGAGCTTAGGTGGCTTCGGTGCAATTGGCAGTATGTTCCCATCTTCATGGGATTGGTACGTGTTCTGGAAGATGACCGCATTCCTAAGTATAATTCTTGCTTTTATGAATATATTACCTATTCCTGCTCTTGATGGCGGACACGTGTTGTTCCTTATCTACGAGATTATTACGGGTAGAAAGTTAGGTGAGAAATTTATGATCAGAGCAGAATACATTGGAATATCTATACTCATACTACTTATGATAGTCGCCAATCTGAACGATATTTTGCGTTGGCTAGGCTATATGCATTAGTAAAAATCTTATTTCTAGAATAAAGTAACAAACTGTAAGCATTGAAACTTCAAACGCTTACAGTTTGTTTTGTTTTAAACAGTTTAATATTACACTTTGATATTAAAACAAATAATTAAATAAATTACAGAGCACGTTTAGGCGAGCTTGACTGTCATTTTGAAACTTATTTAGTAATTTTGCAATCAGATTGATAGGCAAACAAGAAAATTACTAAATAAATGCAGCAAGAAACAACCAACGGATTGTATAATGCCAACAACGAACACGATGCGTGTGGTGTTGGTATGATTGTTAATATTCATGGCAACAAGAGTCATGATATAGTTGACAGCGCTCTTAAAGTTCTTGAGAACCTGCGTCACCGTGGAGCGGAAGGCGCAGATGGAAAGACTGGTGATGGTGCAGGAATTTTGCTACAGATTCCTCACGAGTTTATATTATTACAGGGAATTCCTGTTCCAGAAAAGGGAAAATATGGAACAGGTCTGGTATTCTTTCCTAAAGATGAGAAACGCCAGCGTGAGATTCTATCAATAATGATAGAAGAAATTGAACGCGAAGGATTATCACTGATGCATTTGAGAAATGTTCCTACTAATCCTGATTGTTTGGGAGAGGCTGCCATTTCTACAGAACCTGATATCAAACAGATTTTTGTAACTGGTGTTACTGATGATAAGGTGGAGAGCTTTGAACGTACCTTGTATGTTATACGCAAGAAAATTGAAAGGCGTGTAGCAGATAAGGACTTCTACATCTGTTCATTATCTAACAAGAGTATTGTATATAAGGGAATGTTGTCTAGTTTGCAACTTCGTCAATACTACCCAGACCTTACTAATAATTATTTCACTAGCGGACTGGCACTTGTTCATAGTCGTTTCAGTACTAATACTTTTCCAACATGGAGTCTTGCACAGCCATTTAGAATGCTTGCACACAATGGAGAGATTAATACGATTCGCGGTAACCGTGGATGGATGCAAGCACGTGAATCAGTTTTGTCATCAAAACTACTTGGCAGCATAAGCGACATCTCGCCAATCGTTCAGCCAGAGATGAGTGACTCTGCTAGCCTTGACAATGTTTTTGAATTCTTCGTTATGAGTGGTTTGTCATTGCCTCACGCAATGGCAGTAATGGTACCTGAGAGTTTCAACGACAAGAACCCTATCAGTGAAGACCTGAAGGCTTTCTATGAATATCATTCTATCTTGATGGAGCCTTGGGATGGTCCTGCAGCATTGCTATTTAGTGACGGTAGATTTGCAGGTGGAATGCTAGACCGTAATGGTTTGCGTCCTGCACGTTACACGATTACTAAGAACGATACAATGGTTGTTGCCAGTGAAGTTGGAGTTATGGACTTTGATCCTAGCGAAATAGCTGAAAAAGGCCGCTTGCAACCAGGTAAGATCTTGCTTATTGATACACAAGACGGTAAAATATATTATGACGGTGAAATAAAGGAACGCCTTGCTGCGCAACATCCTTATCGTCAATGGTTAAACACTAACCGTATTGAACTAGAAAAGATTCGCAGCGGAAGAAAGATTTCTAATAGCATCGACGATCTAAAATATAAGGAAATTGAATTCGGATTCGGCGAGGAAGACATCAACGACACAATCATTCCAATGGCAACAAAAGGACAAGAGCCTACTGCTTCTATGGGTAATGATACTCCATTGGCAGTGTTGTCTGACAAGCCACAGTTGTTCTTCAATTACTTCCGTCAGCAGTTCGCTCAGGTAACTAACCCTGCTATTGACTCTATTCGTGAGAATCTGGTAATGAGTCTTACAGAATATATTGGTAGAGTTGGAACAGGAATACTAAATCCTGACGAGACAAACTGCAAGATGGTGAGACTTCCTCATCCAATCTTGACAAATACACAACTGGATATTCTATGTAACATCAGATATAAGGGATTCAACACAATAAAACTTCCTATAACATTTGACGGCACTAAGGGCGGAGATGGATTACATGACGCACTTGACGAATTATGCAGTAAAGCAGAAAAGAGTGTTGACGATGGTTACAACTATATCATACTTACAGATCGTGAATCAGAAGGTGATCAGGTAGCAATACCTTCATTACTTGCTGTGAGCGCAGTTCACCATTATCTTATAAGTGTAGGAAAACGTGTTCAGACTGCTCTTATTGTTGAGAGCGGTGATATTCGCGAAGTAATGCACGCAGCATTGCTACTTGGTTATGGAGTTTCTGCTCTGTGTCCTTATATGACTTACGCTATACTTGATGAGCTCGTAAAGCACGGAAAGATTCAGGAAGACTACAACACAGCTGAAGCTAATTATATCAAAGCTGTGAAGAAGGGTCTGTTCAAGATTATGGCAAAGATGGGTATCAGTACTATCCGTAGCTATCGTGGAGCAAAGATTTTTGAGAGCATCGGACTTTCTGAGAGTCTGCTCAATACGTATTTCGGAACAGAAACAAGTACGATTGGAGGTATCGGACTCGAAACTATTGCTAACGATGCAATCGCAATGCATAAAGAAAGCATGGCTGCTCGCGAAAAGAATACAGATACTCCGCTTCCTACTCTTGGTCAATTCCATTGGCGCAAGGATGGAATACAGCATGCTTGGAATCCTGAGACAATTGCTACTTTGCAGTTGGCAACACGAACAGGAAACTATGATACTTTCAAGAAATACACAGACCTTGCTGATAAGAAGGAAAAGCCTATCTTTATTCGCGACTTCTTTGACTTCAAACGTAAGCCTATTCCAATTGAGAAAGTAGAACCAGTAGAGAATATTGTTAAGCATTTCGTAACTGGTGCTATGAGTTTCGGAGCTTTGTCAAAAGAGGCTCATGAGGCACTCGCATTGGCAATGAATAAGCTTGGAGCACGAAGCAACACAGGTGAAGGTGGTGAAGACGAGGATCGTTTCCATTCAACATTTGAGGGAATAAGCCTCAACAGTAAGACAAAGCAGGTAGCCAGTGGACGTTTCGGTGTAACAACAGAATATCTAACAAACGCAGAGGAAATTCAGATCAAGGTAGCACAGGGTGCTAAACCAGGTGAAGGTGGTCAGCTTCCAGGCTTTAAGGTAGATGAAATCATCGCCAAGACTCGCCATTCTATTCCAGGTATAAGCTTGATATCTCCTCCTCCTCATCATGACATTTACAGTATTGAGGATTTGAAGCAACTTATCTTCGACTTGAAGAATGTTAATCCACATGCTGCTATTAGCGTAAAACTCGTTGCTGAAAGTGGAGTTGGAACGATTGCTGCTGGTGTTGTTAAAGCAAAAGCAGACTTAGTCGTAATCTCTGGTGCAGAAGGTGGAACTGGAGCTAGTCCAGCATCAAGTATGCGCTTTGCAGGTATTTCTCCTGAAATAGGACTTTCTGAAACTCAGCAGACTCTTGTAAAGAACGGTTTACGCTCACTTGTTCGCCTACAGGTAGACGGGCAGCTAAAGACTGGTAGAGATGTTATCATGATGGCTTTGCTTGGTGCAGAGGAATTCAGTTTCGGAACTTCAGTACTCATTACTCTTGGTTGTGTAATGATGCGTAAGTGTAATCAGAATACATGTCCAATGGGTGTTGCAACACAGGATCCAAAACTTCGTGCACATTTCCGTGGAAGTTATAAATACGTAGTAAACTATTTCACTTTCCTTGCTCAGGAAATAAGAGAATATCTTGCTGAAATGGGTTATAAGAGTCTTAACGAAATCGTTGGTCATACAGAACTTCTCGTACCTCGTACAACAGAGAATGCAAAACTGGCTACGCTTGACTTCACACGTTTGTTGTATAAGGAAACTGGTGATAGCAGCATGTATTGCACAAAGAGCCAAGAACATGATCTTGACGGAATACTTGACAAGCAAATCATAAAAGGCGCTAAGAAGGCAATTGAAACTAACGGAGAGGTTGACTTAGACTTCGCAATAAAGAATACTGACCGTGCCGTAGGTACAATGCTCAGCGGATATATTGAGAAATATAAGTCAGACTTACGTGAGAAGGGTAACGATAAGGTTGTAGAACCAACTATAAACGTTAAGTTTAAGGGTGCTGCAGGTCAGAGTTTCGGAGCATTCCTTGTAAAGGGAGTTGACTTCAAACTAGAAGGTGAAACCAATGACTACTTTGCTAAGGGATTAAGCGGAGGTCGCATTTCTATCCTTCCTCCTATTCGTTCAAACTTCAATGCCGAGGACAATATCATTGCTGGTAACACAGGACTTTATGGTGCCACAAGTGGTGAACTCTACATCAATGGTAAGGTTGGTGAACGTTTTGGAGTTAGAAACTCAGGTGCGATATCTGTAATCGAAGGTGCTGGTGACCATTGCTGTGAATATATGACAGGTGGACGTATTGTAGTTCTTGGTGAGACAGGACGTAACTTTGCTGCCGGAATGAGTGGTGGTGTAGCTTATGTTTGGGACAAGAATCACGACTTTGATTACTTCTGTAACATGGATATGGTTGAGATAAATCTCGTAGAGGAAAGTAGTTACCGCAAGGAACTTCATGAACTCATACGTCAGCATTACCTCTATACTGGTTCTAAGTTGGCAAGAACAATGCTTGACGACTGGAGCAAATACGTAGAAGACTTCATCCAAGTTGTTCCTATTGAATATAAGCGTGTTCTACAGGAAGAGCAAGTGAAGAAGCTTCAACAGAAAATTGCAGACATGCAAAGAGACTATTAACGGTAAGAATGTAAGAAAATTTAGATATGGGAAATCCTAAAGCATTTCTATCTGTGCCACGTAAAGAGGCCGGATATAGACCAATTCACGATAGAATCCACGACTTTGGAGAAGTGGAGCAAACACTTAACAGTAATGACCGCCGTACTCAAGCTTCACGCTGTATGGATTGCGGTGTTCCTTTCTGTCACTGGGCTTGTCCATTAGGTAACAAGCCACCAGAGTGGAACGATGCCTTGTTTAAGGGGGATTGGCAACTTGCGTATGAATTGTTGACTACAGACAATGACTTTCCTGAGTTTACAGGACGTATCTGTCCTGCATTGTGCGAGAAGGCCTGCGTGTTGAATCTTATGGACCACAATCCTACGACAAATCGTGAAGATGAGTGTGCCATTATAGAGCATGCATTCTCTGAAGACTATGTACAACCTCGTATACCAAGTCGTAATGGTAAAACCGTAGCTATTATTGGTGGTGGTCCTGCAGGACTTGCTGCTTCTACCCGACTGAATCAACTTGGTTACAAGGTAACAGTTTTTGAAGCTTGTGAGAGTGCTGGTGGATTGCTTAGATATGGTATACCAAACTTTAAGTTGAACAAAGCTATCATCGATCGCAGAATTGCTCTTCTAGAAGCAGAAGGCATTGAATTTAAATATAATCAGAATATTGATTCAAACAAATTGCCTAAGGGATTTGATGCTTATGTAATTGCTACAGGTACACCAACTGCTCGTGACTTAACTATTCCTGGACGTGAACTCAATGGTGTTTATCTAGCCCTTGAAATGCTTTCACAACAAAACAGAGTCCTTGCAGGAATGCAATTTAAGAACAGTGAACTAGTAAATGCCAAAGGTAAAGATGTTCTTGTGATTGGTGGCGGTGATACTGGTAGTGACTGTATTGGAACAGCTAACAGACAAGGCGCAAAGAGCGTTACACAGATTGAAATTATGCCTAAACCTCCTGTTGGACCTGAAGATCCAAATAGTCCATGGCCTAATTGGCCTCGCACAATGAAGACTACATCAAGTCACGAGGAAGGTTGTACACGTCGTTGGAATATAAACTCATTGGAATTCCTTGGTAAAGACGGAAAACTAACAGGCGTAAAGGTTCAAGAAATAACATGGGAGCCAAATCCAGAAGGAGGTCGTCCTATCATGAAGCCTGTAGGAAAACCTGAAATCATAAAGGCTGACATGGTATTGTTGGCAATGGGATTCCTAAAACCACAACATCCGCAGTTCCAAGACAATGTTTTTGTTGTAGGAGATGCTGCTAATGGTGCAAGTCTTGTTGTAAGAGCTCTTGCCAGTGGTAGGGACATCGCAGAAGAAATAGACCGCAAGTTGTCACACTAATGTAACATTTGTTTAAAGCGGTTGTAATATATTGCTTTTACCTTTGCAGCAAATTAAATTAAAATTTGTTACAAAGGTGGAAACAATATATTTTTTTATTGTCGCATTTCTGCTATGTTTAGCAGTATTCGATCTTTTTGTTGGAGTGAGCAATGACGCCGTAAACTTTCTTCAATCGGCGATTGGGGCAAAAGTTGCGACTTTCAGAACAGTGCTAATCATCGCATCGCTTGGTGTTGTGGTTGGAGCTATTATGTCATCAGGCATGATGGATGTAGCGCGGCACGGAATAATTACGCCGAGTCAATATTCATTCGAGGAGGTGATGACGATATTCCTTGCTGTAATGGTTACCGATGTAATCATACTTGATGTTTTCAATACGCTAGGAATGCCTACTTCCACTACGGTTTCCTTGGTTTTTGAGCTTCTTGGTGGAGCATTTGTCATCGCCACAATAAAGGTACTTTCAAATGACACTCTAGGCTATGGAATGCTTTTGAATAGTGATAAAGCACTTAGCGTTATCGTTGCTATATTCGTATCAGTGGCAATTGCATTTATTTTTGGTGTGATTGTCATGTGGCTTTCACGATTGATATTTACATTCAACTACAAAAGCCGTTCACAGATAGTGACTGTGATCTTTGGTGGAATAGCTTTTACCACTCTTTCATATTTCATATTCCTAAAGGGATTAGGAAAAAGCCCTTATATCAGTACTGCTGTAAGTGATTACATTAGTGTTCACACAGAAATGCTGATCGTTTATACATTCATTGTATCTACAATCATAATGCAGATTATACATTGGTTGGGGTATAATATCTTTAAGTTTGTTGTGTTAATGGGAACATTTGCACTAGCAATGGCTTTTGCAGGAAATGATCTTGTAAACTTTATAGGCGTTCCACTTGCCGGACTAGATTCTTATAACGATTTCATAGCAAATGCTAATGGTGCTTCAGCTGGTTCTTTCCAAATGTGGTCTCTTATGTCTAGTGCACACACTCCTCCACTTTATTTACTTGGGGCAGGCGTGATAATGATTATAGCAATGGCTAAATCAAAGAAAGCGCACAATGTGATAAAGACTTCTGTAGATTTGAGCCGTCAAGATGAAGGAGATGAAATGTTCGGAAGCTCTAAAACAGCTAGGGCAATAGTTAGATACACTCAAAATGCAAACAACCAGATTACGAAGGCGTTACCAAAACGAATTACGAGTTGGATAGACAGTCGTTTCGATAAACAAAACCTTGTGCTAGAGAACGAGAATGCAGCATTTGACATTGTGAGAGCTGCAGTTAATCTTGTGCTTGCATCAATGTTGATCACGATAGGAACAAATTATAAATTGCCACTTTCAACAACTTATGTGACATTTATGGTTGCAATGGGATCTAGCTTGGCCGATAAAGCATGGAGCAGAGAAAGTGCAGTGTTCAGAGTAACTGGTGTAATAAGTGTAATCGGAGGATGGTTTATCACAGCAGGACTGGCATTTATTGCTTGTGCTATTGTTTGCCTCATTATGTATTATGGTGGAATCATTGCTAAAGTGGCTTTTATGGCTGTTGTTATAATAACTCTGATACGCTCAAACAGAAATTTTTCTCGCAAGTCAAAGGAAACTGAAAATGAAGATAACGCATTCAGACTTATGATGCGCTCAAATGATCCTGAAATCATCTGGGATTTACTTCGTAATCACGTTAGCCGTACGCAAAGCTATGTCAACAGATTTGCACTTGCCCAATATAACAAAATTGTAGATGGACTTGCAAATGAAAATGTTCGCGAATTGGCTAAGTGTGGCAAACAATTGAAAACAGAACAGCAAACCTTGAAGAAATACAGACGACAGGAAATGCTTGCACTGAAAAAACTACCTTTTGACATTGCAATAGAACGCAATACATGGTTTCATCTAGGGGCTAATTCTGATCAGCAGTTTATTTATAGTCTTCGTCGTATGCTAGAACCAATAAAGGAGCATGTGGATAATAATTTTAATCCTCTTCCTGAGCAATACATCACAGAATACAGACAGATAAGTCATAAGGTCAACGACTTAATGAAGCAGTCTGAGGCTCAGATTTCTACATGCAGGTATGATAACTATCGAGATATACTTTTAGAGGCTGACATGCTTAAGAATAAGCTCTCAGCAGTTCGTAAGCTACATATAGACAGAATACAATGCAGCGATGATAACAGTGAGATGCAGATTAACATGGTCTATCTGAATCTTCTGCAGGAAACTCAGGAATTCATGAGCGTTATGAGGCATCAACTTAGAGCTGCCAAAAAGTTTATTGAGAACTAAATGTTTATCTTTATATGTGTTGGCTGAATTAGAACAACAACATTTTGTTTGGAAAAAGTAGGTTGTGTGCGGACACAATATATTGATTTACATCAAGAAAAAGTGTATTTATGCACTAAATGTGCCTAAAAGTATTGCACGAAACTCAAAATAAGCCTATCTTTGCATCATCAAAAGGTTAATAGATTGTTTAGGTTAGTAGTAATAAAATTTTAGGTTTAGTTATTAGGTTTAAGGTAAAGTTAATAGATTGTACAGGTAATAACATGGAGACCGTGAGGTTACCATTTATTAAGATTTAGGTTTAAAAAAAGATAACAGACGTTGAAACTCGAGATTTGAGTTTCAACGTCTTTTCTTTTGTATAGTTGCTATTATTTACAAACTCTGTGTGAAAGCTTTTGGTGTCATGTTCATTTTTCGCTTAAACATCTCACGGAAATTCTTGATATCCTTAAAACCGCATTTTTCGCTGACAGTTTCGATATTGGTAGATCCATGCTTGAACATCTGCACTGCCTTGTAGATTTTGTAATCGTTGATAAACTCTATGAGAGACATTCCAGTCATCTGCTTTACTTTTTTATAAAGTGATGAATGACTCATAGCTAGCTTGTCTGCAAGGAAGTCTATACTGAAATCATCATTATTCAGATTGTCATCTATAATCTCTCTACACCTTAACAGGAATATCTGTTCTTCCTTGGTGTAGTTGTTGGCCTTATTGGTGATTGAACTTGTCAACACGGCATTATCTGATTGCTCTACGAGACGGTCGATACGCTTTCTCAGCACCTTCAGTGAAATAGGTTTTGTGATGTAAGCATCTGCTCCGTTATCAAAAGCTGCAAGCATGTCTTCCTCTGAGGTCTTGGCTGTGAATATCAGTACTTTTATATTAGCCAGCTTCTTATCAGCTTTTAGCTTGGCAAGGAACTCTAGCCCATCCATCTTCGGCATCATAATGTCGCAGATGATGATATCAGGAAGGTTTTGAGCTGCCTGAGCCAACCCCTCTACTCCATCAGAAGCTTTGAAAACTTTGAAGTCTGAAATAAGATTACGCTCAAGCAACTGAATTGTCTGTGGCTCGTCGTCAATAATCAGCACAGAATGTGTGGCTGTAGGATTATTGGGTAGCTCTTCGGAAGTAACAGGATTAACAAGATTCTCCTCAACATCAAGAGCGGAAGGGAACTTCTCATTTAAATCTTCATTAGAATATTCTATCTTTGGGATGGTAAAGATAAATTCTGAGCCTTTGCCGACATTGCTTTCAACGGTAATACGCCCACCATGGAGTTCAACAAAGCTCTTGACAACCGACAAACCGATTCCATCTCCATGGCTTTGCTGTTCGCCTCGCTCTGTGCGGAAGAAACTTTCGAAGATGGTGTCACGCATTTTCTCCATAATGCCAATTCCATCATCTTTTATTGAAAACACCACATCTTTATCTCTTTCTGTTACAGAGAAGACCACGTTTCCGCCTTTCTTGGTGTATTTAAACGCATTAGAAACTAAATTAGAAATGATCATCTCTAGCTTTTCGGCATCAAATGTAAGCTGAATATCAGGGTAATCAGACAAGAACTTAAAAGAAATTTCTTTCTGTTCGCATAGACTCACATAATCCTCGATAAGATTTTGACAAAAATCAACTACGTTTATACGCTGCAAAGCCAATTGCATCTTGTCGGAATCCATCTTTCTGAAATCGATAATACGGCTGATGAGTTTATTGAGTTTTACCGAACTACGATACATAGAATAGAGATAAGTATAGGGCACTTTAACGATAGATTTTTTAATATCCATCAGTTCTTCTATCTGTGCAGCAATAAGAAAAACAGGAGTACGCAACTCATGAATAATATTCGTATAGAATGTCATTTTTGCATCGTTGAGCTTTTTCAACGTGTCTTTCTCAATCTGACTTATCTGTATTTTGTGCTTGATGTCTAGTTCGTAAAGATAGAACTTCAATGCAGAAATAAGGAGTAATAAAACAAGAATAATCCACAAGCAGATCGCCCAAGTAGCTTTATACCACGGTGGAGTGACAACAATGTGGAGGGTGGCAGATTTCACCCAATGCCCGTTACTATCAATACAGCGCACTAAGAAATCGTATTTACCTGGGGGGACATTGGTATAAGAAACTTCACGTGAGCCTGACAATTCACGCCAAGACGTCTCCAATCCTCGTAGATAACATGAGAAATGCACACGGTTTGGCGAGTCTAGTTCGGGGACGGCGAAATGAATTGTAAAGAAGTTCTGATCATGGGCCAAGCTTATATTCTTAATACTATCGCCATAGAGGTTAAACACCCTCTTGTCATTATTCAACAGGTTCAGAGACGTGAGACTTACTTTGCTATAAAGTTGCCTGTAGTGGATGAGAGCAGGATTGAACATAACCAATCCCTTGGTGCTTCCAAAAAACATAGTACGACCATTGAAAAGGCTTGAATTATAAGTGAAAGTGGAAGGTATATTCTCATCAACATCAAATCTAGCAAAAGTCTGAGTATTAGGATCAAATCTAAACAAACCATTATCGGTTCCTATCCACAACTGCCCCTCGTTATCTTCCTCTATTGTTACCACATTATTATCAGTTAGCCCCTGATTATTGTCATATTTACGTATTGCATTCCGCCTCTGGTCGATGCAATATAAACCATAATATGAAATAGCAACCCAAAGCCTATCATGCGAATCTACATAAATATATTTGATGTCATTGGCAGGTAACCTTACAACTCCTGAATTTGCAGAATAGTGCTTCTGAATTTTATAGCTACGTCTGTTGACCTTATAAACACCAAGATGACTCGCACCAATCCAAATATTGTCACCCTTGCGCTGGATTGATGAACAGTTAACTCCTATCAGCGATTTGATAAGTTTATTCTTAGTTGTTTTCTTGTTAAAAACGGTAATATTAGGACCACCTACCCAAAGGTTTCCCAATCCATCATCGCACATTGTCCACACATTATTTTCATCGCCAAGTTTGACAGAAGGCATTTTGAACAATTCAAAATCAGAAGTACCTAGCGAATATCTAACTAGACCCTTGGTATAAATTGCCATCCAGACATCATCACCATCCTTTAGCAACGATACGATATTATTGCCTGCAAGATTGCTATTTGAGGTGTTAAACACATGCGTCTGTCGAGTAAGCTTATCGTAGATATTCAATCCACCTCCGTCAAGTCCCATATAGATTTTATTGTGGTCGTCAACCACAGCGGTGACAATATCATAAGTGATTCCATGATTTGTACGGTTGAGCATTACGAATTTAGACTGTTTATCTGAATATAAATTAACTCCAGCACGATAAGTGCCCACCCATAAATCACCATTTTTATCCTTAAACAAACAATAAAGTGCATTGCCGCTCATACTCGTATTTTGCGAATCAAGTTTGGTGAACTTGCCATTTTTAGCAAACAACAATCCAGCTCCATCAACAGCAAAGACTGTACTACCCTTGTAATCCATCACATCCATTACATTATCGGGTGCGACAACGGCAGCTGGATAAAGCTTATCTCCTACTACTTTGAACACAAGACTTTTGCGTCCAATTCCATTACCCACAAAAACGGCATTAGACTTCTTACTGTAATAAATATTTATATTATAAGTGATACTGATTTTTTGTTTTATACGATAAAGAATGCGACTTGCATCAGCTGACAACACATAAAGTCCAGCAGAGCCAACTCCCACCAGCATTCCATTTTTGAATTTATTGATTGCATAGATTTTGCAGCCATGAGAAAGTTTGCGAAATTTAATATCGGAAGCAGAAACACTTTTAACATAATAATCGCCGTTTTCATCAGCAGCAATAATATTTCCACGATTAATCAACAAAGAGTTCATTCGCGATTTGAACAAATAAGAACGTTGTTTGTCAACAACAGAGCACTTATGAAAAAGTCCATCGCTGAAAGAATAAAAATCAATGCCCTTATTGGGTGCGACAACGAGTCCATCACCAACAGGCAATATCTTGCGCACATTATTATCCGACAAAGAAAAGGCATCGTTGACATTGTGCCTGAACGTAGTAAACAGGAGTCCGTCGTAACGGCAAAGGCCATTGAGAGTTCCCATCCAAATAAATCCACGGGAATCCTGACTCACGCAATTCACTGTATTATCAGGAAGTCCGGAAGTATTGTCTATAACTTTAAACTGCTCACTAGCACTCAATCGCAAAAATGACAAAATACAGAATATTGTTGACAAAGACAGGCGATAATTATTTTTCATGAAAATACATATTGATTAATCGTAAGTGCAAAAATACGAAATAAAAACCTAACCACAAGAAATAACATGAAATAAAAAAGATTGATTCTTCATTCTATTATGCTTATAAACTAAAAAAACGTGTAAATCTAATAGAAAAATAATCCATACAGGAATAAAATAAGGTCGATTCTCAATTAAACTGAGAATCGACCAAACATTAAATCAATATATTCCTATTTAGAATAATATCTTTATTGATAAACACGTACATAATCAATGTAGTATTTCATAGGGAAAGCACTATTATCTATGCTTCCGCCATTATCTCCACCTAAAGCAAGATTCAACCAAATAAGATCGCCAAAGTCTGTAACGGTATTGCTAAAAGGATTCATACCGCCACCACTAGGAGCACCACCACCATTACCATTTACAGTTTTTGATGTACTTATTTCATTAATCAATTCATCATCAATATAGATCTTCAAGCTATCACTGGTCCAATCCAAACGCCAGATGTGGTATTTTGCCGCCCAGTCCTTATCCTTGCTTATATAATTATCCATTGGCACAACCTTAGACTGCCAGTTACCGCTCCATCTCTTATCTGAGCCCCAACAATAGTTGGCATGAATTGCAGGAACACCACCTGAAGGATAAGACTCCAAAATATCAATCTCGCCACCAAGAGGCCATTCCCAAGTATTGCCGACTTGCCAGATAGCAGGCCAAGAGCCACTTGCTGTAGGAATCTTTGCACGTACAATTACTGTACCATATTTATAGATGTATTTGCTTTGCATAGAAGCACTTGTGTATTCAGCATACTGTCTATTGTGCTTCCAATCAGAACTTCCTGACTGATAATTAGGATTGGTTACTCTTTCTTTTCTTCCCTCAATCAGACAAGCTCCCTTACCATCTAGATAAGCATTATCTGCCTGATACCACTGATCTTCGTGATTACGCTGAAAACCGTTTTCAAAAGACCATTTGTTGGCATCAGGTTTTCCTGTTCCATTGAACTCATCATTCCAAACAAGAGTTTTTCCGTTGAACTGAAGCTTAGGACTTGTCTCGTCTGGCTTTGTAGGATCTTGAGTAGGCAATGTTACGTAAAGCATCATTGTGCTCACTTTATCATTGATTTTATAATCAGAAGAGTTTTTCAAAGAAATAGGCAAAACGAAAAATGCATCTGTATTTTCATTTCTTACAGGATTAGCCAACAATGTGCCACGATGAATAGTTATTGTAACATCATCAGACTTTTTCTGTCCAGCTTTCAGCGTAATATCTTTTGAAGACAGGCTGTAAGCATCAGCAGGCATTAAAATGGCATTAGCATACTTTGCATAAACACCACCCGTTGAAGCCAAAGCAATTGCTTTATTCAAAGAATCACTATTGATAACAATATCGGCTTTACAATCATTGTCAGCTTTCTGGTTTAGATACAAAGAAGTGTTGATTGTTATTGTGGTGTCTGTTTTTTGACCTTCCTTCAATCCTATTGAAGAATTACACTCACTTCCGTTCCATACTTCACGAGCCTGATTCAGTGCCAGCCATTTATAAGAACCGCTATCAACATCTGCACGATCTTCAAACTCCTTGCATGCGCATAGTGAGCTTGCTGCCCAAAAAGCAGCACACATTACCATAACGCCTTTAATATTAATCTTGTTCATCATGTTTTTTATTTTGATTCAGGGTCATTAATTATTATCTGAGCATCATAGAAAGCAAACTCAGAAAGATTAAAATACTTGACGTCTCCAAAAGTCTTGGTTACGACAAATCTGAAATGAGTAAAATCAGTCTTTGCAGAATAAACATCAGAAGTATATTCAGCATTGCTTCCAGAAGGAAGATTTGAATTTACAGTCCCCACAGTTTCCCAATTTGTGCCGTCGCTGCTTACCTGCAAGTCAAAAGCCTGAGGACCAACTTGTGAGCCATTACGGTTTTTATACCAAATGACAAAATTCTTATGACTCTCATTTAAATCAATCTGAATATACTGAGGCAAAGCCTTCTGAGGACTACTCCACCTCGTATGGAAGAACGTGTTGGCATCACCATCAATAAGATTCTTGATAGGTCCTTCAGTTGGTTCCTGATCATCTGTACTCAACTGGTTTGCTGTCAAAACCACCTTGGTCTTGTTTACTGTCACGACTGCCTTTGCTCTACCCGACATTGCATTGAAATCGGTAACTCCGCCCTTATCACTTTGAGCGTTGTAGGCTTGGAAGTGGAAAGAATACTCTCCATATTTTCTTAATGTATTGCTGATAACGAGAGAATCAGTATATTTCGAGACGACACTCGTAACCAACTTATTGTCAGCAGGATTTACATAAGAAATCTTCATATACTCATAAGCAGGAGAAGCCTGTTTCCATTTAAGCTTAATACTTCCAGGCAATGAATCATAAGAAATTGCTGCAGCATCCAGAGTTACAGGTTTTTCTGTATATCCAGAGAACTCCATGTTTGTAAAGTTGTCGTCACAAGAAGAAACGAGACCGCAAAACGCAAAGACCAATATAATATATTTGATTTTTTTCATTGTTGTATCATTTTAATTATTTATCCCATCCAGGATTCTGTGTGAAATTAGAATTATTATGTTTCAATATTTCAGACTGAGGTATTGGGAACAAATACATTTTATCATCCCAATTACGCTTCACAACTTCACGATTATAAGAGAATGATCCATCTTGATTTTTCACGATGTGCATCTCTGTTATTGAAGCCAACTTACTACCTTCTTTCCAACGGCGCAAATCCCAGAAACGGTGTCCTTCGAAAGCAAGTTCCACCATACGCTCATTCTCGTATTTCTTCCAGAAGTCATCATTTGAAAGTCCGACAGGAAATTGTGGCATTTTTACATCAGCTCTGTTACGTATTACATTTACAGCCTCACTTGCAGACATTGTAAATTCTACATTCTTTGCATCTGCACTACCAAGGTATTTGAAAACAGCCTCAGCGTAGTCAAGATAGAACTCACCTAATCTATAAGTTATCCATGAATGGCGCTTGCTGTTTGAATTAGTAGCAGACACATTTACAGATGCGTCAAGATACTTCTTAAGGTAATAACCAGTTGGTGTAGCTCCTGCAATAGGGGCACCGTTCACACCACCATAATAAGTCTGCAATGGAGTAGAATTATAGGTAGGCCAAGACTTATCGCCATTCAATGCGATTGTCATTGCCATACGTGGATCACGATTATCATAAGGTTTGTCGGGATTATATCCACTACCATTCTCATTCCAACGCATACCAGTCGTCTTCATTTCATAAGCATCAACTAGAGTCTGAGTAGGACAATTACCAGAATTTCCACCTTCAACGCCAATTGGGAAATTATTGCGTTCAAGACTGTTAAGGTCTCCGATTCTCCTAACGTAAATCATTTCTGAAGCTTTCCAGTTATCTGCACCCCAAAGGTCAGTGTATTTACCAAGTTTCACATTATATTTACCACAAGAATCAATAACGGCTTTACTTGCCAAAGCAGCCTTGTGCCATCTTTCATTGTCATTCTTTTCATTGAACAATGGACTTGCCTGATAAAGCAAAGTTCTAGCCTTGAGAGCCAAAACTGCAAGTTTGCTAGCTCTTCCAGTCTCATTAGCAGCCGCATCATTACCTAACTTTGAATAATCTGCAGGTAGACTATCGCAAATTTCATCACATTCTCCAACTATAAACTTGAATACGTCATCAGCAGAAGTTCTGCCAAGACTATTAGCTTGTTGATCTGTTAGGACTTCTTTCGTGAAAGGAACAGCACCATACTGTCTAACAAGATTAAAGTAATAATATGCACGAAGGAAACGAACCTCAAACTTTAATCTTTTGAAGCGACTCATCTGAGCAATGTAATCCTGATTGAACTTATATTGTGAAAAATCACAGTTATCACAAGTTGCAAGATAATAGTTTGCTTCACGAATAGCAGAATAACTATCTGACCAGATGTTAGACTTTGCATTAGATGGACTCCAAGCTCCATTGGTGAAATCGTTTACACTGCCAGATCGCCAAGCATACTCTGACTCATCACAAGCAGATGCCAACATTCCATTACCATAAGAACCAAAATCATAATCTAGTTTACCGTATATATTTGTAACGAAACCAACTGTGTTAGAGAACTCAGTAAACACATAATTCTTATCATAATTATTGAATTCCGTGTAATCAAGTTCATCATTACAAGCTGCAAGCATCAATAAGCAGATTGAACCGCCAATTATTGTTTTTATTTTCATTGTTGTATAGATTAAAAATTAAAAACCAAGAGCCACTCCTAAAACAACAGAGCGATTTAAAGGATAATTATTTCCATATTGTTCAGGATCTGACTGTTTAATGTGATCAAAGCATAGCAAATCTACACCTCTTACATAGACCTTTGCAGTCTTGATGTATCTTGTCTTTGCGAGTAAAGAACTTGCAAATTTATAATACAACTCAATATTGCGTAATTTCAAGAAAGAACGGTCTTGCAACCAAACAGAATTTGTTCGGAAATTATTTTCATTACTTTCAGATGTAAGACGTGGGAACTTGGCATCTGTATTTTCAGGTGTCCAACGATTCTCATAATAATAATCACTAATATTGGTGTTGTTAATTAAAGGCCAATACATTGACTTCGTGTTCAACACAGCAGTATAGTTGCTTACACCTTGGAACATTGCATTAAAACCAACTCCCTTATACTCTAGCCCTAAATGGAAAGAATAGTATATTTCAGGGCAAACGTAATTGTAGCCCAACTTAACTTCATCATTTTCATTTATCACTCCATCACCATTCTGGTCCTTATACTTTATATCACCAGGCTTAACCTGAGAGAATTGCTGTGCAGGACTATTGTCAATATCGGCTTGATCCTTGAAGAAACCAATTGCTTGCAAACCATAGATTTGACTAACTGAGTTATTTGTACGTTTCAAATAATCGTATGCACGTGGCTCTTCACACTCGTCAACAATCTTATTTTTTGATAATGTAAAGTTTACGCCTGCATTAACCAATAAGTCACTTGTGATATTCTTCGTATAGTCAGTTCCAAACTCAAATCCCCAGTTATCAACAATTCCACCATTAATATATTGGCTTTCTGTACCAAGTACGGCAGAGTTACGCCCTCCAGCCGATACCCAAATATCACTTCTACGCTGATAATATCCGTCTAAAGTCACATTCAATCCTTTAAATAAGGAAGCATCGAAGCCTAGATTATATTTATAACTCTTTTCATGAGTGAAATTTGACGAAGCTAGACGGCCTTCCTGCCATCCACTGCTCCAATCATAATTTCCACCGAGATTGTAGCCGCTACCACCAGTGAAAGCCTGCTCCCAATATCCTTCTGCAGGAATATTGTCAACATTGATTACACCCCATGATGCACGTAACTTTAAGAAGTCAACAAAAGAAATATTCTTCATAAAGTTTTCTTTTGATAACAACCAAGCAGCAGAAACAGTTGGAGAGAATGACCAACGATGATCTGGGGCCAACTTGTTTGAGGCAGCCATTGTCAAAGATAAATCAGCATAATACTTTCCCTTATAACCATAATGGTTATACAAAGAAGCACTGTTACGATACCAAGTATTGTTTTGGCCGTTGCTATTTCTATACTCATAATTCCACATAAGTACAGAAGAAATTGAATGCTGACCAAATGTTCGGGTCATCTGCAAAAGTCCGTGGATAAAAGTTGATATGGTAGCCTTATTTTTGCCCCAAGATGTTGCCCAGTTGTGATGGAAGCCTTAT
>RCMY010000860.1_pt1 | contig 29162 bp, 12 predicted proteins | sample 2041341 | NCBI WGS metagenome assembly RCMY01 (sample SAMN09708234, study PRJNA481090) | Marine sediment metagenome, whole genome shotgun sequencing project. | reverse complement strand
CCCTGTTTTGTTTTTTCGGTAACAGCATAAAAAGCATTGGTAATTAAGTTCAATATTACTCTACCAATATCTTGAGGAACAACATTTACTTTACCAATATTTTCGTCAAAGTCGGTTGTCAAGTTCGCATTGAACGACTTGTCTTTTGCTCTTAGTCCATGATACGCCAATCTAAAATATTCATCAGCCAAGGCATTTATGTCTGTAGGTTCCTTTTTATCACCACTGGCTCGACTGTGTTGCAACATCCCTTTTACAATACCATCTGCGCGATTGCCATGATGATTTATTTTATCAAGATTTTGAATAACATCTGCCATAATCGCTCTAACTTCTTCCATATCTCCCTTCTCTATCTCTTCTAACATTTCTTCTAAAAGCTCTTTACTGACTTCTGAAAAATTATTAACGAAGTTTAAAGGGTTTTGAATTTCGTGGGCAATTCCTGCTGTGAGTTCACCCAAAGATGCCATTTTTTCAGATTGTATGAGTTGTTTTTGTGTTTGCTGTAACTCTGATAATGATTTTTCTGCACTTTTTTTAGCAAGTTGAAGATTTATTAAATCTTCTTCGGCTTTTTTAGACTGGGCTTCAGCAACTTTTAAATCATTAAATCGTGTGTATGTTAAATTAAAAACGGATGCAAAGCGTTCTAATAAACGAATGCTATCTTCAGATTGTTCATCTGGGGCAGCCATTCCAATTAACCCTCCGGAAAAATAGGCAATGGTCTGGACTCTTCTTTTTTGTTCTAAACCATGGATAAAAGGAATGCTCATTTCTTTATTTAAGTATTGAAAATAGTCCTGTAATTCTTTACCTTTCATATCGATAACAAGCGATTTCTTATCCTGTTTCGATCCTGTTATCATTTTATTAATAGATTTATTTTTTGAAGCTTGCAAAGTGAATCGGCTTTCTATTTTACTACCATCTTCATTGGTTGCCCAAGCTTCGATAGACGCTCCTTTATCTTTAATAATACCAATAAACAATCGGTTTGGCGCAATCCCTAATGCTACGAGTTGTTGAAAAACAACCATAGAAGTTTCTGCTAATTCTTCTGATGTTTGCATAGCAAGCGTTCTATTTCTAACACGTTCTAAAGCGATATCTATTTGAGATTCTCGTGCTCTTTCTTCAGCTTTCTGCAAATCCATAAAACGAATGTAAGCTTGTTCGAAAACCTTGGCGAAGCGTTTTATTATTTCTGCATCGCTTTCAGAAGGGACAGCTCCAGTGAGTGAAGGAATAATAATTGCTGAATTTTTTGACCAAGCAGCTGTGAGATTATGGCTATCAGCTTGAAGTACAAACTGCTTATAGTCTTCTGGCATTTGCCTATAATCACTATGCTCAAAGGCATGTTTGAAAAACTCATTTTTCGCCTCTACGGGAAATTCTTTAAAGTAATAGGCATCACCTTTGATTTTGGATTCCCAAGCTTCGCTGAAAATTGGGTTATCAAAATAAGGCACAAAATAACGTCCCGAAGTTGAAAAGTCATCAACTGCAATCCAGTGCACAACATCTTTGTTGTCTGGGAAGTAGGTGCAAAGAATCACACCTCCTGCATCATATATAACGCCTAATTCTTTTAGTTTTTCTGCTACAACCGCAACCACTTCCTTTAATTCATCTGGTTTGTGCATTGCTAAAGATCGCGAACGGACTTTTTCCAAAGCAGCTTCAATCTGTGCTTCTCTCGTTTGCGCTTCAGCTTTTTGCAAATCCTCAAAACGTTTATAAGCCAAATCGAATGCACCTCCCATTTTGGTTAAAATGGTTTCCATTTCATCTGACGGCGGATTTAATAAATCGATAACTAATTTCCCGTTATTCAGTTTTTTTACAGCATGATGCAGACGTTTTAAATTTGTAGTTTCAGTATATTCTTCAACTTCATCGGCAATTTTATCTTGATTGTTTTCACGCAACCATGCAATTATTCTCTTAAAGTCTTTTCCTTCTTGTACGTCTATAAAGTAATTTTCAGGATTTTCCCAAACGCGTTTCACATATAAATTTGGATCACTTTTTTTGAGCTTAAAAGTAATATCGAAGGGAATTTGATAGCCGTTATTATCTTTTTCAAGCGTAGAGAGATCCCACATTCTTACTTTATCATCGCCTTCATTTAAGAAAATAGTCGCAGCAACGACATCTGGAATGTCTAATGCCATAACTTCTTCTTTAAGTTTGGCCACAACTTCCATAATTTCTTCAGATTTGTGCATGGCTAAAGCTTTCGCTCGCACACGTTCAACAGCGAGATTTATTTGCGCAGTTCTGGTTTGTGCTTCTGCTTTTTCCAAGTCTAAAAAACGTGCATAGGTTTGTTCAAACACCTTTGTAAACCTAGCTAGTAAAGCCTCCTCTTCTTTTGTTAGGTAGGAACCTGAAACTAAGTGTAAGTATCCATGTGAGAAATTAAAGCAATAAAATACGGTTGGGTCAGGGAACTGCGTAAGCACCATTTCTTCTGCTTCTTTTGAATTGAATGTGGTTATGGCATATTCAAGATGTTTTCGTCGCACCTTACCTGCAACTGTTTGGTGGAATACCGTTTGTTGTTTTTTCCATGCCTTGTAGCGTTCGTCAAAATAGACATCTCCAGTTAAAGGAAGATAAAATAATCCTAAAGAGTCTCCACCCGGACTTGTGACCCAAGTGGATTGTAATTGGGTTTCCTCATTTATTTCTACATAACCACAAGTTGCAAAGTTGGTTACACCTAGTGTTATAAGCTCTTTATACAAAAGGACGACAACATCTTTGACTTCTTCACCTTTTTGCATAGCCATGGTTCGGCTTCTTACCTTTTCTAAAGCCGCTTCTATTTTTGCTTCTTTGGTTTGTGCTTCTGCTTTTTGTAGGTCAAGAAAACGTGTGTACGTCCGCTGAAATTCCTTGGAGAAACGGCTTAATATGTTTTTTTCATCGTCATTAAGCTGGCGTTTTATCATAATACCAAAGCAACCATAGTCCATATAGGCATCTATATAGAACAATCCTTCTGGAAATAATTCTGGTTTAAATTTTTCAACACCATTAAGTAATTCGGACCATGTGTTAAAATAGTCTTCCACTTGATCTGGTTGTACAGGGTTGATATGTATTGTTTCTCCACTTTCCCAAGCTATATAACATGCAGCAATAGATGGTTCTTTTTTGTCTAATGGAAAAGTAACCGCTTTATTCTTGTAAATGGTCTTTCTTTTTTTGATTTCACTCCATGTTGCCCAAAATAGATGATTTTTTTCAGTTTCGTCTGGCAACCATAAATAGGAAAATTCAGAATCTATACCTAGTAATTGTAGCTGTTCATGAAAGACTTGGGTTGTCGTACTAAGCTCATTAGAATGTTGCATGAGCATACTTTGGGTACGAGTACGTTCTAAGGCTGCTTCGATTTGCGCTTCGCGAGTTTGTGCTTCTGCTTTTTGAAGATCTAGAAAGCGTGTGTATGCCTGATTGAATGCTCCAGTTATCTTAGTGACAATCGTTTTTGTGTCTTCATTTGGTGGTGCTACAAGATCAATAGACAAAAGTCCACTATTGTGCCTAGCAAAAGGATTCCATTGCTGTGTAAGTTTACCAGTTGCTATTGCATCTTTAATATCATTTGCAATATTCTTGTCTGCAAAAGACCATTCTTTAACAGCTTTTTGTAATTTTTCTAAAGGATAATCTAATACAAAATAATCTTTCTTTGATTTTTTTAGAATTCGTATTGGTTCACCAAGAATATCATACTCTTTTGCATCGTAAGCGACACTGTAGCTATTTGGATTACCCATATTTCCTGGACTAGAGAGGTCCCATATTTTTACGAAATTATTTTCATCTACTAACCAAATACTGACTCCGGTTAAGCCATTAATATTTAAAAGTTGTAATTGCGTATAAATTTCAGAATTTACATTTTCTAGGTCATCTGGATGGTGCATTGCCATAGATTGCGCTCTAATGCGCTCAACCGCAACTTCAATTTGTGATTCTCTAGTTTGTGCTTCTGCTTTTTTAAGATCGAGGAAACGTGTATATGTTTGTTCAAAAACTTTGGCGAAACGTTTGAAAATGTCGTGTGCTTTTGGAACCGTTTCATAAGTAATAAACATTACATAACCATATTTAAAATAGCAGATATGAAATATTTGGAAGGTTGGTAGTGGATGTCCTGCCTCTAGGATACCATCTATTACTTCTCCAAAGATGGGAAGCGTGCGCATAAACTCGTAATGTTTTTTAATGAGGTTTCCACCTAATTCTCCAACATGAAAAAGGTCTCCATTTTTTAAGGGTTTAGAAAAATTATAACCGACACCAATTGAAGGCAATACAAATGGTTTTTGAATAACACCTTCACTACTCATAAAAGCAGTTGCACTTTTTTGGTCTTTTTCCCAAATACAATAACCAGCACTCCAAGCTGGAATACCTAATTCTTGTACTTGAAGAAACAGGTTATTTGCAGCTTCCGGTAATTCGCTACTATTTTGCATCGCCATAGTACGCGATCGTACTTTTTCTAAAGCGTTTTCAATTTGGGCTTCCTTTGCTTGTGCTTCTGCTTTTTGAAGGTCTAGAAAACGAGTGTAGGTTTGTTGAAATACTTTTCCAAAGCGCATCAAGGTTGAATTTTCTTCATCGGAAAATGGTAAACCTGAGAAATTTTCAATATAGAGACCGATATCCCTTTGTATAACAGTTGATGCTGCCAATCCAGGACAATTAAGATAAAAATCCTTTGCCTTTTTGGTCAGACCTTTAATGTGAGGAAGTAGTTTTTTATAAAAACTATTCTTTTCTTCAAAATCTAATTGTGTTGTAAAAAAATCGGTGCTTTTCTTTTTTGCTTCTGTGAATTGTTTATCCCAAGGCAAATCGAGGTAGGGAACGGTTATTTTAGCAGGAATATTCTGTTTATCAGCGACCCAAAAATTAAAATCTTTCTTCGGTTCATAATCGACAACAATGCCAGCATGATCAGCATTAATTTTTAGGTGAGCCATCTGGTCAAAAATCTCTTTTACGACGTCTTTAAGTTCATCACTTTTGTGCATCGCCATACTTCGGGAACGAACGCGTTCTAACGCCGTTTCTATTTGCGCTTCCTTAGCCTGTGCTTCTGCTTTTTTGAGGTCGAGAAAGCGTGTGTAGGTTTGCTCAAATACTTTTGCAAAGCGCGGTAAAATTTCAGTTTCTTTAAAAGGTTGAAGTGAAGAGACCAATATATAACCATGTTTAAAAGAAGCACCATAATCGATTTCCCAATCTGGCGTTGGTGGCATAGGTATTTTATTAGCCTCAAACTCTTTTAAAACCACTTGTGCAGAAGGCAGTTTAAAAATGTCATTAAAATGCTGTGCTATAAAATCACTTGGAATTTCAATAGAAAACAATGCTGTTCCCTTTCTCCATTGATCATATCTGTATTGGTGAATATAGTCGAGATCTATAGGGACAATAAATGGACTTATCATTCCTGCATCAGGAAGACTATGCCATTGTTCTACGTGACCTTTTTGTTTATCGCAAAAAACAATGCCAGTTGCATATAAGTCTCCACCAAATTGACGCAATTGGTTAAACATTTCTGTAGTAACCTTGCTAAGATCCTTGCTAGTCTGCATTCCCATGGATTGAGATCTTACACGTTCTAATGCTGCTTCAATCTGCGCTTCTTTTGCTTGTGCTTCGGCTTTTTGAAGGTCAAGAAAACGTGTATAAGCTTGCTCGAAAACTTTTGCAAAACGTTTAAATACAGCTTCATTTTTATACTCTTCTGTCGTAATGACTAAAAGGTATCCATATTTAAAATAGGCTGCATGCCACTTTTGCCATTTCGGAAATGCAATACCATTATCCAACATGCCCTGAAAAATAGGTTGGACATCAGGAACAGTAAGCATATATTTATAATGATCTTTTAGCGCTTTACCATCTTTTACAATTGATAGTAATTCTAGATTTTTCTTCCAACCTTGATACATTTGTTTATGGGCTGGATCTACAGTATTCGGGATTTTTAATTGTGGCATGATGCCCTTTTCGTTGGCAAACCAATACTCATCAACATCGGAATCCTTTTTACAAAAACCAAATCCAGTACCCCAAAGTTCACCACCTAAACTCTTTAGTTGCTGAAAGAGAACTAAAGCAACATCTCCAATTTCATTACTATTGTGCATAGCCATAGAACGACTTCTCACGCGTTCTAAAGCGGTTTCAATTTGCGCTTCTTTTGCTTGAGCTTCGGCTTTTTGCAAATCATTAAAACGTGTATAAGTAAGGTCGAATACTTTTCCGAATCGCTCCAAAATATCAAGATTATCATCAGACAGTGGTTCGCTGGAGACCGTTTGTAAACCTCCGAAATTGCTAAATGTAAAGGAAGCAACATATCTGTCTAGTGCACGATTTGCTTTTTTTACTTTATTAGAAAACCTTTTAAATTCTGTTTCATGATATAAATAATCGTCATATATTTTCTTTTCCTTTCCTTCTAAAGTATAGACAAATTTTGATTTTTGCGCCTTCCATGCGTTCATCACAGCATGATGATAAGGATAGTCTTCAAACTTCATATAATAGGAATCAGGTGCAGCACCTCCTTCCGGATTAGTTGCCCAGACCATATTAGATTGGTCAGCTTCGTTTATAATATTAATAATGCACCATGTTAATGCAAAATCGAGTTTGGTTAATTCATTTAAAACGGTTGCTACCAAATCTGATAATTCATCGGAATGTTGCATTGCCATTGCTCTGGCTCTAACACGCTCCAATCCTAATTCTATCTGTGATTCTCTTGCTTGTATTTCGGCTTTTTGAAGGTCAAGAAATCTGGTATAGGTTTGTTGAAAAACTTTTGCAAAACGAGAAATCATTTCTCGTTGTTCTACATTTAACAATTCTCCACCAACGATAAGTAAATAGCCTTGTTTAAAATTAAAAGTATGTATCACCAGTTTTTCTGGGGAAATGGATAATAGTTTTTCTTTTGAAATGGGAAATTCGATACTTTCCTCTGCTATAAAAGTTTGGTGTTTAATAGTTTCTTTTTCATTGAGTTCTATTACTAAAAGAGGTTCCTGTTTTTTCCAGCTTGAAGCAATCTTCTTCATTACCTTGTTCGTGGTGTGCTTCATTCCCATAGGTTTATCACGAATGCCTCCGTCCATAGGGTTTACACCGTAATTCCAGCCCAATGTTGCGGTTTCATCAAAAAGAGTATATCCTGTGACGAGATTTTGAATGCCGAGTTTTGAGAGTTCTTGATACAATAATGCTCCAGCTTCTGTTAATTCTTCACTATTATGCATTGCCATACTTCGTGAACGAACCCTTTCTAATGCCGCTTCTATCTGTGCTTCTTTGGCTTGCGCTTCTGCTTTTTGTAGATCTAAGAAACGTGTGTAAGTTTGCTCAAAGACTTTAACAAGTCTTTTTAGAACACTATTTTCAGCCTCTGTTAATGGTATGCCAGAATGGCTCACAACCACAAGTGCGGCATTTTTTCTAAACGCTATTGAAATATTATAATATTTAAATTTCAGCGCTTTTGTCTTTTCTGCCTGAGGCATGTTTTTTAATGCAGGCAGATTAAATAGATATTTAAAAAGTGAATTCTTTTCTTCAACTGCGTACGATTTGGCATAGAATTCTGTTCCGTTTTGTCTCGCCTTCCAAATATCATTTTGAACAGGATGGTCAAAATAAGGGGTGAGAAAACTTAATATTGATTTGTACTCGGGAGAAGCTACCCATTGCTCATAATCTTTATTTCCGGCTTCAAACGTAAATATTGCCGTGGCTCTTTGCTCCATAGAAATGCCTAGATCCTGCAATTTCTTAAGAACTTCAAGTATAACTTCACTTAGTTCATCACTATTTTGCATAGCCATTGTACGTGAACGCACTCTCTCTAACGCGGTTTCAATCTGAGCTTCCCTTGCTTGTGCTTCTGCTTTTTGAAGGTCTAAGAAACGCGTATAAGTTTGCTCGAATACTTTGGCGAAACGTTTGAAAATATCATAAGCATCTGGAACATGCTCTTTAGTAATGAACAATAAATAACCATATTTAAAATAGGCAACATGATCTATTTGATAGGTAGGGAAACCATTATTTGTTTCTTTTAATTTTTTTAAGACATCACCAATTACAGGAAGTGTACTCATATATTCGTAATGATCTACACATGCTTTACCATCAAATTCCTGCACAAAAAGTGACTCACCTTTTTTGCCTTTTTTGTAATAGTCTTTAAATATTCCAGCTCTGGGAACTATATATGTGGGCAAAACACCTTTTTCGTTTCCAAACCATTCCGTAGAGTCTTTTTCACCATAAATATTAAACGCACAGCCCCAAGTCTTAATGCCTAATGCTCTTACTTGTTGATCTAATAAGAATGATGTTTCTTGCAATTCGTCACTATGTTGCATGGCCATGGTTCGGCTTCGTACTTTTTCTATAGCCAATTCTATCTGAACTTCGCGTGCCTGCTTTTCTGCTTTTTGTAAATCTAAGAATCGTCGATGTGCCAAATCAAAGGCACCAGCAAATTGCACTAAAATATCTAGATCTTCTTTAGGTGGGTTTTTCACTACTCCTGGCAAAGAGTAACCAATTTCTCCATGAGTGGTTCTTGCCATGATAAAGGTCAATCCACCAATATGTTTTATGTCATCATGAGTTGGTGCTTGAGGATCTATATTCTGAAAATCTCCCAAGTTGACCATTTTATCTACATAATTGATTGCTGCTTTGGCATTCATTGGGTAAATAACGATGTCGTTGTCACTCTTTTCCCAATCAGCTAACAAAGGAATGTCACCATGAATATGTCTTGGCAACTTCATCACAAAACCAATTTTACTCCCATCGCCAGATGTCATGGCTTTTTCGTATGTTTCCGGTAACCACATCATGTGCCAAAAGTAATGGGCTTCGTGACCTAGTTTGGTAAATTCATTGCGCATGGTCACCACAATGTCCAGTAGCTCTGATGAAGTTTTCATAGCCACAGCTTGTGCACGAATCCGTCCTAAGGCACCTTCTATTGCCAGTTCCCGATTTTTTTGTTCGAGTTCTATCGTTCGCCTTTTTATTGCATCTCGAAGTTCCTGGTTTTCTTTGCTGATCTGTTCTGTACCTAAGGTTTCACCCTCTTGTGCTTTCGCATCGGGAGTAGAGAAATGCTGATATATAAATCGCCAGCCATTTTTATTTTTACGCATTGCCGAAGTAAAACGGAATCGGCCATAGTATGCCCAATCATCACCGTTAAGGAAATAAGCATCAAACAAATCGGTAATAAAAACGAGCCCATCTAATTGTTCAACTGTTATGATGCTGTTCCTTCTTTCCGCTTTTCCCGCTAACTGGTCTGCAGTTACCTTAAAGAAATTAGTAGTGTCATTTTTGTCTAAAAACTCTTCATTATTTGTAGAACCTATAAACCGGTAATCAACATCCAGAAATGAATCATAGGTTTTTACGTCCCCATTCAAATAGCTGTTCATCCATTTATCATACACGTGCATTATTTCCAGCTTCTGCTTTTTGGTCATTATCATTTTTAATTATTTGTTGGTAATATAATGGTAAATGTTGTTCCTTCTCCTTCCTTAGTATCTACTTTTAACTCCCCGCCATGTGTCTTCACGATATCATAACTTAACGATAAGCCAAGCCCTGTACCTGAACCTGTTGGTTTGGTGGTAAAAAATGGTTGAAATATTTTGTCTAAAACCTTTTGCGGAATGCCGTTACCATTATCTGTCACACTTATTTCTACATGATTTTTAAATTTTTTGGAATGCACAGTAACTGTAGGTTCATAGGTGTCAATTCCTAATTTCTTTTTTTCATTAGTAGCATAAAATGCATTGGTAATTAAATTGAGAATTACACGACCGACATCTTGCGGAACTACGTTAATTTTTCCGATAGAATCGTCAAAATCGGTAACTAAATTGGCATTAAACGACTTGTCTTTTGCCCGCAAACCATGATAAGCCAATCGTAAATATTCATCAGCCAGAGCATTGATATTGGTAGGTTCTTTTTTACCTGTATTGTTTCGACTATGTTGCAGCATTCCTTTTACGATGGCATCTGCCCTTTTACCGTGATGAAGAATTTTTTGTAAATTTTGTTTTAAAGAGATGGATATTTCTTTCGCTTCATCAATTTCTCCCTTATTAAGCTCGTCGTTCATTTCATCGATGAGCTCACTGCTGACTTCAGAAAAATTAGTTACAAAATTCAATGGGTTTTGTATTTCATGGGCAATCCCAGCGGTTAACTCCCCTAAACTTGCCATTTTTTCGGACTGAATTAATTGTGATTGCGTCGCTTTTAACTCGGTATATGCTTTTTCAATTTCTTTGGCTTGCTCCAATTCTTTTTCTCGTGAGCGTTCTCGTTCTCTTCGAATTAGTCGTTGCCGCATGATTCGGTCAAAAATAAATAAAAACAATCCTAATAGTAGGGCATAGGAGGTATAGGCCCACCAGGTTTTCCACCATGGTGGAGAAATAATTACTTGTATTGATTTGCCTTCTTCGTTCCAAATACCATAGGCATTAGATGCACGAATTACAAATTCGTAGGTTCCCGGATCAAGGTTGGTGTAAGAAGCATAATTTCGATTGTCGTAAACCCAATCTTTATCATAGCCTTTTAACCAATGTGCGTACTGATTTTTTTGAGGATTGGTATAATGCAAGGCGGCAAATTCAAAACTCAAATTGTTTTGATCATGAGATAAAGAAAGTTTTTCAAGATCAAGTATGTTACCCATCAATGGAGATTTATCGCCCATCTCATAAACTGAAGTGTTCGAAATAAGAATGTCAGAAATAATAATATCGGGTGCGACATTATTTGCTGTAATTTTACTCAAAGCATTCAATCCATGTTCGCCGCCAAAATAAAATTTACCATCGGCAGTTCGAACTGCTGCTTGTGCTATAAAAGAATCGCCACCCAAACCATCATCTGCATTGTAATTTATGAAGGTAACCTTGTTTAACGATTCATTGGTGACCATTTGAGAAAGTCCACTTTGGGTAGAAATCCACATTTCACCATCATCTCCCTCAAGAATAGATTCGGTTAAATTTGTAGGTAAACCATCTTCTTCTGTATATTTAGTAAATTGTTCTGTTTCCGGATTAAATTTATTGATTCCTGAATCGCTAGTAATCCAAACCATGCCTTTTTCATCTTCGATTACATCGAAAAGAATGTTACTGCTAATCGAATTTTCATTATTTGGATCGTATAAATAGCTCTTCACTATTTTAGATTCGGGGTCAATCCTATTCAAACCATTCGGATTCGTAGCTACCCATACATATTTTTCTCCAACGGCAATTCCGGTAATATTTAAACCACTAATTGTTCGTTGTTCTTCTTCTAATTTGTTTTGGCCAAGTGATTCTTCCGGAGATTTTTCAAGGTTGGTATCATTCAATTCCATTAATGCAATTCCGTAAAAAGAAGTTTGATCGGGCTGATTTTCATTCCATTTATCATAACTATGGCTATCATCTGATACATATCGAAGATTATACTTACCTGGTTTTAATTGTATTTGGTCGATTCTAATTCTATTTTTTGCAGCACCACCAGCATAGTAGGTTTTATAAAATTCTTCGGTACTCCAAATCGTATCTTTATTGGCATTTTCTATCCAACCATAATCTGCTCCGCTGGTAACATCAGCTTCGCCAACTGCGGCTAATAAATAGGTGCCTTCTTGTTTAATTTCTATTGGTTTTGTTATATTTTGGTTATCGGTTACTTCATTAATTTCTTCTACTAAACTCTCACTGGTGCGTAAATATTCAAATTTTTTCAAGATTTTCTTCGAATAGCTTCTTGACATTTTACTGTTGATGCTTTGAAATTCTCCTGTCTTTGGTTGAAAATAATTGAGCCCGTTATTGGTACCAATCCAAAAATTACCTTTTTTATCCTTTTTGATTACCCGAACTCTATCATCACTGATACTTGTTTCCAATTCTGTAGTATAGATATATCTTCGAGTTTCGGTATAATTTTTATCCAATTCAATTAGTCCGTCACCCCAAGTACCCAACCAAATTCTACCGTCATTGCTTTCGCCAATGCTTCGGACCGCTCCACCGTAAACATCATTTATTGCTTTATACGTTACCGGACGAAAAGTTTGTTTTTTTTGGTCGAAAATATTGATTCCGGAACCTCTTGTTCCTACATACAGTAGATTTGGATTTATCTCTGATTTTTGCAACCCGAAAATGGAATTATTACTTAAGCTGGCTGGATTCGATGGATTATGGGTATATAAGGAAAAAGGTTTTTTTTCAGGATCGTATTTTAAAATACCTTGGTTCAAACTTCCAAACCAAAAAATACCACTTTTGTCTATGAAAAAACGAGTGAGGGCAATACTCCATCCAAATCCTTTTAATTTAAAAGCTTTCGCAATTGGAATTTCTTGAAAGTTATCTGAAATTCCATCAAATTTTAAAATTCCACGATAATTATTAGCAATCCAAATGTTTCCTTGTGGATCGGCTTGAATACAATTCCAATAATTTTGAAGAGCATCCGGATTATACTCATAGGTTTGTAAGGTTGTTAAATTCTTGGAAGTTGGATTGTATTTGTATACTCCTTTTCGGGAAGTTATCCATACTATATTTGCAGAATCTACAAATAAATCGGTTATAATGTTAGAATTTTCATTAAAAGGAATGTATTCTGTTTCTTTAATAATCACCGGTGAAAAGGCATTTCCCGTTTTGCTTTTGTACATCAAACCGTAGTTAGAGGATCCTGACCAAAGTCCCCCATTTTTATCTTCCGCAAATCCCAAAACCATACCATTATGATTTATTTCTGTATTGGGATTACTTAATTGATAAGAAGCTTCAATCCAGCTATCGGTACCAGCATCAAAATAGATTACTTCATTAAATATTGTTGTGGCCCAAAGTCTTTGTTCTGAATCGATATGTAATTTAAAAACAAAAGTATTTCCAGTTCCAGTCTCAAAAATTTTTGAAAAATCGTAATTGGTAAAAGTTTTTTTTCTTCGATCATATTTAGACACGCCAATATCAGTTGCTATCCACATGTGGTGATCAGAATCTTCTAAAACATGCCATATACTATTATGCAGTAAACTATTGGGTTTTTGCTGATTGTTTTTAAAAGTTTCAAAACGATAGCCATCATATTTTTGTAATCCGTTTTCGGTGGCAATCCATAATAAACCATAGCTATCTTGAAAAACTTCTCTCACCAATGGAGAACTCAAACCATCGGAAATTGAAATATATGTAGGATCTATTTCCTGCGCAAATAATGCCGGGCTTGAAAGTAAGATAAAAAAAAGTAAAAGATTTTTAAAGCCTATTATTTTGAGGGTTCTACTGCCGTTTTTCATTTTTATAGATGCTTTTTTAAATTTTGGTCTTAATTATTTGTTTGATGTACCGGAAGGTTTACCATAAAGATGGTTCCTTCATTTTCTTTGGTTTTTACGGTCAATTCACCACCATGTGCTTTTACAATATCATAGCTCAACGATAAACCAAGTCCGGTACCCGAACCTGTAGGTTTGGTCGTAAAAAATGGTTGAAATATTTTGTCCAACACTTTATTTGGAATACCACTACCGTTGTCTTTTACGCTAATATGTACCTCATTTTTATCCTCAGAAAAGGATACATATTTGGTGTTAATACTCACTTTTGGTTCGTAAACTGCAGTACCTTCTTCAATATCTTGAAAGTATTTCTTTCTTTCATTCGTTGCATAAAAAGCGTTGGTAATTAAATTCAAAAGAACCCTACCAATATCTTGTGGTATTACACTTATTTTACCTATAGTAGTATCAAAATCAGTCACTAAATTAGCATTGAACGATTTGTCTTTCGCACGTAAACCGTGATATGCCAAGCGTAAATATTCATCTGCTAAAGCATTGATATTTGTTGGTTCTTTTATGTTATTACTACTTCTACTATGGTGCAACATTCCTTTTACAATGCCATCTGCTCTTTTTCCATGATGATTAATCTTTCCTTGATTGTCTTTAATATCCTTTGATATAGCAATTGCTTCTTCGTAGTTTTCAGCTTTTAACTCTTCGAGCATTTCATCGATTAATTCTAAATTGACTTCGGAAAAGTTATTTACAAAATTCAACGGATTCTGAATTTCATGTGCTATTCCGGCGGTTAGTTCTCCTAAACTTGCCATTTTTTCTGACTGAATAAGCTGTTGTTGCGCAGATTTTAACTCACTCAATGCAGCCTGCATTTTTTGATAAGCCTCGGCATTTTGAATGGCAATACCAAGATTTGCGGCAATCGTATTAAGCAGCCTTTGATCATATTCGTTAAAGCGGTTTTCTGCTTCTGTACTTTGCACGCTAATAACGCCGATAGCTTTCGAGCCGGCAATAATCGGTACGCCTAAAAAAGATTGTACCATTCTACCTCTAACTTCTGCTTTGATTTTAGAATAGGCTTCATCCACTTTTTGATTGATGAGAAGAGGTTCTTGTTTGAGAATAATTTTTTCGGTAATACCATTAGAAAATGGTCTAGATTCCGCGGTTTCTCCATAAATATAGGGGAAATGGAGCATATCGGTATTGCGATCGTGAAGTGCGAGATAAACAATATCCGCTTTAAAAGTTTCCCGCATTTGTTCACCTACTAACTTGATCAGCGCATTAAAATCAAGTTTAGAAACCATCGCTTTACTAATATTATTTACCGTTTGAAGTTCAGTTGCTCGTTGCTCGGTTTCAGCTAATAATCGAGTCGTTTCATTAAAAAGTCTGGCATTTTCTAAAGCAACACTCATACTGTTGGTTATGGTGCTCAACAAGCGAACATCTGATTCGGTAAAAGCTTTTTCTTTTTCGACATTTTGTAAACTAACAGAACCCATCACAGTATCGCCTACGATCATGGGAACAAAAATGGCTGATTTTGGAGGTAAACCTTTACTTACACCTTTATTGTGATCACCAAATTTTTCAGCTGTTTTTACATAATCTTCATTTATCAGCAACGGTTCTTTTGTTTTTATCAGATGTTTATTTGCCCAAATAAGCGGTTTTGACCCAACCAATAATGGAACACCATTTTCAATTGAATATTCCCAATTTTCTATACCTGTTTCATGGTTAAAAGTCCGTATGATCAAAGTTTGTGTATTCAACACTTCACAAATTCTGCTACCTACCAAATCATAAATTGCTTGCATATCCATTTCGCGAACCAATCCTTCTTGTACGCTGTTAATTACGGCAAACTCTGCATTACGTTGTTCGGTTTCTGCAAGCAGACGAGTAGTTTCATTGAATAAGCGAGCATTTTCCAGTGCAACACTCATGCTATTTACCAAGGTTCCCAGTAATCGCATGTCGGAATCATTAAAGGCATTATCCTTATCGGAATTTTGAAGTGTAACATAACCTAAAACAGTTTCACCAACCAGCATTGGTACAAAAACAGCCGATCTTGCAGCTTTAGTTCCTGGTACTGGTTTATGTGGTTTTCCATTAATTTTTGAAATTGCTTCCGCAGCATTTTCACCGAGAAGTAGCGCTTTTTTTTCTGTAATTACTTTTTCTCTCACTTTGTCATATGTGCGGGAACTAGGAAAATAGCGTCCGCCATCTTCAAATAAGTACATAAAATGTTCTGTTTTTTCACTGTGATCAAAAGTGACGATTGCCGTAGTTTGCGCATCAAATAAGTCACGAATTTTATCTCCGACCAGATCGTAAATCCCTTGCATATCCATTTCGGCTACCAAGCCTTGTTGCACGCTATTAATTACTGCTAATTCTGCATTGCGTTGTTCCGCTTCGCTAAAAAGTCGTGCATTTTCTAAAGCTACGCTCATACTATTTGCCAAAGTGCTTAACAAGCGCACATTTGAATCATTAAAAGCATGTTCCTTATCCAAGTTTTGTAGACTTACATAACCTCGAACCACATCTCCAATAATTAAAGGTACAAACAACATTGATTTTGGAAATTTTGTACCGGGTACTGCAGTTGGTGGTTTTCCGGTTATTGTTGTAAATGCTTGTTCGGAATTTTCACTGATGTGGATTAATTTTTTGGTTGTGATAAGACGTTCTCGAATTTTATCGAATAGTCTGGGTTGCGGGTTTAGTCTCTCTCCATTCTCAAAAATATATTGAAAAACTTCGGTTTTATTTTCATGATCAAAAGTCGCTATTCCGGTAACTTGGGCGTCGAAAAGAGTTCGAATGCGATGGCCAACCAAGTCGTAAATTCCTTGCATATCCATTTCGGCAACTAAACCTTCTTGCACACTATTAATTACGGCAAGTTCGGCGTTACGTTGTTCCGTTTCGTTAAAAAGGCGGGCATTTTCTAAAGCGACACTCATACTATTTGCCAAGGTGCTTAAAAGACGAATATCAGAGTCGCTAAAAGCATTTTCCTTATCCAAGTTTTGTAAACTCACATAACCCCGAACCTCATTAGCAACTAACATCGGTACGTAAAGTGCTGATTTGGTAAGTTGTGTGCCAGGAAGAACAGTTGGTGCTTCTCCAGTAATTTCTGTCCATACTTCATCTGCATTTTCGTTGATACATAGAAGTTCATTTGTTTCAATTATTCGTTGTCGAATTTTGTCGATTGGTCTTGAATCCATCATAAATCGTTTGCCATCCTCAAAAATATAGTGAAACTCTTCGGTGTTGTTTTCAAAATTAAAGGTTGCCATGGCAACGACTTGTGCATTAAAAAGAGTTCGAATTCGATCTCCAACCAAATCGTAAATTCCTTGCATATCCATTTGTGCTACCAAACCTTGCTGTACACTATTTATCACGGCAAGTTCAGCATTTCGCTGTTCGGTTTCGTTGAATAATCTAGCATTTTCTAAAGCGACACTCATACTATTGGTTAGCGTGCTCAATAACCTGATTTCAGATTTTTTAAAAGCGTGTTCACTATCAAGATTTTGCAAGCTCACATAGCCACCAATTTCACCACGAACTATCATTGGGACAAAAAGTATTGATTTTGGCATTTTGGTTCCGGGCACTGCTTTTGGTTGTACACCGGATATTTCAGCCACTTTTTGCAAGAGATTTTCATCGATAAGAATCAATTTCTTGGTTTCAACGAGAAGTAATCTAATTTTATCTAAAGATCTAGGTTTTGGAAAAATCCGTTCCCCATCTTCAAACAAGTAATTAAAATACTCCATACTTTTTTCGGCATCAATAGTATAGATTCCGACTACTTGAGCATTAAAAAGTTCTCTAATTTTATTACCTACCAAATCATAAATTCCTTGTAAATCCATTTCAGCCATAATAGCTTCTTGCACTGTATTTATGAGTGAAAGTTCTGCATTACGCTGCTCCAACAAGAGCTTTGTGTCTTCTAAAATAGGAGGGCTGGCTTTTTCTTTCGATTTAATATTATTTTTACTATTAGGATCAGAATTAGGCTTATTTGATTTCATAGGGAAATATTAATATCATTATTTTAAAATAGAAAAACTTCCATCATTCACATCTTTGATAAATTTTATCAATCCGTTGAAATAGGTTTTTTGATCATCATATTGCGAGATATGGCTTCCGTTGGTTGTTAAACTTCTACCATTTTTGACTTCGGTACTCATCCATTCCATATATTTTGGATCCATGGTATCATATTTTGCGCCAATCAACAAAGTAGGAACAGTCAAGGTTTTTAGTTTATCGGAAACATCCCATCCTTTTAAGGAAGCATTGCCCGTGACACCAAATTCACTATACCCTTGCATGTAGATATAAATATTCGGATTCAAATGTGAAAACGCACGAGTGATAGACTCAGGCCACTGATCTAAAGGCATTCTTAAAACATGTTCTGTGTAATAGTATTGCTGCACGAGTTCGGTATATCTTGGGTTTGCAAAATCTTCTTTAGCTTCCAATTCCATAATTTCTTTATAAACTTCTGGAGGCATTTGAGGGCCTAAAACTTCTTTAGCGTATTTTTCATATTCTGGTATGCTTGCCATCATGTTTGAAACTATCATTCCTTTTAAATTGTCTTGATATTTTAGTGCATATTCCATAGCGAGAATACCTCCCCAAGATTGACCTAATAAGTAGAAGTTATCTTTAGTCAAGTTCAAAGCTTTGCGAACTTGCTCCACTTCTTCCACAAAATGCTCAGTAGTCCAAAGAATAGAATCGTTTGGCTTATCGCTATAATAAGATTCTAATTGGTCATAATAAATGTATTCAATCTCTTCATTTGGAAAATAGCCATCAAAGCACTCAAAAAACTCATGTGTTCCTCCGGGGCCTCCATGAAGTAATAAAACCTTCATTTTTGGGTTGTTGCCAACGCGTTTTGTCCAAACTTTGAAAGTACCTTTTGGAGTTTCAATAGGAATCATTTTAATACCTCCGGTAAATTGATCATCGCTATCGCAATAATCAAAATAGGTTGATTTATGGTCAGTTACAGTGTTTATTGGTTGCTTTTTTGAACAGCTCGAAAGAATACTTGCTGAAAGGAGTAATAATAAAATTGTATTTTTCATTTTTCTATTAATTTTTTTAACTAATAAATCTACCTGGCATTTAGTCCAAAATCTTGTTCTACAGCTTTGTACCAGTTTTCATCATTGGTAGCATTCCAATCCACCCATTCTTCATCAGTCATCGAAGCACGCCACTGAAGAAATGGTTCAGCATCTGGACCAACAGGATGTCTTAATTTCCAAGTACTGCTTTCAGAAATTTCAAGTATCTTTTCGGCAACAAGAGTTGGTTGGGTAGGTATTTTTAAGGATGCTGAAAATAAACCAGCCAAGCGTTTTGAGTGCGGATAGATCGATTCGTCATTGACGCTAATGTCACTAGCCATTTTTGTGTTAATGATTCCCGGTTCTACTATGGCAACTCTAATATTAAAGGGTTTTACCTCTTGTGCCAGCGCCTCACTCAAAGCTTCTAGCGCAAATTTGCTAGCGGAATACGCACTTAACGGACTGTTAGAAATATGACCAGAAACGGAAGATATATTGATAATACATCCCTTTCGATTTTCACGCATTGAGGGTAGTAAAGCCTTTGTACAACGAAGAACTCCAAAATAATTTGTTTCCATAACATCTTTAAAATCTGCTAAATTCAATTCTTCAATCGAACCGTGTCTTTCAATTCCGGCGTTATTTACGAGAACATCGATATAATCGTGCTTTTCTAGAATGTTTTCTATACATTTTTTAACAGATGCATTAGAGTCCACGTTCAATTCTAAAATGGAGATATCTAAAGATTCTGCTTTTATTTTATTTTTCAAATCCGAAGTTGAATTCGGATTGCGCATGGTAGCAAAAACTTTATAGCCTGCTCTTGCAAAGGTAAGAGCGGTTTCTAGACCAATTCCTTTGCTGGTTCCTGTAATTAATACTGTTTTCATTTCGAGGGGTTTATATTTATTTTAGAGATTCTTTTTTAATTTGTTTTAATCATTAAAAGCGTCTGCAAGTTTTTTTGTGTCTGTATATTGTTGAAAAGCAGTTATTTTTCCATCTTTTAATGTCCAAAGGTGTGCAGCTTGGGCATTATAACTTTTGCTATTTTCTTTCAATTTGGCATCATACCGTAAGGTTGCTAATACCTGATTGTTTGACATTTCGTGTAATTCAATATTTGTAAGTTTAAAATATTCATGATCTGCTCCAATTCGAGCGAATACATCTTGTAAAATAACTCCTGGACCAATGTATGGATTGCCATCTGCGTACGCATTTCCTTCGGCTTCATTCCAAACTATCTTCGGATCCATATCTACAAGTGCTATTGGGATATCTCCAGTTGAAAAGGCTTTGTAAAGATTGTTAATGATTGTCAAATTATTTGGACTTGACACCAATCCCAACTGCCCGAGGAATAGCATATTATCCATAAAATCTTGTTCTTGCGCAATTTTTCCGTTTTTCATTTTAACCAACGTTACACCGTCAATATCAACGGCATTTCCTGTGGCTGGAATACCAAAAAAATCGCCGGTATGCTTGCCTTTAAAATTCCAGTGTTTTACAATCTTATCATTTTGCCCGAAGGCATCGATAATTGTAAACGTAACATCAGAAAATCCTGTTAGAAAATTTTGATAATAGGCTTTGAAATCTTCCAAACCAACGATACTTTCCGGACTCATAACTAGAACAATATTTGGGTCAAAATTTTTGCTGTTTATTTCGTCAATTTGTCTTTTGTTGATAATATTATCCCAAGTGTCTTCATACATTTTAAGATCTTTATCAATAGCGTTGCTTTGGGCATTGGATGCTGAGATTGTAAAGAAAATAAGTAGCATTTGAATTGTGTATTTTGTTTTCATTGTTTTTAGGTTATTAAAAAATTAGTAATCATATTTTTTTGAAATTATTGAAACATTACTGTATGTCCTATCTTGGCTGCTTAATTTTAATGGGTGTTTTTTTTTTGTGTTTTCCGCTCTTATTGGGCTTATACTTATGCATTGAATTGAAATAAAGGAACCTGAGCAGGTTTAAAATGCATATCTAAATCTTTTATAGCTAAAGAATTGCTATAGATGATTTTTGGTTCATTTGCAGGTTTTTGATGGTTTAGCATATAAGAAATATCCGAAACCGCATAAGTTTCGCTGCTTAATAAATAATTTTTACCATGTAAGTTAGTTTTTGTCGCCGCCCTATAAACGGCATCGGCAACATCTCTTACGTCTACTATTGCAAATTCGACATCATTATCGAATAGCATTTGCATGAACTCATCAGGAGCAATTTTATTTTTGATTAAAAATTGGATTCCTGTAGAGGTAGAATCTTCTCGATTCGAAAGCGATTTTCCCACTACCATTACGGGAGAAACACTTGTGATTTCAAAATCGATATCTGGATGTTTTTGAATGAAATCATTTACGGTTTGATTGGCAATAAATTTTGCCTGTGCATATGGGTGACTTTCTTCGCTCATAAAAGGTATGTCGTTTTCGCTAATAGTATCCGTTAAGGTTTTTCCACCGGCAGGCAAAGGAAAATTCGTGTTCCATGCAGCTACAGATGCAATGAATATAACTTTTTTTACAGTCGGAGTTCTGTTTATTACTGTGAGAAAATTTTCAGTTCCTTTAATAGTTGGGTCAAAAAGTTCTGATTTAGGGTCATTCACCTCTAATAAAAACGGGGTTCCACCGTGAATAACAATATCACAGTCTTTTACAAATTCGGTGAGCAAAGCTTCATTTGTCACGTCTAATTCACTAATGTGTAAATGATCACAATTGTTAAAATTCATTAAATGCTCGTATTTTTCTTTTTTTAAAATATTAGTTGTCGAAACTTTAACATCAAAACCATGGTTGAGAAATTGTTGGGTAACATGACTACCAATAAAGCCGGAACCACCTATAATGCCTACTTTTTTCATGATTTATATATTTTTTAATGAATAAAACTGTCGGTTTTTTTTCAATTTGAGTTGAGACAAAACGCGACAGATTACTTTGAAATATTTACGTTTATTGTGGAGGAGTAAGAGTATATCCCAATTGTTGAAAAATTGCTAAATTATCGGCATACGCATCTTCTTGGGTTGCTTTGCCATCGCTATTGAACGTCCAGACACTAAATCCGGGCACGCTTATTTTTTTGTTTGTAGCAGGATTTTCCAAGAAACTTCCTGTGTTAGTGCCAGAAATAGTCCAGGAGATATAGGCTTTATTATCTTTTATTCTGCTATTATGCATAGTTACTGTAAAGTTGTTAAAGGCGTTATGGTATAAGTCCATCATGTCACCATATTCTTTCGTGCCGCTTTGAGTTTTAATGCCATCAGTGGTTCTTAAGATATTAGGATCCATGACGCTGTACATAAGTTCTTTATCCCTAGTGTTCCATGCTTTTACCACATTTTGAATTGTATTTTTGATGAGTTTTTCCTCAACCGACATGTTTTTAGCGGCTTCTATTTCTTGTAAACCTAAAACTACTTCTGTAGGATCCCACATGCCAACTTCTCTAACTATTTTACCGTCAACAAATCGATAAGTAAGATGCACAGGCATATTTATTTCCTTACTATTACCTGCTAAAATTCCTTTCCAATCGAGCCAGCAGTTTACCCAAGTTTCTCCATCATCAGTTACTACCATTTCATATTCTTGGTCTTTATCTAAAAAGCCTCTTGATGTATAAGCTGCGTCATTTGCCTGATGGTAGGCCATCGTTTCACTGGGAGACATGCCTTTCACTTTTGAATTGTAATTGGTTTTGGAAGTATCGGCATAAATACTCATATCATATGCTTTGCTGTTGTAATTTTTAATTAAATTTTTAACGATTTCAATTTCAGAAGAATTTTGAGTGTAACGTTTTTGCTGTTCTTCACATGCTGTAAATAAGATTACCACAAATGCTAATAAAAATAGTTTTTTCATGATTTTTAGTTTTTTATTTAAAAACCCTCATGGTATCTATAGAAATAGGCTTGCCTTTCGCCTTGTTTCTTAGTTTAACCACGAGGTGATTGCTGTTTTTTATTTATGAGAATAACTCGAAAAAGAGAGTTTCTTAATTTGCCATACTTTTAGAGTTATTTTTTTAGTTTTCATTTTTTAAGGGGTTTTTTGTTTTCTATTTATTTTTTCATTCAACTATGGGTAATTTCATCGTGTAACCTAATTGCTGTAACAAGTCGAGTTCATTGTAAAAAACATCTTCCTTAATTATTTTTCCTTGGGTATTAAAAAGGACAGAAGAGAACCCTAATATTTTAACTTTTTTACCAGTAGCAGGAGATTCTCCAAAAATCCCGGTGTTGGTTCCTGTAAAAGTCCATTTGATAAACACATGATTGTTGCTGTTATATATTTCATTTAGAACTAATTTCATATCCGGGAAACCATTAAAAAAAACATTCATATGCGCTTTTATTTCTTCTTGATTTCCGGCCATTTCAATACCATTCATGATTCGAATAAATTTTTCATCAGATATGATTTTGAGTTGCTCCGTTTTTTGAGCATTCCAGCAAGAATCAATAAGAATATTCATGGTAACTCTATAATTATTTTCTAATAATATCTCTTTTTCTGCCTCGCCTTTATTACAAGAGACAAGCAAGAGAAAAAAGAATAGTATGAATAGATTTAATTTCATAGAATTGTTTGTGACGTATTTTTCAATAATTCTTGATGAAATTTCTATTAATTAGGTCATATTTACAATTGATTTAGGACGAACATGGCTGAGATATGTCCGAAAGTGTTCTATTTTTTACCGAAGGATTTTCATGTAAACTAATTAATTGTAAATTAGTCGAGAAGCTTTTGAATAAATTTTACAATTAAATGATGCAGAAATTGTTTTCACAAACAATATTCCTTTTCATTCTCATTTTAATGCAGAATACCTTCTGCCATGCCCAATTTTTTAATCCTGAAAAAGATAATTTCTATCAACAAGTATTTGTAGAAACCGATAATTTTGGCATATCCTATTTAGAAATTTTAGAAAAAAATTATCCAGAAGTAACAACCGACAGCATTAAATTTTGCATGCTGAATGACCTCGCATATTATTGGCATACACGTGATTTATTGAAAGCCATGGAGTTTACTAATTTGGGACTTCAAGAAACAAAAATAAAGGAAAATGAACTTTGGAATGGTAGATTTCAAATTACCCAAAGTGCTATTTTACTTCGAATGGAAAAGTTAGACAGCGCTTTTGTAATTTTAGAAAGTGCTAAAATAAAGGTAAAAGAGAAAGATTTACCTTTTTTAAATACGCAATTGGGCTATGTATTCGAACGCAAAGGTGATCTGACCAAAGCTGCAGATTATGCATTGGAATCTCTTCGAATTGGAGAAAAACTCAACGACAAAAAAGCAATTGCGCTAGCATACAGCGATTTAAGTAATTTGTTTTGGAAACAGTCTAAGTTTCAAAAAGGCTTGGAGTATGGTTTAAAATCGTTGGAAGTTTTTGAAGAACGAGATATGAATGATTTGGATTATGATTTTGCTTTATATGTGGTCGGAAATAATTATTTGGCATTAAAGAACTACAAAGAAGCATTAAAATATTACGAACACTCTATTATCATCGGCGAGCGATATGGGTTTTACAATAATTTGAGTGATGTGTATATTTCATTAGTTGATTTGTATGCATTTTTAAACAAATTTGAATTGGCAGAATCTGCTGGAGAAAATGCCATTAAATACGCCGATTTAATTCATAATGAATTCATGCAAATGCGTTCTTGGTTGTCGGTTGGTAAATTGGAATATTTACAAGGAAAATACATTTCGGCAATTGAAAGCTTGCAAAGATCGATTACCATTGCGACCGAAGATTTTGGTGATGATTATTATTTGAGTCAGGCCTATGAAACTTTAGGCAAGGCCTATGCGGGTAATCATAATTATCAAGAAGCATATTTGGCTTTTGAAGAATACGATAAATTAAAAAATGAAATTTTTACCGCTGAGGCGGATGCGAGAACTTCACAAATACAAGCGGAACTTGACCTAGAAAAGAAAGATAATACGATACAATCTCAGGTTTCTCAAATTAAACAACAAAAATCTAAGCAAACTTTGATAAGCATTTTGGCAGGAATGTTTTTTTTATTATTGCTGCTCTTATTTATAACGTTTCAGAATAATCGAAAGAAAAACAAATTGTTGGAAAAGCAAAATTTGGAAAAAGAATTTTTATTAAAAGAAATTCATCATCGTGTTAAAAATAATTTAGGTGTTGTTTCAAGTTTACTTTCTTTACAAGCAAATCAGATTAATGATCCGAAGGTAATTGACGCACTACAAGATAGTCAGAATCGTGTTTTTTCTATGAGTATGATTCATCAAAAATTATATTTAGGCGAGCATCTTACCACCGTTGAAATGAAAGATTATTTTTTGCATTTAGGCTCTCATATTTTAGATTCATTTGGTATGGAAAAACGGGTAACTATCGCATACAATATGAAACCCATTGAAGTTGTTGTTGATGTTGCTATTCCGTTAGGGCTGATTGTTAATGAGCTTATAACCAATTCTTTAAAATATGCTTTTCCAGATAATAAAAAAGGAGTAATCACCATTAGTTTAAAGCACTTAAATGATAATTCATTGAGTTTGCTTGTGTCTGATAATGGAATAGGAAAACCTAATATATCTAAAACTGGCACGGGCTTTGGCACGGTTCTAATTGATTTATTAACGAAACAAATGGATGGAGTCTTAAAAAAAGATAATAGTAGTGGAACTTCTTTTTCCTTTGAATTTAAGGTAGATGAAGTAACTTCTATTTAAATCGTTTGTAAGTGTTTTAATAATTCTTCTCTGCATGTTTTACTTAAAGGAATCGCTTTGCGTGAAACCACTAAGTGTGTTCCTGCTACTTCATCAATATGAGCTAGATTAACAATAAAAGAGCGATGAACCCTAAAAAAATTTTCTACAGGTAATTTCTCACCTATTTCTTTCAAAGTCATTACCAATAAATACGATTTATCTTTTGAAAATATCTGGCAATAGTTTCTATCTGCCTCGATATAATAAATATTTTCAATAATAATTTTAACCATTTTGTCATTGGCTTTTACAAATATAGAATCGCTTAAAACAAAAGGAGAAGCTACATCTTTAGGCTCACTAATATGTTGATCAGCGTCAATCATCATTCTGCTTACCGTGAGTTCAATAGCTCTCTCTAAATCAATATTTCGAAATGGTTTTGAAATAAATGCCGCAGGTTTTGTTGCTTTTGCTTGATTAAAATGCACATCATCTGAATTTGCCGTAAGAAAAATTATGGGAATAGAATAGGATTGTTTTATGGCTTCTGCGGTTTGTATTCCGTCAAGTTTTCCTTTTAGCTGAATATCCATTAAAACAATATCAGGTTTATTTTGCTTGATATGCTCCAATGCTTCTTCGCCTCTAGAAACGAGCCCGGTAACCTCATAACCCAATTTACTCAATTGCAAAGAGATATTTGCACCGATAATCATTTCATCTTCTACAATAAATAACTTTATTAATTTTTCCATGGTAATTCTTTGAGGGGTTGCAGATTTACACATTAAAAAAAGTAAATCAATTTAAAAAATAAAATTGAAATCTCAAATAATTAATATTTAATTACTTAAAAATTAGATAAATATAGTTATTTTCTCGAATGTAACAAATATTGCCTATCTTTTTGATAAGATTTTAAAATAATTTTGACTCCAAATTATATTCAAAAAGCTGTAATTTTGTACAACGTCGAAAAATAGATACAATGAGTAACAAATTGGAAAAAGCGAAAAACGAATTGAAAGATGTTGGTTTTTTAAATGTGGAAACACCTCCGACAATTGATTTTGCAGCGGAAATTCGCAAACTAAAAAAAGAAAAGAATGCAATAATATTGGCGCATTATTACCAAGAGCCAGCCATTCAAGATATTGCCGATTATGTTGGTGATAGTCTCGGCCTTTCCTATAAAGCTGCTGAAGCTGATGCAGATATGATTGTTTTTGCAGGCGTTCACTTTATGGCTGAAACGGCTAAGATTTTGAATCCCAATACGAAAGTTGTTCTGCCAGATTTAAATGCAGGTTGCTCATTGGCAGATTCTTGTCCGGCAGATGCTTTGCAGGCTTTAAAAGATAAGCACCCCGATCATATTGTGATTACTTATGTCAACACTTCAGCAGAGGTAAAGGCAATTAGTGATTTGTGTTGCACTTCTTCCAATGCAAAAAAAATAGTCGATTCCGTTCCTTTAGATCAGCCAATTATTTTCGCTCCGGATAAAAATTTGGGAGCCTGGATTCAAAAAGAAACCGGAAGAGAAATGTTGCTTTGGGACGGTGCATGTATCGTGCACGAGGCTTTTTCAATTGATAAATTATTGAATACCTATAAAAGCCATCCCAACGCAAAAATTATTGCCCATCCTGAATCAGAGGAGCATATTTTAAAGACTGCCGAATATATTGGGTCGACATCCGGTTTAATTAATTATGCAAAAAATAGTCCAGCAATGGAATTTATCGTTGCTACGGAAGCGGGTATTTTACACGAAATGCAAAAAGAGGTTCCGAATAAAAAATTAATTCCAGCACCTGCAGTTGAAGATAATACCTGCGCTTGTAGTGAGTGCCCGTATATGAAAATGAACAACATGCAAAAATTATATTTGTGTATGAAATACGAGTTGCCTGAAATTCAAGTCGCAGAAGAAATTAGAAAAAAGGCTCTGGTACCAATTCAACGAATGTTAGAAATTTCCGCAAGATAAGATGAGTATATTTAAAGTTGATATTTTAATTTTAGGATCAGGAGTAGCTGGATTAACATCAGCTATTAAAATTGCAAAAGCCTTACCGAATAAAAAAGTTTGGGTAGTTACTAAAGCGGAAGAAAGCGAATCGAACACAAAATATGCACAGGGTGGAGTAGCGGCGGTTTGGGATGAACTCGACACCTTCAAAGATCATATTTCAGATACCATGATTGCAGGAGATTTTTTAAATGATCCTGAAGTTGTAAAGATGGTTGTTGAAGAAGCACCGGCAGCAATGAACCAGTTAATGGATTGGGGAGCAAATTTTGATGAAAATAAAGAGGGTGAATTAGATCTTGGTAAAGAAGGTGGTCATTCAACCCACCGAATTATTCACCATAAAGATATAACCGGTTTTGAAATCGAAAGAACATTATTGCATCAAGTAGATTTATTAGAAAATATCACCGTTTTACCCTATCATTTTGCCATTGATTTAATTACTAATCACCATATAAAAGGAGAAGTTTACGATAAAAAGAAACTGACTTGTTTTGGTGCTTATATTTTAAATCAGCAAACAAATCAGATTGATACTTATCTAGCTTCTAAAACAATTTTAAGCACTGGCGGTATTGGTCAGGTGTATGCTTCAACAACGAATCCGAATATTGCAACCGGTGATGGTGTGGCAATGGCGTATCGTGCGAAAGCTAAAATTGAGGAAATGGAATTTGTTCAATTTCACCCTACAGCACTTTTTGAGCCCGGAGAGAGTCCGGCTTTTTTGATTTCTGAGGCAGTTAGAGGTTTTGGCGCTTATTTGCTGAATAAAAAAGGAGATCGATTTATGCTTAAAGTTGATGAAAGAGCGGAACTTGCTCCTCGTGATATTGTGGCTAGAGCTATAGATAACGAGTTGAATATTTCTGGTGAACGTTGTGTTTATTTGGATTGTACTCATTTAGATTATCAAGCATTTTTGAATCATTTTCCGAATATCAATGATAAATGCTTGAGCATGGGAATTGACATTCGAAAAAGTTTTATTCCGGTTGTTCCGGCATGTCATTATTTATGTGGAGGCGTAACGGTTACTAAAAAAGGGGAAACATCCATATTTAATTTATTTGCATGTGGAGAATGTTCTCGAACTGGCTTACATGGCGCTAATAGATTAGCTTCTAATTCTTTATTAGAGGCTCTGGTTTATGCAGATAAAATAGCAAAAGAGGTAATTGCCCAAAAGGAAACATTGGTGGAAGTTGATCAAGACATCCCTGAATGGAATGAGGAAGGAACTATTGTACCTGAAGAATTGGTTTTAATTACGCATAATAAGCATACAGTTCAAAGTATTATGAGTGATTTGGTTGCTATTGTTCGCACCAATGACCGACTTCAAATGGCACTAGATCATTTGCATTATATTTATCAAGATACCGAAAAGCTATATGCGAAATCAAAGCTTTCTCCACAGGTTTGTGAATTGCGGAATTTAATTGCAATTGCTTATTTAATTGTGAAGCAATCTATTGCAAGAAAAGAAAACAAAGGTGCTTATTATAATTTAGAGTACGTTTAGATAAGTTAAATCAGCTCTTTTATATTTTGTTGTTTTGACCTTTTTAGGGAAGTGAATGAAGAAGAAAAGAGATATCTCTATTTCTGTCTAAATGACCTCGAATTAACGAGCAACCAAAAACAATCATCCAAAACCTAAACTACCGAAAACTCCAGTTTTTATAATCGGAAGAACTTTCTAAACTATCTTCAAGAGCATCTGGAAGAGCGGGAAAAAAATC
>RCMY010000859.1_pt1 | contig 29166 bp, 25 predicted proteins | sample 2041341 | NCBI WGS metagenome assembly RCMY01 (sample SAMN09708234, study PRJNA481090) | Marine sediment metagenome, whole genome shotgun sequencing project. | reverse complement strand
GCTGTTGCATATTCTTCATATATCTCATTGGCACTCAATGAAGAAAATCCAAAGAACTCATCGGCATTATAAATGCCAGTAATCAGTTCCTTCCCATTTTCATCTAATTTATGCGTCTTTACAATACCTTTCAAAATCAGGTAAACCATATGAACATTACCTCCTTCGCGGTATATTTCTTCGCCTTGTAAAAATTCCAATTCGTCACCATTATCATCAATATAATTCTTGAACTCATGAATGGTTTTTATTTCATTATCATTTTTATTTTCCGGTTTTTGCAGTTCTTTTAAAATTTCAGCTCTTGCCAACCTACTTTCAATCGCATTTATAAGATCGATCTCTTCAAATGGTTTTGTTAAATAATCATCAGCCCCCAAGTTCATTCCCTTACGAACGTCTTCTTTTTCAGTCTTTGCGGACAGGAATATAAATGGGATATGCATTGTAGATTCATCTTTTCCCAATTGTTTTAAAACACCATAACCATCTAATTCTGGCATCATTATATCACAGACTATAACGTTGGGTAAATGCTCTTTAGCCGCCTTTACCCCTTTCTCTCCATTAGTAGCTGTTACAACCTCATACTCCGAAAGCTCCAGTAATTCAGCCGTATTCTCCCTTAGAACCGTATCATCTTCTATTAATAAGACCTTTCTCATAATATTCTTGCTCATTTATTTATTCAGTATCTCTCCAATAGGCAGCTCTACCGTAAAGGTACTTCCCTTTTTCTCCTTGCTTTTAAAATAAACTTTTCCACGCAAATTTTCTATATGACCTTTTATGATATTCAAGCCTATGCCTGTTCCTTGGTTTATTAGGGCATTTTCAGCTCTAAAATAGCGTTTAAAAATATGTTTCTGGTCCTTCTCAGGAATCCCTATTCCTTGGTCTTTTATACTTAAGAACATTTTATCTTTTTCAATATCCATTAATATATCAATATAGGAATCTTCAGGTGAATATTTGACCGAGTTATATAATAAATTTGTCAAAATCAAAGTCACAATTTTCTCATCCTGGTAAATTAAAACGTCTTCAATATTTTGAGGGTAATTGATGCGTTGCCCGTTTTTTAGCAACATATTCGCATTGTAAACAACCTCATTAACCACCTTACTCAATGAAAACTCAGCGAATTTATAAAATTCCTTTCCTTTTTCAATCCTTTCTATTGAAAGGAAATCAGTTAAAATTGTATTAAGGTGCCTTACCTCCCCGATTATTGTCTTTAGATGTTTATCCCGTTTATCCTGTTGGTTGGAGCCCTTATATTTACCAACTAACGTTGCTGATGTTAGAATACCGCTCAGAGGTGTTTTGAATTCATGCGAGACCAACGAAAGGAATTTTGTTTTCAACTCATTCAATTCGCGTTCGCGCTGTAGTGCAAATTTCATCTTCTTTTCGGCTTCTTCCCTCCTTTTGATTTCCTTTTTAAGCATTGCAACCGTTTCCCTCAACTCTAAGGTTCGTGTTCTGATTTTCTTTTCTAAATGCTCATTAAGTTGTTTTATTTTAAAATCGCGTTTGCTTATTTCAGTCTGGTCAAAGACAAGAGCTAGAAAATAGTCGATATCATAAATCGTAAAGGGGTTTAGACTCACCTCTATTGGGAACTTTTCCCTATTCTTTCGTTCTCCGGACAAACAGCGTTCAATTCCCATTTTTCTGGACTTATGGGTGTTAAAGTACGCATCAACATGCTCTTGGTGCCCTATTTTATAAGGATCAGGAATAAGAATGTTCAATGGCTGGTTTATTAATTCTTCGCGACGGTAACCGAACATTTTATCGGCCCTTTTATTGGTCGCGACAATTACCCTATCCCTATTCACAACCAACAAACCTTCTGAAACCGCTTCAGAAAGCAATTTAAATATGCTATTGTTTTTTGCGAATACCCTCATATGTTCCAGATCTAGTAATAAGTATTCCTTATTTGAGCATAATGAACTATTAGGGAATATAAATGTAAGTTAATTCAAGACGAATTGTAGACTTATGACATTAATCATATTCTGTAAATATTGTTGATTGTAATTTTAATATAAATGATTATCTCATGAAAAATGTGTCATATACTTCGGATATTTTGAACAAAACACCAGACTGGAAAAACCATTATTTAAAATGTGAAAAAATAAAATCTGATTTGGCTTTGTACTCAAAAGATCTACGTTTCTTGCAACAGCTTGTAGACCGGTACTTTGATGAAATGGTGAAAAATGAGCATTTGGACGAAATTCGAGAAAGCCTAATACGTTTTCAGGATTTATGTTATGATTGGGATCGTCTCAAAAAAAGAGTTAAAGACCAGCAAAGTCATTTGATTGACATTATAAAAGGAGCTTCTTCCTACGATCATAATACCATTTTGAAAGAACAATCAAGTATTGAAAGTGGTAACGTAGTTCTCATGAAGGAACTTAAAATGGTTAAAAAAGAGATGTTTTTAATAGCAGAAAATGTGCTGCAGGAAAAAAAGGATAATGAAAATTTTGTTCATACATAGCAGGTAATCCTTCGAAAATATATACCAAGTAATCAGAATAAAAATAGTGTAGAAGATGGAATACATTGATTACTATAAAACTTTAGGTGTAACCAAAGGAGCCTCACAAACCGAGATCAAAAAGGCCTATCGCAAACTCGCGAGAAAATATCATCCTGACCTAAACCCAAATGACTCAGAAGCAGAGCGAAAGTTTAAACAAATAAACGAAGCCAATGAAGTTTTAAGCAATGTTGAAAATCGAAAGAAATATGATGAATATGGCAAAGATTGGCAACATGCCGATGAGATAGAAAAAGCAAAAAAAGCACAGCAGCATCAAAGCGGCTATCAAACCCAATATTCTGGGGATTTTGGGGAACATGACTTTTCAGATTTTTTTGAATCTATGTTTGGCGGTAGAGCTTCTGCTGGTTCTTCAGGAGGAAGACAGGTTAAATTTCGTGGGCAGGATTTCAATGCCGAACTAAAACTGAAATTGAATGATGTTTACAATACCCATAAACGAACACTTACGATTAATGGAAAGAACATTCGCATAACTATCCCTGCGGGAATTGAAAATGGGCAAACCATAAAAATCAAAGGGCATGGTGGTCCAGGCCGCAATGGAGGGCCAAAAGGCGATTTGTTCATTACCTTCTCTATTGAAAACAATTCAGGATTTAAACGCGATGGGAACAATCTATATAAAACAATGGATTTAGATCTTTATAGTGCCGTACTGGGAGGTGAAATAATGGTCAATACTTTTGACGGAAAAGCCAAGCTTAAGGTAAAACCTGAAACCCAAAATGGAACTAAAGTTAAGCTTAAATCAAAAGGTTTCCCAATATATAAAAGAGAAGGACATTTCGGTGATTTATTTATAACGTATAAGGTCAAAACACCTACCAATCTAACTACCAAGGAAAAGGAACTTTTTAAGGAATTAGCCTCACTAAAAGCAACTAAATGATGGAACGGTATAATTATATAGAGGTCAATGAATTTTGTATCAGCCATGGAGTTACGACGCAATTCATGCTTGAACTTCATGAATACGGATTAATTGAAATAATCCAAAAAAAGGACATACAGTACTTCTCAAATAAAGAACTTCCAAAAGCCGAGAAAATTATCCGTCTTTATTCAGATCTCGATATCAATCTCGCGGGAATTGAGGTGATTCATGACTTGTTAAAACGTATAGAGGGTATGCAAGATGAAATTATAATGCTAAAGAATAAACTAGGATTCTATGAATAAGGCTTTATTGAAGTTTTGTATTTTTATAATAATAAGACATCCCATATGCTACATAAAGCTTTCGTTTTAATCTTATCATTACACTTAATTTCCTGTAATTCAAATTCTGAAAAAATACTGCCTACCAAAATAACAATGACCGAATCAGTATATTCCTCGGTAACGGTTCAACCAGACAGTTTATACCGAGCTTATGCTGCCGTTGGTGGTATTCTAGACAATAATCTTCTAGAAGAAGGGGATGTTGTAGGAAAGGGGCAACCTATTCTACAGATTATTAATAATGCGCCAAAATTGAACACGGAAAATGCAAGACTTGCATTGCAACTGGCAAGAGATAATTATGAGGGAAGTGCGACAGTTTTAAGTGGCATACAGGACGAAATAAGCGCGGTGAAATTATCTTTGAAAAGTGATTCAATAAACTATTACAGGCAAAAAAATCTTTGGGAACAGCAAATAGGATCTAAAATAGATTTTGACAATAGAAAACTTGCTTATGAGCTTTCGCAGAATAGGCTTCTTTTATTGCAAAACAAATATAAACGTACCAAAAATGAACTGGAGACCCAAGTAAGGCAAGCACAGAATAACTTTAAAACATCCCAAATAGCTACAAAAGACTTTACTGTAACCTCTAAAATCAATGGCAAAGTATATGCCCTTTTCAAAAATCCAGGAGAAATCGTAACCACGATGGAACCTTTGGCAGCGATAGGTAGTAAAAATGTCTTTATTGTGGAAATGTTGATTGATGAAGTAGATATTGTTAAAATCAAAAAGGGTCAAAAAGCCTTGATTACCCTTGATGCTTACAGCTCAAAAGTACTTGAAACAACAGTCAGTAAAATTTATCCCAGCAAAGACGAACGTTCTCAAACCTTTAAAATTGAGGCCGTTTTCCAGGAAACCCCAGAGGTACTATATCCTGGTCTTGCCGGGGAAGGGAACATTATCATTGCCCAGAAGAACAACGTTCTTAGTATACCCAAAGAATATCTTATTGGTGAAAACAAAGTGCAAACCGAAAATGGTTTGAAGACCGTAACTATAGGTCTTCAAAACATGGACAAAGTTGAGATACGCTCAGGCATTGATGCCGATACCTATATTTATAAGCCTAAGGAATGATTAATTGGAAAGTAATATTGGGTATTGCCAAAACACATCTTATCACCAAGATGAAATCGACAATAACGGCTTCTTTGGGCGTTACGTTTGGTATAGGTGCTTATATAACTTTAGTGAGTTTTATGACAGGATTAAACACTATGCTCGATGATCTTGTCCTAAACCAAACACCACATATACACCTTTATAACGAAATAGAGCCTTCGGAAAATCAACCTATCGCAATGTATCAAGAATTTGAGGATGCCCTTAATGTTGTGCACTCGATTAAGCCCAAACAAAGTCAAAAAAAAATACATAATGCGTTACCCATTTTAAATTATCTGAAGGAGGATGACAATGTAAAAGGAGCTACTCCCCAATTAAGAGCACAAATTTTTTATTTATCAGGTTCAATTGAATTAGGCGGAAACCTTGTCGGAGTCGATATCATGGAAGAAGTGCGGTTGTCAAACATTCAAGATTATATTGTTCAAGGTACACCCGAAGCTTTAAAAAATAACGATAGTGGTATTTTGCTAGGAGCCGGATTAGCAGATAAAATGTCTCTATCGGTCGGTGACAGAATTCAAATTAGCACCATCAAAGGCGATATTTTTCCTTTGAAAATTGTAGGTATTTATCAAAGTGGCATTGCCGAAATTGATAATATTCAAAGTTATACCAACCTTAAAACCGTACAGCGGATACTAGGTGAGGCCGAAAATTACGTCACGGACATAAACGTTAATCTTTTTGATATATCAAAGGCAGAGCCTATGTCCCATAAGCTTGAACATCAGTTTAAAGTAAAAGCCATAGATATCAATGAGGCCAATGCGCAATTTGAAACAGGAAGTAATATTAGAAATTTAATCACTTATGCTGTTTCTATAACCTTACTTATCGTTGCGGGTTTTGGCATATACAATATATTGAATATGCTTATTTACGAAAAAATGAAAGATATTGCCATTTTAAAGGCAACCGGTTTTTCCGGCACCGATGTACAATTGATTTTTATGAGTCAGGCTATGATCATTGGTGCTTTAGGCGGTGTTTTGGGATTATTGGTTGGATATGGGCTTTCGAGGCTCATAGACAATGTTGCCTTTGAAACTGAAGCACTTCCGACAATCACCACATACCCTATCAATTATAATATCATGTATTACATCATAGGAATCTCATTTGCGCTTTTATCTACTTTTATAGCAGGTTATCTGCCTTCAAATAAAGCAAAAAGAGTTGACCCGGTTCAAATAATACGTGGAACATAAAAAAGTATCATGTCAATAGTTTTGGAAGCAAAAAATATAGACAAATATTTTAAAAAGCCTGTGCTTTTTCACGTATTACGAAATCTAAATTTTAAAGTTAAAAAAGGTGAATTTGCCTCGATAATGGGAAAATCCGGATCAGGTAAATCAACCTTACTTTATATTCTTTCTACCATGGATACCGATTATGAGGGTGAATTATTTTTAAATGAAGAATTGGTAACAGGCAAGCCCAACAAGTTATTATCAAGAATTAGAAACCAGCATATTGGTTTTGTCTTTCAGTTTCATTACCTATTGTCAGAATTCAGTGTTTTGGAAAATGTGATGCTTCCTGCAAAAAAATTGGGTGCGAAATCGCATTCAGAGATTGAGTTTGACGCTATGGAGAAACTAAAAATGCTGAAAATTGATCAACTGGCCAAAAAACGGGCATCAAGAATTTCAGGAGGCGAAAAACAACGTGTTGCAATTGCCAGAGCTTTGATAAACAACCCTTCGCTACTCATGGGGGATGAACCTACAGGTAATTTGGATAGTTATAATGCGGAAAACGTATTTCAGATCTTTAAACAACTTAAAGAAGACCAAGGACTTTCACTTTTAGTGGTAACCCATGATATGGATTTTGCCGAACGCACGGACAGAATAATTCAAATGGAAGATGGGCAAATAATAAATCAATAATTCGATTATTAAATAATGTCTATGACAAATATCATATAAGTTTCTATAGGATGTAGGTAACTTTAATCAACATCAAAATTGTTTAATTCAAAAAGCAAGGACATGGAAAACTATAGAACCAGACCCAAAGGCAATTACATACAGAACACAGATTGGGAAGAATTATACGTTTTGACCAAACATTGGAAATCCGATTTAATATTCTACAAACAGGACTTGCTTTTTCTAAATAAGCTATTGAATAAATATTTTATCTGGATTACAAAAAAAGAGAACCTTGATGCTGTAAAAGCTATAGGGCAAAGTATTTTGAATGATAAGCAAATAGGAAAGGAATTAATAAAGAAGGTCGATGAACATCTTACCCATATCGCGCAGACCATTGATGATCCTTTTAAGCATGATACAAGGATTTTTCGTGATGAACATCAAGTACTTGAGGATGATATTGCCAAATTCTACAAAACCGTAAGGAATAATAGAAAACAAGTATTTTCAGTCACAGAACATATTGTAGATAGTGAAAGTTTGGAGCATTTACTTCAGGATTAGATGTTTGTTAAATTTTTCCAATTGTTTCCAAGCTAAAGCAGCAGGTCCTAATATCGCTGCATTTCTTGGCGCATTGGATAGGTATACCTTTACCTTGCCTTTATAAGCAACGAATAGGTTTTTTTCTAAATTCGCTATTACTGGGTTAAGGAGAATATCACCTGCCTTACTAAGACCACCCGCGAGTATAAAAGCTTCTGGATCTAAATGGGCGACAGTATCTGCCATTTTTCTGCCTAAAATTTCTGCAGTTATCTCAAACGCTCTTAGGGCCAACTTATCGCCATCCAAAGCAGCATTGGCAATACTTTCACCTGTTAGGTCATCAAAACTAATGCTTCGTAAAGGGGAATTTTCCCTCATTTCGGCAATGAGTTCAAAAACGGTGCGCTTTATTCCCGTAACCGAGGCATAGGTTTCCAAACATCCCTGTAAACCACAATTGCATTGCCTTCCGTTGGGGTCAACATTTACATGTCCGATTTCACCTGCTTGGGCGTGTTCTCCCAATAAAAGATCTCCATTGACAATAATACCGCTACCCAAACCGGTGCCCAAGGTCAATACCACAAAATTTTTCATCCCTTTTGCCATGCCGTAACTCAACTCCCCTATGGCCGTCGCGTTGGCATCATTAGCAATAAACACAGGCAACTTAAATGCGACTTCCAACGATTTCTCCAAAGGAGTTACTTTACCCCATTTTAAATTGGGTGGATTTTCAATATTTCCAGTTAGTGAATTGGCATTAGGCGCCCCTACTCCAACAGCCAAGATTTTGGACTTAGTTCCTAGGTGCGTGGTAAGTTCTTTTATCTCAGCGACCAATTCCTTTAAAAAAGGAGCGAAAGGTTCTTTAGATTTTGTGCTGAATACTTTGGAAATCAAAATTTCCCCTGTAACATCAACAATTCCGATTTTAGTGAATGTCCCACCAATATCTATAGCTAATACCGTATTCATTATAGTTTAAATTACATACAAATGAATTAAAAAGACTTCATTTTTAACCTGATTAAAATCATTCCGAATACCATATTTCCAAGTTATTTTTATAATTCCCAAAAACCATATTATCATGAAAGCAATTGCCCAAATAGAAAAACTAAATTCAGATCGGTGCAAACATATTATTGTTCGTAACCTCAGTAGGATTATGGATATAAGGATATTGGACATTGACCTCGAAAAAAAGACCTTATCGTTTGTATATGAAAGTATCGCAGCTATTGACAGGGTAAAGCGAGAACTTTGGCGTATTGGATATCCTTTAGATCAGCTTATTAAAAAAGAACCTCAAAACGAGTTGATTATTTAAAAATAAAATATAGTACTTGTTTAATAAAGCTCTTGCCATGGAAAAAACCCAAAACCAACTTCATCAAAATCTTGGTAAGCTTTTTTATGCCGTGGCCATGGCAGACAAGAAAATCGAAGAAGAAGAAATAGCTGCGTTAAAAACTGACATTTCACAAAGATGGTACAACCTTGATTCTAAACTAAATGGACTTGTTTTAGATGGTCATCACGATATAATTAAAGTCTTTACCCAATTATTTGACATAAAAGCAGAAAGTAATCCCTGCTTTATGGAGTTCCGTGAATTCTTTAATGAACATCAAAATCTATTCAATACAGATTTAAGAAAACTCATTTGGGATACTGCACAAGCTATCGCTTCATCGTTTGCTAAAAAAAACAAGTCAGAATTAATTCTATTGTCAAAACTTAAAATGCTTCTTGAAACTTAACTTCAAATTTTAAAAGTGATTACCGGTAAGTCCGCATGGTTAGCAATATCCTCACCTATACTTCCTTTAAAAAAGTGCGCCAACCCCTTTTTTCCTCGGGTAGGTAGCGCAATAATATTCGCATCTACGGTTTTTGCATAATTATATATTCCCTCCTCTATGCTATAATCATTCAAAATTGTCACCTTACCTTCTCTAGCGTTATCGCCGTGATGGGCAACGCTCATAAACAATTCAATTTGCTCATTGATCTCAATATTATTTTTAAAGTATTGATTAGGACGATTTACATAAACTAAATGCACATTGGCACCCAGCATTTTAAAAAATTTAATGGCCTTATTATAGGCTGTAATATTTTCCACTTCAAAATCACTGGCATAAACGGCTTCCTTAATATTAAAAATTTCTCTTCGTTTTTTAATTACGAGAACAGGGACCTCACAGGTTCGCACCACCTTTTCAGTATTTGAACCAACAAATAAACCGCTTAATCCGCTAGCTCCATGTGAGCCCATGACAACAAGATCAATTTCCTGCTCTTTTACAATGTCATTGATCTCATTAAAATCCTTGTAGTTCTGAACGATTTCAAAAACTTTAATTCCCTTTAAAAAAGGCTTATCCAAAAAGGAATTAAACCGCTTTTTCGCCAATTTCATATAATACTGTGCCTCCATGAATTCTTGAGTTTCGTCCTTTGTGAAAATAGCTTCAGAAAGTCCTAACATGTGCAGCACTATTAAATGGGCATCAAATTTTTTGGCCAAATTGGCCGCAACTTCCAATGCGTTTTCTGAAAACTCAGAAAAATCAATAGGTATAAGTATTTTGTTCATGGGTATTGAATTATTTGGGTTAATTCTATTTATAGATCTTAATGTTTGTTCATTATAGCCTTTCTTTTACTCAACTGTTTCTCCAAATCCTTTATGGTCTTTGCAGCTGCTTTCTCAAAATCATCTTCATTGGATTGTGCAAATAACCTAGGACCTGGAGCACTAAGTTCAATTTCACAGATTTTGCCCTTTCCTGTGGGATCATTTTCTTGTTTAAAATGAACTTGGGCCCTAATTATCCATTCGAATTTATTGGCAAGTCGATTTAGTCTAGCAGCCATTAGTGTATCCATTGCTTCACTGGTAGGCATTTGAACATATTGAATATCAATTGTCATAGTATGTTGTTTTAAGATTTATATAAAGCTAAAATCTTTAGAGAAACCAAACCATGACAAATATCATTATGTGAAAATAAAAAGTAAATTATTATTTTATTTGTTAAAGGACTTTCTTGGATAAAGCTTCGGGAAAATGACTTTTATCATTGGGTTTACATAAATTCTTAACTAGCTTTATCACATTCCGATTAAAAATTTTACCAACTGAAGCCATGAGAACGATTCTGATAGTTTTAGTACTAATACATGGATTAATTCATTTAATGGGTTTCTTGAAAGCCTATGGATTGGCCAACTTTAATCAACTAACGCAATTCATATCCAAACCCCTTGGATTGGTTTGGCTACTAATAAGTTTTCTTTTTATAAGTATCGCGGTATTGATCCTCTTAAAAAGGGAATGGTGGCCTTATGTGGGCCTTATCGCTGTGTTGCTATCCCAAATCCTGATTATTATATATTGGAAAGATGCAAAGTTTGGAACCCTGGCGAACATCATTATTTTAATGGCCAGTCTTATAGGATATGGTGAATTTCAATTTAATAGGATGGTTTGTAATGAATCTCAGGAAATACTAAAAAATCTTAATCTTGAACAATCGATTCATATCAAGGAAGATGATATAAAACATCTACCGACCATCATCCAAAAATGGCTGACCAGTTCTGGGATATTGGAAAATGATAGGGCGGTTTCGGTTCGACTATTCCAAGAAGGTGAAATGAAAACCAGTCCTGATGGCAAATGGATGGCTTTCACTGCAAACCAATATTTTAACTGTGCTCATCCTTCCTTTGTCTGGAAAACCCGAGTAAAACCCTTACCCTTGACATTCATGAATGGACGTGACAAATTAATAAATGGTGAAGGACAAATGTTGATTAAATTATTTTCAATAATAACTGTTGTAAATGAGAGGAGAAATGAGAAAATAAATGCTGCCAGTACGCAGCGATACCTTGCAGAAATGTGCTGGTTTCCTTCCGCAGCCATTAATGATTACATGACCTGGGAAGTTATAGGACCAACCACTACAAAAGCTATTTTGACCATTGATGGAAAATCCGTTTCAGGAATCTTCAAATTCTCCAATGAAGGTAAACCGCTGTCATTTGAAACAGAGCGTTATTACGGAAGTGGTGAAGATGCTATTTTGGAAAAATGGTTGATCGAAATGGTCGACTATAAAGAATTCAACGGAATTAAAATTCCATATAAATGCAAGGTCACTTGGAAATTAAATGCAGGTGATTTCAATTGGTTGAATCTTGAAATCACTGCCTTGGAATATAATCAACCTTTTTCCAGAAAGTAAAAAGACAGAGTTTTTTCCTAATTAATACTATAATGAGTATCAGACAGAGCTTTCATCGTATTGGCTGCCTGTTCCTTTGTGATATCACCCTGTGGGTTTTTATTGAAATGCGTACCTATTAATTTTTTACGATTGATGTACCTTCACTGGGACTAGCTTCAAACCAAGTCAATTTTAGTTTACATTCTTTTTCATAGGCGGCTGAAGCCGCATTTACATATTCCTCAATCGCATCTTCATGCACAAGGTTTATGGTACAACCCCCAAAACCACCCCCCATCATTCTTGCTCCCAAAACTGAATCATACTTTTTCGAAAACTCTACAAGAAAATCAAGTTCAGGGCAGCTAACCTCATACATTTTACTGAGTCCATCATGGGTTTCATAGAGTAGCTCACCAACTCTTTTAAGGTTATTAGCCTTAAGAGCCTCAACAGCCTCTAAAACCCTCGTTTTCTCTTGAATTATATAAGAACAACGGTTATAGACTGTTTCATCAAGTTCATTTCTCATACTATTCAACATGTCCATCGTTACATTTCGCAACGATTTCACCTCAGGATATTTTTTCTGAAGCACAGAAACACCTTCCTCACATTGAGCTCTCCGAACATTGTATTCCCCTGAAGCCAAATTGTGAGAAACATTTGTGTTTAATAGTATAATCTTGTAGGGTTTTATTTGAATGGGTATATAGGAATAATCAAGGGATTCACAATCCAAAAGAATCACATGGCCTTCTTTACTCATAACAGAGGCAAATTGGTCCATAATACCACATTTGGTTCCAGCATAGGTGTGCTCAGCGGCTTGTGACAACTCCACAATATCCATTTTGGTCAAACCTAAATCGAACATTTCATTTAGACCAAAAGCCAAGCCGCATTCCAATGCAGCGGAAGAGCTAACTCCAGACCCAATAGGCACATGGCTTTCCAAAGTACAATCGAAACCCCTTAGCTTGTCGGTACGCTTTGATATCTCATTTAAAACACCCAAAACGTAGTTTTCCCATTCTACCTTGCTTTTTTCAATTTTATCCAAAGACAGCTCAAAACCCGTATCATAGCCTTTACTATAGACATGGCAGATTTTATCCGAACCATTTTTTTGGAATTTGAAGGTTATCTTCTTTTCAATGGCTGTAGGAAGTACATACCCCATATTATAGTCGGTATGTTCCCCTATTATATTAATTCTACCGGGTGAATCAACCGTAAGTTCAGGATTAAAATTCTTTAAAAACTGCATTTTTTTCATCTATTTATTGTTCATTTCCCTAACCATCTCCACCGTAGCCAGCGTTCTAAGACCTAAATGTTCCAAAGATGAATCCATACTAGTTGCCATTCTAGATGAAATTCTATAGCTAGCACAATATGATGCATTGCATAGGAATGAACCACCTTTCATGATTTTTTCTTTGGCATACGGATCTCTTTGGTTATATGGTCTTTCAGCTCCCGAAGGGTTATATATTAATTCTTTGTTAGAAGAGACTTCATTATAATAATTTGTGTTGTACCAATCGCTTGTCCATTCCCACACATTACCCGCCATATCATATAAACCGAATTCATTGGGCGGATAGGTCTTAACCGGTGCCCTATTTTCAAAACCATCTTTTTGAGTGTTCATTACAGGAAATTCACCTTCCCAAGTATTGGCCATCTGTGATAACACAGAAGGATCCTCACCCCAAAAATATGTGTTTGATTCCTTGTTTCCCCGTGCGGCTTTTTCCCATTCTGCCTCGGTTGGCAAACGCCTTCCTGCCCATTGGCAATAGGCCAAGGCATCTTCATATGAAATATGTACAACAGGATGATTGCCTTTGCCCTTAATACTACTACCAGGACCATTGGGTTGTTTCCAATTAGCTCCAATTGTCCATCGCCACCATTGTGAGAAATCGTAAAGATTAGAAACAGAATTTTGTGTTTTCTTAAAGGTCAAAGAACCAGGTTGCATAATAGAATCATGGGGTTTAGGCGTACCTTCAGGGACCTGTTTTTTCATTTCCTCCCAATCAATTTTTCTTTCAGCTTGTGTGATATAGCCCGTTTCATCTATAAATTTTTTGAACTCGTCATTTGTTACTTCAGTAATATCCATAAAAAATCCATCTACAGCCACTTTATGGGCTGGTTTTTCATGGGCCATGGCCATATTATCTTGGGGCACGGCCCCTTGTATAAATTCACCTCCAGATATCCAAACCATACCATCAGGAGTTTTGATATCTATTGGCTTGTCAATTATCAATTCTGGGGGGGTAACCTCATTCTTGATTTGGACGCTGTCGTTGGTCTGGGATATTTTCTTTACACGCTCCTTCTTTTCACCACAACTATAAGAAGAGATTATAATTATAATTCCTAAGAAATAATTTGATAATCGTAGTATTGATTTCATGCAGTGGAACGAGAATTGTAAAGATATTTATATCTTCATACAACATAAAAGAAATTAATGAAAAATAACACTATTGTTTTTTTATGTGCCTGTTCTATTTTCATTTCAATAGAAAGTTGCAATAGAAAAAAGAAAACAACAAAAGGGGATACAACTGTAATAAGTATGAAAAAAGATACAACAAATTCTGGAATCGCATTTCATGATTTTCATGAATCAATAAAAGGCAAAAACACGGAATTATACATTCTACAAAATAAAAATGGTGTTGAGGCGATTTTTTCCAACTATGGACAGCGTCTAGTTTCTCTAATGGTACCGGATAAAAATGGTAAAATGGAAGACATTGTTTTAGGATATTCTTCCCTTGATCAATACCAAGAAGGAAATGGAGGGTACTTTGGCGCTACTATTGGTCGCTATGGCAATAGAATTGCCAAGGGTAAATTTGAAATTGATGGAGTCACTTACGAATTGGCACAAAACAATAATGGAAATCATCTTCACGGTGGAGTAAAAGGGTTTGAATCGGTGGTTTGGGATGTTGACTCCGTCTCTCAAAATTTTGTTCGTTTTAAAAGGACTTCTCCCGATATGGAAGAAGGATATCCCGGTAATTTGGAAGTGAGCGTTGAATATACTTTAACGGATGAAAATGAATTGAGGATTGAGTATTTCGGGATTACTGATAAAAAAACACATGTTAATCTTACCCATCATTCCTTTTTTAATTTAAAAGGAGAAGGTAAAGGCACTGTTAATGAGCATATTCTACAAATTAATTCGCCCAGTATTACAGCCGTAGATGAAGGCTTGATTCCTACAGGGCAATTAATGCCGGTTAAGGACACTCCTTTTGACTTTAACAAACCTAAGACCATTCAATCTGGTTTGGATACAGAACATGAACAATTAACCCTTGGTCGTGGTTTTGATCATAATTTTGTTTTGGACAAAAACATAAAAAATGAAGAAGGACTTTATATCGCCGCAAAAGTAAAAGAACCAAATAGCGGAAGAGTCTTGGAAGTATTTACCAACGAACCGGGAGTTCAGTTTTATGGCGGTAATTTTTTGGATGGTAAAACCATTGGCAAAAATGGAGGCCTTTATGAATTTAGAGGGGCTCTTTGTTTGGAAACCCAACATTTTCCAGATTCACCAAATCAAAATAATTTTCCATCGACCTTATTGGAACCAGGGCAGGAATATAAATCAATTTGCGTTTATAAATTTTCAGTCGAATAATTCATAGAACAGGCCATTATTTCTTATACAAGCCATCGGCTATGGCAGGAATTTTAAAATTTTCCAATTCTGGGGATGTTCTTTCCTGAGCAAAAATTTCTGCTGCTTTTTCCAAAATTTCTGGATGCTCATTTGCAACATTGGTAGTTTCCGTTGGATCTTCTTTCAAATTGTATAATTCAAGGGTTGCTTCTTTTTTGTCATCTTTCAGATTTTGTCGCACCAACTTCCAATCTCCCATTCTAATGGCAACTTGACCGCCATAACTGGGGAATTCCCAATATAGGAATTCATGCTCTTGTTGATTTTCTTTTGAGAGCAATGTTGGCATTATACTTACTCCATCTGATCCTTCCGCTAATTCATACCCAGCTACATCTGAGAAAGTAGCTAACATATCATAATGCGCTGATACATGATCACTCTTACTGCCTGGTTTAATTTTAGCTGGCCAGGATGCAATCATTGGCACTCTGATACCTCCTTCATATAAATAGCCCTTACCACGACCATATTCCCCTTCAAAAGGTTTTGCACTTTCAAAAAATCTAGGGTCTGCACCACCGGCATACGAAGGACCGTTGTCCGAAGTGAAAATGATCAATGTATTTTCATATATCCCTTCAGCCTTAAGTTGTTGAATAAGTTTACCAATATTCTCATCCAAATAGGAAACCATGGCAGCATAAGCCGCTCTTGGGTTTTGATGAGGGAAATATCCCAATTGGCCCAAATATGGGTCTTCCTGTCCAAACTTTTCTTTATAGTACTCAAGCCATTTATTAGGTGCTTGCAAAGCAACATGTGGTATAGGCGATGCCCAATATAAAAAGAAAGGTTTCTCTTTGTTATCCTTCACAAAATTTGTAAGCTCTTTGAACATTAAATCTGGGGAATAGTCATTCAACGTAAAAGGCGCATAATTCTTGGGATCTCGTGGATCAGCACCTTTGGGCAGTTTGGTATTAGGTGCAACAGTATCATTGGCCAAATGCACCCTATCTCTATTTTTGTAAAGGAATAATGGGTAATATGTATGCGCCTGTCGTTGACAATTATAACCATAGAAAAAGTCGAAACCCATTTCATTGGGAATTGATTGTGTATGTGGTGCTCCGAGGCCCCATTTACCGATTAATCCCGTGGTATAGCCAACATCCTGCATTCTTTTTGCCATGGTAATGGTATTAGCAGGCATTGGTCCTTGACCTTCTAAAGTAGAATCCTTGGCCATGGCGCGATAATCCCAAACATCACCTCTTTCTTTCCACTCAGAATTACTACGAATGTACGCATGACCGGCATGTTTTCCGGTCATTAACATATATCGGGCAGGAGCACAAACAGGAGCACTTGAATAATGTTGGGTAAACAACATCCCATTTTCGGCCAAGGCATCGATACTGGGTGTTTCAATCTTTTCTTGGCCATAAGCCCCAACCTCAGCATAACCCAAATCGTCGGCCAAAATGTAAATTATATTGGGCTTTTTAACTTGTGCCGATTCCGAATTCGTCTGCTGCACTTTGTCCTTACAGGAAAAAACTATTGTCCCTACCAGAAGTAGGGACAATAGTTGTTTGAATACATTCATATTATCAAAAAAATGTAGCTTTACATTACAATCGTTTTGCCGGGCATTGGAATTTTATACCAACCTTCGGCATTAGGTTGCACGGGTGCTGGTGAATCCCATGTTAATCCATCTGGTACCAGTTTCAATTCAGATTTCATTGCCTCTTCCCAAGTGATAACCTGTCCGGAATAAGTAGCCATTCGACCAATGATTGCACTCATCGTACTTGTTGCACCATATTCACCATCACTAATAACTCCTCCACTTCTGATTGAAGCGAATAACTTATCATGCTCAACCTGGTAAGGATTTGGATCATCTTTACCTCTGTGGTCAAATATTGAATTCCCAGCCCAATCTTTCATTTCAACTTTATCACCTGCAGTGGAAACCGTTCCTTTGGTTCCCTGGAAAAATTCTGAAACCTTGCGCATGGTATCGGGTTGATGCCTACATTGGCTAGCTATCACCGCACCACTAGGATAGGTGTACTCCACAAAATGATGGTCAAATATCTCACCATGATCTTTACCCGTTCTCACTTGTCTACCGCCCATTCCTTGCGCGGAAATAGGGGTTTCTCCAATAAACCAGTTGGCCACATCTATGTTGTGAATGTGTTGCTCAAGAATATGATCACCGCATAACCAATTAAAGTAATACCAGTTGCGCATTTGATATTCCAACTCAGATTGTCCTGGTTGTCTTTCACGTACCCAAACACCAGCGCTATTCCAGTATACTTGTCCGGATACTATCTTACCTATTTTATCTTGCTTCAATTGATCTAAAGCCGCCAAATAGCTTGTTTGGTAATGCCTTTGAAGACCAACGACCACATTCAATTTGTTTTCTTTTGCTTTCTTCGCTGCCGCCAAAACCTTACGTACGCCAGGCATATCCGTGGCAACTGGTTTTTCCATGAAAACATGTTTGCCATTATTAATAGCATATTCAAAATGTTCAGGCCTAAAGCCAGGAGGAGTTGCCAATATTACAACATCGGCCAAATCCATGGCCTTTTTGGCGCCATCAAAACCAACAAATTGATGTTCATCCTTAACATTTACTTTCTTAGTCTCGCCCATTTCTTTTGAAATGTTCATAAGACTCTCTTTTAATCTATCCTCAAAAGCATCGGCCATTGCGACCAATTCAATATTTTCATCAGCTTTCAATGCCTGAACAGCAGCACCGGTTCCACGACCGCCACAACCAACAACTGCAATTTTTAATTTTTTGTCGTTGAAAATATTTACCATTGCATCCATTTGAAATGTTGGTAAAACCATCGCTCCAGAAAGCAATGCAGTATTTTTAACAAATGTTCTCCTTGAGTTTTCGCTTACAAGAAACTTGTTCTTGTCTTTACTTGCATTTTTCATACTATAGATTAGATTAAATGGTCGAAATAATTTTAAAAAGCCTCTGTGAATTTAATCATAAAATGCGAAAAAATCAACATGTTAGAACCGTTTTATGTTACATTTTAATATAAATTCGGAATATTGTTATCGATTCTTTTTAGTGTTAGTAAAAGGCACCTTCAATTGATACATGATGTCATTTGATTTTTCCTCATCCAATATATCGAGGCCATAAACAATGTCTTGGGGATTATGATAAATGAATGTACCAAAAATCCTATCCCAAATTGAAAATATATTGCCATAATTCGTATCTGTCCATGGCACCTTATAATGATGATGGAACTTATGTGTATTTGGTGATATGAAAACCAGACTTATCGCTTTATCCAACTTAATCGGTAATTTCATGTTGGCATGGGAAAAATAAGTGAAGAGAATTGTCAAAATACGATATAATACATAGTAAGCCAGCGGTAATCCTGCGATTACTATAGCTATCAATGCAAACGTTTCCCTCATTATAAAATCTATAGGATGATGTCTTGTGCCCGAGGTAACGTCTACATTGGTATCACTATGGTGTACCATATGGAATCGCCACATGAATTTTACTTTATGCAAAAGGAAATGAACGACATACTGCGCCAAAAAATCCAAGAGCATTATGGCCAAAATCATTTCTACCCAAACAGGCCAATCAACCATATTCAACAAACCAAATTTACTTACCTCCAACCAATTGAATATGCCCACGGTGGCCAATCCAAAAAGGACGTTAATTATAATCGTAGTAGTAAGTAAAATAAGATTAGGTTTTGCATGCTCCCATTTATTATAGTCGAATTTCCGAAGCGGATATGCTCCTTCCAATACCCAAAAAATGGTTATCATACTTATTATCCAAATCAACTTTTGAAGACTAGTTAGATCGGTGAAAAAGTCAATGAAAGCATCCATATTGTAAGCAAAACTTAAATTATTCTGCTTGAATATACTTTAAAATATCAAAATGTATTTAATCATTTTGAATTAAGTGACAAACAAGATTTATGTTGGGATAAAAAAAGGGGTTTATCTTCTTTGGACAAACCCCTTTTTTAAATTGTTTAGGTTGTTATTTCCTTTTTAGGAAATTCAGCACTTCATTACTAACCTTCTCCCCTGTAAATCCGAACTTATCATCAAGTACTTTTGCGGGTGCGGAATAACCAAAATGATCAAGACCAAAGACTTTTCCGTTTGGACCAACCAAAGCTTCCAAGTTAATGGGCAAACCAGCGGTTAGGCCAAAAATCGGTTTGTCATTTGGAATTATACTCAATTGGTAGCTTTTAGACTGTTGTCTAAATATACCTTCCGATGGAATTGAGGCAATGCTAATATTTAAACCTTTTTTGTTCTCTAAAATCGAAGCAGCCTCCAATAAGGTTGAAACCTCTGAACCATTTGCGACTAATACCACATCCGGATTTTTGGATTCCTTTACCAGATAGCCTCCTTTTTCAGCCTTAAGTGCTTCAGCATATCTTGAGCCTGATTTGGCCGGAACATCCTTGATACCCTGTCTTGAGAGAATCAAGCCAGTCGGCGTCTTAGAATTCTCCATAGCCATTTTCCATGCAACACTGGTCTCCGATGAATCGGCCGGGCGCAATGCCACAAAACTCTGGTCACCGCTATGGTTTTTCAATTTTTCCAACAAACGTATTTGGGCCTCTTGTTCAACCGGTTGGTGTGTTGGGCCGTCTTCCCCTACCCTGAAAGCATCATGGGTCCAAACAAACTTTACTGGCAGTTCTTGAATACAGCTTAATCTTATTGCTGGCTTCATATAATCTGAAAAAACAAAGAATGTCGCCACTACGGGTATTACACCACCATGCAAGGCAATACCATTTGCCATGGAAGCCATGGTCAATTCTGAAACGCCTGCCTGTAAAAATCCACCTGAAAAATCCCCTTTTCTTAGAGCAGATGATTTTTTCAAGAATCCATCAGTCTTATCACTGTTGGATAAATCCGCTGAGGAAACTATCATATTCCCAACATGTTCGGCCAAATAACCTAAAACATTGGAAGAAGCAACCCTTGTTGCCAAGCCTTCTTTATGTGTAACAGATTCAAAATTCAACTCCGGTAATTTACCGGATAGAAAATAATCTAACTTTTTAGCAAGACCTTCATTTGCCTTTCTCCAGGTATTGATTTCGGTCTTTTTGACTGCTACCTCGGCCTCTTTTTTGGCCAAGATTCCTTTGTAAAACTCTTTTACATCAGAGTGAATTTCAAAAGGATTGTTTGGCTCAGTACCTAAGTTTTTAAGTGTTCTTTCATAGTCAGCACCAGTATTCCCGATGGGTTGTCCGTGGAGCTCACAATGCCCTTCGAACATACTACCATCTGCGGTTACACATCCTTTACCCATTATGGTTTTGCCGATAATCAAAGTAGGTCTTTCAGTTTCCGCATTTGCTTCGGTCAACGCTTTTCTAATCTCATCATGGTTGTGACCATCAATATTGATTACTTTCCAACCCCAGGATTTATATTTCATCCCGGTATCCTCAGTTGTAACCTCATCAGTCATGGTAGAAAGTTGCACGTCGTTTGAATCATAGAACATTATAAAATTGTTCAATCCTAAATGCCCTGCGATTCGACCTGCCCCCTGGGAAATTTCTTCTTGAATACCTCCATCAGATATAAATCCGTAAATCTTATGGTTCATCCATTTACCAAAACGAGCCTGCAAGAACTTAGCCGCAACAGCAGCTCCGATACCCATGGTATGCCCTTGACCCAAAGGCCCCGAAGTATTTTCAACGCCTCTTGCAACATCTACCTCAGGATGACCAGGTGTAATTGAACCCCATTGTCTAAAATTGGCAAGATCTTCCTTTTCATAATTACCCAACAAATAGTATTGCGCATACATCAAGGTAGATAAGTGACCAGCATCCATGAAAAAACGGTCCCTGAATGGCCACGTCATATCACTAGGGTCATAATTGAAAAACTCAGAATAAAGGATATGCATAAAATCTGCTCCTCCCATTGGACCACCTGGGTGGCCTGACTTTGCCTTTTCAACCATTGCTACAGCCAGTGCTCTAATATTATCAGCCGATTGCAGATTAATTTCTTTGTTCATTTGATGCTGTTTATCTGATTTATTATTACCGTGTCAATTTACACGGCTTCTTTTATAATAATTTGAATCAAATCTACCTTTTTTTATGACTTATTTTTTGGATACTTATTAAAAACTATTGACAATGAAATCCATGGTATAAATCATTATACAAATGCACATTCAAATGACTTGAATTCATTATGATTTTTCATCAGTGGATGAAGTAGAAACTATTATAAAACGTTTTCGTGATTTTTTGCGACAGCAAAAACCATTTAGATAAAAGATTCATTTTTTTGGATGTATTTAATAATAATGTATTTATTGGATTCCAATACATTTTATGCATTTATTGATATTAATATGGCACATACATCATTTTATTATGATATTAGGTGGAAAGGGGTTAAATTAATTCACAAATTCTAATCACCGAATTCACTAACAACCCGACCTAAAACAACTTATCTTATGGAAAACTCCACACAGGTGGCAGTACCAAATACAAATAGACTTTTTTATGGTAGCTGTTTCGCTCTAATCACAACCGCCTTTTCATTTAGTATAAGGGCTGGGGTTTTACCTGAGTTAGGGGAAGCTTTTGACCTTACTGCTAAACAACTTGGGGATATCAATTCCATGTGGTTTTTTGGATTTCCTATTGCCATGATCATTGGCGGTTTGACTTACCACACTATAGGCCCCAAAAAAATAATGCAATTCGCCTTTTTTGCACATACATTGGGGATAGTTTTAACCATCTTTTCTAGTGGATATTGGGGTCTTATAATTTCAACCTTACTAATTGGTTTGGGTAATGGATGTACCGAAGCGGCTTGTAACCCAATGATTGCAGACAGTGCTACGGGTAAAAAAATGAACACCTTAATGAACAGATTTCATATGTGGTTTCCCGGGGGTATAGTTTTGGGAAGCTTAATCAGCTATTTTATGACAGGATTGAAGATGGGTTGGCAAGTACAAATCTGGATCATATTGATCCCAACCCTTATCTATGCCTTTCTTTTCTTTGGGCAGACCTTTCCAAAGCCTAGGGTACAAGAGGCGAAAACCTTAAAAGGAAATTTAAAAGGTATGGCCACCCCTCTTTTCATATTTATCGCACTTTGTATGGCCTTGACAGCAACTACTGAATTTGTTCCCATGCAATGGGTTAGATTGATTTTGGATAAAAGTGGTGCGGATGCTATGGTTATTATGGCCTTGATTTCTGGAATTATGGCTGTAGGAAGGTATTTTGGTGGGGATTTTGTACATAAATTTGACCAGACTGGTGTTCTTCTCGGGTCAGCCATTTTTGCCACTATTGGTATGTTTTTATTGAGTACACAAACTGGTGGTTTGATATATGTTGCCGCCGCAATATTTGCCATTGGCCTATGCTATTTCTGGCCTAATATGATTGGTTTTGTTGCAGAAAAAATTCCTAAAAGCGGCGCACTAGGCATGTCAGTGGTTGGGGCAATTGGGATGTTCATGACCGCCAATATGCAGCCCATTTTTGGAATATGGATTGATGCTGCTCGAGAAAGGGCCACAGCTTTAGGACTTTCAGGGGATACCCTTGAGTTAGCTGTAGGCCAGGAAACCCTAAAAACTATGATTACCTTTCCGGCAATACTAGTTGTACTTTTTATTATCCTTATGTTTTGGGTCAAAAAGCTCCAAATTAAAAATGCAGTCCACGAAGAAGAACTACCCATAACAGAGTATTAGGAAAACGGTACTTCTTTTATAAAATTAGGACAATAGTATTGCTTCGGATCAGCCGGGGTATCGCCTGGGATTTATTTTATAATACTAAAATCTAAAAAGTTGATTGCCTTCTCCCTTAATTGGCATAACCTAAAATTTATAATCCAAGCTCAACATGGTCCCTCTTGGTAAAACAGGCACTACAACAAAGCTGGCATCAGGATTAGCTTGAATGAAATCGGCAGTCGCACCATTCGCACTTGCCCCAAAACTATTTGCCCCAAAGAAATTGGCAAGTCCTTCCGAGTTGAACAGATTCGTTACCACCATATGAGCTGATAGGTTTTTATTGATTTTATAACCAAAGCCTGCATTAAAAATACTATAGGCAGGTAATTGAAACGCATTCGCAATATTACCTTCCCGCTCTCCCATAAATTGCCATCTTATAAATCCGTTCAACTTATCTTTTTGATAATCAGCGCCTATATTGAACATCAATTTTGGGTTAAAGGCAAGGGTATTGTCAGAATAGTCGGTAATCGTATCATCAGTTGGATCAATAGACCCAGCGGCATCATAAACCGTCCATCTTGTTGCTTTTGGGTTCTGTAGTGTACCATTGAAACTAAAGGTCAAATAAGGGATTAGTGAATATGCACTTTCCCATTCAAGACCTATGGTACGGGAATCATTAAACTGTACAGGGGCATAAAATACACTTCCATCATCCGGGTCAAACTGAAAATCGGCGATTCCTATATTTTTTAATTGACTCCAGAAAGCGGTGGCCGTCGCTGAAAATTGATTCTTGCTATATTTTAATCCCATTTCTACTTGGGTAATTTCCTGGACTTCCCCTTTTTGATTTATTGGGACACCTGAAAAATTATTGAAATAATAATTTAATTCAGGAGCTTTGTTGCCTGAAGAAAAACGGCTGAAAACAGCGGCCTTATCATTAAATTCATAGTTCAATGCAGCTGAATAGGATAGATAATTGTAATTGAAATCAAAACTATCCCTTGCTCCTGTTGGCATTAGGATTCCGTTGTCATATGCGGTGGTTGGCTCCCCGTCATATCCACCGTCTTGTTCAAACGGAGCCGCTTGGTCCTTGCTCCCTTTATGACCAATGGATTCATATCGCAAACCAACATCAAAATGCAGACGATCTTGTAATTTCCAACGGTCATTTGCAAAAAATGCCAATTGGCTTACATCGGCTCTGGAATTATCGAAAAACAAACCGCCGTAATTACTCAATCCGTTTGAATCGGATAAAGCCAATACCGGTTGCCCAGGATTCTCAAGTGTTACCTCTAACATTCTGGGATTTGGTTCATAGGTAACATAACCAAAGCTACCTTGGGTAAAAAGTGAAGTATCTGAAAAACCGGACCCAAAACCAAAGGTAATATCATGGTTTTCAAAAAATTTCCTAAAAGTCAATTGATTCATCCATTCATCCGATCTATTTTGCTTGAGCCATGAAGCCGTTCCCATGATGGCATCATAGGGTAATGTTCCCGTTCCTAAATACTGAATGGACTCACCAGCTAAAATTCCGCTATTGTCCAATCGAGCCAATTCAGTTCCATTGGCGGCATCTTTGAAAACAACTTGCCCAATAGGGAATTGAGCACCACTAATAAAATATGCCAAAGGGTTATCCAATGAAACAAATGCATTACTAATCGCGGTCTGCCAATTGGCATTCTTGTGCGAATACTTTACATTAAGTCTTACTGACCAATCGTTCCCAAGTTCATGTGATATATCCATCCCAAAAGCTTTGTCTTGTGCATGAACACCCTGTGAAGGGTCAAAATGATTCGTAGCACCCTCATTTAACCTTCTTCCATCGGGGACATTGGCAGAAAAAAGAGGCATTAAGAGGGCAGTGGTATTAAAGTCCTGACCAAAAGCCGCTTTAGGATTATCCCAATTAGTTGCGGCAACTCCAGTATATCGATTGGTAAAATCATCAAGCAATTTGCCATAAAACTTGATATAACCTTTATTATGTCTTTTGAGAACATTGAATTTCAACTGTCCTCCTTTACTAAAAGTAAAATCAGTATTACGGGCTCCTTCATCCTTACGGTAATGACCTCCAACGTTATAGAACCAATTATTACCCAACGGTCCACCAAGTGTTCCATCAATTCTTAAAAGCGAATTATTATCCCCTTGTAAACCTCCTTGAAGTCTTATTTCGCCACCTAGAACATCCCTAGGACCTTGAGAAATAAAATTATAAATTCCACCTGGCCCGTTCAATGCTGTAATTGCCGCACTACCTCCTCTAATAGCTTCAACCCTTTCTGTAGTTATATCCAATCGATGAAAAATATCGGGACTGTAATAAGAATGCTGTACCAAACTCACTGGTAATCCATCTTCTTGAAGTGAAACATAATACCATCCCATATCATCTTCTGCCGAGGCAGATATACCACGTGCATATACCCTCGTAAAAACTTCTCCTGCTGAAGGATCGGTAAATGTTCCTGGAATAGCCTGCAATAAATCAGCAGCTCCCCTTGGAAATGATTGTCGTAAAGCTCTTGATTCTAATGTAGTTATTGCTGTACTTGACGACAGCTTGTTTCGTGGTTCAAAAGTACCGGTTACTACCACACTTTGTAGGGCAAGTGGGTCATCTTCCAATATAATATTGAGGTCAATATCCTGTTCTTCAATATTCAAATTTTCAATATAGGTTTTAACTCCGAGATAGGATATGGATAACAAATACTCACCTAAATTTAAATCGGAGATTTTAAAACGACCCTGTATATTCGATGTTGCAAAATGGTTACCAGGGTTTATTAAAACATGTGCTCCCGCCAAAGGAACTCCTTGTGAATCTTTAATCTCACCACTTACGGAAACTTGTCCTAAAACCGGATTAAGAAATATAAAGAAAGTTAGAAAGAAAAATAGGAGTAAACCTCTATTGAACATAGAATCTAATTGAGTACACAAATTTACTAATATGGCAAATCTATGCAATATGATTTTACATCATTAGACTAAAAATGCATGTTCCCTAATTTATGCAATTAAATGTGGCGATTAAAAACAAAGGAAATGACCCGCTTTGGTCTAGGTCAGGTATAAATTTCAGCTATTTCGGCTTTGAACTTCTCACGTATTACCCGCCTTTTTAGTTTTAATGTCGGGGTCAATTCAGCTTCAGATTGGTCTTCATGCAGGGGTAGCCATGGAGAAGAAACCAAACGGAATTTCTTTATTTGTTCAATATGGCTGAATTCGGGATTGTATTTATCGATTACTTTCTGATACTTTTTTATCACCTTTGGGTGTACAACCATTTCTTCTAAATTGGTCCACACCATTTTTTTATGGAGGCACCAATTCTTCAAGGCTTCTTCAGCAGGAACAATAAGGGCCGATACAAATTTCTGTTTATCCCCCACAACCATCATTTGCTCTATTAAAAAGTCTTCTTTGATCCTATTCTCAATGGGTGCAGGAGCAATATATTTTCCTCCAGATGTTTTCAACAGTTCTTTCTTTCTATCTGTTATCTTCAAAAAGTCCTTACCATTGGGGCCCTTGACCAACTTACCGATGTCTCCGGTACAGAACCATTTTTTACCATCGATTTCCTTGAATACCTGGGCATTGATTTCCGGCTTTTTATAATAGCCAGACATGACGTTGGGACCAATGACCAGAATTTCACCCTCATCTTCATTGTAATCGCCTCCCAATTTATCAATGAACAATTCCACACCATCGATGACAGTCCCTACAGTTCCGAGTACGGCGCCATTGGGCTCCATACTATTGGCGGTTAAGGTTGGGGCGGTTTCGGTAAGTCCATAGCCCTCCCGAATATTGATACCCGCGGCGCAAAAAACCCGCAAGATCTTTAAAGAACATGGTGCTGCTCCGGTAAAGATCAACTTTACATTGCCACCAAGTGCAGCCCTCCATTTACTGAAAATCAATTTATCAGCAATTTTCCATTTTATTTTAGCTGTGAAGGAACGCTTTTGTTCAAGTTCAAAGGAATCGGTCAGACCCAAGGCCCAAAAGAACAGATTCCTCTTTACACCTTCCAAAGCCAAACCTTTATTATATATAGCTTCGTATATTTTTTCTAGAAGCCTAGGCACTGTGGTAAAAGCCACTGGTCTAACATCCAATAAATCACCATTTGGACCACTTAGGTTGTCGGTGCCACAGAAGTAAACTGATACATTTCTATAACAATAGGCGAATGAAACCGCTCTTTCAAAAATGTGGCACAAAGGCAGAAAACTTATCACTTTTTCACCTTCTTCTGTCGTTAGAAGGGCTGATGTTTTAATAATTACATGCATAATATTGCCATGTGTCAACATGACTCCCTTTGGGTTTCCTGTGGTACCTGAAGTGTAAATAATGGTAACCAGGTCCTCGCTTTTGATCGACTGCCTTATTTTTTCTGCTTCGGTCAGGCCTTCTGCATCAAAAATGGATTCCCAGTAGGGATCTCCACTAGTCTCATCAAAAGTGTAAATATGGCTTAAGCTAGGAACATTGTTTTGAGTATTCGACAGTTTTTCGAATAAATCCAGTCCTCCGCAGAAAGCGGCCTTAACCTCCGCCTCATTCAAAATATACTCGTATTCTGAAGTGCTGATCGTGGGATAAAGCGGAATACTGATCATGCCTGCCATTTGTACGGCAAAATCCATAATAAACCATTCAGGTCTATTTTTATAGGCTACAATAGCCACTTTATCTCCGGGTCGGAGTCCTAGTTTTAATAAACCGGAAGCAGCCAATTCTGAAGCATTCAATAGTTCTTGGGTGCTAAATGATTTCCAATTTCCTAAGGCGTCACGACCACTAGCGGAAACTTCCAAAGGATGGTTTTGCAACTGACGGTAAAGAAGGTCAAAAAGTCGCATCATTGGTTTGTCTTACGATTACTATTCTTTGAATTTACAAAAATTAATTACATTCCCACACCCCTTCAATATCTGTTTCGTGCTACAGCAACTACTCAAACATTAGGGTGATAAATTCTGCCGCACAGGCAGGTTTGTCACTTCCATCTATTTCCACAACACAGTTCCATGTTACTTTTAGACCATTATCCCCATAAGCTTCAATTTCTTGTATGCCACCAGATAATCGCACACGACTATCCACTAGCACGGGGCTCGGAAAACGGACTTTGTTCAAGCCATAGTTTACCCCCATTGTAGCAGATTTGACATGAAGTATGTCTCCCAACAGTTTAGACAATAGCGCTACGGACATAAAGCCATGGGCCACAGGTTTTTTAAAAGGGGAATATTTTTCAGCTTTTTCCACATCTACATGAATCCATTGAAAATCCATCGTAGCTTTTGCAAAATCATTGATCATTTCCTGTGTGATAACGAGCCAATCCCCATTGGGGAAAGGTTGTCCCTCCATTGCTCTGAAAGATTCAAAATTCTCTAGTTCCAGTTTCGCCATATTTTTCTTATTATCTTGAAGTTCCTCCGTCAATGGTAAGGCAAATCCCTGAAACAAAACGTGCCTCATCGGAAGCAAGGTAAAGGTAGCCATAGGCGATGTCTATTGGCTGGGCTACCGTACGCAGGGGGATACTTGCCTTGATAGCATCAAAATGCTCTTCTGGTATCTGCTTTACCATATCGGTCATGGTAAAACCAGGGGCAATAGCGTTGGCTGTTATACCGTGCTTGCCAAATTCTACCGTCCAGGTCTTGGCCATTGCAATAACCCCAGCTTTGGTAGCGGCATAATTGGTCTGGCCAAAATTACCACGTAGACCTACATTGGATGCGGCACTTACAATTCTGCCATATTTTTTGGCTTTCATATAAGGTACCACAGCTTGAGTACATAAAAAAACGCCTTTGAGGTTCACTTCAATAACGGCATCCCATTCGGCTTCACTCATTTTTTCGAGGGTACGGTCTCGAGTGATTCCAGCATTATTGATCAGAATATCAATTTGGCCATATTTCTCGTTTACCTTGGCAAAAAGATCCTCTACCGCAGACTTATCCGTTACCGAAACCGAA
>RCMY010000858.1_pt1 | contig 29176 bp, 27 predicted proteins | sample 2041341 | NCBI WGS metagenome assembly RCMY01 (sample SAMN09708234, study PRJNA481090) | Marine sediment metagenome, whole genome shotgun sequencing project. | reverse complement strand
CTCAGAGTTGTTGTAGTTCGTTGCAAGTTGAGTAGTTAAGTCTGCTGGTTGGTATAACTCCATCAAGCACACGCAGCTTTCATGCCAGCGGCTCCCGGCGAGCAATCTAGCACAGCCCTACAGGTCACACAAAGTCGGTATTAGCGCCGTGCGCGCCCAGCTGGTTAGCAAATAGACGATACTGCCGTCAAGACAGAATTATTTGCCTGAAGATGACGATTTAGCCGCTTAATCGCCGGTAAATTCAACATTGATTTTGTAAAAATTACAATCCCGTCAACGCTGAGCTTGCTCTGCCAGCTACTCTAGATGACCGCTCTTTGCGCCGCCGCTGTGTTCGCCATCAGGCTCACAACCGAGGGCGCGCAACGCGTCGTGAACATCGCTAAGCGATGCCGTGGTGGTGGCAGGCATACTCTCTTCGGTTGCCACCTGCAGTTGCCTGACGTCCATATCCCACTGTTTAAGGGCAACAATCTTGGCTTCCCGCGATAGCTCCTCTGACTGTGCCAACGCCTGTGGGCTTGAAAAGTGCTGCGCCGGGTTGCTGATCACTAGTTGCGTATCATCCTGTGCCATTGGTAATACCTCGCTTGCCTTGCTTTAAAATTAGTGTCTGCTTGTCGCTCTAAATAGTGCGCTGACAAGCCGACAACCTTTCCTATTACAGCGCAGCACGGAATGTGCCAGCTCTTTGTTTTGAGTTGATTTATTCGACTAGTACAAGTCTTGCTGCGCCATGGCGTGACTACGCCGCTGGACTGAATGAGGCCTGCTGTGAGTAGCCTGGCGATCGCTAGTCTAAAGTAAAGGAGACGTTGAATGAACTGTGACATAACCTCCTACTACCGCCGCAGCTACACTTGGAATACTCACCCAGGCCCGCCTCACTGCGAGAACAGTAAATATTGCGCATTGCCACGGATTTGCTTGTGAGTTCGGTTTTTCGGACACTTTAAAAGCTATCAATCCGCCTAATTCAGCTCTACAATTCTCTTCGCTCACCAAATATCCGGTGATTCTCGCCGGGTTACAACGCTGGATTGATCTACCATTACCGTCACAGTTGATGGGCCAATTGCTGGTAGCAAATGCAGTCTGCAGCACGGCTCTTTGGGCCAGTCGCCGTGCGTCCGGATCGTTCTTGTCGTTTTAGCGCTATTAAGAGGTACATTATGACAAGCAAGCACTGCCTGGTTCTAGACCATGACACCGAGCACGCCGCCAGTTTGGTGCAGCTCAGCGAGTCGCTGGGTTATCAAGCCAGCGTCTGCAACAATCTCGCAACCGCCCGCGCCTATTTGGCCGAGCTCGACTCCGAGATAGACGTTGCCTTTCTATCGATAGACCTGGACGACGGCGAAAGCCTCGAGTTGCTCGCTGACGGTAAGCTCAGTGCGGCGGAAGTTATGGTGATGGGCGACGCCGACGACCCGCTGCGCGCGCACAAGGCCATGCGCATGGGCGCCAGCTACTTTTTTTGTAAACCCTTTGATATCGACTTCGTGAAACCGGCGCTGGTTGATATTGCTGCCGAGCTGGACTTTGACGAACAAGCGCATGATCCTGATGCTGTCTTTCCATGCGTGGTAGACCAATTCGGCCATCTTCGCGGCAGCTCGAAACCTATGCGCAAGTTGTACAGGATAATGCGCAAGGTGGCGCCCAGCGACGCCAGCCTGCTGATCATCGGCGAAAGCGGTACCGGCAAAGAGCTGGTTGCACGCACAGTGCACGACCTTTCCGCTCGGGCAGGGGAAAGCTTCGTCGCCTTTAACTGCGCGGCGGTCGCCGAAACGCTGATCGAAAGCGAGCTTTTTGGTCACGAGAAGGGCAGCTTTAGCGGTGCAGACAAGCGCCACCTGGGTTTTTTCGAGCGCGCTAAAGGCGGTACTTTATTGCTCGATGAAATTACTGAAATGAACATGGAGCTGCAGGCCAAGCTGTTGCGAGTGCTCGAAACGCGGCAGATACGCCGCGTCGGTTCGGAGCATGACATCGACATCGATGTGCGCATTATTTCTGCCACCAATCGTGTTCCCGAAGAGGCCGTACAGGAAGGGCTGCTGCGTGAAGATCTATATTTTCGGCTCGCACAAATTCCGGTAAAGCTGCCACCGCTGCGTGAGCGCGATGGTGATATTTGTGGGTTGGCACAGTTCTTCTTGAACGAATTAAACGCACTGCACAGTACTAAATCGTCCTTCGCCGCGGCCACGCTGGATGCCATTACTGATTATGATTGGCCCGGTAATGTGCGTCAGCTGCGGCATGCCGTTGAGCGTGCGTACATTATGTCGGAGACCAGCATAAAGCCCGACGCGCTACCGGATTTCAACACGATGGCAGCGCGCCCGCCCACGACAGAGGATACGCACGACGTGCCGCTCGACAGTACATTGGCAGAAGCAGAACAACAGATCATTCTCGGCAAGCTGCAAGATAACGCTGGTGATAAGCGAAAAACCGCCGCTGATCTCGGTATCAGTCTGAAGACTCTTTATAACAGGTTGAAGGACTACGACAGGTAGCGTCCGTAATAAACTGGTGTTGGCTGCAGTTATGACTGTGACCCGAACCTCCGAGTGTATTATCAGCGTTAGCTCGTTAGCGTCAAAGCGCAGGGTTAGCCTGCGACAGTAAAACAGTTACGATTTAATCGTATTCAAGCGGCGTTATTGCAGTGTAGTTTTTACAGAAAGCTTGTAATAGGTGCAACGCTGCTGAAACATTTCCTGTCGCAATTATCGGGCGCGGCGCATCACTCGAGACGCTGTACGGCGAGTACTATTTGGCACATGGGTTGCACCTACTTGGCACATGGGTTGCCATAACCGGTTGCAATAGGGTTTGTAGCACTGTTAAACAGAAGCGGAGCAGTGCTGAACCAGCAAAAGAGAGAGGAACGCCACCATGTCGTTGACGCCCGACAATACACGCAGACCCTACCGTAGCTTCGTGCAAATAGTTTCAGTGTCGCTATTACTTTCTGCCTGTGTCGCGCTACAGGCGGCTGACGGTCGGCCGCCTGCCCAGCCACAGTGCGACGCTGACAATGGCGCAATCGATTTGCCTGCCGGGTTCTGCGCGCTGGTGTTTGCCGATGAAGTTGGCACGGCGCGCCATCTCGCCGTGCGCGACAATGGCGACGTCTATGTGCGCTTGCGCGATGCGCAGGGCAACGAGAAAGGCACCATCGTCGCGCTGCGCGATACTGACGGCGACGGCCGTGCCGACAGCAGTAAGCGCTTCGCGAAAGAAGGCGGCACCGGCATAGCGATACACGATGAGTTCCTCTACTACAGCACTGAAACTGCCGTGTTGAGCTATCCGCTGCCTGCTAAGCGATTGCTACCGCAGCAGCAGCCGCAAACTATAGTTAAGGGGTTAACGGCGCGCGGCCAGCATGCGGCCAAGTCTTTTAGCCTCGACACTGCAGGTAACCTGTACGTCAACATTGGCGCACCAGCCAATGCCTGCCAGCAGCAGGGCCGCACGGCGGGCTCGCCCGGCAAAGACCCCTGTCCACTACTGGAGGATAGCGGCGGCGTGTGGCGTTTTGCCGCCAACCGTCAAGAGCAGCAGCAAGACGGCTCCAGCGCCCGCTTTGCAAGCGGCATTCGCAACGCCGTCGCGTTGGACTGGCGCGCCTCAAGTGATCAGTTATACGCCGTGCAGCATGGTCGCGATCAATTACACGGCCTGTGGCCAGACCTGTACAGCGCTGAAGACAGCGCCGTACTACCGGCGGAACAGCTACTGTTATTAAGTGAAGGCGCGAGTTTCGGCTGGCCGTACTGCTATTACGATCAGCGCAAGCAACGCTATGTTCTTGCAGCAGAGTATGGTGGCGATGCCGACAAGGCAGGGCGCTGCGCTGAGCTAGCGCAGCCTGCCGCCGCTTTTGCCGGTCATTGGGCGCCAAACGATCTGCTGTTTTACAGCGGTAAACAATTTCCACAGCGCTACCAGGGAGCGGCCTTTATCGCCTTCCACGGCTCCTGGAACCGGTCACCGCAGCCACAGGCCGGCTACCAGGTGGTCGTAGTGCCATTCATGGACGACAAGCCTGCCGGCTGGGAAGAGTTTGCCACCGGGTTCGCCGGCAAGGAAAACATCAGCACCCCAGCGGATGCTCGCTTTCGTCCAACCGGGCTTGCGCAGGGGCCGGACGGCTCGCTTTATATTGCGGACTCAGTCGAGGGCCGTATTTGGCGAGTGATCCATAGCGCTGGCACACCGCGTAGTGCGCAACGATAGCTTGTCCCGTCCGCAGCGGGCTTCGAAACTTAAGAGACTGAATTTCTGATGATCTATGTAAAAGCCTATAGTGGTGCGTTGCTTGCATTTCTAGCGCTGGATGCTCTCTGGCTGGGGTTTGTTGCAAAGAGTTTTTATGCCAGTCAGCTCGGCGATTTGATGCGCGCCAAACCTGAATTCATTGCCGCGGGAGTCTTTTATCTCGCCTATGTCGTCGGTGTGGTCTACTTTGCAGTCGGGCCCGCGTTGGATGCGGCCAACCCGCTGCGAGCCGCGGTCATTAACGGCGTCTTGCTCGGCTTGCTGGCTTACGGCACCTACGACATGACTAACTATGCCACGTTAAAAGGTTGGCCGCCGTTACTGGTCGCCGTCGATCTTGCCTGGGGCGCATTTATCACCGCAGCGGCAGCCGCGTCCGGCTACGCGTTAACGCGGATTTAACCCGCCCCTCCCATCTAAGACTTGGCTTGTTTTGTGCAAAGCTTTGCCTGCACGAGTGACAGCAGGCCGAGGCTAACCAAATAGTGTCAGTCAAGGTCGCAAATGGCACAGCCGTTCCTGGGAGATGAGATATGTTATACAACGTAAATGATTTGCGCGGTTTCAAACTGGAAGCGCTGGACGGTGACATCGGCAAGTGCGAAGATTTTTTATTCGACGATCAGCATTGGACCATTCGCTACATGGACGCGCGCGCGGGCAACTGGTTCACCGGCACCAGAGTGCTGATCTCGCCGGTTGCGTTGCGCGAGCCCGACTGGGAGGCGCAGCGTTTCCCGGTAAACCTCAGTCGCGAGCAGATAAAGAACAGCCCGGCTATAACCGAAGATCAGCCCGTCTCCAGGCGCTATGAAGCCAGCTATTACCAGCACTTCGGTTACGGCTACTACTGGCTGGGTAATGACGTCTGGGGTGCCGGGGCGAGTCCTTACCTGCTGCAGGGGGATGCCATCGCGCGCGAACACGAGCTGGCAGAACTTGAAGGTGATTTAAACCTGCGGTCAGTTAAAGCAGTCACTGACTACAGCGTGACCGTTGGCGATGAACGTATCGGCAAGGTCGATGGTTTTCTGGTGGAAGACAGCACCTGGGCGCTGCGTTATATGATCGCTGACACCGGTAAGTGGCTATCGCATCATCGAGTTGTGTTACCGCCCACTTTAATCAAGAAGATTTCCTGGGCGGAACATGCGGTTGCTGTCAGCGTCAGTAAAGAGGCGCTAGAGCAGGCACCGGCTTATGACGATAAGGGGCCACTAACACGTGAGTACGAGCAGCAGTATTACCAGCATTTTGGTGAGCGGCCCTACTGGAATGAAGATGAAAATAAAAGTGGCAACAATGAAATTGAACATAAACGATGAGGTAAAAATGATCATTAAACAACATCGCGACAGCGCAACCAAAAAACTCTCAATCGCATTGCTGTTAAGCGCAGCGTTCATCTATGGCTGTGGGCAGGAAGCGTCCGACCAGCAGCCGTCCGACGCTGCAGCGGAGGATCTACAGCAAATCGAGCATCCAAAAAATGCTCCGATCAGCGACACGCTGGTTGAAGAGGGTGACGCCAGCGTGCTCGAAAAATCCTCGTCTGCGCAACCAGAGATGGCTCAGTACGGTACGTTGGCTGCGGCGACAGCCGAAATCAAGCCTGCCAGCGGCTCCAACGTAAGCGGCAGTGTCAATTTTAAGCCGGGGCCCGAAGGCAAGCAGATGCAGGTAGACGTACAGCTTGCAGGACTAGGCGGTGAAGGCCAGCATGGCATACATGTTCATGAGATTGGCGACTGCTCAGCGGCAGACGCAGCATCTGCCGGTGGTCATTTCAATCCGTACAATGTAGCTCATGGCGCGCCGGGTGCTGACGCACACCATGTCGGAGATATGGGCAATATCACGGCCGATGCGCAGGGTGAGGTAGACACCACGCTCAGTTTTGATTTTCTGACCTTCTCCGGGCCGGCAAATATCCTCAACAAAGCCGTAGTCGTGCATAGTAGGGGCGATGATTTGAAGTCTGACCCTGCCGGTAAGGCCGGCGAAAGGGTAGGCTGTGGCGTTGTAGTAGCGCAACAAAAAGTGCTGCCACCCGGCGACTAGCCTGACCACACAATGACTCGCAAATAAAATCTGGCCCCATAAAAATGTTGTCCAACGTTTTCCCGTTACGCCACATTCTGATCGTTAGCCTTGGCATACTGCTGCTGGCTCCCCCGCTGACGCATGCGCAGAGCGCCGCCAGGGAAGCCAGCGCCGAGCCCGCTACGCCGATCGAAGCTGCGCCTGACAAGCAATCCGATGCTGCTATACAGCAGCGCATCGCCAACATCTACGCTGAAATCGAATCGCTGACGCAGCTGGAGGTTTCGGTTCGCGAAGGCGTTGCGAGCGTGGCGGGTGAAGTAGCGAACGAAAAGCAGGCGCAGCGGGCACTCGATCTTGCCAATCGACTGCAGGGTATTGTGACAGTGGAAGACAATATCGAGCGCACGCTCGACGTTGAAGACAACATAACGCCGCTTATAGATCAGGTGCAGCAGGACTCCAGGCGTTTCTTAAAAGCGCTACCGCTGCTGCTGATCGCGCTACTGGCGTTTGCCGCTATCGCCTTCGTTGGTCTGAGCCTCGCCAAGTGGTCGGCGCTGTGGCGGCGCCTGTCTCCCAACGTTTTTCTCGCCGAGTTGCTCGCCCAGGCGGTAAGGGTTGCCGCCATTGTGTTGGGCCTGGTGGTCGCGCTCAATCTGCTGGGTGCCGCCGCACTGGTGGGCACGGTGCTAGGCGGCGCAGGTGTGCTCGGCCTGGCCATTGGTTTCGCAGTGAGAGATTCGATGGAGAACTACATCTCCAGCATAATGCTAAGCATTCGCCAGCCATTCCGCGCCAATGATCATGTTGTCATCGACGCACACGAAGGCATCGTTATGCGTCTCACGTCGCGCGCCACCGTGTTGATGACCCTGGACGGCAACCATCTTCGTATTCCAAACTCGACGGTATTCAAGGCCGTTATATTAAATTACTCACGCAACCCCGAGCGACGCTTTGTGTTCACGTTAGGAGTGGATGCCGACGACGACCCGCTGGCGGCTATGAAGTCGGGCGTGGAGGCTGTTTGCGCACTCGATTTCATACTCGCGCAGCCAGAGCCGGCGGCGCTGATAGAAAGCGTGGGCGATTCCAACATTGTGTTAACGTTTGCCGCCTGGATTAATCAACAGCATACCGATTTCGCCAAGGCGCGCAGTCTTGCCATCAGCGCCGCGAAAACCATACTCGAAGAGCAGGGTTTCACGCTACCCGAGCCGATATACCGGCTGCGATTTGATAAATCGGTAACGCAGGTTAACCTGACCGCTCCAGCCCCCGCAGCGGCTGAGACGCCGGCAGAAGCAACAGGGGGCGGGCGTAAGCCAGCCGCCAAGGTTAAGGTAGAGAAGGACGCCGCCGTTGTAGACGTGCGCCCCGATAATCGGCTGCAAGAAAAAGTCGCAGCAGAGCGGGCGCAAGATGACGATGAAAGCGATTTACTCGACCACAATCGACCGGTTGAGTAGCACCTCCATGTAGTCACAGCTGCAGGTTACGCAGAGGCCGCAAGCATTTGATAGAGATGCCCTTTAGCGAGGGATGTAATCCGGCTCCACTGGCGGTATCTCTTCGGGCGATGCGGGCGGCTCGATGTCGGGTCTGTCGGGTTGGCTGGGCGGCAGCTCCTGTGGGTCCGGTGTGTGTAGAGGAGGCTCCTCAATCGGCGGTACTTCGGGTACCGGGTTGCCGGGGGGTGCCTGCTCCGGAACAGGATTTTCAGGCGGATTTTGCTGCGCCCGGTTAAGCGTTGTGGCTAGAAATATTGGCTGCATCGTTTTGTCCTTTTGTTTACGCCCTGTGTTTACGAGTTCGACCATGACGTGCTCGCATCTTATCAAACTGGTACGGGCTGCAACCGCTAATTCACCACGCAGTTGCAGGTCTGACAGACCGATCGAATCTGACCTGCCAGACCGCGCCGAGCTTGAGGGTCGAGGGTCTCCGTTAGAAGTTGTAGCCGATACCTACGCTGTAAAATACTGCGCCGTCATCGTAACTGCTGTCGATTTCGTCGGTTGATTCGAAGAAAAACGCATACTCGGCCTGCACGGTAATATAGGTTTTATCGAGCACATACGTTTTAAAACCCAATTCCAGTCCGGCACTCGCGGTCTCATCGATGTTTTCACCGTAAACGCCACCAATGTTAGCGCCTACGAAGGGCAGAAAATCTCCACTACCGAAGTGGTAGTCGGCGAACACTCGAGTCACACCGCTCCAGTTATCTTCGCCGCCGTCTACCAAAGAGGCATTAACGGTTTGCCGCAGGCCCCATTGCACATTGTCGGTTGCGAACATGCCAATCGCGGCATTTATACCGAACGTGTTGCTGTCGAAGTTTTTGTCGCTGGCACCACTACCGGAGATGGTAAATGTGCGGTCGCCGGCATCGGGGCCCGCTAGCGCTGGCATTGCGATACATAATGAAAGTGCGCCGATTTTAAGTGCGTTGTTAATCATGTGAGGTATCCTCTGCTGAGTTAAGTTTACGGTAACGCGGTAGCCCGATGCAGTCTTACGTCATCAGATCCGCCAGCCATTGCCGTTAAAGCATTACTTGCCAAGCAATGCATATGCCAGTGTATTTAGAGACAAACTTGTAGGGGCTGAGGGGCAAACGGCGCGTAAGCGGTTAGCCGCGCGGTGTCTTTCTGCATGCACTGCCAGCATGCACTGTGTTATTTATGCAATTGGTTTGTACGAATTACACAACAAAAGTGGTTTCGCTGCTTTCCAGTGTGCGAGTAGCGGACTGCCACGTATGGCACGATGGCATATAGCTTGCAGCGGCGAAGCGTGGCACACATTTGGGTTGGCGTTTGCGCAGTGACTGCGGACACCGATGGCCGACAAGCCGAAGGTACCAGCGGCATCTTTAGCTGCCGGAATGCGAGCTGGCTGTGCGTCACCAGACCATTTACTAAGGAGAACTTAAAGCATGAAAAACGTATCGTATAAACTTGTAGCTATTCTTCTATCTCTCGGCATGGCAGTGGCCGCATGTTCCGAGCAAGGTGGGAATGAAGTCGACGCGGCAGATTCGACGGCAGCTGCAGCAGCGACGCCGGACACCGACGCGAGAGCCGCCCAGACTGAAGAATTCATGGAGCGGCCTGCTTCAGCGCGACTGCCGGGCGAAGCAGCGCATGGCAGCGAAATAGACGCCCAGTCCCAACAGACCTTCACTGCTTTAGACAATAACAACGATGGCTTGCTAAGCGCAGAGGAAGCTGCAGCGGAGGAAAAGCTCACCCAGCGTTGGGACGAGTTAGACAGCGACGCTGATAATCAGCTTGATGCGATCGAATTTTCCAGGTTCGAAGCCCCAGCTGAGAAAAACGCGAGCGAAACAGGCAGCCAATAAAAGCAACGTAACGCCTGATTGGCGCGCCACGCTGATTATGGGCAACGCTGATTATGGAGAGTGGCGGGCAGACACCGCACCCGCGTGGTGGTGTGATGGCCGCCGATATTCGGCCACCGCGAAACCAAGCAGCAGCCAAAAGCCGCCAACGAGAAAGCCGGCTGCCACGTCACTCAAGTAATGCACGCTGAGAAAAATTCTGCTGAAGCCGACCAGGGTGATCAATGCGGCAGCCCAGTAAGCCACTTCGAACCGCGCTCTCCCGGAGGCAAGGTCACGCGCAATGGCGTAGGCAATAAATCCATACACAGCCATAGCGCCGGTGCTGTGGCCGCTTGGAAATGACGGCGTTACTGCGGTCACCGAAGTGAGGAACTCTGGCCGGGCGCGGTCGAAGCCGTACTTGCCTGCAGTCGTGGTGAGCTGTGCGCCGATCACCGTTAGCCACAGTGGAAAGATCAAGCGGCCGCCCCGGTGCGACCACAGGAACCCGGTGCTTACCACCGCCACCGCAACTAACGTGGGTAGGCTGCCGAGATCGGTGATGTTGGCGAATAGCGCGACCAGGTCAGTACTTCGGTAGTCGCTGAGCATGGCGTTGACGCGGGCATCAAACGCGAGCATTTCATCGGCTTCGATTAGTTCCTCAATAATTCCTCCCAGCAATGCGGCGATGTACAACGCCGCGACGCCAAGCAGTGTCAGCGGCAAGCCGGAGAATGCCCCGGTATTCAAGCGCGCTCTGATAAAACGCGAAGTGCGGGGGAGTTTCTGCGTCAACAGTTCACGTACGGGTTGTGCCTGGCGGGCTACACTCGAATTTACCAGACGCGTCAGCATAGAGCGCCACAGACGAGGTGCGACACGCAGAAGCAACCGCAACACGTAAGACAGCAGCCACAGAGCAACGACTGCGATTAGAAATATCACGCTAGCATTTAGCAATTCAACACCAAATCTAAGAGGGTTTCACGACCCACTCCGGGTCCTCAAATTCGCCAATCACCTTGATATCGCAAAATTCAGCCTGCTCAGCGATGATGGCGCGCACCTGTTCCTGCGGTTTAGCCTCCATCGCGTCGCGCTGAGCTTTGCTGTCCCACTCGGCGATTGCTAGCAATACCTGGCGGTCACCAATTTTGCGATGTAAGCGGGTGCCGCGCGCGCCCGGTGCCTGCTGAATGATCCTGCTCGCCCGCACCCAGGCTTCGGCATATTGTTCGGCTTTATAACCATCTTGAACCTGTACTTCGAATATAAACTTCATGGTGGTAACACTCGCAGAGTTAGGCTTGGTCGCTGCTTCGCAGCAGCCCTATGCTAAACAATTTTTGTGGTTCCAACCACACCCGCGCGCCCCGCCAACGTGAAACTCTCCTCCCACACCCCATAGAGAAACTGTAACTTCTACAATTCAGTTTGTAACATTTGCGCTGGTCTAATGTGTTTGGCCCACTGTCGTCGCGGTTTTGGAAGTGAGTAGTCATGCACATTGGCACGCCCGCCGACGGTTTTGTTAATGGTACGTGTCTTGCTTGGCGCTCATATGAACAAGTAGTTATTAGTACCGCACTATCATACTGTGATTACAGGCATACTGAGATTACAGAACTACAGAGGTTACAGGCTATGTCCGACGATAAACGTAAACCAACCACCACCGACGCCGGTATAGGCGTTGCTAGCGACGAGCAGTCGCTGACGGTTGGCCCCGATGGGCCTATTGTGCTCAACGACCACTATTTGATTGAACAAATGGCGCAGTTTAATCGTGAGCGCATCCCCGAGCGCCAGCCGCACGCTAACGGCGGCGGTGCGTTTGGCAGTTTCGTTACCACAGCCGACGTTAGCGCGTTCACCAAGGCGGCATTGTTTCAGCCGGGCGTTGAAACCGAGATGCTGGCGCGCTTTTCCACCGTTGCCGGTGAGCGCGGCAGCCCCGATACATGGCGCGACCCACGCGGATTCTCACTTAAGTTTTACACCTCCGAAGGCATCTTCGACATGGTCGGCAACAACACGCCGGTGTTCTTCATGCGCGACCCTATGAAGTTTCAACACTTCATTCGTTCGCAGAAACGCCGCGCCGACAATAACCTGCGCGACCACGATATGCAGTGGGATTTTTGGACGCTGTCACCCGAGTCGGCACACCAGGTGACCTGGCTGATGGGTGACCGCGGCATTCCCAGGACGTGGCGGCATATGAACGGCTATTCGAGCCACACGTATATGTGGATTAACGCCGAGGGCGAGCGCTTCTGGGTCAAGTACCACTTCAAGACCGACCAGGGTATAGAGTATCTTACCCAGGACGAGGCTGACCATCTCGCCGGAGCCGATGCCGACTATCACCAGCGCGACCTGTTTAACGCTATCAAGCGTGGCGATAACCCGAGCTGGACGCTTAAAGTACAGATAATGCACTTCGAGGAAGCCAAGACCTATCGCCTGAACCCGTTTGATTTGACCAAGGTGTGGCCGCATGGTGACTACCCCTTGCAGGAAGTCGGCAAGATGACGCTGAACCGCAACGTCACCGACTACCATACCGAAATCGAGCAGGCGGCGTTTGAGCCAAACAACAGCGTGCCCGGCACTGGCCTGTCGCCAGACAAAATGTTGCTGGCGCGTGGCTTCGCCTATTCTGACGCGCACCGGGCGCGACTCGGCGTAAACTATCGTCAGATACCGGTTAACCAGTCGGTGTCGCCGGTACACAGCTATTCCAAAGACGGTGCCATGCGCATGCAGAATGTCTCCGACCCGGTATACGCGCCCAACTCCAAAGGTGGGCCGCAAGCCGACCCGGAACGCTATCCAGAGCAGGCCGTTTGGGCAGCCGACGGTGAATTGGTAAGCAGTGCTTACACGTTGCGCGAGGATGATGACGACTGGAGCCAGGCGGGAATCATGGTACGCGAAGTGTTAGATGACGCTGGCCGCGACCGGCTAGTGTCGAACATCGTCGGCCATTTGCAGCAAGACGTGACGCCGCCGGTGCTGGCACGTGCTATCGAATACTGGCGTAATGTCGATAAGGATCTTGGCGATCGCGTCGCCGCAGGGGTGAACAACAAATAGCGAATGCACGCCTCGACCGCATCAATATAGTTGTATCACTTGGAGGGTGCGCCGTGCGCACGTGGTCGTCGACGCCTGCCATAATTCGGCGGCCTCGCCTGCGACGCAGTTTGCTATGTGCGCATGGCGCACCCCTCTGCGCTTGAGTGACTCTACATTAGAACCGGCACACGTACGATTCGCAACGCGTATACCCAGCTTTGCCTGCCTACCTAGTGGCGGTATCATAGCGCCGTTTGTCTGCGTGAGACCGGATTGTGGGTGGGGCTGAATAATGGGCGACTTCATATCGTCACTAAGCGACTTTGTTACTGCCTACGCCGGCTGGTTTGCGCTCGCGTCGCTACTAAGCTTTATCGCGGGCCTGGTGTTAATGCCAATGTTCGTTGCCCGCATTCCAGCCGATTATTTTTCTCGGCCGCGTCGCAAGCGCTGGTCATCAGGCGCGCGCCGGCCACTAGTGCAGCTGCTGTTAATCGGCGCTAAGAACTGCCTTGGCATTATTCTGGTAACGGCGGGTCTGCTGATGATATTTATGCCAGGCCAGGGACTGATTACGCTGCTGGTCGGCCTTATGATTATGAACTATCCAGGCAAGCACGCAGTAGAACGCTGGTTGATCAACCGCCCGCATGTTCTAACGGGGGTCAATTGGCTGCGGGAAAAGTATGATAGCCCGCCGCTCACGCCGCCGCACTAGCTGCAAAGTTTGAAAACTAGCGGCTGCAGCAACTCCGGCGCGTGAGTGGCAGGACGTTGTTGGAAGACATCACCTCAAGGCGACGCCGGCGGAATGTGTCCTCCCACCAAGGCCCCTGCGCCAGCATCGAGTCAGCGAATGCCAGCCCGCTCGGATCTTGCCTGCTGGCGCAAAAGCTGCTCAGTTAAGAAGAGGGACCACTTTTACCGCGACCCATAATAAACATCACCACTGCGATCACCAGGCCAACAACAAACAGAACCCAGGCGATATTGGTCGCGGTGCCTGCAATACCACTAAAGCCTAATATGCCAGCAATAATAGCGACTACCAGAAAGATAAGTGCCCAATTGAACATGTCAAAATCCTCTTAATGTTAGTTGTACGTGCCATCCTCGACGGGGATGCTCTCCGCCGCTGGCACGCCGCACGTAGTATTCTACGATTATTTTAATCAGCAAAGTCTATGCCAGAGGGTGTTGCTAATTTTCAACAGAGTTATAACTGCGTAGCTTGTCAACCTGACTCGATGCGTGTAGAAACCAGTGTGGTGTCGGTTTCGCCATGCGTTATCGTGGTAAACCTTGCACACATCGCGTAACTTTTACATACACAGCGCTTGAATTTTTGCCGGTACATTGATGCCAGAAATGCTTTTAACAATATTAGGTTTGCTGGCCGCAGCGCTGGTCTGCGTCGCTCTATTGAGTACGCATTCCACACTGCGCTATGCCGCGCGCTATTTGTTTACCCGGCGCGAAGGTTCGGAATGCCTGCCGCCAGCGCCCGACGACGTAGCCGCCGTGGATTACTTTAGCGCCGTGCTGGAAGCCAGCGGAGGTGCCCGCCTGATAGCTGGTAGTAAGATAACGCTGTTAAACGACGGCCCGGAAACTTTTGCTGCGATGCTCGCAGCGATCGAGCAGGCACGCAATCACGTTAATTTTGAAACCTATACCCTCGGTGACGGCGAGGTAGGGCAGCGCTTTGCAACAGCGTTGATCCGTAAAGCCGCCGCAGGAGTGCAAGTCAATTTACTCTACGACGCTGTTGGCTCTCTCGGTATAGACAACGATTTTCTGCGCCAGCTGCGTGACGCCGGCATTACGGTCAAGGCATTCCAAACAATCATGGACCTGCGGCTATGGCGCTTCAATCAGCGCGATCACCGTAAAATTCTGGTTGTCGACGGCAGCATTGGTTTTATCGGCGGGGTGAATATTAGCGCTGACTATCTTGATCAGAGCGTGCCAGCTGCAGGCGCTGAAATAAGTCGTGAAGATAAGGGCTGGCGCGACATCCATACCCGCATCGAAGGCCCTGTCGTTGCCGAACTGCAGCGTACTTTTTTGCACACCTGGCTTAACGCGGGCTGTCGCACCGATGCCAACGTGCGCTATTTTCCGGATATTATGCCAGCGGGTGCCATGTGTGCTGCCATTATTGTTGCCGACCGGCTAGACGTTGAATCGAGAATCCTCGATAGTCAAATTGCCGCGGTGCAAATCGCTAAACAGAAGGTATGGATCACTCAGGCCTACTTTGTGCCGCATCTGGAATTTGTGGATGCGCTGGCGGCCAGCGCGCGGCGTGGCGTTGATGTGCGTATTCTGCTGCCTGGCTTTACTGACAGTGCTCTGGTGCTACACGCATCGCACGCGCATTTTGCGGCGCTGCTGCAGGCCGGCGTCAAGCTATTCCAATATCAACCTGCGCTGCTGCATGCAAAGGCGATGGTCGTCGACGGTATCTGGGCGACCGTTGGTTCGAGCAATATCGACCTGCGCAGTCTGGAGTTAAACAACGAAGCCAACGTGGTAGTGGTTGACGCGGCGTTTGCCGCTGCAATGGAGCAATTGTTTGTTACCGACCAGGCGCACAGCAAGCAGGTAGTACCTGCCGAGTGGGCGAGTCGCAGCTTGTGGCTGCGGTTGGCGGAGCGCTGTGCGCTGTTGTTGAAATACTGGCTGTGAGAGAGAAGAGGGTGTGTTCTCAAAGTGTCATCAAGTGGTAGTAAATGGCGTCGAGACGGCCTGCCAATGAGAGGCGTCAGGTTAATGCGCTGGTCGCTGAGTATTAAGCTGTCTGGATACGGCGCACGAACCATTTCTGCAATCTAAAACACTGCCAATCACTGTGTTTATGATCCCTGCGAGAGTTCCACCATAGGTTGGCAAAAATACTGCCTTATCGAAGTTGCGGTTGCTAGTGGCTATGGTAAGCTGCTACCGCGAAGATGACGAATTTGTCTTTACACTTGACGGAGTACACTATGCAACACTCGAAAAAATATTTATTAAGCTTCATGATCGCTCTCATGCTGGGCGTTGTTGGCGTCAGCGGCTGCGAAAAAAAAGGCCCTGCGGAAGAAATGGGCGAAAGCGTTGATGAAGCAGCACAAGATGCCGAGCGCAAAATAGATGACGCTACCGACTAATCGTCAGTAGCTAGACTTACGCCCTTGTGGCTAATGCCTTGTGGGTAATACCTGGGGGCGTGAGTCAACCTTCCCCGAATCTGAAGAGAACGCACGACTGGAAAACCTTGCCAGAAAACTAACGCTACCTTCACCGTAGCGCTAACCGCGCCACACAGCTGCCAAGTCAGCTTCAAATCGTCATCCCCCCCCGTAAACGCTTATGGGCTTATCACCCGAACAACACCCGGCAGTAAGCCGATTTTTACCGAAGCATAGCCAATGATTTCGCCGTCACCTGATACTGGTACCCGCGACCGCGTCGTTACCTCGACCCGTTTGCGTGCGTGGTAGCGGGTAAGGCCGTCGAAGTCGGTCGGCTGGCCGCGCAGCACATGCACAAGGTATCGAAAGTACCCCAGTAAGTCGTCGGCATCCACCACGCAAACTTCTATCTCGCCGTCATCGACTCGGGTGTCTTCATTCCAGCGCCAGTCGGCCGGGCCAATTGCGTTAACGTTGGTTATCAGCACAAACGCCGAGCGGTGCGTGTAGGTTTTATTATCAACTGTAATTGTAAAGCGCCAACGGCGTGCGCGCAGAATCTCACGTAGCGTGCTGTACAGGTAAGCCAGCCGACCAAATCGTTGTTTCGCTTGCGGGCTGGTGTTGTCGGCTATGTATGAATAGCTACCGACGCTGATATGCACCAGTAAAATTTTGTCTTCGACTTGCAGCGCGTCGATATCACGCCAGTGTGTGCCGGTGGTTGCCAGTTCGGCGGCGGCTTCTAGCTGCAGTGGAATATCCAGCGCTTTGGCCAGCAGATTCGCCGTGCCGCATGGCAAAATAGCCAGTTCGAAGTCATTATCAACCAGCGCGGCGGCAACCTCGGCGATGGTGCCGTCGCCGCCAGCGGCGATGATGCGATTGTAGCCATTGGCTACCGCCGCCGCGGTCAGTTCTTTCAGCGAGTCATTGGGCTCGGTGCGGCATATCTCGAGCTGGTTGCCAGCCTGTTCGCTATAGCGCTCAAGCGCTGCCTTGGCGACGTCGAAATCCATCGATCCGGAGGCCGGATTAAGCAACGCAAATATTTTCTTCACTGCTTTCTCATTTTGCTGCGCCGAAAAATATGTTCCGACTCCGGGCGAAATCGGCCCTGCCCGGAAAAGTAAATATTATGCTGCACGTTGATGCTGTCAGCATGAACTTGAATATAGTTGAAGGTATTTTTCTCGCGTTCCATGCCACGACCGCGGCGTGACGTCGACGTACCGCACTGCACAACAATAATGCCGTGCGAGCGATCCTTGCCGGCATATACATCCAGCGTGTTGCCGATATAGGCACGGTGTAAATGTCCGGCCAGAACCAGGTTGACGCGTGCTTCAGTGAGCACATCCAGCGTACGCCGTGCGTTACGAATGGGTACGTTAGGGTTAAAAGACGGCGCAGGAATGAGATGGTGATGCATGACCGCAATTCTTAGTTGCGCCGGGTTAGATTCGCCGAAAAACTGCCGGCAGGCGTGCAGTTGGCATGCTGACAGGTGGCCGTTGACCAACGCCCGCCAGGCGTAGTCGGTCGAATCGAGGCCCATAATACTGACCTCATCGGTGTGCAGTGTCTCTGGCCCTATCTGACCGCAACTGGCCCGATAGCGCGCTCGCGGCCGGATCAAACGCTCGAACACCCGGTACAGCGGCAGGTCGTGATTGCCGGGCACCACGATTTTATGGTCTCCGGCGAGCTGTTGAATATAGGCGCAGGCCGCATCAAATTCAGGCTGCTTGGCGCGCTGGGTAACATCGCCGCTGACTACCGTGATATCCGGCCGTAATTCGACGCTACTACGTTGCAGCGCAACCGCAACCTCGTCAACAAAGTGTTTGCCGAAGTGCAAGTCAGAGACGTGCATAATTTTAGTCGTCATAAATCCAGAGAGGGCTTTTCACCCAGGTTGTCGGCTACGTAGGCGCCGCGTTGCCCCATCGGCCGCTCGGGTCCGTGAGTGCTGTCGATACACGTTTGCAGCTCCATCTCGGCGTTCAGGGCAGCGCCGAGTAACACCGCGTAGGTAGTCAGAAAAAACCACAGTAGCAAAATGACGATAGCGCCAACCGAGCCATACATTTCGTTATACGATGCAAACGAAGAGACATAGTAGGAGAACAAGCCGGAACCACTTAGCCATAGCAGGGTTGCCAGCACCGACCCCCAGCTGACCCAACGCCACTTTGCACTACGGCGCGGCGGGGCCAGCCGATACAGCACGGCTAACGCAAACATAATAATCACGGCCAGCAGGGGCCAGCCCAATGCCTGCACAGTACAGGTCAGTAGCTTCGGTAAATGCAACACCTCACTGAACGCAGGTAAGGCGACGGCAAGCGTAAGCGCAAACACAATCAGCAATATTGCGCCTACCGTTAGCGTCAGCGTTATTCCCTTCATCAAGAAGTAACCGCGTGTCTCACGCTCATCGTAGACAACGGTAATAGCACGTATGATCGCATCGATACCACGATGCGCGCTCCAGATGGCGACGCCTAAACCAATTATCAGGCCAAGACCCAGGCGCTCCTGGCTGCGTGCCGCCAGACTAGCCAATTGCTGACTCAAAATATCGCGCGCCTGCGTTGGCAGTATGCCTGCTAACGCATCGAACTGGCGGTGAACGTCGGCCGGGTCGGCCAGTAAGGCATAGATAGACACGACCGCAGTCAATGCTGGAAAAATTGCCAGCATTGCATAAAACGCAACCCCGGCGGATAGAATGGAAATGTTCGCGCTGTCCAGCTTAAAGTAAACGCGCAGCAGAATGTCGCGCCAGCCGAGCAGTGGTATTTGCGAAGGAGATCTAGCGGTGCGACCGCGATGACCATGCTTACGTTTGAGTAAATTGATGTGCGGGGGTTGCCTGTTCATCCATCATTGATCGCGTTTACGCCACACTAGTACGAATTGTCAGTGGGGGAGTAAAAAAAGGCGACCTTAGGTCGCCTTTCGTTTTACAGCAATGAACATGTGTGCAGTTTCGCTTTTGTTGGCCGTTACCGACAGGTCGATCTGTTCATGTTACACAGCCTGCAGTTGCACAGCGTAATTACTGTTCGCCGCGTTCGTCCAGAGGTTCAAACTTGGAGAATTCGCTCTTTAAATCTTTCTCGGTCGTATCCATTGTAAAGAACTCGTCATCCGGCGCAGCCTTCAGGCTGTCGAGGGGCACCTTAAACTGATCGCCACCTACGCCCATAATACCGCCACTCGTCACTACCGCAAACGGCACTTTGGCATTCTGCCAATCTACGCCGATGTCCGATACTTCGCCAATCTCTTCGCCTGCACCATTCTGAATTTTCTTACCGATTATGCTATTGGCTGTGCGCTGCACAGTTGGCATTTCTTCGTCCATTGCCTGTTGTTTTTGTTCCTGCGCTTCGGCCAACTCTTTTCTCTCTTTAGCCAGATCTGCTTTCTCCTCGGCCACGTTTTCAGACGCTTCTGCCACGTCTTCTCTGGCTTCGCTTATGTCTTCCTGAGCCTCGGCGACGCTTTCTTGAGCTTGCTCGGCGGCGGGAGCAGTTGCATCGGCCGGCATCGGCGCGGCGGTGTCAGCGGGTTTGTCCTGTGCTGCGGAAATCTCATCTTTAGCTTCTGCAATGTTTTCCTGCGCTTCAGCGGTAGCTTTCTCAGCGCTCATCGCTGGGTCTTCATGATGTTCGGCGGCGGCACCAACGGCACCCAATAACAGCATCGCGCTGCAGCTGCCGACGATAGCTGTACGTGCTAGAACTGATGCCAGGTTTTTCTGTTTGACTGATTTCATGATTATCTCCTTTCATGGTGAGCCGGTACTGTACCGACATGGATACCTCAGGGCGAGACTTGCAAATTGCGCGCCAAGCTTACTCGCTTGCGCCGACTAAGGCTAGTGTGGTGGAAAGCCTCGGCAGGCGGTGTTTAAATGGTAAAAATTGCAATAGTTCGCGTAATACTTACAAACTTTTGCGCGTAACGTTATCGCCCGATTTACTTAAAACCGCGTCTTGTCGTGACAGGAAAGCTCATCGGAGTTCAGCTCCTCTCCCTGTAGCAATGCCTTGCCAGCCTCAATCAGGAAGTTAAAGCGATCGCCGCCGCTCATGTCCCAATACGCGCCGCTAGTTGGCATAAAGTCGATCAAGCGCAGGGTAGGATCGTTGGCACCTTCTGGAAACCAAATCTTCCAGGCGGGTGACCACAGCGATTGAATTCTGTCTGCGTCGGCGCTGAGCTTGACCATGCCACTCAACGACACGTAGCGATCGTCGGCTTGCAGCGTCACCGCCGCGTGATGATCTTCATCGATTTCAAAAACTTTACCGGCTTCGATGCTGGTCGCAAAACTGAGCTGCGCAGCTTCATTATGCGCGGCGATGTGCATGGGTCGTGCGTGCAAGTCGCCGGCCGGAGACCGAGTGACTAGCATGGCAGTTTTAAAATCGCCAATAATTTCGTCGAACGGTTTGCTGTTGTTTGTCATCGATAGATACCTCTGGTTTAGAAAAATACCGACCCATCGAGTCGTGCTGCGGTCGCAGCACGTCGCGTTTCGGTTATTTACACTAGGAGACGCAGCAAAAGTAATGCCAGCATCGGTGACGATGGAACAAGCTGCAAAGCCACGAAGTGTGGTAGTAGTGTGGTGGTTGGTGCTGCCAACGGTCTGAAATACGGCGCGGCTGCGCGAACCGATTGATAAAAAGCGCTATTGAAGGCCCTATTATTGTAGAAATATTAATCAAGCCAGCCTCTCCCAACGTGCCGGTTAGCGGTTATAGTGTAAACAAAGACTCTGAGGGAATTTTGTATGCAGTACATTAAGTGGTTCGGAAATAGTTTGGGCATGGTGTGCCTGGTCGCGTTGCTCAGCGCGTGCGGCGATGGCGATGGTAACGGGGGCTTGCTTATAGGCGGCACTACTCATAGCGGCGAAAGTCTCGATGAGCAGACTGCGGATGAACTCATGCGCGGTGTGCTGTTCGACAGCGAAAAAATATTGCAGCTTAGTCAGGTGGCGGTTAATGCTACTGAACTTATGCTGCAAAACGATTTGATGACTGTGACGGTTAACTGTGCGGGCGGCGGCTCAACCACTACCGAGGTGGTCGATGCTGATAATAATCGCCAATTCAGTGCCGGCGATAGCATCGTCGTCAGCTATACAAGCTGCTTCGAATCAGTGTTTGCCGCCAGCCTGCTGGGTGAGCTGGTGGTGACGGTGATTGACGTAAATCTTATCAACCAGGTTAACGGACTGGCGCAGTTGCAAAGCTTACGTGCGGATTTGCAAACGCAGCAGCCGCTAGATATTGACAGCGCGTCGAACCCGCTCACTATCGATGCTCAATTTGAACTACGCTTCGACCAAAGCGGCGCGATCAATCTGGCCGCACAGGCGGGTAATGACCAATTAACGATCGTCTCCCGTAATGGCGTAAGTGAAACCTACTTTAACTTTGACTTGCAAAAAAACGTCGCCGAGTTAGATGACCGCTACGCGTTAAGCCTGCAATTGAACGCTACCAGCGAGAGTTTCGATACCACGCTGCGCTGCAACGATTTTGCGCTGCTGGGCAATGTCGACTTCGCCCCTGACCGCGGTGAACTCGTTTGTCGGACCGAGGATAACACTGCAGTGAAACTAACGGCAGATGGAACTCCTGCGCTACAGCTCGACGCAGCTGGCGACGGCGTTTTCGTCACTCTCGACCAGCCGACACGGCTGTTTAACGATGCGGTGCAGGGGTTTCTCTATGCGCGACCATGATGCTAATGAACCGGCGCTGGCGCTTTGCCGTCACGCTCACTAGCCAGCGGCATCAATTGCGGTCGGAATATCGGTCTCTGGAACCTGCTCAAATATTTTACCGCAGGCAGTGCCGGCGCTGCGTATGCGATCAAACAAACCCTGGCCCAGCAATGACAGACCGCCTGTTGCAACCGCCGCACCAATGGTTGCCCCGGCTTTTAGAATACCGCTCGGGTCAGCCACCGGCTGAGGTTTGCCGAGTGTGCCGCCCAGACGCACCACGCTGGATAGATTGCTGAGACTGATCCCCAGTCCCTGGCGTGGTGTCGGCACGAAGTCGATCAATAATGTTTCATCTCCCAGGTCTACTTCACCGCCGCCGCGAATCTTCATCTTGTTCGTCTCTATTACCAATTGGTCGGGGCTGGTGAGTACCCCTTGCTGCGCTTTAAAGTACACCGCCGCACACTCCAGTTCGGTGCGGTCATCCCGTTTTGCAAAGGGGTTGATCAGATCGAAAGTCTCGGTGAGGATATCCGAGCCGATCACCTCAAACAGACCGTTACGAATATTGGCGCGCTGCACCTCAAGCGCAATCTCACCGTCGAGTTTGGCGGCCAATTGCTGTGGGCTCGCGCCGCTGGTTTTCAGATTAATCAACACATCGGTTTCGCCACCGTCAATAAGGCCCGCATTCTTTCTTCCCAGGTCTGCCGGTGACAGGCCCGTGGCGATCAAGCGGGCATCAAGCGCTGCGCCCTTACCTTGGTATTTAATGCGCAAATCGCCAAGAATACCGCCTTTCTTCAGGTTCGCCTCGAGCGGATCAACCGTCAGTTCACCGTCCTGCAGCTTTACCTCGGTGCGCACGTTACGCATGCTGGCCTGATTGAAATTGAACTTGTCCAGCGTAACGCTGAGATCTGCCGTGGCCGCGTTAAGCCAGCTCCAGTCAATAGGCTGGTCGCCAATTACATCACCGCTATCTTTGTCGATTTCCGCACCTTCACCCGCAATCTTTTCTTTTGCCGTGGTCGCGAATTGATTGAGGTCCAGCAGTTTAGCGTACAATGAGCCGTTGATTTTTGTGGGTTGAAACGCGCGGTCAATGCTCAGTTCGCCGTTGACAGCATTGCCGCTGACGCCAACTTTAATTGGGTCGAGTGACAGCTTTGACTGACTATGCTGCGCCGCAATCACCAGCGACACAGGCAGAAAACTGTCCCAACTGGCTGTTTCAACCCCTTCCACAAAATCCAGGTTGTTGATTGTCGCGCTGACTTTACCCTTGAGATTGTCGGTACCACCGCGGGCAGGCACAGCCGTGTCAAGCGTTGCGTTTGCACCTTCAGTACTCATCTTCGCAGTCAACGGCCAGTCACCAACGGCGGTTTTGCGCGCCAGGGTTAAGTCTGCACTGAACTCCACCGGTGTTGCCAGACGCCATGCAAACGCGTCAGTCGTCGACTCGGCGCTGTTGTCTTGCCCCCCTTTATCTTCGCCGTTTTCCTGTTCTTCTGCTTGTTCTTCTGCGTCCTTCGGTTCGCTGCCGTCTTCTTCGGCAATATCTGCCACCATCGCGATCAGTCCTTTTAAGCTGCCTTTGGTGCGCAGCATGCCGTCACGGTCAGCAACGCTAACGCTAAAGTGTTGCAGTCGGTACGGTTGGTAGTCAATGCGTGCTGCTGTGGCGTCAATCGCGATATTCCACGCCGCCAGCCAGCCTGGCTTAAAACCATCCGCCGTGGTTGCATCTTCTTCGTTCTCGTCAGTTATGGTTACGTAAGACAACAATTGATCAATGTCGAGACGTTCGGCTTTGAGTTCGAGCGTGGCTGATTTGGCGACGCTGTTTAACTGGCCGTTAGCGGTGAGGGAGCTGTTACCGAAATCCAGCGCGAACTTGCCCAGCTCGACAGTGTCTTCTTTGACGTTGGCGGCGGACTCAATAGCAAATTTACTGGCACCTATATCGCCCTGGGCAGCTATTTCCCAGCGACCCGGCTGCGGGGCGTTTAGCATGCCATCGAGGATTATAGGCGTAAATCGGCTGAGGTCCTGATCCAGTAGCTGGCTCACGGTGGACAAATCCCTGAGCTGCGCGCTCACGTGCGCTTCGCCAGGAGTAAGGCCATCGTGGCCTACTCGCCCCCGCATGCTTATTTCATTGCCAAATAGTGAGGCCTGGAAGTCAACTTCCCGAGCCTGATCGGAACGCGGTAATGCCAGCGTACCGTCGGCGCTAAGCGGCTGGTCGCGATAGTTCGCGTCCAGCTTGATATTCAGGCGTTCGTCTTGCTCTTTACGCAGCGCCAGCTCGGACACATTTAACTGATGAGTCTCGCCATCGATCACACGCAGAAACTGCAGATCAGTCACGTTTATCGTGTCAAAGCTAAACAACGGTCCTGTGCTTTCATCTTGCTCAGCGTCGGCGGCGGGGGCGTCGTCTGGCTGACGCTCCTGTGGCTGCTGGTCGGTGCTGGTATTCCAGTGGCTGCGCCCGTCGGCATCACGCGCAGCGCGCACCACGACACCGGATGCTGCGGCACTCCACCACGTTGGCGCGTCTTGCCACCAGTCGACGGGGCTGGCAGACGCCGAGAATTTTTCAAGTGTTAGCAGCGATTCATCGGTGTCAAGTCGAGGATTGTTAACCTGCAGGCCCGCGACGGCGACACGTGGTGGAAAGAGGTCGACTTCCAGCGAGCTTACATCGGTCGTCAGCCCGGTTGCCGAGCGCACCGCGCGCTCCAGTAAACCCGAGTACGTCATGGGTGCCAGTAGCAGCACCGCAATGGGAACGGCAACGATGACCAACACGATAATGAACACTGTGAAGGCGGTTTTTGCTTTACTCATGCTTTCAGTCCATATACTTCGTGTCTGCGCCAGCTAGCAATAAAGCCGCTCTCATAGCATCGTCGGCGCATCGCTGATCACTGCGTTTATGCTCACCCCGATTTCTAGCGACGCCATAAGCGGGTAAGCCGGCACCCCGGGTTTTGTTATATGAGGATCACCAAGGAAACTGGTTTGAAAAAAGCCGAGCAAGAGCCGTGCCAGTGGAGCTGATCGCAGCGTTACAAAGCGTGGCTGTTGGGCGTGGTTACATCGTGCAAGGATCCGCAGCGTGTAAATGTTACAGAAGTCGGTAAAGTCTACCAGGGCTTACGTGCCGGTTGATCAGTCCGAGCCTTCCAGGCTGACTGGCGGTAAAGAGATAGATTACATCCTCTGGCGTGTTTATCGATAGTCCCAGTCGGCTACCGGTATATTTTGCGTGCTCTGCCGTGCATAGTGAGCCAACATCTGACGCAGTGCCTGGTCTCGGCCGAGTTTTTCGTGCAAGCGTTCAAACTGATTCAATTGCCAACTCGCGCCGCTTTGACGTTTGTCCACACGTTGCCTGATGCACTGCATATAACGATCGCGCTCGGTAGCATCGATACCCAAACTCTGCAACCCATGCGCCGCAATCGGCAGCAACAATTCAACCACCGTCGTCAGCGGCTGCTGTTCCAATGCCATGCGCTGAATAGAGGGCCATAACACCTTTGCCTGCATACCGGAACGCGCGGCGCTATACAGGTTTTTTTCAACATACTTGTAAGGCGTAGCAATAATCAGCTCGTCTATATGCTTGTACAAACCCTCGGCCAAGCCGATAAAGAATGCCGCGTTCGCTACCATATCGATACTGGACGGCCCCGCCGGCAGCGAACGCATTTCAATGCGCACATGGCCCTCCTCGTGTGGGTCGTAGACGACGCGATTCCATGGCCAAATACTGCCAAGGTGCAAACATAATTCATGCAACGCAGGCAGCTTGTTTTGCAACAGCATGGTGTGCGGATTCTCATCTGCACACAGCGGCACCAGCGGCTCATACAAATATACGGCCTCAGCAAACAGCTCCAGCGCGCTGTTGCGCAACCAGCCATGCCCTGGATGGACTCTGGCCGGCATATGTAACGCACGTTTCTGCCGGTCGCGGCCGTCAATAGACTGCTTGAATAGTGGAATGCGTGTTTCATGCCACAAGCGCCGACCGAGAAAAAACGGCGAATTGCAGCCAATGCCAATCAACAGCGGCGTGATAAGCTGAACAGTATTGTAGAGTTTTACAAAGCGCTCAGGACTGGACCGGTAGTGAATTTGCAAAGACGTGTTGGCCCCTTCACAAGTGACCAGGTCGGTTTTCATCGACAGCGACTCCTCGCCCTTAAGCCGAATGTGAAACTTGTCGTTGCGGCGGTTGCGCAGCTCGTTAGTCAGCATTTCATAACGCTTACAGGGGGTCATCATGTCGCGGTCGAAATGCCGTGGTTGCAGGGTCGGTAAAATACCTATTGGTACAACACTCGCCTGATACTGCGCCGCCAACCCATTCAGTGTGGCCAACATGGCTTCCATCTCTTCTTCCATGCGTTTAAACGGTGACGCATCGAGCCGCTGCGGCGTGAGATTAGCTTCGAGGTTGTAGCGGTTGAGCTCCAGCGTAAGACGTGTGTCAGCTGCATCATCCAACAATTGTTGATTGATGGGCATTGGCATGCCTTCGGCATCGATAATGTACAGCTCAAGTTCCGCACCAACAGAACGGTTGCCGACGCCGAATCCTGGCCGTGCCAGAACTTGCTTCGCAGCCGACAGGTTAAGCCGCAGCTTGGCCGCGAATTTTTTATAATCTTCGGCGGAAAAATCCGTTCGATCTATGTCCTGCCCCATTGGTTGTATCTGTAGTTAGCAAATCGACTGGGGCTTTATGGTAACAGATACCAACGGAGGGTTATCGTGTGGCGACCTAAGTTGAGTTCAACTAGTAAAGCGAGCAGTGCAGGGTCGGGTGGCGTGTTAGTTAGTGGCAAATGCCTGCCGAATAAAATTAAAGCGCCGCCTGTAGTTGCCGATTTGGGGCATCGTTTTTGCTTATAAATACGGTGTTTGCTGCTGATTCGGCCAGCGCTGTTTGCACGCACCGCGCTGTGGCGTCGGTAGACCAATCCTGCGAGCAATAGTTTTACTCCGGTTACCACTCTGGCACGTATCTTGTAAGACTTACAGCTAGATTGTAAACGGCGTATACCTTAGCTCCTATTTCAAGACCGCTGTCTCGAGTAATACAACAATAGGAATTTACTGACGAATGTTTCACTGAGTTCAATTAATGGTACTAAAGTAGCCAGCAAGGCAAGCAGGGGCTGCTTCGCGGTTCACCACTTGTTTAACATCTACCCCGCGCAGTGTGTTGGCCGGGGAACTTTTCGGAGATCGATATGAATATCTACCAACGTTTAACGCAAGATCATAAGCTACAAAAAGATCTGGCAGCGCAAATCATGCAGACATCGGGTGCCAGTGAAGAACGCCAGTCGCTGTTTCAGGAATTTAAAGCCGAAGTAGAGAATCACGCAGCGGCGGAAGAGCAGTCACTGTATGCCACCTTGATGGAAAAGCCGGACGGGCAGGAGAAGGCGCAGCATAGCGTCGCCGAGCATAAGGAAGCTTCCGACCTTATTGAAGAGCTGGAGGCAATGGATATGAGCAGCGGCGGTTGGATACAGAAATTTGAGCAGCTGAAGGACGACCTCGTGCATCATGTCGATGAAGAAGAGAGCGAAGTATTCGAGCTGGCGAGGTCATTGATTGACAATGATACCGCCGAGCAGCTTGCCGAAAAATTCGACCGCCGTAAAGAGGGCGAAACAGCATAGGCCCGGTCGTACTGCGGTTTCTAGGTTCAAGTACGGCAACATCAACGATAGGCTTATTTTTATTCGATTGCTGGGTAGCAAGTCTGCGTGCATCGCTACGCTCTACGCCTTAGCTTGAGGACGATGAAGCAGGTATACTCTTCTTACTGCTTAAAATAAGTCCGTTTATGCCGTCCACAGAGCGCGAGTTACTAAGCTTCCAACCGCTGGGAGCCTACCAGGTGCCACCGTTGCCCACCGCGCATGCGTTGCGGCTGCTGCTGGAACGTATGCGCCGGCTTGCCAAGTCAACCGACGATAGTCCGTTCATGTCTGACGATCGATTGAGCCGCAAAATGTCGGGATCGCTGGGCGATATTGTCGCGCCGCCTGCCTGCGGTCCGTTGCTGGAAGAGTTGCAGCTTACCCTGTCAAACTGGATTGCTTTGGCTAAGCCTACGGAGTGGCTTAAAGTCATCATTCTGCCTCCATGCGACGAAAATCGACTGGTTGAACGCTGGGCTAGCCGATACGGTCATGAAATTCTTCAACCACCTGATCGCAGCGAGCTGCTTGGCGACGCTTGTATCGATGGCTCCGCCGTTGAGGGAGAAGGTGTGCTGGTGATTCCACAGCTGGAGCGTTGGTTTTTACGTCACCAGAACGGACTTGCGCAAGTACGCGCATTGCTGGATAACCTTGCAACGCTGCAGCGCCATTGCGTCATCGGTTGCAACAGTTGGGCGTGGGCTTTTCTTATAAAAGCGGTAGATGCGCATATGGTTCTACCCAAGGGGATAACGTTTAGCGCATTCACTGCGCGACGGCTGCATGATTGGTTTTCACAACTTGCAGAGGAGCACAGCACTGATGCAATCTCCTTCAGGTCCGCTCAAACCGGCGATGACGTGATGGCGACTGACGAACAAGGCGATCCGCAGCACAATTATTTCGCGCAACTCGCTGCGCGTAGTTCCGGCTTGCCGTGGGTTGCATGGCATTTGTGGCGCAGGGGTCTGCGCTCAGGTAGGGAAGAAAGCGAAGATAACGAAGATAAAGAAGTCGACGATAACGTTGATCCTACCGCGCCAGGCAATAAAGACACCCTTTGGGTAAGCAAAATCGAAGAATTTAGCTTGCCGTTAGAGGATAACGCCATCATGTTGTTGGTGTTGCAGGCTCTATTGATCCACGGCCCGCTGAGCGTAGAAGAGCTGCGTGCGGTGCTTCCGGTAGCAAGTGAGTCCAATGTCGTTCACGCTCTGATAAACGCAGGCCTGGTGACGCGCGAGGCCAATCAGCTGCAATGTTTTGCGGCCGCTTATCCTGCGGTTCGCGGCGCGCTGGCTACGGCCGGTTTCTCAATAGACAGGTTGTAGGGCATGTCAACATTAGCAGAAGATGGTAAGGAAAAAGCCGCTCAGCTATTCAATGACCTGCAGGATATCAGCTTTACCACAATAGGCCTGATCATAATTGGCACCTGGCTGGCGATCTTTATTCTGCGCAAAATGCTGCCTTTCCTTGCAGAGCGCGGCCCCAGTCAGTTGCGGCTCTATCTATTGGGTGCTGTGCCAATACTTCGGCTGCTGCTGTCGACAGTTGCCGTGCTCTGGGTATTCCCGATTATTTTTAATGTCACATTCGAGAACTTTCTGGTCATCGCCGGGGCGGCCAGCGTTGCGATAGGGTTTGCGTTTAAAGACTATGCCAGCAGCTTGATTGCCGGACTAGTTGCCATCATTGAGCGGCCGTACCGCCCCGGCGA
>RCMY010001340.1_pt1 | contig 29188 bp, 20 predicted proteins | sample 2041341 | NCBI WGS metagenome assembly RCMY01 (sample SAMN09708234, study PRJNA481090) | Marine sediment metagenome, whole genome shotgun sequencing project. | reverse complement strand
TGGCACCCCGCAATTATTAGGCGCCACTGCCGAAGAACAAGCCGTGCATCAGCAAATAGGCTATATGCGCCCCGATGGTTCGGTTGAAACCGCCTCGACCCCTGCTGCTAACAACGTGAATTTACTCGTGGAAACAGTTTTGTTGAATTATCTAGCCTTACATGGTGAGCAAGGACGATTAGCCAGCCTGATACCCGGACACGGGCTGGGGAATGCTAGCTTGATGGATTCTTTGACGGCGTTTTCGCCTATTGTAAATGGCACAATGGGAAGTTAAACAAACAAGTAGTCAGTCGCTTAATCTAATTTAAATAACGTATACTTTAACTTAGGTATGGATATTGCTGTCGTAAATACTTCGCATTAAGCAAAAGGCCATCAAATGCAAGTCCCTAAAATTTTACAACAACAGGCTCAAGCCGTTGAAGACAAAGCTCAGCAGGTCGATTTTGATATTGGCATGGCGATTGAAAAACTTGACTCTTGGATAGATGGTTTTGTACGACTGATACCGAATATTATTACCGCAATTGTAATATTTACACTATTTTATTTTCTAGGCCGCATATTACAAAAAGTAGTAAATAACCGTGCAAAATCAAATTCTCGTGAGAATTTAGGCGATGTATTAGGCGGCTTGGTTAAATGGATTACCATTATCCTTGGGTTTCTGTTTGCCGCAACTATCGTTATACCCACCCTGAAACCAGGCGACCTTATCGCAGGCATGGGCGTGAGTTCTGTAGCGATAGGTTTTGCGTTTAAAGATATTCTTCAAAATTGGCTTGCAGGTTTGTTAATTTTATTGCGTCAACCATTTGATATTGAAGACCAAATTGAAATAAACGGTTTTGAAGGCACGGTCAAACGAATTGAAACCAGAGCGACGATTATTAAAACCTACGATGGTCAACGTGTTGTCATACCCAACAGTGACATTTATACCAACGCCGTATTGGTTAAAACGGCTCATGAATTTCGCAGAAGTCAATATGACGTGGGAATAGGCTATGCGGATGATATCGACAATGCTCGCGAAGCGATTCTTGAAGCGCTAAATAATGTGGCCGACGTGCAGACCGAACCAGCACCTGAAGCACTCCCTTGGGACCTAGCCGCGAGTTGGGTAACCATTAGAGTGCGATGGTGGACAGACAGCAAGCGTGCAGACGTGGTGCATGTTCACGCCAATGTGATTAAGGCAATTAAGTTAGCATTAGACGATAAGAAAATTGACATGCCTTACGAAACATATCAACATCTTGTGCATGATCAAACGGAAAACGTTGATGGCGATAGAAATGCTCAACGCGAGGGTTGGCCTGCAGATGGTGATGACAAAAAAGAGCCAAGATGGGTAGCGGAAAAGAAACAACAAACGCACCCTAAAGAAGCTGAGTAAGGCCAATTACTGAGAGTTAGGTTAATCTTCTTTTAATTAGAAGCTTTTTTTTAATGCTTAATCAAAATCAACGTAACGAGAACCCAATGAGTGAGTGCTGCGGCGTTAATGCCCAAGATAAAGAACAACGAACCTTACTGTGGACTGTATTGTCTTTAAACGGCGCTATGTTTTTTGTGGAATTTATTGCAGGGTGGCTTGGCGATTCTAGCGGCTTAATGGCTGACTCATTAGACATGTTAGCCGACGCAATGGTTTATATGGTGGGTTTATATGCCGTGGGTAAAGCAATTCAGTATAAAGCTAAAGCGGCGTTATTTAATGGTAGCTTACAACTGCTACTCGCCGCGCTTATACTCATTGATGTGGTAGTGCGCCTTGTAGGTGGCAGTGAGCCGCAAACCGGCATTATGTTTTGGATATCGCTGCTTGCACTGGCGGTCAACCTATTTTGTTTTATCTTATTGTCACGCTATAGAACGGGTGATATCAACATGCGCGCAAGCTGGATTTGTTCGCGTAACGATATGATAGCAAATGTGGGCGTGATTATATCGGCGGCGTTGGTAGTTTGGTTCAACTCTGCTATTCCAGATTTAGTAATAGGTACTATTATTGCATTGGTAATTGTCCAGTCCTCTTTGAAAATCGTGAAGGAATCCAGAGGTATTCTTAAAGGTGAAGCGAACCAAAAACCGTCATGCTGTGACTAGCCATAAATAAAATGGTAAATCATGCTCGCAATGCATTCTTGCTTTGCCTTTCGATAATACTATTACCTTGTGACATTCATCATTACCTTAAATGTCATTTCATGTTATCGGTTCCATTAGGTATTAATACTGGACATCACTATTTGCTATTGTATTTTTTGCCATGGCACGCGAGACAGCCCTCTTAATTCCTAATCAAGACTGCGCCATCATGTTAGCTGACAACCCAAATAATGTTAGATGGGTTAACGAGTTCGCAAATAACGGGCGAAGCTGGATGCTAATGGTTATTATGGCAATTGCCGCCAGTATAGCGGGGTATTGCGGGCCGCTTTTTTCACAACTAAAAATAAAACATGTCGTGCTCGATCGCTTGTGACTGTTTCAACGAAGATTGTATACAATTTATAACTCCACTGCTAAACTACCTGCGTTAGCTTGCTATTATTATTGAGGTAAATTGTATATGAACAAAAAATTGTCGACATTAGGCCTGCTTGTTACAGTCGCACTGAGCATGGGTTTTATTTCCACACACGCAGAAGCGACACAAACAGAAGTGGTATATAAACCAAATCCACCACCAATGACCATCACGCTCCCAGTAATGCATCGCGGCTATGTTGATGGTCCATTTGGTCAAGTGCATTTCCAAGATGCGGGCAAAGGTCGCCCTCTAGTAATGTTCCACCAGGCGCCTATGTCTTCACGTCAATTCGAGAGCGTGTTTAAATATCTTATCGATCAGGGCATACGACCTATCGCAATCGACCTTCCGGGCTTTGGAATGTCAGACACAACGGCGTTCGTTCCAACTATCGAAGATTACGCTAAGATTTTCGTTCCCGTAATAGATGCATTGGGTCTTGACGTAGTGGACGTACTTGGTCATCACACTGGTGCACTGGTCGCAACTGAAGTAGGACTGCAGTTTCCCAAACGCGTGCGCAAACTTGTGCTAGGGGGCCCATTTCCCGTTGACGAAGCAGAGCGTAAGGAATTTCTCAAATTCGTACAAGGTGCCGAAATTGACTTTGAGTACTTGGCTGATGGCAGCCATTTAGCGAAATCTTTCGAGGTTCGTTACAATATGTATAATGATACAAGTGATGTGCCGCCTAGCCCAAAACTAATTACACGCTACGCCGTCGAAAAGTTTGTCGGTTACGGACCGTTCTGGTATGGGCATCATGCCGCTTTCACTTATGATCACAAGCAAACGATTCCGAAGATCAGCCACCCAACCCTTATTTTGACCAACACCGGTGATCAGATTTTCGACAAAGCACAACTTACTAAACAAATGCGACCAGACTTCGAGATGGTGGTGTTACAAGGTGGTGGCGTAGATATCGTCGATCAGCAACCTCAGGCTTGGGCCGAGGCAGTAGTTAAATACCTGAAAGATTGAATTGAGCCGGACTTGGGACAGAATAATCGCTACAGTTCATAATCCGAAATGAACACGACCTGCGTGCCATCCCTTGCCAATTAGGTCGGCACAAGTATTGCGAAGGCAACAGCTTTCGCAATACTTGGGTGTTATCATCCTCGAAAGGCTTACGAGTATTAACTAGCTTTTCTTACTATCAGATTTACCATAGCCCTGCATCATACCAAACATCATTTTCTGGAGTGATTCCATAGAACCAACACTATTATTAATGTAAGGTTGCAGTAATGTCATTGGATCGTAACCTTCTACACCTGCATCCATTTTCTCTTTCACTTTTTTGATCATCTCTTCTTGCAATGAAGCAACATCTGGAAGCCCCATAACTTCACGAAACTCAGCTGGTGTCATTTCCACATCTACTTTAAAATTCATGTCATAACCCTTTGTAATGTTGTACAAAACAAGACTGTTTTAACTATATAGCGATATCTACTGTAGTGCAAAAGAATAAGCGTAACTTTGCTCATTATTAGATTGTAAATCAGAAGCAATGAAGACGTATAATGCGTCTATTTAGGCATAGAGCCATTAATCTACAACAAAACTATCATAATTGAACCATATACCGGTATTCACACTATGATAAAGTGCGGCTAGCTTATTTTGGAAACTAATATGAAACAAAACTCTAAACGCGTTGGCCGTCGCATAACATCATCAAAACCACCTACAACCAAAACACTGACACTTCACATTGAGTCACTCAGCCAAGATGCTCGGGGTGTTGCACGCCATGAAGGCAAAACTGTTTTCGTGCAAGATGCGTTGTGTGGTGAAGATGTTGAAGCGCAATTAATTGCCCAACACAAAAATTTTGATGAAGCAAAACTCCTCAAGATAGTTTCCCCTGCACCAATGCGTATCAAACCTCGTTGCCCGCATTATGATGAGTGTGGTGGTTGCCAATTACAACATTTAGAGCACAATGCGCAAATTCAAGCTAAACAAGCAAATGTGCTTAATCAGTTAAAACGTTTTGGCGAGCAAGCGCCGCTCAAAGTTGATGCGCCCATTTTATCCGAAGCATGGCACTACCGCCGTTCTGCGCGAATAGGCTTAAATGTAATACAAAAAGATAATGAAGCAATCGTTGGGTTTCGTCGCAGAAAAAGCAATAAGTTACTGCAAATATCAAGCTGCGTGGTTCTCGATAGTCGGGCCGAGTCGCTTTTCTGCGATCTTAAAGTCACCTTAAATAAACTGATTAAAAATAAAGCCTATACGCATGCCGAACTGCTGTTTGGCGATGAGTCTCAATCTTTGTTATTGCGTTGTAAAGGAAAGCCCCTACAAGATGATATTGCCACACTCACTGCCTTTGCCCAAAATAAACGATTCAATTTGTACCTAAAAACAGATGCTGAGCAATTAACTCTGCTAGAACTCACCACCAACAGTTATAGCCTACCCGCTGAAAATATCACTCTGCATTTTCAACCCGGCGATTTTCTGCAAGTGAATGCCGAAGTCAATAAACAGATGATCCGCCAAGCGATTGAGTGGCTTAATTTAAGTAAAGAAGACACGGTATTAGATCTGTTTTGTGGCTTAGGAAACTTCACGCTTCCCATAGCGAGGCAGGTTAAGCAGGTTACAGGAATTGAAGGCGCCAGCGAGATGGTTGAGCGCGCCAGCCAAAATGCCGGTTTGAACAACATTGATAATGCAAGCTTCTTTCAGGCAGACTTATCAAGCGATAATCAAAACCAAGCTTGGCTTAACGCAAGCTACAATAAGATTATTCTTGATCCACCGCGCACTGGTGCTTATGAACTACTCTTGCAGCTACTCTTAACACAATCGACTCACGCTAAAGAGATTCTTTATATCTCATGCGATCCCTCTGCATTAGCCAGAGACAGTAAGCTTCTGTTAGAAAACGGCTATGCAATCACACGCTTTAACATTATGGATATGTTTCCACACACCAGCCATGTTGAGTCGATGGCACTGTTTACGAAAAGTAGTAAAAAGAAACGAAAAGAGAAGTCGAAAGGATTTAGGCTTCGTTAGAATGAAAAAGTAATGGGTCAAAAAAACCGGCTAAACCAACTTTGTTTCTTGGTAGGTGAAACATCCGCAGGCTTAGTTGGCTTTTCTTTTAATGCCATTAGTGCTGCTGCCATTAGTGCTGCTAATTCATGTTCAAGGCCGGCATAAGAGTTTACCGCATCTTGGTAAATCCCTTTTCTAACTTGCTGCAAGCTCGAAGTGGTAACGCTGCGCTCGGTGTTTTGTAAATTTAACAAGTTATCCTGCCAATTTAGCCCTAGATGCGACAGGATGGGTTTGAGAGCCTGCTTAGGGTTATGCACTAAGTCTTCATAGCGTACAGTAATAATCTGCTCGCCTACGTTTTGCTGCCAGAATGACATTAGGTCTTGGTATTGCCTGTAATATGCGGCCAAACTCGTTAAATCATTACCGTAGCGATGAAAAGGGCTGAGGTTCTGCTCAAATATAGACAGGCAAGTGGCCACAGGATCGCGCTGGCAATGAATGAAAGTGGCTTCTGGTAGGGCATGCGCTAGCCAGCCTAGGTGCATAAAGTTATGCGGCATTTTATCGGTGATATAACGGGCATTAGGGCTATAGTCACTCAGTCCTTTTGCATAGTCGTCACTAAATTGCTGCATCTTTTCAGCACTCAGTTCGGCCTCTAAATAATGCAACCTTAGTTGGTGCGGATGCACGCGCTGAGGTACGTCAGTATTGATTTCTGCTAACAGGCTTTCCACCAAAGTCGATTCTCCGGCGGCGAATACTTCGTTGTGATTACCTAGAATGGACTCAATTAAAGTGGTACCCGAGCGTGGCATGCCGAATATAAATACAGGCTTATGACTGCTTTGCCGGATAGAAAAACTGGCATAGCTGGGGTACGCTTGCTTAATACGCGCAAAACTCGCAATCTCGGTACTAATATCAAGCTGTTGACTGCCCGACTGCATCCGATTGGCTTTATTCAACAGGGCCAACCAGTGTTTTTTATCGATGTTTTTATAATGGCTCGCCAAAATAAAATAAAAGGTTGCGGTAACTTGGCTGTTGCACTGGGCTAGTCGTGGATCTTGCTCTAGCGCGGATAGTTGCTCAGCAGACAGTTGTGGCTGCATTACATTTGCGAGTAGCTGCTCTTGCGGGTTGCCTTGGGCAAAACGATTCACAATTTTCAGTTCATTTTCACGGTCTCCCAAAAAGCGGTAAATATCATGTAAGCGTTGCAACAATGCGGGGTTAGACATAGATTGCTGTTGCAAATTAGCGAGGCTCTCTTTAGCCAAAAGTGGCTTGTTGGTTGCCACATGTATAGCCGCCTGTTCCACCCATTTTTGGGCATCATCGGTAATCTGTTGAGTAAGCGTCATGGCATCGTTGAAACGACTGGCATTTTTTAGCGTATCGATTTGACGCATCAACATGGTGTTATCATTAATGCCCCCTTCAATGGCCTGGCGATAATGTTTAGCCGCACGGTTAAATAGCCCAAGCTCAAAATAACAGGTACCTAAATTACGCTGCCATTCTGGGTTATTACCCTGCGCCAGTGCCTGTTGAAAATAGCTGGCTGCCTTACTATGTTGATTTTGAAACAGATAACAACTGCCAAGATTGTTTAGTGAGTTTGCGTCTGCAGGCTCTAGCTCCAAAACTTTCTCAATACACACCTGAGCGCGAGCAAATTCACCACGCTGAAACAAGCATATACCCAGCATCTTATGCAATACAGGATGTTCTGGATGCTGCTTTAGTTGTTCGCTAGCACCGGCTTCTAACTCGGCTAATTTGCCTTGAGAAAAGTATTGCTTGAGTTGTTCTAGCGCCTTATCGTCCATACCTGTTCCTATTATTATTATTCGTTTCAGATAAACACTGGCGTTACGCTCAACACACTCGGACATTGCTTCATGTTTAGGTTAGTTTTGGGTTTTTAGTCTGCGGTTAGCCTAACGCAAGAATAAACGATATATCCGTTCTATTCAATAACCACTAATTTGTTAAACATGCTGCTTTTTACTGGCTTTAAGTCGGTAAACTTTACATAGCCCCTTCGCTTTTAAAAATTATTTTTACCGAATATCAGTTACTTAGTATATGGTATAAAACCTGCTAACTTCATGTATAAGGGTCCACAAGGTCTAAACGTATTAGTAAACTGACAACGGAGAATAGTATGAAATTAGGTATCGGATTTTTAATATTTATGGCAGCGGTAGTGTTAATTCTTAGCATGCTGAATTTACTGCAGTTATCGCCTGTAATGCTTTTTTTGGCTTCGTTTGGCGTCATTATGATTTTGGCCTTGGTGGTAATGCTGGTTATGGGTAAAAAACATAAAAGGGATTAATAATGTCGAAATTAAAACAAATTGGTATTTGTTATGTGAGTATTTTAATGACATATTTGGTGGTCGATTTTATTTGGTTAGGCATTGTTTCAAAAGACGAATATACCACCAGTATGGGTCACTTAATGCGCACCGAATATCCGATATGGCCTTGGGTGCTGTTTTATCTTGTGTACTGTGCCTGTATCGCCCGTCTCGCAATATTTAACGGGTCATCAACAAATTTTATCCGTGTTCTCTCAAACGCCTTTGTTCTAGGCCTTGCCAGTTATGGCACTTATAATTTAACGAACTACGCCATTATTGACACTTGGCCTTTAGATATTACCTTTACAGATTGGATTTGGGGCACCTGCGTTACCACTTTTTCTGCATTCGTAGGGTATGCTGTGTTACTTTGGACGAAGCGCAAACAGCGATCGGCGATTTAATTAAACACCTTATTCTATTAGGGAATTAATATTTGCACGAAATTAATTCCCCAACCCGCTTGAATAGTGCATTTTGCGATTGGCATCCATTACAATTGCTTCAAACTCAGGCAGCGCGTTAATAAGACCGATGCCTTTTTCTACACCCATGACAAATACAGCGGTTGAAAGTGCGTCATTGTAAACGCTCAGGGGGCCAATAATAGAAACCGATTGTACCTCATAAGTCGATTTCCCCGTTTTAGGCGACAAGATATGGTGGAAACGCCTTCCATCTTCTTCAAAGTAGCGTTCGTAATCGCCCGATGTTGACATTGCACTTTCTGCTAGCGGAATAACAACGGCTTGCTTGTCGCGATTGCGTGGGTCGCGGATACCGACAATCCATGGCTTGCCTAATCTGTCACCAAGCAAACGCGTGTCTCCGCCAGCGGTGACTAAAGCGTGCTTTATCCCGATATCTTTGAGTATCTGAATGGCATTGTCGACAGCATGTCCTTTGGCTATTCCGCCTAAGTCAATTTTGACATCTTTATGTGCGAAGCGAACGCTTTGTGTACTAACATTCAACTCCACCCATTTGTAATTTACAGCACTGAGTAACTCAGTAATCTGTATTTCTGACGGTTTGGTTTTATTGGGAAAACTATATAAGTAACCAACGCTAGCGTAGGTTATATCAAAAGCACCATGGGTAAGGTTTGATATTTTATTACTAAGCACTAACAGGTCGAATATCTCTGTCGATACCTTGACATCTTGCGTATAGGCCAAGGCATTTAACAGGGAAATATCGCTATGTGCGATATACGTGCTCATGCTTTGATTAACACGTTCCATCTCGGCTTTTACCGCGTTAATCGCTTGTTGCCTTGTGTCCTCGTTAGCATGGTATACCTCAATTAAAATATTGGTACCCATGGTGGAGTAGCTTTCTTTTTGCCACTGGGCAATAGTCATGGCGCTATGTAAAGTGATAAAGAATAATATGCATATAGCACCAATTTGCGTTGCGAGTCTGAACATATGAGCACCACGTTAATAGTTGGATGAATAGTTAGGTGAATAGCTGGGCGAAGCGCTAAAAACTCGGCGGTCAACGTGCCACTGTTGTAAAACGAGATAAGAACAATAGCCTAACCCTCCCATAAAGTTTGCGTAGCTTTAACGACCTTTTCTATTTAACCTTCATTAATAAAGGTATGATCTAAAATACTTACCTCTATAACCAACTACTCTTCAAGCCTGACGAGTCGTTATTATTCTTCAACGAAATTAATTTGTTGAAAGATACTAAAAGCATGAAAGTACACAATACCTCAAAGATAATTACCCATGCGCTTGCTGTAGCTTGGTTAATGCTAGCGAGCATGCCGGCAATTGCTTTAGGAGAAGTCATCTTACAACAAAGCGCACAACACATCACCACTGGTCTATATATGGTACTGGGTTTCATCGGCGTGTTGCTGTTGACCGTTTTTATTCAGGTATTTACGCATAAACAAAAAACGCAAAAATTAGCCAAGGCGCACGCGCAATTTCAGCACTCCCAAAACTCTCTTCCCGTTGGTTTAGTGCACCTAAGCTTAGACGGCAAGGTAATTTATGCAAACGCGAAGGCTTGCAGCTTATTGGGTCGCTTAAGTGACAAGCTAATTGGTCAACACTTAGCCGGCTGTTTTTCAAGTGAATATGAACCGCAAATTGAACACGCTATGCATGAGTCAAACCTTGACCTTAAGGCTAGGGCGCGCGCCAGTAACCTTTACTTATCGGTGAAGTTTAGCGCTATAGACACCAATACTAATGAGCATTATCGTTTAGTCTGTTTGTGTGATGAAAATAAACTGCGTCGTGAAGTCGAAGTCTCGACTAAAGTTATTGCTGAGCATCAAAATATGTTTAAAGCTATGCAGCTTGGTCAACTGTGGATTAACCTAATAGAAGACAGTTTTACTTATAACGAAAAATTTGAAGCACTTTTATCGTTTGCAAGTTCAAGCTCTGCAACAGATGAAGCTACACCTTTGAAAATATTTACCGACGCAATTCATCAGGCAGACAATACGCTATGGTCAAAAGCGGTTCTGCTGGCCAAAACAAATGGCCACGCGCAAACTTGTTGCAGATTTAAAGTAAGCCAAAATAATGATGCGCATATATATGTAGGCACGCATTTGAGTATTACTGCAACCTTGAACGAAAAAGGCGAATGCACTCGTTTGCATGTAGTAGTTCGCGACAATGCTGAAGCCGAAGCCAATAAACAGCTGTTAGAGACTAAAATACAACAACACCAAGCGATGTTAAGCGCCAGCAATAATCCAATGTATGGGCTTGATGAAAGTGGCAACCTGTTATGGTCAAACTCGCCATTTAATATGTTACTTCGACGTTTTATGCCTAATGCCAAGTCAAAGAACCTGCTCGAACTCGACTTTTTCCCCGACGCGATTAAAAAGCTTCACCAACGTCCGGTCGGCGTATCGGGTCGCAGTTATGATATGGACTTTGTATTAATTTCCCCCCATGATGAGGGCGAAATTAATATAAAGCTTAATCTTATGTTTTACGCCAGTAAAGATAGATTAACCGACAGTACAACAGCCGGCATAATTGGCATAATACAAGACACCACCGAATTGCAGCTAATTAAGCAGCAGGTTAAAAAACACCAATCTCAGTTAGATAACATGCTCAATTTAGCCCCAGTCGCCATTGCCACTATTGATGCCGACGACCGTATAATTAGTGCCAACCATGTTATGTCAAGCCGCCTAAGTTTTAGCGATACCGAATTAAAAAGACAAGATTTTTATCAACTATTCAATGACCCGAGTGAAGCCGGTAAAGCCGCCAAAAAACTGCATCAAACCGGCCATTTGCGTGACTATCACGCTAAACTAAAAGGCAAAGACAATAGACTCCATCCCAGCGAACTGCATGTGGATATTATCGACAAAGAAAAACAAGAATATTTATGTTGGATAGCCGACCGTTCAGACGAACAATTTCAACAGGACAAATTTGATAGCCTACTGCAACATAGCAGCATGCCAATGGCAATATTAGGTGAACACGGCTTTAGCAAACTAAATAGCGAAGCGTGTAAGTTCTTTTGCGTCAATGAAGATTATGACCTTTTTGGCGTGTCACCCTTTTCTGTGCGTCTTAATGCGAATGAAGAAATCGCCAACGCACTCAAACAAATTGTTACCGAGGTAACACAAAGCGGTAAAGCAAAGTCATTCACATGGGAACACAAAGTGGGTGATCAAATATTACCCTGCCAAGCAACCTATGTGCCCATGTACAAAGACCAAGCGTTTGATTCAATACTGTGTATTTGGATGGACAAGCGCGAATTATTAAAAGCAGATGATGCGCGCCAGCTAGCCATTAATTTGCACCAAGCGGCGCAGCGCGAAGTGCAAGAAAAACAAACGCTGTTGGCTAGCAGCCAAGACCAACTCGCCACAAAAATACGCACCCTTGCAGACACTGAACATAAACTACAAACCGTGCAAGAAGATTTAAGTGAAACCCAATCTGAATTTAGCTACTTACAAGAAGCGCATCGTAACGTCACCGATAACTTACTGCAGCTTAAGTCTGACTACGGACAAAGTAGAACACTGCTGGCACAAGCTCAGAAAGTAAATACTAACTTACAATCTCAATTAGCCGCATCAAGCGAAGAAGTAAAGGGTTTAAATACTCAGCGCTCAGAAATTGCAGCCGCACTTAAGCAAAGTGAGGAAAATTATAATGCCGCACAAGACAAGCTGAGCATCAGTGAAGAAAATGCAGAAAAGCTAAAACACGAACAGCAAACTCAACATGATAAAATGCAGGCCTTTGTTGAGCAAATTACAGACATGAAGCAATCGGTAATCGATAAAGATGCACAAATAGGCCAAGTTAGTGAGCAAATAAACGCACTGCAAACTCAGTTGACAAATTCGAGTAACACCACTGATAAATTACGCGAACAGCTTGAAGAGCAGCGTGAAGCCAGTGAAAAAGCCGAGCAAGAACGCCGTGATATAGAGCATACATGCGAACTAGCACAAGCAGAATTACGCAATAAGGTACGCCATTTACAGCACTTAGAAAGTGAAATGAATAAGCTTGAAGAAATGTCGAATCAAGAAAAAGGCGATATGCAAGCACAGCAGTCGGCGCTTAAACTTGAACTTGAAGACAAACTTGAGCAACTGCAAAATACTCAAAAGGCGTTGGCAGCTGCGCAAAGCGCTGCAGATATCGAGAAACAAGAAAAAGCTATGCAACAAGCTTTGCTTGAAAAAGTGCAACAAGAACTAGTAGAAGTAGAGCTAACTGCCCAAACGAAACAAGCGGCACTAGCCGAAAAGGAACAGCAACAAAAACAAGATCAAAAGAATCTACAGCAAAAACTGTGGGATGAACTCAAAGCCAAGCAAGTAAAGCTGCAAGAAACAGAGCTGGTGCTACAACAAGCTAAGCAACAAACCGAATCAGAAAAAGCAGAGAAAGAAAAGCATAGCCAATTGCTTGAGCAACTAAAAACAGAACTACATGATATTGAATCCAGAAACATCGAACAACAAGCTAAAATGGCGCAAACCGACGAACAATGGAATCAAAATAAACAAGTGCTTAAGCAAGAAGTTGAAGCCAAGCGCGAGCAACTTGCGCAAACCAAACAAGCTTTAACCGAAATTCAGCGACAAGCCGACAAAGAACGTTTAGCTCGCATTGAGCAAGAGCAGAAACTAGCACAACTTACCCTCGAATTAGTGGACGTAGAAACCCGTGCTAATAAGCAAAAAGAAATGCTTGCGGGTAGCGATGAACAGTGGCGCAAACATCACGATGAAATTGAGCAACAAAAACAACAATTACAACAAGCTTTGCAGCAAGCACAAACTCAAAATCAAACACTGCAGTCGCAACTTGAAGGCAAACTAAATGCATTGCAACAGGCAGAATCACAAGTGAGCGAAACCCTTTCGGGCGAACAAGCGGTGCAGCACGAGCTTAATAAAACGCGTCATGAAGCCGAAGAGTTGCAAAGCAAAATTACGCAACAAGAACAAAAAGAACAGCAGTTACAGCATCAGCTAGCTTCGCAGCAACAAGCGCTAGAAACCAAAGAGTTGTCTATCAATGATCTTAAGCACAAGCAAAAAACACTGACGCAAGCGTTAGCGGCGGTGCAAGAAGAGTACGCGAAAAGCAAAGAAACACTTGCAACGCAACACGATAGCCATTCACACTTAAGCTCGCAAATGAGCGAACTTGAAGGTGCACTAGCGCAAAGTAAACAAGCGCTAGCAAACAAAGAAAGCGCGCTGCAAGCTGCAGAACAAGCCTTAGCGTCGAGTCAAAGCAAACTCGCTGAGCAAGAAACAGCGCTATTAAGCGCACACAAACAAGAGTTACAACAAGCAAGTGAACAACTCTCGAATACCGACAGCCGCAACCCCGCAATTGAAAAGCTGCCGCTGCCGACTAAACCTACGGTTTGGTTTGATCTTTTGCCTTATTTACAAAGCCAACCGCAAATGGCATCACTGCCTATTGCGCTTAGCGAATTAATGGATGACTTACAATCTAATATTCAGCGCACCGAAAGCGCGTTAGACAATAACGACACTCGCGAACTACTTGCCAGCTCTAGAGCCCTTGTCAATCTAAGCGAAACAATAAACTGCGATGCCCTTACTTATTTAATGTCGAGCATTCAAAACGACTGCAACAACGGCATGGTAGATAACGTATCTATACGCTGGCCAGCAACCAAGCAAGGCTTAGAAAAAACACTGCGCGTGGTCTATTCACATTTGCATGCTTAGTTTTCGGTCATCAAAGTATATCTATATTGCCCCCAAGCAGGAGTGTATTCAGATGTGCTAATAGACATTGGCACGCACTTTGCTGTCTTTGCTATTTATATCGCAAACTATCGTTTTTCTACTCTTTTGAAACAAAAGTATTGCTTCGAACTTACGGAATCCATTTTATGAGTGCGCAATATTCACTGACTGGCCATGAACGCCAAATAACAGAAAACGAAGTGTTGATATCCAGTACTGATTTAGAGGGAAATGTCACTTTTTGTAACCAAGAACTTTATGCGTTTACGGGTTACAACCCTGATGAAATTTTAGGGGAAAAACAAAAAATGCTGGGCGCGGGTGGCGTGCCACCATCAATTCTTTCTGACATTTATGCGTCTTTAAAAGCGAATAAAGCCTATACCGCAATATTAAAAAACAGATGCCGAAACGGCGACCATTACTGGGCTGACGTGTTTTTTACGCCCCTATATAAAGAAGGTAAATTGTCAGGTATTCAATCTATTCGTTCAAAGCCAGACGACGCCTGCATAGCACGAGCAAACCACGTTTATGCAAAGGTACTTAAGAGTGGCTCTGATTCAAACGCCAACCCTACTGCCAGTGGATTTAGGCAACGACTCGGTCTCTTTGGCAAACTAGCAATTGTTAGCAGCCTTATTTTAGCCGTAATATTTGCTGCTTTGATTTATACACTACCCCATGAAGGCAGCTTATTGATCACCGCGTTTAGTTTTTGCTACGCTGCCAATTTATTGTCGTTATGGCAATTAACGTCACGTTTACGTTCTTTTGCAACGCGAACTAAAGACATAATTGATAACGACTTAGCGACCGTTATTTACACCGGCCGGCAAGATGAAGTAGGGCAAATCGAGCTAACTACAAAAACACTGCAGTCGAAGTTAAAAACTGCTATGGGTACAGTTAGCAGCGCGGTTGATGACTTAGAAAAAAGCACGGCTATGTCAGCAAAAGCCGTTGCCAATACGAAGAATGAGTTAAATAGCCAAGCCGGCGAAATAGAACATATTGTTTCAGCTATTGAACACATGACTTCAACTATTGCAGAAATTGCCCGCAACACCACCGAGGCAGCAACTAACGCAAACCTGACAGACAGCGCAGTTAATGCCATGAACTTATACGAAAATCTAGCGAATCAAGGCGTAGAGCAAACGCAAAAGTCTCAACGGGCACTTACGCAAATAAGCACACAGGTCAGCAGCATTGCAAAAGTGAATTCTCGAAACGCAAAAGCGACGGATCAACAATCGGTCGCGACAAATGAAATAGCCTCCAATGTTAAATTCATTAGTAAATCTGCCGCATCTACGTCGGAACATGCCGACAATAACCTTAAAAGCAGTAACGAGGTGCTAGATTTAACACGTAAACTTGAAGGGATTGTTAATAGTTTTTCAGCCACTGTCAGCTCTTAAGCAAGGAATTTACATGTTGAATGTTGACGCTTTAGAGTGTCCTTGTTAATGCTCACAAAGATTCGATGTGAAAACGATTGCTCGAAATAGTCTCAACAACCAAGCTATACTCGTTTTAGCCACGGCCCTTTATATCGGTTTTTTCAACGCTACAGGTAAAGATATTTAATGGTAAACAAATGAACATCTACAGTGCTATTAACAAGTACACTAAACAATTACCTAAACAATTGATGATACTGCCTTTGGTAGCAATTACGTTTGGTCTTTATATTGGTATCAATGCTGAAATAGCGCAAAAACAGACAGATGCCCAAACTATAAAACGAGAGTTGATTAATGAGGTGGATAGTTTTAAGTCGCGTATTAAAGAAAGATTAATATTCTATTCTTACGGATTAACCAGTTTAGATTCATTAGTTAGCGCAGTAGGCAGAGATAAATTTGACCTTGCAACGATACGCTCGTTTTCAAGAAGTCGTAATTTTCAAGTTGAATTCCCGGGTGTTCGAGGCTTTGGTTTTATCGAAAATGTAGCGCTTAAAGATTTAAATAATTTTGCAGCAAGGCAGCGTTTATCGCGTCCCGACAATACATTTACCCTAAAAAATCTTTCGTCCAATCCTGATAAACACTTCATTATTCGCTTTATTGAGCCTGAAAATAAAAACGCTTCCGCAGTCGGACTCAATATCGGCTCGGAAGCTAGGCGCAAAGACGCGGCTATTTTGGCAGTACAAGACAATGCCATTCGAATTACCGCACCCATAACACTTGTTCAGGCGAATAAAAGTATTAAGCAAGGTTTTTTAGTACTAATGCCCTTTCTTTTCGAAACCTCAAATAATCCGCCCACCCTAGCTGACAATTGGGGCTGGACGTACGCGCCAATTGTTATTGATGAAGTTGTTGAATCAATTGGCGCACTAAAAAGTGATCTCGTATTTTCAATTGTTGATGTTACTGACGGCAGCGCTGAACCTTTTTATCAATCGCACTTTGAACCGAACAACTCACAATTATTAAGCCATAGTGAAGAAGTGAGTATATTTGGTAGAATCTGGTCCTTTGAGGCCCGCGTTACGCCTGCTTTTTTGGAAACAGTCAGTAGTCAAAGGCCACACTACCAACTTTTTCAATCAACAATAATCGCTTTTCTTGTGGCAATAATCCTGTTTTTTATTCACTTCATTATGTTAAAACGCATCCAATTACGTGCGCAAGCTATAGAATTAGCGATAGCAAAAGAAATAGCTTTAAAGCAAACCAATAAAAAACTAGAGTCGTTAGTCAATAAACGTACAAATGAGATCAAAAAGTCGGACGCTTTTAAACAGGCGGTTCTATTAAGTTCGGCATATCCGATAATAGCGACCGATACTGAGGGTATCATTACCTTATTTAATCCCGCAGCCGAGAAATTATTGGGTTACTCATCCGATGAAATGATTGGAAAAGAAACACCGCAAAAGTTTCATCTTGAGAAAGAAATTATCGAGGCGGCGAAACGCTTATCGGCGCAAACCAATACCCACATTGAACCTGGATTTGATGTCTTTAAAGCAAAAGCACGAGACAATATTCAAAACGTTACAAGATGGACTTATGTCAGTCGCGATAATAAGCACATTCCAGTAACGATAAGTATTACGGCTCTGCTAGATATCGATAAAAATTTACTGGGTTATTTAGGCATAGCCTACGATTTAACAAATCAGCTTGAGCGAGAGGAAGCGTTAGCCATTGAAAAAGTGAAAGCCGAACAAGCCACTGTCGCTAAATCTGATTTTTTAGCCAACATGAGCCATGAAATTCGTACGCCTCTAAATGGAATACAGGGCGCCTTGCAGCTATTAGAAAAAGAAAGTGTGTCAAAAGAGTCATCATCGCTAATTGATATTTCGCTTCGGTCTACAAAAATTCTGTCGCTACTCATAAACGATATTTTAGATTTATCAAAGGTTGAAGCAGGCAAAATTACGCTTGATCCAACTGCCTTTAATGTCGGGGCTTTACTTGATTTATTACAATCGGAATTTGCTGAACGCGCCGAGCAGAAAGATATTCAACTAAGTTTTGAGAATAAACTTGAACAACAAATATGGATAGGTGATGACTTACGAATTAGGCAAATTTTAGTCAATCTAATTTCAAACGCCATTAAATTCACGCATAGTGGTGAAGTAAGTATCAAGGTAGCGAAAAACAAAGCCAATATGCTGGTAATTACCGTACAAGATACAGGAATTGGTATGAATGATGTGGGGCTATCGTTATTATTCAAACGATTTGAGCAAGCTGACCAAACAATTACGCGTCGTTATGGCGGCAGTGGATTGGGTATGTCAATCTCACATTCCTTAATTGAACTAATGGAAGGCAAAATAGTGGTTTCAAGTGAAATTAATGTAGGAACGACCTTTACATTGTATTTACCACTTGAACCAGAAACTTCGGAAACGACGGCCTTAGTTTCAAGTGAAACAATATCAGAGGATTTGTCTGAATATACGATTTTAGTGGCCGAGGATAACGCCATAAATCAAATTATTATTCAGTCTATGTTGTCGGTAACCAAAGCGAATGTCAGTATTGTCGATAATGGTGAAAAAGCGCTCAACTTTGCCACGCAACATAGAGTAGACTTAATTCTTATGGATATCCAAATGCCAGTAATGGACGGCCTTCAAGCATGCAGCAAAATTAAAGCCCTGCATCCTGAAATTCCGATTATTGCACTTACAGCAAACGTATTCGCCGATGATATTGAAAAGTATAAAAAAGAGGGTTTTGATTCCTTCATGGCTAAACCCTTTGAACGCACAAGCTTTATTAAAATGATCAACAGCTTTTTTGGTTAAGGGGATTTCATTATTTCTACGTATACCAAATGGAAAGTTGCTACAAACGCAGGTTTGTAAATTGATTGTCCGATAAAACGTAAAGAGGAATAAAAAATGATAACAATAAGAAGTCTTGCTGATTTAATAGAACACCATTTACAAAAACATTCGGAAAAACCCGCTTTTCATTGCTTGGGTCAAACGTTGAGCTATGCTGACATAGATAAAAAATCCGCGTCGCTTGCGGCTTGGTTGCAGCAAGAATCGGGGCTTAAACGCGGTGACAGAGTCGCGATACAATTGCCTAACCTTATTCAGTATCCTATTGCGGTATACGCTATTTTGCGCGCAGGCATGATAGTAGTGAACACTAACCCTTTGTATACGCCACGGGAAATGCAGCATCAGTTTAGTGATTCTGGCGCTAAAGCCATTATTATATTGTCTGATTTATACCCTAAACTATCAGAAGTATTAGCGCAGACTGATATTGACCACGTGATTATAACAAAGGCTTCGGATCTAGTAGACGATTGCTCGAACGCGCCTGAGAAACACGCAACAAAGACGACTCCCAACGGCACATTGCAGTTAATGACTCTGATAAACAACAATGACCAAACTCAACTGGCGGCGCGGCAACAGCAGTCACCCAGTGATGTTTGTATATTGCAGTACACTGGCGGCACCACCGGGGTGTCAAAAGGAGCAATGTTAACGAATCAAAACTTGATGAGCAACGCTCAGCAAACATCGTCTCGGCTAGGCATTGACCCAGAAGCTTCGGGCCAGATATTTGTTTGTCCGTTACCGGTCTATCATATCTACGCATTTATGGTGAACATCGTGATGTATGTTTGCAATGGTAGTTTAAGCGTACTTATTCCTAATCCACGAGATATGGACAGCTTTGTTAATGCTATCAAACCATTTCGATTTACCGGTTTTGCTGGACTTAACACTTTGTTTGTTGGACTGTGTAATCATCCTGAATTCTGCAAACTTGATTTTTCAAAGTTAACACTAACAATTTCAGGTGGAACTGCGCTTACTTCATCAGCCGCAGATACATGGCGCAACGTTACTGGATGCTCTATTTCGGAAGGCTATGGTTTATCAGAGACTTCACCCGTATTGTGCATTAATGAGCCGGGCAACGAAGTGTTGGGGACCGTTGGCCGCCCCTTGCAAGACACTCACATCAAGTTTATTGATACACAAGGCAATCAAGTAGCCCAAGGAGAAGAAGGAGAGCTTGTGGCAAGTGGACCACAAGTAATGAAAGGCTATTGGCAACGCGAAGAAGAAACCGTGAAAAGCATGACGCACGATGGTTTTTTCCGCACTGGTGATATTGGTCTAGAGCTGCCCAGTGGCCATATCAAAATAGTCGACCGCTTAAAAGACATGGTATGTGTTTCTGGTTTTAACGTGTATCCAAACGAAGTAGAACAGGTGTTAACGACGCATGTCGATATTATTGAGGCTGCGGTTGTTGGTGAGCCTTGCGAGCACTCGGGTGAAAAGGTGTGCGCTTATATTACCGTACATAAAACCGTTAATGAGGCTGAGTTAATCAAGTTTTGCCGTGGTTTATTAACGGGCTACAAGGTACCGAAAAAAATAATCGTGCTAGCTGAGTTACCAAAATCAACCGTCGGCAAAATTTTACGTCGTGAACTACGAAAATAATAATAGCACTAGCAAAGCGCTTCTTTTAAGCGTTCGGTTAAATCATCATCTATAACAATTTGATGATTTGCCAATGCCTCTGCTTTCAAAACAGACATATATAGCGCAAAGTCACGCTCAACTTCGTGCACTTTCAAATCAGCCAGTAAATGATCAGATGAAGCAAATCCCATGGCGCGCGCATGCCGCTCTTTAGCACGCGTAAACTTTATATTTAATAGACTCTTAATGCTGTGAGCAGCGACGGTTAAATCGGCTGTATTTTGATGAACTATAAGGGTCGAACTATCGCTCATGGTAATATTGCCTTTTGAAGTTTGCGGACGATAGTATGGTAAATAACGCACTATCAGAGATGGTTTTAAGTGGCTTAATCGTATTCATCATTGTGTTTATTAGCAAGTTAATATTCACGATTAATCGAGAAAGGATAAGCTCCTTATTTGTTTGTGCTACTTCCCTTGGCCTGCTTCAAATGCGTTTTGTCATAAACATTCGCACTAAGGCTATGATACAATTTTGAGTTAACATAATACTCATGAACTTGAATTAGGAATAGGCAATAGTCCAAGTTCATTATCGTAATTGGCTACCCACGACTGCTATCTATGGCTTGCGTAATTTGAGGGTAGCGATTCACGATAAAAACATAGGCATCCCATTGTCAAAATTCCCGGTTACTACTATTGCGCTGATTGCAGTTTGCGCAGGTTATTTAATTGCTCCCTTAGGCATGGCATCGGTAAACGTTGCTATACCAGCGCTTGCTGACGAGTTGCAAGCAAGTGCTATAAAGGTGGCTTGGTTGCCAACAATATACATTCTCAGCAGTGTCGCTTTTATGTTGCCTTTAGGTAAATTAGCAGACAATTACGGTCGTAAGCGCGTTTTTGTATTAGGACTTTCATTAAATGCTATCGCCGCAGCCATGTGCGCCATTGCCACTAACATCGATTGGATATTATTCTGGCGGTTTACACAGGGTATAGCAGGGGCCATGATATTTGGAGTGGGCGTGGCTATTATTACCTCAGTTACGCCAGCAAATAAACGAGGAACGGCTTTAGGTACTGTTGCCGCTTGCGTGTATGTTGGACTGACTTTAGCTCCCGCAGTAGGCGGCTGGTTAACCGAATGGTTAGGCTGGCGCGCAGTATTTTACTTTCAACTTCCTTTTGTGCTTGGTTTATTAGTTTTTATTAAAGTAAAACTACACGGTGAATGGAAAAATGATAAGCACTCGCGTTTTGACTGGTTTGGTTCAAGCCTATTTATTCTATTTTCTTGTTCACTTGTATTTGGCTTAAGTAAGTTACCTAGTTTATTGGGCATAGGCATTATGTTAATTTCATTATTGAGCCTAATCGCTTTTATTTTCCATCAAAGTCGTGTTAAAAACCCCCTTATACGCGTACAAATGTTCCGAGAAAGCCGTGTGTTTAGCTTGTCTTTGTCTACTTCATTTTTAATGTATGCAAGTAATTTTGCGATTGTCTTTTTGCTGAGCTTATATTTGCAATATATTCGCGGGTTCGGCCCTGCGCAAGCCGGTCAAATATTACTTCTGCAAGCACTACTTATGGCACTTATTGCACCGGTAGCAGGTAAATTAACCGATCGTTTCCAAGCTCGTATCGTAGCCACTGCAGGCTGCGCAATAGTTGCCCTTGGCTTTTTATTTTTAAATCAAATTGATATTAACACCAGCGCCACCTATATAGGCGGCTCGCTAGCTGTTATTGGGCTTGGTTTTGGGCTTTTTTCTACGCCTAACAACAGCGCTATTTTGGGCTCGGTAAAAGAACAAGAAGTTGGCGTTGCATCGGCGTCAATGAACTTATCACGCACCATTGGAAATTTAATAGGCATGAGCTTAGTGAATCTAATGATGCACTACTATATTGGTGATACAACCTTTACGCCCGAGCAAAACCCCGCGCTTATGAGCACGGTTTCACTTGCACTAATGATGTCTTTAAGTTTTGTGACGATAGCCTGCTTATTATCTGCAGTACGCGGAAAGCAATAGGCCTTTGCGCATTATAAAAATATGAATTTCATCACAAACAAGGCCGTTAATACCCACACACTCACGGTTATTTGATCTTGCTTACCGCACAGTAGTTTAGCCGCCGTATAAGCAATAAATCCTAGCGCAATACCATCTGCAATAGAGAAGGTTAAGGGCGTCATTAGCAGCACCACACTGACCGGAATAGCATCAGTCATATCATCCCAATTCACTAGCTTTAGGTTTTGCAGCATTAATACCGCCACATACAAAATTGCGCCGGCGGTAGCATACGCAGGTACCATTTGTGCTAACGGGGCAAAAAATATCATGAGTAGAAAGCAAATACCCACCACAACCGCGGTTAACCCGGTTCGCCCGCCCACTGACACACCCGCAACAGATTCAATATAAGAGGTAGTTGTAGACGTGCCCAACACAGCGCCAGCAATCGTTGCCGTGCTATCTGCGGTTAGCGCTCTGCCTAAGCGGGGGATATTACCTTTTTCATCGGCTAATCCCGCTTTTTGAGTGACCGCAACAAGCGTACCCGATGTATCAAACAAATCGACAAACAAGAAAGCGAAAATAACGCTGAGCATAGAAAGGTCAAATGCGGCCATAAAGTCTAGCTGCATAAAAGTGGGTAAAATAGAAGGAGGCATAGCCATCACGCCATAAAAATCGACTAAACCTAAACCCCAAGCAATAGCGGTAACTAGCAAAATACTAATTAAGACACCACTTTTAAAATCTCGATATAACAATGCGGCAATTATAAAAAAACTAAGGATAGCCAATAAAGGACCCGCCGCGCTGATGTTACCTAAGGTTACAAATGTAGCAGGACTTGCCACAATAATACCCGCGTTTTTTAATGCAATTAGGGCTAAAAAGGCTCCAATGCCTGTCGCAATAGCTTGTTTTAAAACCAGTGGAATAGCATTAATAATCCACTCACGCACTTTAAATAAACTTAACAATAAAAAGATACAGCCTGAAATGAATACAGCACCTAACGCAGCTTGCCAAGTATGACCCATGCCCAATACAACACCGTAGGTAAAAAACGCGTTTAATCCCATGCCGGGCGCTAAAGCCAAAGGATAATTGGCCCAAATGCCCATAATGAAACAGCCAATAGCGGCAGCAATACAAGTAGCAACGAATGCTGCACCCTGGTCCATACCCGCTTCGGCAAGCATGGCGGGGTTAACAAATACAATGTACACCATGGTAATAAAGGTCGTCAGGCCAGCAATACATTCTTGGCTCACCGATGAATGATGTGCGCGGATTTTAAACAAGGATTCGAGCATAATTGACTTATTGATGTGGAGTGCATTAAGAGTAAACGCTTAGCTATTTTGATGCAAGGTAGGGCAGGACACAGAATTTAGTTGCTTTTTAACGCAAATAGCATGACTCTTAGCGCTTTATTGCTCACGCTAGTATTATGTCTAATTTGATTGCAATCACTGGTTTAACGGCAAGCGCTATAGTACATAGCTTTAGCCAAGTTATGTTTCAAAAACACTTACTCACCGGTGTTTGTATTATATTGGCGATTGGTTTGCATTCGTTACCTTTGTTGTTGGGTAGCTTTATTGGCGCGATAGTAGGTAACTTTACCGCTTACATTTTAAAGTTTAATCAAACAGAAATTGAAAAAGGGTTTTACGGTTATTGCGCGGTGCTCGTGGGTATCGCCTGTATATATTTTTATTCACTGACGTATATTGCCATTGTGCTTAGTATATTGGGTAGCGTTTTAGCCTGCTTGTTTACTTATTTCATGCTGCATCGACAACGCCTAGTGGCGCCCTTAACGTTTGCTTTTGTGGTGTCTACTTGGATAATGCTATTAATAGGCAGTTTATTTAAGCAAGCCACTTTAGTGCGTGCGCCAACTATATCGACTGACTACATAGTGCAACATGCACTAACCGGCATTGGCCAAATCTTTTTTGTTGAAAATTTCTATTCGGGTGCACTTATTTTGCTTGGCATATTCTTAAGTACTTGGTACGTAGGATTTTGGGTAATAGTCGCAGCGATCATGAGCACATATTTAGGCAAATATTTAGGTGCACCAAGTGATTTATTAACGCAAGGTATCTATAGCTTTAATGCAATATTAGTGGTCATCTATTTAAGCCAAATTTATAAAACAAACCTCGTTTTTATAGTTTTTGCGATTGTTTTGAGTATATTGATTACACATTCTTATTCAGTTTTTCAGTTACCGCTGCCCTATTTAACAATGCCCTTTGTGTTAAGTTGTTGGCTTGTTTACTTAGTTAATCAGCAATTAAAAAAAAGGAGACTGTCGAGCGTCTCCTGATGTTTTAACCTGCTATTTAGTTTTCTTAAGCTAGCTAAAGCGTTGACCGGAAATAGCCGGATGATATAGCGCTTGGATCACATTGCCCGCAGGATCGGTACAATGGAAACTTCGAGCACCATCACCATGATCGTGTGGCGTATCAAGCAAATTAACGTTTTGCGCTGTCATATAGTCAAACCATTCTTGCAACTGCTCTTTGGTATCAACAATAAAGCCAAAGTGGTCAAGATATTGAACACCGGTTTGCTTACCTTGTGTTTGCCGTCCTAGAGATAGATTATCGTTACCTAGCGTTAAGTAAATAAGGTTTTTGTTGGCTCGGCGCATAAGCGTCATACCAATAATATCAACATAGAAACGTTCGCATTCTTCTAAATTAGGCACTTTTAAAGCAAGGTGGCGCAAGCCATTAAACGCTTGAGGGCGAGTTGTCATAATTTCTCCTGTTAGATATCGAACCGGGCTGCCATGCGTTTGATGTATTAGAAGCAACGCAAGAAGATAACACCTTTTACCTTTATGAAATTTACACTAATCCAGAAGCCTTGCAAGCTCACAAAGAAACGCCTCATTATTTAAGCAGCCGCCCTATCGTTAGTGAGCTGGTAGAATTGGTATCGGTAATTCGGGCTGATGTACTGGCAACAAACCCTGCATAAAGATTGGCGCTGGTGCTAAATTATAGGCGAAAAAAAGCGGGTAATTTACCCGCTTTGTGGTTAATGAACTGTGCGAGCAACTGAGTTTATATTAGAAGCTGTAGCGTATTTCCGAATACACGTAGCGGCCATTAAATCCAGAAGGCGCAAACCCTGAATAAGGGAATAAGCGAGAGAAGGTTCCCACACTTTCCACTAAATCACGCGTTGCATCAGGATATACATCAAAGATATTGTTCGCACCCACCGATAAGCGCAAATTCTCGGTTAGTACAAAGTTAACGTCTAGGTCAGTAATCCACTCTTCCGGAATAACTTCGTTTTCTAAAGGATCTTCAGCGGGATCTTGAGTTTCCCCGTAACGCGTTGTTCTTAGGGTTGTGGTAGCAAAGTCATTCGTCCACACCGCACTTAAGTTCAGTTTGGTTTTAGGTGAGCCCACTTCAAAACGGCGTAGTTCAGTGCCTGAGAATAAGTTGTCTTGCGAAACACCCGCGCCCTGCAAAATTGCCGGAGGATCAATTACATCGGTCACTTCATTCTCGTTATAGTTAAAGCCTAAATTAAATAATATGCTGCCATTATCTAGCGCCAGATTATAACTGCTGACTATGTCTACGCCCTCAGTTCTGCTATCAATTGCGTTTAGGAAGAAACGCGCTCGGTTAGCACCTGTACCGGCAAGCAATGCTTCTACGCCTGCTCCAGACAAGTTGTTTGAAAGCACGATTCTATCGTCAATATCGATACGATAAAAATCTACCGTTAAATTAAAGTCTGAGTTAGGTGAATAAGTAATTCCCGCGCTCATGTTGGTAGACTCTTCAGCGTCTAATCCTGGGCTGCCTAGTGCTTGCGCAACATTACTACTAGGTGCAAAAGTACCCGTTTCTGTGGGCACACCTTCAACAAAAACGGTCGCTACAGACGTAAAATACTGCTGTTGTAACGATGGCGCTCTAAAACCAGTGGATGCTGAAGCGCGTAACGCGACCGATTCCGTTAGCGTAAATCGATTTGAGACTTTCCAATTAAAGGTAGAACCAAAATCAGAGTAATCTTCAAAGCGCGCTGCAACGGCAAGGTTCCAGCTTTCAAATACATCGGCTTCTAAGTCGATGTAAGCACTTACGTTGTTTCTTGAATTATCGCTTGCAGATTCAGGCGTGAAACCAGGAAATACTTGTGAACCTGCTGAGCCTAAGCTGCCACCGGCAACTGGTGCAGCGCCACCTGGACCAAATGGTCCTTGTGCATATGACCTAGCTTCGCCAGCTTGAATTTCATACGTTTCTTTACGATATTCAAGACCAAAGGCCACGTTCATGTCGCTTGCGAAAGCGTCTACGCTAATTAAACGGCTTACATCAGCATTCACAACGACTTGATCATAAATAAGGGTACCCGCATCAAACTCCGTATGGCTAGTGGGACCTAAAGACGTATTAAGGCTGTTAATAACACCAAACTCAAATTCGTCAGTACCGTAAACAGTCGATAAATCGTAAGCCCAATCATTGTAATCGCCTTTTATACCAAGCGCCAACGAGTAATCGCTTATATTCGAGGTAATAGTCGGTAAAAATCCATCAGGATAAATCGCAAGAATATTTCTTGAATCTTGCGCGCGTCGGAAAAATCCACCACCTTCACCTTCACGGCTGCTGTACGAACCAAAAGAATACAAGTCAACATTTTCGCTAAGCTTACTACCTGCGTTATAGAAAATCGCTAAATCGTTAACTTCGCCGTTACCGTAAACATGGTTGTAGCGGTTTACCGTAAACTCGCGTGGATCTAAACTACCGTCTTCTAAACGACTATAGTTTTCACGTTGATCATAGTCTGAACGATTTGTAGAATTACGCTGCCTATATTCAGCAGACACATTTAAGAAGCCTGTTTCGCCCATACCCAAGCCAATGTTTCCACGTAGGGTAGCGGTTTGGCCGTCGGTAATTTTTTTATCTCCACCTTCGGTAAAGACTAAATTGCCGTCAGCGCTTGTGTTAACGTCTACAAGTTCTGGTACACCATCCATTTTAGTAATGTGAGTACCATAAGTAAGCGATACTGAACCGCCACTGTCTGCGCTTTTCAGAACAATGTTAATTACGCCTGCGATGGCGTCTGAACCATACTGCGCAGCAGCACCGTCTCGTAATACTTCAATGCGTTCAATCGCGTTTACCGGTATCGCGTTTAAATCGACCGATGTTGACCCTCGCCCAGCTGAACCGTTTAAGTTTAGGATTGCACTAGAATGTCGACGTTTACCATTCACCAAAACTAAAGTGTGATCAGGCGCTAAGCCACGCAATTGCGCAGGACGAACATGGTCAGTACCATCGGTAATAGAAGGCTGCGGAAAGTTAAAGCTGGGTAACAAGGTGCTTAATACCAAGTTTGTTTCCGTTAACCCTGATGAAGAAAGCATTTCAGAATCGATAATATCAATAGGCACTGAACTATCTTCAATTGAGCGACCTAAACGACGTGAACCAATTACGCTTATCTCTTCCACTTGCCTCTCGGCTGAGGCATTATTATTAGTTTGTGCAATTGCGTTTACTGAAGAAAATGCTATTGGCGTTAAACCAACACAAACAGCAAGTTTGAGCAGTTTAAAGCTTGGTTTTGGAGCTGAATTTTTCATGGCAGGCTTCCCTTTATTTTTAGAATCGGAGTGTGGACGTGAAGAATAGCCCCTAAATTCAGCTTGTGCAACTAAGTAGATGCCCTTTATAGCGATTATGATAGTCGTTCTAAGCATAAATAATACAGAACAAATCTAACTCAATTTACTCATCCACTAACAGACAAAAGGCTAGACCCTAACCACTGCGTAAATGTGTTGCCACCGGGTGGTGGTTGATTTTCAATCGCTTGCGGTAACACTCAATTAGGTTACCTTGCGTTATTTCTCGTAGGCATAATTCAACATACTAGTTTGCGACTATGACCACAACAGATTTTTCAGCAATAGTTAGCTGTTCACTCGGCACTAAAGGCACAATATTGAGACCTTCACTTGCTCGCCAAACCTGCCACGTACTCGTGTTTACAATTTCCAGTGGTAAAATAACGCGACGCGGTTTAGTACCCATGTTGAACATTACAAACACTTGTTCACCTTTTTTATTAAAGCGTCGGTAAGACAGTAAGTGTTTACTATCACTTATTTCGAGAAAATCAATTTTACCGCTACTGAGTACTGCATTCGCGCGTCTTAGCTTAACCAAAAACTGGTAATGCTCGAATAAGGACTGATCGAATCTTACAGCATAGCTACTAAATTCTTGCTTGATCGAACCACTCGCTTGGGCTTCGTACACGAAAGTCGGCCATATTAGCGGTTTTCTATTATGCAAATTATCAGTGCCCCACATACCCATTTCATCACCCGCCAATATGTGAGGCGTACCGACGAAAGTAAATTGATGGGTTAATAGCAATTTAGCAGCATTGACTGCGTGGGCATCAGGTTTATTTAAATCAAATGCTGGGTTTTGTGTAAATTGAGCGTGTTCACTATCTTTATTATATAACGAGGTAAGCAATCGGAGACCTTCTTGACCGACTGCCGTATTCACCATTGTATGACTATGCTCTACACCTATATCTTGCATAAGCGATTCTAGCCGCTTGACAAACCGGATCGGTTTAGTTTCATCAGGTGCGCTTGCAAAGAAATGCTCAGCCTCTTGATACCAACGGTGATTTATCATTGCATCAAATATATCACCTTGTACGACAGGCTTAGGATCAATGCCCTTGTCAGGCCTTTTTAGCGACAAAACATCAGCGACCAATATTGCTTGGGGATTGATAGATTTTACAAAGATCCTGTATTCGCGCCAAAATTCAAGTGGCAATTCTGCAACGGCATTGGCATTTAAAAGATAGCCGTCGACACCATCAGACGTGTCGCCATCACTGTTAGGATCGAGCCAGCGGCGCGTTGTTGCAAAAAGAAGGTTTTTTGCTTCTTGGCTCTTTAT
>RCMY010001524.1_pt1 | contig 29211 bp, 25 predicted proteins | sample 2041341 | NCBI WGS metagenome assembly RCMY01 (sample SAMN09708234, study PRJNA481090) | Marine sediment metagenome, whole genome shotgun sequencing project. | reverse complement strand
CGCGAAGCGGCTTCAAGCGGATTGAAGCGGCAGCATATTGGTTGGAGTATCTTTTGGCCCGTAAATTTCTCTATTTTGTCGCAAGCATGATCATATTGGTGCTTGCAGGCGCGTTTGTTTTTCAGGTCTATGGCGATGAACTGATGGAAGTTGCCTTTGTGCCCGACACCGAATTCACGGCGCAGGAAGTGCTCGCGAATAATGTCTACGCCGATAAGGCTATGTGGCTGGCACGACCCGAACTGGTGAAAGGCAACCCTGCGCTTTGGCTTCCGCAAGGATATGAGGATACCGAGGCAGCATTGCCAGAAGGCAAGAAAGCCGCCGTATTCTTCATTCACCCGACTTCATTTTTGAAGAAAGATCGCTGGAATGCGCCGTTGGATGACAAGGAATCCCAGGCGCGTGCACGGATATTCCTGCGCGGTCAGGCGAGCGCCTTCAATGCGATCGGCGAGGTTTGGGCACCGCGCTATCGCCAGGCAACAATGGGTGCGTTTCTCACCGAAAAACCCGAAGGGCAACAAGCACTGGATGCTGCCTATCAGGATGTGCTGGCGGCCTTTGACTATTTTGTTGCTGAAATCCCGAAAGACCAGGCGATTATCCTGGCCGGGCACAGTCAGGGCAGTCTGCATCTCACCAATTTGCTCAAGGACCGGGTCGCGGGTACGCCGCTCGCCAACCGGATTGTCGCCGCTTATGTCGCCGGCTGGCCCGTATCTGCGGAAACCGACATACCGGAAATGGGCCTCGATATGTGCGAAAAACCCGAACAGACGCGCTGCATTTTAAGCTGGCAGAGTTTTGCGGAACCCGCAGATTATACCCGCCTCGTCGAAGTCTATGACACGACGATCGGTTTCAACGGTCAGCCCCGCAAGGACACCAGTCTGCTGTGCAGCAATCCGATCAACGGGGATATCAATTCATCAGCCAAAGCAACGGCCAATCTCGGGACCCTGGTGCCCAATGATGATCTGAGCGATGCCAGCCTGGTCGCTGGTTCAGTGCCGGCAAAATGCGACAAGCAGGGGTTTCTTCTGATCGGCGACCCGCCAGAGATCGGTCCCTATGCCTTGCCCGGTAACAATTACCATGTTTACGACTACAGCCTGTTCTGGGCCAATATACGCGCAGATGCGCGCCGGAGGATGGTGGCATTTCTGGCTCGCTGATCTCCGATGATGTGGCGGCATTCGGTCACGCGCTGCCGGATTGCGGGCGGCTGCTGGGCCTCGATATCGGAACCAAAACGGTCGGAATGGCGCTTTGCGATTCAAACTGGACCTTCGCGACGGCGGCAGAAACGATCGAGCGGCGCAAATTTTCCAAAGATCTCGAGCGCATAAAGGCGGTGATTGCCGATCAGAATATCGTCGGGATCGTGGCTGGTCTGCCGCTCAATCTGGACGGCAGCCAGAGCCAGCAAACCCAGGCCGCACGGTCTTTTGCACAGAATTTAAAACCGCTCGGCCTGCCGATATTGCTGTGGGACGAGCGGTGGAGCACGCAGGCCGTCACCCGCGATCTGATTGCATCGGATGTCAGCCGCAAAAAACGGGCCAAGGTCGTCGACAAGATGGCCGCTGCCTATATTTTGCAAGGCGCCATTGACAGGCTTGCCGCGCTGGCATGATGACTCTATAGAACCCGCTTTAATGACATCGAAAAAAACCGCATCGCCGCAACCCTTTCCCGCCGGATCGGATGCTTTCCCTCATCGCCATCTATTGGGTATTGCCGGGCTCCAGCCCTGGGAGATATTATTTCTGCTCGAGGAGGCCAAGCAATGGGTCGATCTCAACAAGAAATCCAGCAAGCACGTAGACCAGCTGGATGGCCTGACGGTTATCAATGCATTTTTCGAAAATAGCACCAGAACCCTGCTGTCCTTCGAAATTGCCGGGAAACGCATGGGCGCGGATGTCGTCAATATGCACGCAGCGCAATCAAGCATCAAAAAAGGCGAAACGCTGATCGATACGGCGGTCACGCTCAACGCGATGAAGGCAGACGCGATTGTCATCCGTCACGGCAGTTCCGGCGCAGTGCAATTGATTGCCGACAAGGTCGACTGTCCGGTACTCAACGCCGGGGATGGCAGCCATGAACACCCGACACAAGCGCTTCTCGATGCTTTGACCATCCAGCGGCGCAAGGGCGAAATCAGCGGACTGACAGTTACCATCTGCGGTGACGTGATGCACAGCCGGGTGGCACGATCCAATATATATTGCCTGACCACGCTCGGCGCAAAAGTACGGGTTTGTGCCCCACCTTCCCTGCTCCCCGCCGCGCTTGACCGGTTCAATGTGGAAGTATGCACAAATTTTGACGAGGCGCTCGTTGGCAGCGATGTGGTGATGATGCTCCGGCTCCAGAACGAGCGCATGAATGGTGATTTCATCCCCAGCCCGCGCGAATATCATTATCTCTATGGACTGACCAGGGAACGACTATTGCTGGCCAATAAAAAGGCGCTGGTGATGCACCCGGGGCCGATGAACCGGGGGGTCGAGATCGACAGCGACGTTGCCGATGATCTGGAACATTCCGCGATTACCGAACAGGTCGAGATGGGGGTTGCCGTGCGGATGGCCTGTCTCGATATCCTAACGCGCAAATCCCGCGGTGTGGAGGGCTGGTCATGAAAAAGATTTTCACCAATGCACGCTTGATTTTGCCGGACGAGGAACAGCCTAAAGAAGGTAGCCTCGTTGTCGATGGTGATCGCATTACGTCGGCGGGAGATGTCGCGGATAACGAACTCGGTGAAGAGATAGACTGCAAAGGCAGGCTATTGGCGCCGGGCATCGTTGACCTCGGCGTTTTTGCGATCGACAAACCGGCCTTTCACTTCGGTGGCATTACAAGGGCCGCACTGATGCCCGATCAGTCGCCTGTTCTCGATCTGCCAGCGATGATCAAGCATAATGCCGTCGAAGGCAAACCTGACCTCTGGTCACATCCGGTTGCCGCAGCGACCAAGGGTCTGGCGGGCAAACAGCTGGCTGAAATTGGCCTGATGAAGCGGTCGGGCGCAAAAGCGGTGGCCACTGGCCGGCAGTGGATCGCGGATAGCGGTATCATGATGAAGCTGATGCAATATTGCCGATCACTGGATTTGCCGCTGATCGTGCACAGCGAGGATACCGGACTGACCCATGGTGCTGTCGCTACCGATGGTGAAACCGCAACCCGGCTGGGACTGGCCAGTGCCTCAGCTGCTGCCGAAGCCATTTCCGTCGCCCGGGATATCGCCCTCGTGCGCGAAACCGGTGCCCATGTCCATTTTCGCCAGGTAACTACCGAAGATGGCCTGAACCTGATTCGCGCCGCAAAATCCGAAAATCTGCCGGTGACCTGTGGCATCACCCCGGCGCACCTTCTTTTGTCCGATATCGCGATCAGTGATTTCCGCACCTTTACCCGGCTTTCCCCGCCATTACGAAGCGATGAGAATCGCCTGGCCTGTATCGCTGCGGTGAAGGATGGCACGATCGATGTCATTGCTTCGGGACATGATCCGCGCGGCGCGGAGGACAAGCGGCTGCCTTATGCGGAAGCGGCTCCGGGAATGGCAGGCGCAGAGACCCTGCTGGCACTCTCTCTCACTCTGGTTCGCGACGGTACGATTTCCATTGGCCGGCTGTTCGAACTTTTGTCCGCCAATCCAGCAAAAATCCTGGATGTAGAAGCAGGCTTGCTACGACCGGAATATCAGGCGGATTTCATTCTGGTCGACGAAGACAGTCCGTGGCAGGTCGACACCCGTAAAATGGCGGCTGCGGCGGGCAATACGCCGTTTGACGGCCTACCGGTTCAGGGCCGGGTAACCGCAATATATAAAGGCGGGAGAGCCTGTTAGCTCCCCGCCTTTATTCAGTTATCAATGGACTAGCGTGACGCGAGTTTTTTCGGCGCCTTGCTAGCCATACGAGTTGGTACGGTTTTGTTGACGCCTGTCGTATGGCGGACGATGCAGTTGCCGCCCTTGGCCTTGATACCGCTACACATTGCTTCAGCAGTTTGCGCATTGCCAAAGCCGATTGCCGCCAGGCGGTAAAGGGTCCTGCCCTTTACTTTGATCGGTGAACTTGCATATTCAAAAGAATTCAGATCGCTGTTTTTCGCAGACAATATGCCCCAAGCGCGCTTGGCACCCTCGGCAGAGGAAAAGGCGCCCAATTGCACGAGATGAGTGCCCGATGCCGAAACGGCGGTCTTCACGGTCGGTCGATATGATACTCGTTGCAACACCGGTTTGGTAGCCGGGACTGCCTCGACAGCAGCTGTTTTGACCGGATTCGCCTTAATTTTTTCCACGACAAATTTGGTCTGTGGCGCAACACGGGTTGGCTTGGCTTCTGCCTTGATCACCGGGATTTCGGCCGGTGATTTTGCTGCCGCATTGCTGGCCGGGACAGAGACAGTTGCTACCTTGACGTTATTTTCCATGGCGAGGAAATCGACATCATTCTCGGCCTTAGGAGCCGGCCCGACAGCCGGGAGCGGGCTATTGCGATCAAAGCTGGCCACTTCGCGTTCAAAATCTTCGTCGGATGTTGCGGCAACACTAACGGGCACCTGCGTCGGCGTAAGCGCCAATCGAACCGGTTGACCCGGATCATTGGTGACCGGAGTCACGTTCAGCACCGTCGCGACACGAGTTTCATACGCGCCGGGGCGGGCCATTTGGGCCCATTGCATGACACGGTCATTGACCGATGCCGGTGACACATCTTGCACCGCCATCAACTTGGCTTCTTTCCAGCGACCATCCAAAGCATAGGCCAGGCCCAGATTCTGGCGTGTACGACCAGTTACATTGGATTCGCGGATAGCCTGCTCCAGAACTTCGACTGCAGTCTTGCTGTCACCGGTAAGAGCCAAAGCAAGTCCATAATCAGCGGCTGGGATAAACTGTCGATTGTTGACGATAAGGGCTTTCGCCTTGTCCACCTTGCCTTGACCCAATTGAGCCAGGCTCAGGCTGAGAATCGTGCGCGCATCAGACTTGCCGAGTTCCATTGCGTCCAGAAAACTGCGTTCCGCAGAAGCCAATCGACCCGCGGACAAATAAGCCTGACCCAGAAGAGCCCGTGTTTCAGGATCGCTACCGACCCCGGCTACCGAACGCTCAGCGTAAGCAATCGCTTTTTCGACATCGCCTTTGGCCAGCGCCTTTTCAGCTTTCCTGGCATATTTCGCGCCATCTTTAACCGTTGCCGGTTTACCCGACATGGAAGCGACGGAGCCGCCGCCAAAGGGACCACAACCGGTCAACACAGTGGCGAACACCATGGAGGAAGCAGCCATTTTCAAAATCACATCGCGTTTCATTTCTATGCCCTCGCAATAAAAGTCAGTCGTTCTCGTTCCAAATTCACTTCAAGCCCTGTTCAAGCGGCCCCACGCGACGGAATGCGTTCGGCCAGTCCCTCCAATTCGGGGATAGACCTCAAATATTCGTCCACAGCTTTGGTTACCAATTGCTGCGCCGAGACGTTTTTTACCGCTGTTGCCAACCGCAATTTCAAATGTCTCTCGGGATCCATGCGAAGGGTGAATGCCGTTTTTGCATTGCGGGTCCGGGATTTCGTCGCCGGGCGTGATTTTTTGGTCTCACGCTTGTGATTTCTGGCAGCCGCCAATACCGCCGAGTTTTCGGCCAGCGGCTGAACTTCGCGGGAAATCGACAGCGGCACAGGGGCCGCAACCGGTTCCTCTTCGATCTTTTGAGCTACCACTTCTTCGACGGGTTTGCTTCCCAGTTTGGCCGCAATTTCTTCCTGCTGATGTCTGACGACGGAACCAGGATTCGGAATTGCTCCGGCCAAAGGATTATGGTGAACATGCTCGATTGGATGCGCTTCATGATCAGGGTCAACATCGTATCCCATATCATTCCAGCCGAGGTCCTCATGCACATCACCATCGTGATCGGATGTGTGGTCAGGTAAGTTCGTGAATCCTTGGCGACGCATCGCCGGCTTTGCACCGCCTTTTCGAGCCAGCAAAGTGGACGAAAGAGACGCTTGTGGTTTTGGATCACTCATTTTCTCAGCCTCTGCCATCACGAACCAACCACTCTGCGACCGAAATTGCCGCCTGGCCGTTGGGAGCCCGGGTTGACGTTTTGTGCCATCGCGGGAGCACTGAAAATTGTGCGGCGAAAATTCTTTTCAAGCCGGTCGGAAATATAGTCCCAAAGATGGATGACTTCCTGCGCTGACCGTCCTTTCGGATCGACTTCCATCACTGTACGCCCATCGATCATAGACCCGGCAAAATCGGTGCGGTGATGAATGGTAACAGGTGCGACGGTGCCATGTTGTGACAGTGCAACCGCAGCTTCGGAAGTAATCTTGGCTTTCGGTGTCGCGCCGTTCACGACAAAGAGCAGCGGTTTGCCCGCGCGCTCGCACAGATCGACAGTCGCGCCAACCGCCCTGAGGTCATGCGGGCTTGGGCGGGTAGGTATAACAATGAGTTCTGCGACGGAAATCACGCTCTGGATCGCCATTGTGATCGCTGGGGGCGTGTCGATGACGGCCAGCTTGAACCCCTGTTGGCGCAATATCGCGAGATCGGAAGCGAGGCGGGATACGGTGGTTTGCGCGAATGCCGGCAAATCTGCTTCCCGTTCATTCCACCAATCGGCGAGTGAACCTTGTGGATCGATATCAATCAAAACAACGGGGCCAGCCCCGGCCAATTGTGCCTGCACAGCTAGATGACCCGACAATGTAGTCTTGCCGGAGCTTTTGCGAAGCCATTGCTAGAACTCGCACGCTCTTCCCCTTGTTCAATCACGGGCAGAATTTGCCCCAAAATTTCTATTCGGGTGCTTTTGTGACAGAGCAGGGCTAAAATAGGGTTAACAAGTTCAAGACGATTTTTGATTTCGTGAAAAAAGTTTACATCACCCCGGGAAGGAATTGCTGAACTAACCCGCCAGTTTTTGCTAGACTTGAAGAGTCCCGACAGTTTAGCAATGCGAAAACGGCTAATATCACGTCATTATTGTTAATTGATCACCAAGGAATAGACCATGAAAAAGGCCACTCGTCCCATCACTCAGTTGTTTGGCATGGCGCTCATTCTGGTTTCCGCACCAGCCTTGGCGGATGTTAAAGCTGGCGTCGATGCATGGGGACGCGGCGATTTTTCAGCGGCCATTAAAGAATGGCGCGGCCCCGCTGACGCTGGCGATGCCGATGCACAGTTCAATCTCGGACAAGCCTATAAATTGGGCCGTGGGGTCCCTCAGGATCTGGGGCAAGCGGAAAAATGGTATAAAAAAGCCGCGGACCAGGGCCATTTACAAGCCAATGACAATTATGGTCTGATATTGTTCCAGAGCAACCGCAGGAGCGAAGCCTTGCCCTATTTGCAGGCGTCTGCAGAACGCGGGGAACCGCGGTCGCAGTATGTGCTCGGTACCGGCCATTTTAACGGCGACTTTGTCAAAAAGGACTGGATCAGGGCCTATGCGCTAATGACTCGTGCATCGGCACAGGGATTGCCGCAGGCAACATCCAATATGGCCCAGATGGATCGCTTCATTCCGGTCGAAGACCGGCGGCGCGCGATCGAACTCGCTGGCCAGATGGAACAGGACGAAAAGCGGGTCAGGAACGCGCAAATCGGCGGCCTGCGCCCTGTCCAGTCGACCGGAGCCGTGCAGACGGCACAATTGCCGCCTTCTCGCCCGGCCCTGCCCACGCCGGCAACGGCGCCCGCCCCCGTCTCTCCCGGCGTAACTTATGCACCCACTCCGAAACCCGCTTCAGTTGCACCGGTTGCGACAGCCGCCCCGGTTCGGGCCGCTACAGCCGGCGACTGGCGGGTGCAATTGGGGGCGTTTAGCGATGAGAACAAAGCCAAAAACCTCTGGAACCGGCTCGAAAACAGCATTTCAGCGCTGGCTGGAATGCAACCGTATCTTGTCAAAGCGGGCGGGATTACCCGATTGCAGGCAGGGCCGTTTGCGACCCGGGCACAAGCCGAATCGATGTGCAGCAGCGTGAAAGCCTCCGGCAATGATTGCATTGCAAAACGGCGCTAGGATGCGATTATCGGGTGACCCACTGGTCCGTAGCCAAACCTTGAATATATAGTAACGCCGTCAGATCATTATGATTGATGGCGACGTCTGCGGCTAGCGCTGCCTTCGGCTTGGCGTGATAGGCAATCCCCAGGCCGGCCCGTTTCAGCATCGGAATATCATTCGCGCCATCGCCCACCGCCATACATAGATCCAGGGGCAGGCTGGCTGCATCTGCCACCGACTGGAGCAATTCAACTTTTCGGGTGGAATCCACAATGGGTCCATCCAGCCCTCCCGTCAGGAAGCCTCCATCTTCTCCCAGAATATTGGCATGAAATGAATCAAATCCAATGGCTTGCGCGACGGGCTTCGCAAATTTTGTGAACCCACCGGACACCAGAATCGTCGCCGCTCCGCGTTCTACCATCGTCCTGACAAGAATCTCCGCACCTGGCATAGTCCTTACGCGTTCATCCAAGCATTGCTGAATGGCTGCGGTGTCCAGTCCCTTTAGTAGCGCGACCCTGCCCCGTAGCGCTTCTTCGAAATCAAGCTCTCCCTGCATTGCCCGTTCGGTAATTTCCGCAATTTGCGGCTTGATACCGGCATAGTCTGCCAATTCATCGATACATTCGACCGTGATCATCGTGCTGTCCATATCCGAAATCAGCAGTTTCTTGAGGCGGTTGGCTTCCGGTTGGACCGCTATATCGACTTCACCACCGATCTTTTCGAGATGCGCGCGCGCTGTAGCCGGATCCCCTTCGAAGAAAATATCCACCACACGCCCGTCGATCAAGTCCGACTGACGGATGATCGCGGCATCGGCCGCACTCAGGGTGGCAATCGCCGATCTAATATCTCTCTCTTTCAGAGATTCTTTTGCTATGAGCGTCGCGATGAACATGATTTCTCCGAAACTGGACAAGAATGTTGCACTGATCGTTGGACCAACGGCCAGCGGTAAATCCGCCTTGGCATTGGAGATCGCCAAAAAGCAACCCTCGGTGATCATCAATGCCGACAGTGCACAGGTTTACCGCGATCTCAGGATTTTGAGTGCGCGGCCCAGTGATGCGGAAATGGATGGTATTGAACACCAGCTTTTCGGCTATATAGATGGCAGCGACGCCTGTTCCGCAGCGCGATGGGCCAGTGACGCCAAGACCGCCATCAACGAAGCTCATGAACGCGATATATTGCCGATACTGGTCGGTGGCACCGGCCTATATGTCCGGATATTACTCGACGGTATCGCGCCGATTCCCGAAATCGATCCGGAAATCCGCCAGAGAATCAGAATGATGGAAACATTGGAAGCATATCAGGCCCTTCAAACAGTTGATCCCGTTTCCGCAGAAAGGTTGCACCCGACGGACACCACCCGTACTCAACGCGCGCTGGAAGTGGTGCGGTCAACCGGTAAACCGCTCGACCACTGGCACAAGCACAAGGTCGGCGGCATTGGCGGGCAAATTAGATTGCATCCTCTGGTCTTGCTCCCACCGCGTGAATGGCTTTACCAGCGCTGTGACCTGCGATTGCTCGAGATGATCGAACAAGGCGGGCGAGAAGAAGTTGAGAGCCTCCTGGCCCGCAACCTGCCAGCGGACCAACCGGTCATGCGCGCGATCGGTGTTCCCGAAATCGCGAGGTGGCTGGCCGGTGATATCACCAGGGAGGTCGCTGTGGAGATGTCGCAGACCGCGACGCGTCAATATGCCAAGCGTCAATATACCTGGTTCCGCAATCAGTGTCCGCCCGAATGGCCACAGGCTGAACAAGCATTTAGTAACGATTTTGACGGCATAATTGAAACTATATTTCACAAATAGACCTTGACATAACATATTCAGATATGTAGCGAGCCCCGGATTAACTAAGACTTGCCTATTGTGTTGCAGTGCATCATGGCGGGCGGGCAACGCGAAACAGACAGCTAATGGAGCATGATGTGGCCGAAAAAAGCGGCGCCGACATATTGGTCGAAACCCTGCTGGATCTAGGTGTGGATACCGTTTTCGGCTATCCCGGAGGCGCAGTTCTTCCGATTTATGATGCGCTTTATGAACATCCCAAGATCAAGCATATTCTTGTTCGTCACGAACAGGCGGCGACCCACGCGGCAGAAGGCTATGCACGATCCACGGGCAAGCCGGGTGTCGTGCTGGTGACGTCCGGTCCGGGCGCGACCAATGCCGTAACCGGTATCACCGATGCCCTGCTGGACAGCATCCCGATGGTCGTCATTACCGGTCAGGTCGCAACCAATCTGATCGGCACCGACGCCTTTCAGGAAGCCGATACGATCGGCATCACGCGTCATTGCACCAAGCATAATTATCTCGTGAAAAAGCCTTCGGATCTGGCGCATGTTGTCCGGGAAGCGTTTCATATCGCGACACAGGGTCGCCCTGGTCCGGTGGTCATCGACATTCCCAAGAATGTTCAGGTTGCAGCGGCAGAATTCAGCCGCAATGCGGCCACAGGCAATCCACGCTATCAGCCCCAGACTGAGGGCGATTTCAAGGCGATCAACACCGCTGCCGAAATGATCATGAATGCAAAGGCGCCGATTCTCTATACCGGCGGCGGGATCATCAACAGCGGACCGAAGGCAAGCGAAGCCCTTCGGGAACTGGCTGAATTGCTTGGTTGCCCGGTTACCTCGACCCTGATGGGACTGGGCGCATTCCCGGCGTCTTCCGACAAATGGCTCGGCATGCTCGGCATGCATGGCACGTTTGAAGCCAATATGGCGATGAACAAGGCTGACCTTGTGGTCTGCCTCGGCGCACGGTTCGACGACCGGATAACGGGCCGGCTCGACGCCTTTTCTCCGAACAGCAAGAAAATCCACGTCGATATTGACCGTTCGTCGATCAACAAGACCGTCCGTGTTGACCTGCCGGTTATTGGCGATGTTGGCCGGGTAATGGAGCAGTTGATCGCCGTGCTCAAGGGGCGCCGCTTTGCCACGCCGGATCATGCAGAATGGTGGTCGCGGATCGCAGGCTGGCGGGCGACCAACTGCCTAGATTATCCCGAAAGCAAGACGGAAATCATGCCGCAGGACGCCATTCGCAAATTGTGGCAGGCAACCCACAAACGCGAACCGATCATCACCACCGAAGTCGGGCAGCATCAGATGTGGGCGGCCCAGCATTTTGATTTCGAACAGCCTAATAAATGGCTGACCAGCGGTGGTCTGGGAACCATGGGCTATGGTTTGCCCGCAGCCATTGGTGCGCAGCTTGGCAATCCCGATGCGCTGGTTATCGACATCGCCGGTGAAGCTTCAATCCAGATGAATATTCAGGAGCTCGGCACCGCCACCCAATATCGCCTGCCGGTGAAGATATTCATTCTCAACAACGAATATATGGGCATGGTCCGCCAATGGCAGGAACTGACCTACCAGAGCCGTTATTCAAATAGTTATAGCGATAGTCTGCCAGATTTTGTGAAGTTGGCGGAGAGCTATGACTGGACCGGTATCCGGATTGACAATCCTGCCGATCTTGAAGCCGGTATCCAGAAAATGATCGAAACCGACGGCCCGGTCTTGGTGGATTGCAGGGTCGCCCAACTGGCCAATTGTTTCCCGATGATCCCTTCAGGCGCTGCGCATACCGAAATGTTGCTTTCGCCCGATGATGTGAAGGGTACGATGAACGACCAAGCAAAGGCACTTGTCTGATGCATATCCATGAAGAAGCTGTCGAACGGCATGTTCTCGCTGTACTGGTCGACAATGAAGCCGGTATCCTGGCGCGGATCGCCGGCATGTTCACCTCGCGCGGCTATAATATCGAGAGTCTGACGGTGGCGGATATCAGCGCAGATCATGCGATCAGCCGGATCACCATCGCCACCAACGGCCCGCCGCATGTCGTCGAGCAGATTATTGCCCAACTTGATCGGCTCGTGCCCGTACACAGCGTCCGGGATCTGACTGAATCCGGGCCGCATGTGCAGCGCGAGCTTGCCTTGGTAAAAGTGGCAGGAAAAGGCGACAACCGGATCGAGGCAATGCGACTCGCCGATGCCTATCGCGCCCGGATCGTGGACGCTTCTACCGAAAGCTTCATATTTGAAATTACCGGCGCGCCTGACAAAATCGAGACATTTGTAGCATTGATGCGCGAAGTTGGACTGGTTGAAGTTGGTCGAACCGGTGTCGTGGCGGTGGCACGCGGGCCGACTGCCGGATGAACCATATAACGCTCATGCTGGCTGGCCTATACCGGCTGCCATGGGCACGCTAATCCTATTCGCAATCATCTGAATATAAGGAAGAAAAATGAAAGTCTATTATGACGCCGATGCAGACCTCGGCCTGATCACCGGAAAAAAAATCGCGATTGTCGGCTATGGCAGCCAGGGCCATGCCCACGCCCAGAACCTCCGTGACAGCGGCGTCAAGGATGTCGCCATTGCCCTGCGTGCCGGTTCCGGAACTGCAAAGAAGGCCGAAGCCGCCGGCTTCAAAGTGATGACCAACGCCGAAGCCGCAAAATGGGCCGATATCGTCATGGTCCTCGCGCCCGACGAGCATCAGGCAGCCATTTACGCCGACGACCTGCACACAAACATGAAACAGGGCGCCGCCCTCGCCTTTGCGCACGGCCTCAATATCCATTTCGGCTTGATCGAGGCGCGCGAAGACCTCGACATCATCATGATCGCTCCCAAGGGTCCCGGCCACACGGTCCGCAGCGAATATCAGCGCGGCGGCGGTGTCCCCTGCCTGATCGCGATTGACCGCGATGTATCCGGCAATGCCCATGATGTCGCCCTTGCTTATGCATCGGGCGTTGGCGGCGGTCGCTCGGGCATTATCGAGACCAATTTCCGCGAGGAATGCGAAACCGATCTATTCGGCGAGCAAGCCGTTCTCTGTGGTGGTATCACCCATCTCATCCAGGCGGGCTTCGAAACCCTGACCGAAGCCGGTTATGCGCCGGAAATGGCCTATTTCGAATGTCTGCATGAAACCAAGCTGATCGTCGACCTGCTCTACGAGGGCGGGATCGCGAATATGCGCTATTCCATCTCCAATACCGCAGAATATGGCGATATCACTACCGGACCGCGGATCATCACCGACGAAACCAAGGCGGAGATGAAACGCGTATTGGCGGACATCCAGTCAGGCCGTTTCGTGAAGAATTTTGTTCTCGACAACCGTGCCGGACAGCCGGAACTGAAAGCCGCCCGCAAGGCGGCAGAAGCCCATCCGATCGAAGAAACCGGTGCCCAACTCCGTGCGATGATGCCCTGGATTGGCGCGAACAAGCTAGTCGACAAAGAAAAGAACTAAGCGGACGAGAGGCCGGGCGGCCGCATTTCAGGCTGCCCGGTCGCGAGCCTCGGCGAAGCTCAACAGTTCCTGTGCCACGTTGCGATCGCAGCATTTTACGAGTTCCCGGACCGCATCAGTCAGGCAGCGCTGTTCATCAACGGTTTTTGACGCCATGCTCCATCCGGGAAACTGCCTCCGGTCGATCAGCCCGCTCTTCAACCGGAAAATTGCGTGATGACGGGGATCCGAGGCTATTCGTGCAAATGTTTGCTCAACCTTGTCCTGATTGCCTTCGAGATACTGAAAGAAACGTTTTTGATCCTGAATCAAAATACCGGTGATATCATTGTGAGCGTTGTTTTTGGTCGCAGCCGCCAGAATAGTGCGCAACTCTGTGCTAGAAAGGGGGCGCTTTGGCGTACTCATATAAACAAGACGGTACATGCAATAGCCCCTCCTAGCCTAGAGCAGATATTGATAGTTCATTTAGCTTAACGAAATGCAACGCACAGAAAAAAAGTCGTGAAGCAAGATCACATAATTGCGGCTTTCCAATAGAAACGATCGTCGGGAACTATCAAACCGCGCCTTTTTTCCGGTTTTTCGAGTAGGCTAGGGAAATCCATTCTTTGCAATGCAGGATGGTATCAACCGCTCATTGGGCGCATCCATACCTATCCGCTACGATCAAAAACTTGTGCCGGAACAGAAATATCGTCCGGGACGCTTGATTTATCTGTCCGTCTGGATAAAGCATGGTGCCATGACACGGTCACAAGCTCTCGCGCTGCTACGACTTATACGCCCTTAGGCGTACCGATGCTGCTGCCAAAATGACGCAGCGCCCCGCCTAAGGGATGATTTTCAGATTTAACAAGCAAACCCGGGAATATGTGCCTTGCGCGCATCTTCCAGCAGCATAAGAGTGAAGACATGCACCAGAACCCGTCACAAAAATATCGTCCTTTCCCGCAAATAGACCTGCCCGACCGGCAATGGCCTTCGCGCACCATCGACAAGGCACCGCGTTGGCTCTCCACCGATCTGCGCGATGGCAATCAGGCGCTGATCGATCCAATGGATGCCCAGAAGAAACAGCGTTTCTTTGATCTGCTGGTCAAGATCGGGATCAAGGAGATCGAGGTCGGTTTCCCGTCCGCCGGCGCTACCGATTTTGATTTTATCAGTGGCCTCGTCAGATCCGGCAAGATACCGGATGACGTCGTCGTACAGGTGCTGACCCAGTCACGCCGCGACCTGATCGAAACCAGTTTTGCCAGCCTTGAGGGTGCACGAACGGCGATTGTCCATCTTTATAATGCGGTTTCCCCTGCCTGGCGGGATGTCGTATTCCGGCTCGACAAACAGGGCGTGAAAGATATCGCCCGTGAAGGCGCAACCATCTTGCGCGAACAGGCCGAAAAATATCCGGACACAGACTGGCATTTCGAATATTCGCCGGAAACCTTCTCAACCGCCGAACTGGATTTCAGTCTCGAAGTGGTCGAAGCGGTGATGGAAATTATCGAGCCGACTGCCGAAAAGCCGCTGATCCTCAACCTGCCCGCCACTGTCGAAGCCGCGACGCCCAATATTTACGCTGATCAGGTCGAGTGGATGTGCAAGAATATAAGCAAGCGCGAGCATGTCGTGATCAGCCTGCACACCCATAATGACAGAGGTTCGGGCATTGCGGCATCCGAGCTGGGGATGATGGCCGGTGCGGACCGGGTCGAAGGCTGCCTGTTCGGCAATGGTGAACGCACCGGCAATGTCGATCTGGTGACATTGGGCCTGAATCTCTACACGCAAGGCGTTGATCCCGAGCTGGATTTTTCCAATATGGATGAAATCGTAAAGACCGTGGAATATTGCAATCAACTCCCGGTTCCGGCCCGTCATCCCTATGCCGGGGAGCTGGTCTTTACCGCCTTCTCCGGTTCGCATCAGGATGCCATCAAGAAAGGCTTTACCGCCCAGGAACAGCGCAACGACGAGCTGTGGAATGTGCCCTATCTGCCGATTGACCCGCGCGATCTCGGCCGGGATTATGAAGCGGTTATCAGGGTCAACAGCCAGTCCGGCAAAGGCGGGATTGCCTGGATATTGGAGCAGGATTACGGGCTGAAGCTGCCCAAACGCCTGCAAGCCAATTTCAGCCGGACGGTGCAGGAACTGGCCGACGAGACGAGCCGCGAACTGTCATCGACCGATATCTGGGATGCGTTCCGTGAACGCTATCATCTTGATGGAAACGGGCAATATAGCCTGATCGATTATGATGAGCGTTCAACCGGCGGCGAACGAATCTTTGTCGGCAAGGTTAAGGGGCCTGATGGCCAAATAGCGGTCAGCGGACGCGGAAACGGCCTGATTTCCAGCGTGGTCGACGCAGTTTCCTCTGCGCTTGGCGTCACCCTCGAAATTATCGACTATAGCGAACATGCTCTGGGTTCGGGCAAGGATGCGCAGGCAGCCGCTTATATTGAATGCAAAACCGATGATGGCAAAGAATTCTACGGCGTCGGCATCAACAGCGATGTTGCCACTGCGTCGGTCGAGGCATTGCTCAGCGCCGTCAACCGGATTTAAGCGCTCAGTTAAAATAACAGTAGAATATGCCGCCGCATCGGTTATTGCGGTGGCATATTTTTTCAAATCGGGGTTTCCATGACTTTACCAGCAATTTTTGACAATCTTCGCCTCCCGCTGATCGGCTCACCATTGTTCATCGTGTCAGGGCCTGAACTGGTCATCGCGCAGTGCAAGGCTGGCATTGTCGGCAGCTTTCCTGCGCTGAACGCTCGTCCGCAGACCATGCTCGACGAATGGATGCACCAGATTACCGAGGAACTGGCGGCATGGAACCGGGATAATCCGGAAAAACCGGCAGCACCGTTCGCGGTCAACCAGATCGTTCACAAGTCCAATGACCGACTCGATCAGGACATGGCGACTTGCGCGAAATGGAAAGTCCCGATTGTTATCACTTCGCTCGGTGCGATTGAAGACCTCAACACGGCTGTGAAAAGCTGGGGCGGCATCATCCTTCACGATATTATCAACAACCGCTTCGCGCATAAGGCGATCGAAAAAGGCGCGACCGGCCTCATTCCCGTTGCTGCTGGCGCCGGTGGCCATGCTGGCACTTTATCCCCGTTCGCATTGATGCAGGAAATCCGCGAATGGTTTGACGGCCCCGTGGCCCTCTCCGGTTCGATTGGCAACGGTGCGTCAATTTTGGCGGCTCAGGCGATGGGTGCCGATCTCGGCTATGCAGGATCGGCCTTTATCGCCACGAAGGAAGCCAATGCGGATCAAGAATATAAGGAAGGCATCGTCGAAGGCAAAGCCGCCGACATCGTCTATTCCGATCTGTTTACTGGCGTGAAGGGCAATTACCTGCGCCAATCAATCGAGAATGCAGGATTGGACCCCGACAATCTCCCGCAAGGCGACTATAAGACCATGGACTTCGGTTCTGGTGGCAATACCGATAAAAAGGCCTGGAAAGATATCTGGGGCTGCGGCCAGGGTATCGGGCTGATCGATAATGTGATGAGCGTTCAGGAGATGGTTGACCAGTTTACCCAGGAATATCGGGCGGCGCGGGAAAGCTTGAAAGAGCGGTTTGATTATTAGGGCCAGATTTGTCAGCAAGTCACCCGCCAGTTAGTCAATCCGGATTGGGCGTATCCTGCTGATGGGATGGTGAAGCGCCCGAGACAAATATCGGACCGTCTTTGCTCGTCGCAAACCGTCCACCGACCAAACCGACAAATAGAACCAGAATGACCAGCCATACCACGAATACACCGCTGGTGATCCGCCAGTTTCTCGGGGGTAGTCCCTGAATCAGGAATGTCGCAATGCCGGCAACATTAATGCAGACGAGGTTAGTCGCCAGCAAAAACAGAGCCCTGAGTCCAAGTATTTGTTCGCCGCTGCCGAGGAACAATCCAGCTGCGGCAATCGGCGGGACGAGCGCCACGGCAATCATGACGCCGACCAGCGCCAGAGACGCGCCCTGGCTAAACGCCAATACGCCAGCGGCGCCGCAGGCCAGAGCCAATGCGATATCGGCGGGGTGGACAATTGTACGGTTCCTGAGTTCCGGCACCAGCGGATCGACGTCGATGAACATACCGAGCAAGATTGTAAAAATCAGGGCGGCAAATATGCCAACAACTAGGGTGGTCAACGCCCGGCGCCCAAGTGCCGAATCCCCCAACGTCGCTGCCATTGCCATTGCCATTGTCGGACCGAGGAGCGGTGCGATTATCATCGCGCCGATAACCACAGCCGTCTGACCGCTACGCATGCCCAAAGCTGCGATCAAGGCTGACAGGATCACCGTCAACAGATAATTGGGGCGGAGTTTGAGACTGGCTTCTATATCATCATATAGTTCATTCGTGCTAATCCTGTCACGCGTAAAGAAAGCTTCGAGTTTGCTTGGCGGTTTCTGCTCACCGGACCGAGAAAAGGAAATTGTCTCCAATTCAGGAATTTCCGGCAAAACAGCCTCGACCCGCTGGACCAGAACCGAAAACCCTGCGATATCTCTGAAATTCTCGTCCAGTTCCGCAATCAGCGGTTCAATGAACCGGCTTGGTACGACGCACGAAAATTTCTCGAGGCCGTCAGGCACGGTTTCTTGCCAAAACCGGCTGCAATGTTTTCGAATGATTGCTTTTGTCCGCAATATTTCTGAGTCGGGTATAATTATTTTAACCAGCCTAGCCGACATATCGGGTTCCTTCCGCTTGCGAGATTATGGACAGGAAGAAAGATTCCACACCAGATGGGCACAGGGCCGCAGTTCCTCGACGGATCCGGAACCGATCACAAAACTCCCCAGCCTTTGACCTCTTACATTTCCCCCCGCGCACGCCGTATCGCAAACCATTTTTCGACATTGGCATTATGCTCTTTTAGCGTATTGGCAAAAATATGCCCGCCCTTGCCGTCAGCGACAAAATAGAGCGCCTGGGTATTCGCAGGATTGAGCACTGCTTCAATCGATGCGCGACCGGGGTTAGCAATTGGACCTTTGGGTAGGCCCACCATCGCATAGGTATTATAGTCGTTGACCTGGGCAATCTCCGATTGCCTGATACGGCGCCCTAACGGCTTTCCTTTGGTGATCGGGTAAATGATAGTGGGGTCGGCCTGCAGCATCATATTTTTACGAAGCCGATTGCCATAAACACCCGCCACGGTCCGACGCTCCCTGGCCAACGCCGTCTCCTTCTCGACAATCGCCGCTAATATGATAGCTTCTTCCGGCGTCTTGACCACGCTGGCTTTCGTTCGCTTTGGCCAAAGTTCAGCAAGCGTATCGCCCATCGCTTTTTGCATGCGCTGCAAAACGGCTGCCCGTTGCTCGCCGCGTTCAAAACTGTAGCTGTCTGGCAGGATCGAGCCTTCTGCCGGGACCGGAATATCACCCTTGAGCAGTTTCTCGGCCATCAATTTCTCGTATACGATGATCGAGGGTGTACCTTCCGGAACGGTGATCAGGCGTTGCACCGATTTTCCGCCTTGCAATATATCCAGGATCAGCGCGTTGCTCGCGCCCGCCGGGATTTCGAATTCTCCGGCCTTGATCGGTTCCGATCCCCCGAGAATTTTAGCCCGGTTCAGAAAGGCATCGGCGGATTTGATGACACCTTCCGATTCCATGGCCTCGGCAGCCATGGCCAGGCTCGAACCGGATTTTATGATGATCGTGCGCTGGTTCTCCAGCGGACCGCTGGCGTTCCAGCCATAGAGGAAATTCCCGGCCAGCAGGACCACAATGACCGCCGCTGCTACCAATATCAGGCAACCCAGCCGGCGCATGTTGCTAGATGGCTTTCATGATGATGCTGGCATTGGTTCCGCCAAAACCGAAGCTGTTGCTGAGCACGGCTTTCACTTCACGCTTTTTCGCAAAATGCGGAACCAGATCCACGCCTTCACAACCTTCATCCGGATCATCGAGATTAAGCGTCGGCGGCACAATCTGATCCCGAATGGCCAGGATGCTGAAAATGCCTTCAACGGCGCCGGCACCGCCGAGCAAATGGCCGATCGCCGATTTGGTCGAGCTCATCGACATTGTCTTGAGGTCATCGCCAAACAACCGCTTTATCGCCGCTAGCTCGATAGTGTCTGCCATCGTCGATGTGCCGTGCGCATTGACATAATCGATATCGGCGGTGGTCAGGCCCGAGCGTTTAAGCGCCATTTCCATTGACCGATATGCTCCCGTGCCACCGGGATGTGGTGCGGTAACGTGATAGGCATCTCCAGACATGCCATATCCGATAACTTCGCAATAGATTTTGGCGCCGCGCGCCTTGGCATGTTCATATTCTTCAAGCACCACGACGCCTGCGCCCTCGCCCATCACGAATCCATCACGGTCCTTGTCGTAAGGTCGGGAAGCTGCTGTCGGGTCGTCGTTGCGTTTGGTTGAAAGCGCCTTTGCCTGAGCAAAGCCGGCGATTCCAATCGGACAAATGGTCGCTTCGGCGCCACCGGCCAACATGACATCGGCGTCGTCCAAAGCAATCATTCGTGCGGCATCGCCAATACTGTGCGCACCGGTCGAACAGGCCGTCACGACGGCATGGTTCGGACCCATCAGACCATATTTGATCGATACCTGGCCGGAAATCAGGTTTATCAGCCGTCCGTGGACAAAATGCGGGCTAACCCGGCCCGGGCCGCGTTCTGCGAGCACCAGCGACTCTTTTTCGATTCCCGGAAGACCGCCAATACCCGAACCGATCGAACAGCCAGCCCGGAGCTTGGCTTCGTCTGACATATCCGTGAGACCGGCATCCTCGAGGGCCTGACCGGCTGCATCGATACCGTAAATAATGAACGGGTCCACCTGCCGCTGAACCTTGTGATCCACGCGCAAGTCTGGGTCGAAACCATATTCGTGATCGGCCGGCTTGACCTCGCAGGCGATATGGCATTTTTGATCCGATGCATCAAAGCGGGTAATTTTTCCCGCACCTGACTTGGAAGCCAGAATATTGCTCCAGGTCGTTTCCACATTTCCGCCCAGCGGAGTCACCAGGCCCATTCCGGTTACAACTACACGACGCATATCATGCCTCTCCCTGCGGGCGTCCCTCGCCCGAAATCAAAAACGGCCACCGGTTCAGGAAATTCTCCCCGGGCCGGTGAGCCGCTTTGCTGTCTTTCAACGATCATTGGCCCCGAGGCGCGCCCTTTTTCATGGCAGCACCCCAAAATCAATTATCCCTTGTTTTTGTCGATGAAGTCGATGGCGTCTTTGACCGTTCCGATTTTTTCGGCTGCATCATCTGGAATTTCGACGCTGAATTCTTCTTCAAACGCCATCACCAGTTCAACAATGTCGAGGCTGTCAGCGCCCAGATCATCGATGAATGCAGCTTCTTCGGTCACTTTGTCGGCTTCAACGCCCAGATGCTCAACAACAATCTTTTTTACCCGGTCTGCAGTCTCACTCATGAGAGTTCCCTTTTTGTTAGGATGTAATTTCAATTTCGTCCTAGTGCGATGGCGCGCGCCTTGCAAGTGTCAGTGAAGTCGAAATCGCACTGGACATCATGTTTTTGAGGTATGCCCTAGGAAATCATCGCCATACCGCCATTCACGTGCAGTGTCTGGCCGGTGACATAGGATGCCTCCTGGCTGGCCAAATAGACCACGGCAGCACCGATATCGTCACCGCTTCCCATTTTTCCTGCCGGAATCTTGCGATTGATATCGTCCTTCTGCGCATCGGTCAGGGTGTCGGTCATCGGCGATTCAATGAATCCGGGCGCGACGCAATTGACGGTGATGTTGCGGGAGGCAAGTTCCTGCGCCAGGGCCTTGGACATACCGACCAGACCAGCTTTCGACGCAACATAATTGGCCTGTCCCGGATTGCCGGTCGCACCGACAACCGAACTAATCGAGATAATCCGGCCACGGCGCGCCTTCATCATCGGTCTTGCCGCGGCACGGATGAGGCGAAAGGCCGATTCCAGGTTGACCCGGATCACGTCCGAAAAATCTTCATCGGACATCCGCATCACAAGCCCGTCGCGGGTGATCCCCGCATTATTGACCAAGATGTCCAGCTTACCCAGTTTCTCAACCGTATCCGGGACCAGAGCATCCACTTCTTCCGGCTTGGAAAGATCGCACGGTATGACAATATGGCCTTCCCCGGCCATATCCGGAATCATCTCCATCAGCACGTGTCTGCGGGTCCCGGAAAGGGCGACTGTCGCACCCTGCGCGGCCAGGGATTTCGCGATAGCCGATCCGATCCCTCCGGATGCTCCGGTTACCAAGGCGGTCATTCCCGTCAAATCAAACATGCTTGTTCCTTCAAAATTCCAGATAATTGGGGCCGAATGATTCTGCTACTCCAGCCCCTTCAGAAAAGCCTCGATGTCATCCATAGATATAAGGCTGACGGTTTCAGCGTCGGGTGCGATCCGTCCTACCATCCCGGTCAAGACCTTGCCGCCAAATTCGACAAATTGTTCGACTCCGGCTTCTGCCATATGGCCGACGGATTCCCGCCAGCGTACGGTTCCGGTCACTTGCTGGACCAGCAGGTTGCGAATTTCATCGACATCCGAGACCGGAGCAGCAGTGACATTGGCAAATACGGGGACAACCGGCGAGAATAGGCTCGCTTCGGCCAGTGCTTCCTCCATGGCTTCCGCCGCGGGTTCCATCAGCGAACAGTGAAACGGGGCCGACACGGGCAGCAGAATTCCGCGTTTGATGCCATGGTCTTTTGCTGCAGCAATCGCCCGCTCAATCGCACCGATATGACCGGAAATCACAACCTGTGTCGGGTCGTTGTCATTGGCCACCGTGCATATTTCACCCTGTGCGGAGGCATGTGCCAGCGCGGATGCCTTTTTGATATCGGCTCCCAGCAACGCCGCCATGCCACCCTCGCCCACCGGCACGGCTTTTTGCATCGATTGACCGCGCAACTTCAGCAATTCTGCCGTGGTGGTCAGGTTCAAGGCTCCGGCAGCACACAGCGCGCTATATTCGCCAAGGCTGTGCCCAGCGACATAGGTGCAGAGGTCTCCGAGCGACTTTCCGCCATCCTTTTCCATTACCCGCAAGGTCGCAATGGCATTGGCCATGATCGCCGGTTGTGCGTTTTCCGTCAGGGTCAACTCATCGGCAGGCCCCTCGCACATCAGCTTGAACAGATTTTGCTCTAGCGCATGGTCGACTTCTTCGAACACTTCCCGCGCCGTGGTGCTTGCCTCGGCCAGTGCCTTGCCCATGCCGATGGCCTGGCTGCCCTGTCCCGGAAAAATAAATGCACGCATATTCGGCCCCCAATTCTCAAATATATTTGAAAGGAATTAGGCAGGAATGATTGGTCATGCAAGCACCGCGCTCTTCATGCAAAGCCATTGCACAATTTTAATCGGTTGATTAAGCCGTCTGTATGAAGGGTGAGGAGTTTCAAGAAAAGTTGGCGGCCTATTGTACCGAAGCTTTTGGTGCAGACGGCAAACTCGGCCAATTACGGCGGCTTTCCGGTGGCGCGAGCATGGAAAGCTGGGCCTTTGCTTATGGCGAGGAAGAGTTCGTCCTGCGCCGTCTGCCCGATGGTCTTTCCGCTGATGACGACGGATTACGCGGGGTTTCGCTCGCGACGCAGGCCGATATCATTGAACTGGCCTGCGCTGCCGGAGTCACCGCTCCGCAAGTGCGCGGAAGGTTGCGGCCGGAACATGGTCTGGGTGAAGGCTTCATCATGACCAAGGCGGAGGGTGAAACCCTGCCGCATAAGATTCTCGGTAATCCGGATTTTGCCGAAGCCGAGCGCAAATTAACCGAACAATGCGCCCGGGAACTGGCGATCATCCACCAGATACCGGTGCAGTCGCTGCCCCCTTCGCTGGAATATTTTTCTCCAGTCGAACTGATTCGAGTTCAGAAAGACAAATATGACGAGATTGGTGGCCTGATTCCAGTCTATGAATATGCCTTCCACTGGCTGAACCATAATGCGCCGGACGCCAGTGGCAAAAAACTGGTGCACGGCGATTTCCGCATGGGCAATTTGATGATCGACCGCAACGGACTTTCAGCAGTACTCGACTGGGAACTGGTCCGGCTCGGCGATCCGATGCAGGATCTTGCCTATTTGTGCACGCCAAGCTGGCGGTTCGGCCATTATGAAAAACTGGCAGGTGGCTTTGACAGCGCCGATTCACTCTTGCGGGCCTATGCCAAAGCGAGCGGAACGGACGTTGATCCCGCCCGTTTTCGCTTCTGGTTGATCTATTCAACCCTGTGGTGGGGGGTGGCCTGCATGGTGATGGGGCAAATCTGGCGCAGCCATGGTGACCGCTCGCTGGAACGCACGGTCATCGGACGCCGTGTGTCAGAGGTGGAAATCGATCTGGCCCTGTTGCTGGAGGAAATATTGCCGGATGAAATTTGTACGCCTCTTGACTGGTCGGTGCCCGAAGAAGCAACCGTGACCGGGGAAACCGGCTATGGCGAGCTTCTGACCGCTTTGGGAGAATGGAACACAGGCAATGTCCAGCCCGGCCTGCACGGCCATGACAAATTCCAGTCCCGCGTCGCCGGTAATGCGCTTGGGATCGCCCGGCGGCAGGCAGAATGGGGGCCCGGTTTCCGGGATGCCGCCCATGCCCGGCTGGCCGCCATCGGTTGTGATCATGCGCAGCTTTGCGCCGGACTTTCAAACGGGGACATAGCGGTCACCGACCCTGATATCTGGGACCATCTGCGGCTGTCTGCACTCGAACGCCTGTCCATCGATCAACCCAAATATGCCGGCCTGGAGGTCGCGCTTAACAAATGGAACCCGTCATGACCAATTTTGAAGTCCCTCAGGAGATTGAAGATTATCTGGACGTGCTTGATGACTTCATCGAGCGGGAGATCAAACCGATTGAACAGCGCGATGACAATATCCGCTTCTTCGACCACCGGCGGGAAAATGCACGGACCAACTGGGAAGACCAGGGATTGCCGACCGAGGAATGGGAGGCGTTGCTGGTGGAAATGCGGCAGGTCGCGGATGCTGCCGGTCATTATCGATATGCTTTGCCCGAGGAATTCGGAGGACAAAACGGCACCAACCTAGGCATGGCCCGCATCCGGGAACATCTGGCGCACAAAGGTCTGGGTCTCCACAACGACCTGCAGAATGAAAATTCCATCGTCGGCAATCTGGTGCAGCCTCTCATGCTGCGCGACTTTGGCACCGAGGCGCAAAAACGCGACTATATTCCGGGGATGCTGGCGGGCAAAATCGGCTGGTGTTTCGGGCTGACCGAGGAGCATCATGGCTCGGACGCGACATGGATGGACACTACTGCGGTTCCGGAAACCCGCGACGGGGTCGATGGCTGGCTGATCAACGGCAACAAGATGTGGACCACCGGTCTGCACAAGGCGTCCCATGTAATGACTTTTGCCCGGCACAGCGGCAAGGACGGCGATGCCAGGGGAATCGGCTGCTTCATCGTACCGGTGGATGCGAAAGGCTTTGAAATTGGTGAATATATGTGGACATTCAACATGCCCACCGATCATCCGAAATGCTCCTATACCAATGTCTGGATTCCGGCAGATGCGGTACTCGGCGATCTCGAGATGGGACTGGCGTGTGCGCAGCATTTTGTGCACGAAAATCGCATTCGCCAGGCGGCATCATCGCTCGGCGCGGCGCAATATTGTATCGATGAATCGGTGAAATATGCCGGAGAACGCAAACCGTTCGGCAAGCCTCTGTCGGTCAATCAGGGGATCCAGTTTCCGCTGGTCGAATTGCACACCGAAGCAGCGATGCTCCGGCAACTTATTTACGCGACGGCAGCCAAGATGGACACCATGCCGAAACCCGATGTCGCCAAATATCTCTCCGCCCAGGTCAGCATGTGCAACTATCGCGCGAACCGCCTGTGCTGCGACGCCGCCGACCGCGCGATGCAGGTCCACGGAGGCATGGGCTATTCGCGCCACAAGCCGTTCGAGCATATCTACCGGCATCACCGGCGCTACCGGATCACCGAGGGCGCGGAAGAAATCCAGATGCGAAAGATAGGTGGTGATATGTTCGGGTTTTTGGGGCGGAAGAAAAGCTAGAATATTGCCGGACAAAGAACAGGAGACAGCAATTTTTAGCCCTGTTAGTAATGCCATCAGGCTCAGTTGATTCGCTGATGTCTCGACAGGGGTAGAGTGATTTGATCAAGGTCTTACGGCAGCTTGGCGCTGCAGTTACATTTTCATTTTTGATAGCATCTCCAGCGCTCGCAGGGGACACACCGGTATACCAGCCAGCGCCAGATTGGGTGGAACCGTTTGATATCAACAATGTTTTGTCTGCCAAAAAGCCCGGCAATGAACTGATCGTGTCCTTGGATCGCCAGGTGAAATTGGAAAATGGACAAACGTGGCAATATTCAGACGTGGTTCTTCGTGGCGCTTCAAGCGAAGCACTTGCCCAGATCGGCAGGCTACAGGGAATGTGGAATCCGGAACTTGGCGATTTCATTGTCCACAACGTCCAGATCGTGAGAAACGGCGAAATCATCGACGCATTAGCCAATGGGAAGACATTTGATATTTTACGGCGTGAAGCGGGGCTAGAAAATTTGCAGGTCAACGGAATTTTGACGGCTTTTCTTCAACTGGAAGGTTTGCAAATTGGCGATCTGGTGCGTTTGAGAGCATCCACGACTATCCAGGATCCGGCAATGGATGGAAATATGCAAATCGTCGACAATCTGCTGGCCGAGCCAATCAGCCTCCAATATGGTCGATTCCAGCTATTTTGGCCCAAATCAGATATGATCCGATGGCAAGTTGTTGGCAAAGACGCTGAGTATAAAATAGCCACGAAAGGCGCATATAAAAATCTGATTATCGAACTGCCGATTCCAAAGCAGCCGGAGTCTGCCCCCGGCTCACCGTTGCGCTTTGCAAACAACACTGTTGTCGAGGCGACCAGCTTCAACGACTGGACTTCGGTATCACGAACGGCGGCACGGCTTTACGAAATAAACGACCTGATCTCAGAGGGTAGCGAACTTGCCAAAGAAGCTGATTTGATCGCGGGCCAGTTCACTGATCCAAAAGAAAGAGCCGCTGCAGCGCTGCAGCTTGTACAGGACAAAGTGCGCTATCTGTTTAATGGTCTCGGCGGGGGCAATTATACGCCCCAAAGTCCAGAACAGACATGGACTTTGCGTTATGGCGATTGCAAAGCGAAGACCCTCTTGTTGCTGGCCCTTCTCGACCGTTTGGGCATTGAAGCACAGCCTGCTCTGGTCCACTCAACGCTGGCAGACGCAATTTCGGAGCGATTGCCCAGTTTCGCCGCCTTCGACCACATTATAGTCCGAGCGACCATCGACGGACATATTTATTGGTTGGATGGGACGCGCAGTGGAGACCGGCTTGCAGATTTGGCTGACACGCCGCCATTTCGATATGCCCTGCCGCTTGAAACCACCGGCTCCGATCTTGAAACAATTCCGTTGTTGCCGATGGGACGGCCGATTGAACAAATCAGTATATCGATTGATGCAAGTGCCGGAATAGGCTTCCCTGCGCCGTATACCGCGACGATAGTTGGTCGCGGCACGAAAGTTGCGCAGATGAAGACAGTTAAAAACTCGATTTCCGCGAGCCAGTATGAAGAGCTACTGGATTCATTCATCATGCAGTATACCGGTGAAAGGTCCAGTATAACGGACAGAGAGGCACTGTTTGACGAAAAGTCAGGTACCGTGTCGATAACGGGCCGAGGTCTAATGACCATGACCTGGTCAAACGCTCAGAATCAGCGCGCCTATTCGATTGGCAATTTTCTCGAAAACACCGAAGTTCTAAGCAACCGTACAAAAGCCGAATGGAAAGATATTCCCTATGCGATGAGCTATCCCGGCTACTATGTCCGTAAGTTTCAAATCGCGCTTCCAGATGGCGGTCAAGGCTTTGAATTAGAAGGCCAGACTGATGTTGACGGAACCATAGCCGGTTACGAGCAGCAGCGAAAAGCGGCAATCGCTGATGGCAAGGTATCAGTTGATGAGTATTGGCGTACCGCGATGTGGGAGGTTCCGGCTGACCAAGTTACGGCAGAGCGTGCAAAGCTGATGAAGTTTCAGACGCCCAAATTGCGGGTAAAGGTCCCGGCAGATTACCCTCCCACTTGGCTTGAGACGAAAAGAGCAGTTGAAAATAAAAAGCTGGCCCCGATCATCGCTGCCTACAAGGCCGATATCGCCGTGCATCCAGACGAATCGCGACCATATGAAAATTTCGCGAAATTCTATCAAGCAACCTACCAATTTACGAAAGCCGCTGAGCAGCTTGCACTTGCTCTGAAACAGGAACAAACGCCCGAAACTTATGCTTGGCTTGCTCGTTTATACAACATTGTGGATGACAAGCGCGCAATAGAGACTGCGCAAAAAGCGTTAGAGCTGGATCCCGCCTCCGTCGGAGCAATTTCCACCATTGCCGACATCTATTCCAAGCGCAAGCAAACCGACAAAGCGTTACAGTTTCTGGCTGAGGTCGAAAATAACGGCGTCGATGAAAACTCAATCGCTTCCGTAAAAGCCGAAATTATGATGATGGACAGCAAGTATGATGAAGCGCTGGCTATTGTTGATGGACTGTTGGCCAAAAAACCAAACGACCCTGAATTGCTCAATCTCCGCTGTTGGAACAAGGGAAGAGCAAATCTGCAATTGGACACAGCACTGAAGGATTGCACCAAGGCCATTCAGCTGGCCGAATCGTCGAGCGCAATTTTGGATAGCCGTGCATTGGTATTCTTCAGACTGGGTCAGTTTGAGGACGCAATGTCAGATCTAAATACTGCACTGGACTTCAACCCAAGTCTGGCTCCTTCGTTATACTTGCGCGGGATGACATATTCCCGAATGGGAGAGCAGACCAAAAGTGCCTCTGACATTACGGCTGCTAAATATATGATGCCGAAGGTTGTAGATGACTATGCGGTTTTTGGCCTTGCCCCTTGACCGGTGGCTGAAAGGCCATATTTCGATCTGATCGCAGATTTCGGGTAGAATTTCAGCTCTGGCATCATTGTTTTCCCGACAGGCTTTACAACGAACTATATCGGCTTCTCCCCCCTTGCATTCCCCCGTCAATTCCGCCATAGGCGCCACTTCCGCGTGATCCGGCCTGTCCGAATCACCGGGAAATAGAAGAAAGCCGGAGGGGCGTGTGCATGGTGCGGCGTCAGCGATCGGCGGTAAATGAAGGAATGATTGCATGCCAATGTATGAGCATGTCTTCCTTGCGCGGCAGGATCTGAGCCAGTCTCAGGTTGATGTTCTTGCGCAGGAAGCCACCAAAATTGTAGAATCGAATGAAGGCAAGGTTGTTCTGACCGAAACTTGGGGCCTGCGTACGCTCGCCTACAAGATCCAGAAAAACCGCAAGGCACATTATGTCATGCTGCGTCTTGATGCACCCGGCAGTGTTGTTCTGGAACTCGAGCGCCAGACCCGGATCAACGAAGATGTTATCCGTTTCCTGACCATCCGCGTTGACGAGCATGAAGAAGGCCCGTCCGTGATGATGCGCAAACCCGACCGCGATCGCAAACCGCGCCGCGATTTCGACAATAATTAAGCCAGAGAAGGAGTTAAAACATGGGACGTCCATTTTTCCGTCGCCGCAAAAGCTGCCCCTTTTCCGGCAAGAACGCGCAACCCATCGACTATAAAGACGTGAAGACGCTGCAGGGATTCATTTCCGAACGCGGCAAGATCGTACCAAGTCGTATCACCGCAGTTTCAGCCAAGAAGCA
>RCMY010000856.1_pt1 | contig 29213 bp, 25 predicted proteins | sample 2041341 | NCBI WGS metagenome assembly RCMY01 (sample SAMN09708234, study PRJNA481090) | Marine sediment metagenome, whole genome shotgun sequencing project. | reverse complement strand
ACGGGTAACTTACGTGCCGTTCAACTCCTGTTGGGACATACGAAGATGGACAGCACTGTTCGGTATTTGGGCGTCGAACTCGAAGACGCACTGGCAATTTCAGAAGCCGTTGAAATCTAAGCGTCGGGGCCGTCCGTCGAGGACGGCCCTTAGCGGACCTTAATCTTTAAGGTTGGCGCTGCAGTGCAGCTGAGCAAAAGCTGTCATTGGTTGAAGACGGCGTGTTTTGACTAGGAGATGACAATGTTAGCCACCTATTTTTGTTGCCGCATTTCGCTTTGGAGGTGCGATTTTCGACGTTCAACGAAAGCAATACCTCCTTCATTTCGCACATTGATCAGGGCAGTTGGAATCCCGATGCGTTTCCCGTTTGGTAGGACATTTTCATGAGCCCGACGTAAGTGTGGGATTGGGGTTACGTGAGACCCTTCGCGAACTGCTGTGTTTTTTGCAGAACCGAGCGCAGTAAGATACTCAGATGCATCAACGTTATAATGTGAAAGTATCGTAGCTTTACCTTTTCGCTTGCGTCGTGCGTTTTCAATTTCTGGAGCACGCTTGAGGTCGATGCTGCATCCACGGGTGTTGAGCGTATGGTCGCTTCCCGCTTTCGCTTCGGAACCTGGAGGACCTTCTGCACGAGCGAGGCATCGACATCAGCCACGAAACGGTTCGGTTTTGGTGGAACAGATTTGGCCCAATATTTGCCGCTGAAATTCGCAGGAGAAGGGTTGATCGAATCCGGTCGGGGGCACACTGGCAGTGGCATCTGGATGAGGTATTCGTTAAGATTACCGGCGAGACGCGCTATCTTTGGCGGGCTGTGGACCACGAAGGTGAAGTCCTGGAAAGCTTCGCTACGAAGCGCCGGGATCGCGAGGCAGCATTGAAATTGGTCAGGAAAACCATGAAACGCCATGGGCGTGCACATAACTTCGTCACCGACAAGCTAAGTTTCTAGGGCGCGGCAATGAAGGTCATCGGCAATGTTGACAAACAGGAAACCGGCCGTTGGCCTAATAACCGGGCGGAGAATTCCCACCAGCCATTTAGACGTAGAGAGCGGGCCGTGCTTCGCTTTAGACGGATGCGAACTTTACAGAAATTCGCCGCCGTTCACGCTTCAGTCCTCAACCATTCTCTCGGGGAGCGCCACCTCTCCAGGCGAACAGATTTGAAGCTGAACCGGGCCGCTGCTCTGGTCGAGTAGCGCGGCATCTGCGTAGCCCAACAGTTTGATTTCTCTGGAGCGCTGAGACTGGTTCGCAATCATCTCACAGCACGAACCACCTTAAACGCGCAGCGCCAGGTATTGCCGCCTCTATTGTTCGCGGAACGCACGGGTCATGCTGTCGGCGATTGGCTTTGCAAGGTACTGTGCAAAGGTCCGTTCTGCGGTTTGGATCATGATCTGCGCTGGCATGCCGGGCGTCGGGGTGAAATGCCGAACGCGGCGAATTTCTTCAACAGAGAGAGAAATTCGGGCAACGTAAACCTCTGTCGGAACACCTGTCGACGTGTCGGTAATTGAATCCGCTGAGACATAGAAAACCTCTCCGTTCAAGACCGGGGTCGTGCGCTGGTTCAGGGCCGTTAGACGTACTGTCGAGGGTTGGCCGGTCCGAACGCTGTCGATATCGTCACGGGGGATTTGTACTTCTATGATCAGCGGTTCGCTCTCGGGCAGGATCTCAAGAATTGGCCGGCCGCTTTCCACCACACCTCCAGCGGTGTGATAGTAAAGCCGCACGACAGTGCCAGAGACCGGTGCCAGCACATCGGCGCGTTCGCGTATGTTCACAGCAGTCCGGGCCTGTTCGCGTACCCCGTCCAGTTCGCTTTGAATCGTCTGCAAGTTATCAAGTGCGGTTTGTCCGTAGCGCCCCAGCGTTTGTGCGATCTGTTGTTCGTACTTCAAACTGATCTGGGCGATCTCGTCTACTTCAGCTTCGAGCCGCCCAATCTGACCTTCCGCTTCAATCAATGTCAGTTGGATTGATGACACGTCAGATTGCCGGACCAAGCCGCGATCAAGCAGGGATTTCTTGTCGTCCAGTAGGCTTCCCAGAATGGCTAATTGGCGGTTTTGTGCATTAAGCTGAGTACTATAGCCGATCTTGCGAATATCAAGCGCTTCGATATTGCGTTGCAGAAGGCCAATGTCGCTCTTGACCGCCGCTTCAGCGACTTGAAATGCAATCATCTGCCCATTGAGGATTGCAGCGATTTCATTGTCGACGCGGGCCGCTGTCAGGTGGGCCGGAAATTCCAGCGCCTCTTTGCGGTTATACTGGGCAAGCAAACGTGCCTCTGTTGCTTCAAGCCGGGCTTGGCGCAGGGCAAATTCACGTTCGCTGTTCGCGGCCGCGGTTTGATCAAGACGCAGCAGGATTTGGCCAGCGTTCACATGGTCGCCTTCGCGAACGTTGATTTCCTGAATGATCCCGCCTTCAAGGTGCTGCACGATCTTGTTTTGTCCAGTCGCAACGAAACTTCCTTGGGCAATGATGGCTGCGGCAAGCGGTGCTTTGAACGCCCAAATGCCAAAGCCGCCGAAGGTTACGATCATCAACAAAAAGCTGACGAGTACATGCCATTTGATCGAACGCGGTACGGCTGCGTACCATTCGGGTTCGGTTGTATTGACGGTTACAAGGCTCATTTCTGCACCTGCTTGGGGGCTTTGCGGCCAGCCAGTTTTTCAAGGACAGCTTGGCGTTCACCAAACATCTGGATGGTACCATCAGCCAGCAGCATGATCTTGTTGACCGAGCTGAGTAGCGATGGTTTTTGGGTAATTACGACGACTGTGATCTTGTTTTCTTGCGCATGTTTCACTGCGCGTGCCAGTGCCTTGTCACCATTGGTGTCGAGGTTTGAGTTGGGTTCGTCCAACACCACAAACCGCGGGTCGCCAAAGAAAGCACGTGCAAGAGCGATCCGTTGTTTTTGCCCGCCAGACAGGGGTGATCCGTCGGCGGCGACAACGGTCTCATAGCCCTGCGGTAGATTCGCGATCATCTCGTGAACGTCCGCAAGGCTGGCTGCTTTGAAAATATCCGCGTCGGTCGCGTCTTCGCGCATCCGGCCGATGTTCTGTTTGATTGTGCCTGGAAAAAGCTGCACATCTTGCGGCAGATAGCCGATGTTTTCGCCCAACTGGCGCGGGTCCCAGTTGCGCAGGTCCATGAGGTCCAGCCGCACGTTACCAGAGGTTGGCACCACTGAGCCCACAAGCATTTTGCCCAGCGTCGTCTTACCTGCACCTGAATTGCCGATCACAGCCAGCGTTTCACCGGGATTGAGCGAAAAGCTGATCCCGTTCAACACCACTTGTTTCGTCCCGCCGGGGACATACAAAAGGCGCTCGACGTCAAGCCGTCCTTCGGGCTGTGGCAAATTCAGGCGTTCGAATTGAACTTTCGAGTTGGTCAAAAGCGCGTGGATCCGATTGTAGGCCGAACGCGAGATGGAATAGGAATTCCACCCTTCGATAGAGCCTTCGATGGGGGCCAGCGCGCGGCCCGCGATGATCGATGCGGCGATCACCATGCCGCCGGTGATCTGCCCATCAATGGCGAGGTATGCCCCCCAACCCAGCATTGCGACCTGAGTGAGGAGGCGGATGATCCGTGACGCAGCGGCTGTTACGATATTGCGGTCCTGGGCCCGCACTTGTGCTGTGAGCGAGTTTGCCGTGTCACGCCCCCAGATTGTCACCGTCTCGGGGATCATGGCGAGCGCGTTGATAATCTGCGAATTCCGGGCCATTGAATCGAGATGCATGTTTGCTTTCGACTGGGCCATATTTGCTTCGGCAAAGGGCTTTGAAGTGATCCGTTGGTTGATAATCGCAACGACGAGTAACAGCAGGCTGGTCCCCACGACGATGGAGCCCAGGTGCGGATGCACAAAGAATATCGCAACAATAAAGAGCGGGGCAAAAGGCACATCAAGGAACGAAATCAGCGTGCCAGACGTCAGAAAGCCCCGGAGGGTTTGTAAGTCACCTAATGTCTGATATTCGCGACCGGTACCATGCTGCGATGCATGCGCTGCCGAACTGAGGATGGGCGCGCCAAGCTGCACTGCGACTTCTACGGCAGTGCGCATCAGGATGAAGCGGCGAAATGCGTCAAATATCGCCTGAAACACAACCGCTCCAACGATAATGATCGTCAACATGATCAGCGTATCAACGGACCGGCTGGTTAGAACCCGGTCGGATATCTGGAAGAGGTAAATCGGGATCGCGAGGATCAGCAGGTTGGTCGCACAGGTCAGTACCAAAACCGCAACTAGGTTACGCTTGACGGCACGAATTCCCATTTTGAGGCTGTTGCCGAAGTCATCTTCGCGCAACCGTTTATGGAATTTAGGGGGAGGGCCACCTCGGCCACCGCCGTTTGCAGGCGGATTACCATCGGGGTTCTTGACCTTGATCGGCCCGGTGTCTCCTTCGATGATGGGGCCGGAAATATCGCCGGGTGAACTTTCGCGCGCTTCTGTCTGTGGTTGCGCTTTTTGAGCTGGCTGCACTTCGCTATCCAGCGATGCCTTTATTTTGACCTGATCGTTCATTGGCGAAACATCCTGTTCTTGCTGAAGATCGGGTATTGGTAGCGGTGAGGGTTCTTCTATCGGGGCTTGGGTTTTTTGTTCGTGTGGCACCGCGACGTTGGCACAGTTCCTGCGAAAAGGTACTTCGCTGACGAAATTATTCAGGGCTGCCCCGTCGGCCACGCGTTGGTCAACAGTGAGATAGAGCGCCATCGTCGACTTAGCGGCGGTGAGCGTCGGGTGGCTTGGGGTCACCTTGGGCGCGGTAAAAGTTAGGCGGCTTGGGGTCGACCTAATCGGCGCATCCATGTCTTTGTCGGAAGGGCTATAGTGTTTCAATGAACTGCCTTTGCCTCGGTGATAATCTATTTCTAGCTCAACATGTTTTGCATAATGTCGGATTGGCTGAACGCGTCGTCGATCATGCCATTGGTCATCGCGGCTATGTCATCGCCCATCGATTTCGCGTTGATATCATCGGTAAGAAAGGCAACCGCCTCATTCGTAAGATCGGCGATTGAGCTGCCTGTTTCTAACACGTCAGTATCCATTAGATTGGCCTGATAGATCAGAGCGTCCGAATAGGTGTCGCCTTGCGCCATCACGACACTGTCTATGCCGTTGTCTCGAATGGCCGCGAAGTTTGCAGCCAAGTTTGACCCGGTCGTGATCTGGATCTGCTCTTGCAAAGCGGCGGCAAAGTCGTCGCGCGCAAGATGAACCTGATCGGCGTCGCCAAGGACGTTTTGTTGGTCGACCATATTCACGGTTGTGAAGTCGCCATCAATGTAGAGAACCCGCAGCAATTCAGTGCCTGCAAATGCGGGATCTTCGAGAACTTCTTTTGAGATGTCGTCGTTCCCATTGGCAAAGCCATCGAGGACGTCAGCATAGATCTGCGAGATCGCCGCATCCGTATCTTGGCCAATGGTTTCGATCGATGCCTGATTATAGGCAAGATTATCGCCTGTTGAGATGGCAGGAGCAGGTGTGGAGGAGGGACCCACTTCATCGGCAGCAGGGATGGCATCTGTCGCTTCAATCGGTGCTGCTTCTGGTGGCGCGGCATCGGCTGGCGCGGCATCGGGCACACCACTTGTCGCGGCTGCTTCTTGCGAAGAACCGTCGATCGCTGATCCCGTCACTTCAGTCGGTTGCGCCGTGGCCGTTTGTGCCGCGGTAACGTGTGAAGCATCAATCTTTTGTTGTGGTGCCACGCTATGTGCTGCGACCTGCGTTGGCTCATCTTCTATACTTTGGATTGAAGTCGGGCCTGCCGCTGCCTCAGAAACTTCCGGTACGTCTGAAACTGATACCATCTTGGTCGCGGCGACCTGCTCTGGGGCGAACGTATCGACGACATCGCTGTCCAGAATGATATTCAGCTGATTAACCAGATTGATGTCGATAAGGTTGCCGCCAACCAGGATCAGATCATACTGATAGCCAAATTCGTGTGCATCGAAGATGTTGCTGAGGGCATTTTCGCCCAGACCCAAGAACATTGCGGCCCCAGAGAATGTAACGATAGCCTGATCATTGTCGGTCGTGAATGTGTGCTGTTTGACCCAGTTGATCTGGGTCACCGGGCCGTCATAGCGCACAACGGTCCAATTTGCAGGAGCGTTGGCAAAACTGGGCGCGGTCGGGGTAATTGTGCCGGTTGCATCCTCAGCTTTCGCTAGCGCTTCCGCTTTTGCGGCGGCGACGGATTTGACGGCGATTGCTGCCGCGTTGGCCGCCATTGACGATTGATCCGCCAAATTGGTCGGCGAAAGCGCGTTGGTAATGCTGTCATGGTCGATGATGACATTCACCTGGGAAATGGCGTCCATGCGTATCACGTTGCCCGCAACAGCGAACACGTCAGCATCAAGCCAGTTGGAAGTAATCGACGCTGTGTTTACCAGCGTGTTGGCACCCGCCACAACTGTATGACCATCGTCTACCTTGTAGGGGCTTTCGCCTTTGTCGAAGTCCTGCGAAAAATCGTGGCCATCTGTGGTGGGATCGTGGGGTTCCGCGTCGGCCTCTGCTTCAGCACGTTTTTCCGCGATGTAAGCAGGAAGCAATTCCTCGAATGGCGTAAATTCTGCGACGGCCACACCGTCCGCAAAATGCCCTTGGGCGTCTTCGCCGATCAAAACGGACGTTGAAAGAGGCCCGCTAACCCCGGCTACAAGCGCCTGTGCGCTAACCTGAATTTCGGAAAAAAACATTGACCAATCGGCAGACGTTGGCAGCAACTCCATATTGAGGGGGCTGAGTTGTGAAGCCGCTGTATAAAGATTCTGAAGCGTTTCGATCAAGCTTTCGACAGCTTGAAAACTATGAGTGCTCACTGCGCCAAAACTGTCGTTGTCGGAGAGAACGTTTATCTGATAAGTCACTTGCGCCATTGAACTTGGAGGCGGGATAATGAAATTTGGGGTACCCTCAGATGAATTGTCGACCGGCGCAGTCAGATTTTCAGTCTGGTCGAGATGCGGAGCGGGCGCAGAGAGCCCGTCGGGACGACCGACCTCATCCGCCAATGCAACCTGGTCAAATTCTGGGGGTGGCTTCACAAAGGAAGCAGGCTGAAATTTGACGCCAACGTCAACGTCTTCCAGCTTAAAAAATTCCTTGGCTTTGAGGCTGTGCAGATCGATCGCGTTTGCGTCGTCCTCTGCGGCTTTGATGGCGCGGAACTTATCGTAGTCGGCACGCATGCGGCCTTCTTGTTCGAATTGTTCGAATGCGCCGATAAAGTGGGCGATCTTTTCGGTAATGGCGTCCATCGACATAATAATAACCTCTGAAATAAAACGATGGTCAGAAACTGACCGGAGGTCTGCGTCGTCACGTTTGCCTAGTAGGCGTATCGTAGTTCCGGGGGGCGAACGGATCGCCCCCCGGAGGTTTTTCTTAGCCTTCGTCGCTGTCGTCTCCAACGTAGCTGGAGCTGAACGAACCGCCGACGACGTTCATGTCGACCGTGTTGCCCAGAACGTTGGCACCCATCACGATGCTCTGGTTGAACGCAGAGACATCGATTGCTGCTGCGGCAGAGGCGTAGGATTCGCCGGTGACATAACCGTCATCACCGTTGGCCGAGCCCCATGATCCGGCATCGCCGCCAGCACCGCCGGCACCATTGGTAGCTGTGCCACCCATGCCGCCAGTGTTTGTGCCAGCTAAGGCGTCACCGACTGCGGCTGCACCGCCTGTCGCATCACCGGAATTTCCGGAGTAGGCGGATGAAGTACCACCTTCGCCGCCGGTACCAGCGTCTGCCGAAACATCACCCGAGGATGTCGCGTCAGCAGAGGATGTGGCGCTGTTGCCTGTTCCGCCACCAGCACCGGTCGTCACATCGGTGTCGTTGTCGGTGTAGCTTTCGGCCAAGGCGTCAGCCGCGATTTCCGACAGACCACCATAGCCACCGTCACTGTCGGCATAACCGTCAGTCGTGGTGTCCGTGGTGTTTGTGTTCGTCGAACCGGTGTTCCCACCATCGCCGCTTGCGGCGTCCGAAGTTGCACTGCCGTTGCCGTTCACATCCGATGTCGTAGATGCGTTAGTGGCACCAGATGCACCACCCGTTGCTGCGCTGTCACCGACACCGGATGCAGTCACATCGGCATCGTTAGTCGCAGTCCCGGCTGCACCGTCCCCGGATTCGGAGTCTGTGTAACCAGAGGCAGCGTTTGTGGCGTCATCGTCTGTCGCCGCGTCGGCTGCCGCACCAGCACCACCGGTGCCTGTGTTTGTCGCATCACCAGAAAGGTTGTTTTCAAACATTCCTGTTGTTGCTGTACCAGCACCACCGGCACCGGACTGGTTGTCCGAATTGCCCATGGCATCAGCCATCGCGTCGTTGTCAGCCGATCCGGCCGCACCAGCACCGCTTTCGGAGTGTGTACCGCCCATGGCATCAGCCATCGCGTCATCATCCGTTGCAGCGTCACCCATACCAGCCGCGCCTGTTGTGGCATCGTTGGTCGAAGTGCCTGTAGCATCGCTGTCAGCCATGCCAGCAGTACTTGTGGCTGCGCCACCCGCTCCACTGTCATTGTCTGTTGTCGCGTTGCCAGCAGCTGTGCTGTCGTCATCGGTGGTTCCTGCTGCACCTGCACCGGACTCAGAGTCTGTCGACCCGTTGTTGGTTGCAGAGGCATCATCATCCGAAGCCGCGTCGCCGTTACCGCCAGCAGCACCGTTGCCAGAGCTGGTTGCGTCACCAGAGACATCGTTGTCAGCCATGCCGGATGTGCCGTTGGCGTTGCCGCCATTGCCACCTGTGCCTGTGCCGGTTGCAGTACCAGTGTTGGTCGCGTCACCGGATGTTGCCGGGCCGTTTCCACCATTGCCACCTGTGCCGTCACCTGCGACCGCTACGTCGATGTCGAGCATCGCCGCGCCGCCACCGCCTGTTTCAGCTTCGCTTTCACCTTCACCACCGGCACCACCAGCGCCTTCAGCTTCGGTCTCGGCTTCGCCTTCTACTTCACCTTCGCCTTCGCCATCACCGGCATTGCCAGCTTCTGCTTCAGCTTCGGATTCAGCATCGCCAGATGCGTCACCGGTTGCTTCGTTTTCAGCGTCGCCACCCGAAGCACCCTCAGCGTCGTTGTTGCTGTCGGTTTCGGCTTCTGCTTCGCCTTCTACGTCGCCTTCGATGTCGCCACCGCGTCCGCCATCAGCATTGCTGTCGGTTTCGGCTTCGACTTCATTGTCGGCATCGCCATCAGTATCGCCAGCATTGCCAGCGTCGGCTTCAGCTTCGGTTTCAGCTTCTGATTCAGCTTCAGCGTCGCTTTCCTGATCAGCGTCACCACTGTCACCGCCTTCGGCGTCGGCATCGCTGTCGGTTTCGGCTTCAGCTTCAACGTCGACGTCTCCATCGATGTCGCCACCATTGCCACCGTCAGCATCGCCATCGGTTTCAGCTTCGGCTTCGGCTTCGACTTCGCCGCGGGCATCGCCGCTATCGCCGCCGTCTGCTTCAGCTTCTACTTCGGCATCGCCGGACGCTTCGCCGGTCGCTTCCTGGTCTACATCGCCACCAGAGCCACCATCGGCTTCGGCGTCGCTGCTGGTCTCGGCTTCGCCTTCAACGTCGACGTCGCCTTCGATGTCGCCACCATTGCCACCTTCGCCTTCAGCTTCGCTATCGCTGCGGGCTGTGGTATCGACGGCAGTCTCGCTGTCGGCATCACCAGCGTTTCCGCCTTCGGCTTCATTGTCCAGCTCAGCTTCGGCTTCAGTTTCCTGATCTGCTTCGCTGTCGGCGTCGCCGCTGTCACCGGCTTCTTCGTCAGAACTGACCTCGGTATCGACCTCAGAGTCAGTTGCGTTGTCTGCAGTAGCATCGCCACCCAGACCGCCTTCGCCGTCAGCTTCGATTTCGGACTCGGACTCGCTGTCGCCATCGTTCATCGAGTCGTTGTCGCCGCCATTGCCAGCATCGCCTTCAGCATTGGCTTCGGAATCGCCGCCATCAGCTTCGTGGCCTTCAGCTTCGACATCGCCGGTATTTCCGCCGTTGCCGCCATGGGACAGAACAGTACCGGTTTCACCGCTGTCACCGCCGTGGGCCTGTGCTTCGCCACCTTCCGCATCGGCACCTTCCGCATCGCCGCCTTCGGCATCGGCATCGCTGCCACCTTCGGCACCGTTGGTTTCTACTTTGATGCCTTCTTCGGCGCTGGCATCACCACCAGTGGCATTACCTGACTGTGTGAATTCACCCGAGTTTTCAACTTTGGCGTCTTCAAGATAGTCATTGTCGCTTAGGTCGTTGGTCAGGATGTTCACGAAGCCGGCGTTGTTTCCGTCACCATTCAGCGATCCCGTAAGGATGTCGCCCATGTTGATGTCATTGCCGGGGTCAAAGTCGACGTCGCCCTTGACCATGAAGATGTCACCGATTTTGCCTCCTTCTAGATCGAAGTCAGCAAAGTCATCGTCGGACGGCTCATAACCTTCAAGGTCAACACCTACATTCACGTTCACATCGACATTACTGTCGTTGGTATTGGTGTTGACGTTGTCGCTGTCTGACGTCGCATTCGCGTCTGCAGTGGCATCTGACCCTGAGTCAGAAGTCGTATCGGCATTAGCGTCTACGTCGGCGTCGGCGTCAGCATCGCTGGTACTATCGTTGTTGACGTCCGTGTTGGAGTTATTGGTCCCCGCTGAGGAAGAGGTACTGTCGGCGTTACCGTCGGCTGTCCCAGTCCCGTTTCCGGTTCCGTTACCAGTGCCAGTGCCATCACCAATACCGGTTCCGGTAGCATCAGCAGAAGCGTCGTTCGTGTTGTCATTATCGTTGTCGTTGTCGCTATCGGTCTCCGAGCTGTTCTGGTTTTTGTTAAAGTTTACGTTGAGGTTCGCGTCGTCGTCATCATGGCCCCAAGAACCACCTTCGCCGTCACCCCAACCCAATACATTGCTTCGCTTAGCCATTTTCAAATTCCAATCTTATAAGGCCAGAACGCTCCGCTAGTCATTTCCAAAGCGGTCACCGTCATGGCGCAGTTCAAATTTTCTTGATTTTGAGTGTCAGGTACTGACGCAGTCGCGATCAGGAACAGACGGTCTATTGACTGTGCAATCTCTGGTTTTCTAATCCCCCCTTTTTTTACAAATCGTTTGCTGACCTGAGCCGGAAATTGCCCCTGAAATAAGAGGCGATGGCGTTTTGGGGCAGCAGCTTACGCCACAAACTGAATGTAAAATTGCAGCGCGTAACCATGATGATGACAGCGAATCAACCACCCGGCATCTTGGAAAAAGGGTTAGGTTTGGGCCGGAATAGGGCGCCTAGATGGCAGTGAGCCCAGTAAAGCAGGCGTTTGTCCGCCGATTTCTACTCATCCGAAAGTCTGGTGCGAAAAATTCGCGTTATGGTTAAATCTCTAATATTAATGAATAATTTAGGATAGTCTGCTCCGGGCGGGTGGCAACCGGACGGGCTAGCCCTTCTGATCTTCTGACCTAACCAAAGGGTTTATTTACCTGCACCCAATGATCAGTCAGACTATTAGAAGTATTAGGTTCACTTATTTTGCTCGGTTTTTTTTAGAAACGACAATTCATAAATGGGGGTTCTTTTTATGGCCCATCAAATATCGGCGAACCAGTTCGGACACCATGACGGCTTGCAACCAGCAAAGCCGCGTCCACTGATCGTATTTGTTGGCGGCGGCCTGAGTTTTTCGGAACGGGTCATATCGGTATTCAAGGATGAATTCCAAGACTTTGAATTCATCCGCGTTGCAGACATCAAGAAAGTCGCGGTCGCGCGTAAATTGCACGACGATATGCGTCTGGTGATTTTTGAGTCCGATCAAATGCAGATGGCTTTGGACAATCCGCGGCTTTTCGCGGACGCAGTGGGGCCAGCAAAGATTATCTTCAGTCTGACTGATGCCCATGAGGCTGCAAGGTTCATGACGATGCTTGGCGATACACCAGGTTTTGGCAATATCGGCTTTCTGCCGTTGCAAGTGCAGATGGATGTCTGGATTTCGATCATGCATCTGTTCCTGTGCGGGCACAATTTTCTACCGCGCGAGATTGCCGATGCTTTGATTGGCGATACTGTTCAGACAAATTCAAAAGATGAATCGAAAGCCCTGACTGCGCGGGAATGGGAAGTATTGCGGCTGGTGGCGGAAGGCACTCAGAACAAGATTATTGCGGCCGATCTTAATTTGTCGGTTCACACCGTCAAATTGCACGTTCACAACGTGCTCAAGAAAATCGGTGTATCAAATCGGACATGCGCCGCGGGTTGGTACATGCAGCATAACGGCGCCAATCCGGCAGGCATGCATGGCGGAACGTAAAGACCCCTCAGTCGGCTTTGACAGCTTGTTGCTGTTAATCGGCCGACTGAACTATGCTTGGACGAATACTGAAAGCCTCCTGATCCATCTCATTGCGGGCCTTGCACGGACTGACAAGGATCGTGCGATTATCATTTTCCTGACCCTGAACACGACCCGCGCGCGCGTGGATGTCGTAGAGCGATTAGCAAAATTAGAAGATACGCCGGAAAACCAAAAAACGCGCGTGTTGGCGTTTACCCAAGCGATGATGAAATATAGCGGTCTGCGCAATCGCTATAGCCACAGTATTTATGCATTTGATCCAGAAAGTGGCGATGCCCGGACGATAATGATGCGGATCGCGGACCGGAAAGATGGGCTAAAGATGGGTCGGAGCGATGTCATTGATGCGACCGCAATTGGCGATATCGAGAACGCCATCGCCGATCTTAGTGAGCTTAATAAAAGCTGCTGGCGGATCATCCAAGATTTTGACTTCCCGGCATGAGGGTCTGTTCTGACGTTCGACGCTCAGAACGGCAATGTCACAAGAGGACTTATGAGGCGGGCAGGGCGAGCACTGACGCTGTAAGAAGACGGACTGTTGAGGCGGGCTGGGTGAGTAATCAGCTTTTGTCGATGACAAAACACTCACCTTTCGAAACTCTTGGACTGGCCCAACCATAATCCGCCCGGCCTTGATGCTGTAAGTTCGTCTTCTGTTTTCGCTTTGGAACGAAGATGATCTTCTGGATGAACGTGGCATCGGCAGCAGTTGTTGGACTATTCTGTGCCCATTTCCCCATACTTTTTTGGCAGCGATAATGGATTTGCTTCGTCACGCTGGTCTGACGGATCATGTCAATCAGGGGCGTGCTTTGCCCCATCAGAAGTTCAATTTGCCGCGAGTTCACGACAATCCCTTCGGAGTTAGTTCTGCTAGTGGCTAACGATGGCCCTCTGCTTTCCTAACTATTGGGGCGAACCACTTCAAAGGGAGAGACACACTGTTTCGTATATATCCGACAACACACACTTGATGCCGGAACGCATCCAAAACACCCTGCGATCCGGACAACGCGCTGATGCCATGGGAATATCAGGCCATTGTCGTGGAGTAGAAAACGCAAACCGAAGCTAAAAAACGTCGCTCAATCAGATGCAGCGTTCAATCTTATTTACCTTTGTTCTGCACCATATGCTCGAGGACCTGCTGGGGGCCAACCTCATCACTTCCGTGATTTGTCTGATCGAAATAGTCGTGCCAGCCGATGCCCGCTGTCCCTTCCTCGATCCGGCGGATCTGATCCTTGTCCGAAGCGCGCCAGATGGCAACGTATTGATACCCGCCGTGCTGGTGAATTTTATCGTCCGATACGATGCATCCGACCAGCATCAGGTCGTCACTGGACAAGCCTTGTAGAAGTGTCTGAACTTTGCCGACGAAAGCCATTCGTTCCGCTTCGTTCAGGGCGAACCATTCTGGCTTGGCATTCCAGGTTTCAACGTAAAGGTACATTTGGCTTCCTAATTTTCAACGTAGAATTAAAGTTTGATCAACGATCCGACCAGAGCGTCAGCGTCAAGCATATCACCGCCGACATTGACCTGATCGAAATACTCGTACCAACCTACGGCTGCAGTCCCGTCGGCAATCGGCTTTACAAACGACTTGTCTTTCAACTTCCACACCACAAGGTAATTGTACTGTGCTCTAGGCACTGTATCGCCATCGTTGACGCATGTCCCGTACACGCTGCAGTTCTCAGGATCCTCGACCGATCCAAGAAACGCACCGACCTTTTCCATGAAAGCCCCGCGCTTTTGTTCATCAAGCGCCAGCCAAGCTGGCTTGGCATTCCACATTTCGATATACAGATACATGGCGGTCTTTTCCCATCTGATCAAATTCAACAGCAGATCCTGGCACGGTGGCAGTGTCCGAGCAATAGTGAAGTAGTGGGATGGGCAATAGCGGCAGAGAACTTGTTGGGGCGGGAAGAGCGAACAATTAGCGTAGCGGCATAACGAAGCAATACCCATTCAGGACTTCAAGACGAGCCCAAAGATCATACCCTCAGCCACGATGATGTCTGCTCGGTTTCCGTTTTCGCTAGGCAACGTGGCTGATCTTTTGCACGAACGCAGCATTGACATCAGCCGCGACAGGGTTCAGTGGCAGAGGATCAAATGTGGCCCGATGCTTGCCGCTGAGTTCCGCCGCAAACGGTTGATCGGATACAGCCCGGGACACACAGGCAGTGACACTTGGAACGCGGTGCTCGTGAAGTTCAACGGCGAGTCGTTGCGCCTGTGGCAGCCCTTGGATCACGCAGGATATGTGTAACGAGGTTCCCAACCGTCGATGCCTCAATCCAAAACCATTCAAACGCGGAACATCACCCTTTCAGTCCTTCCAATTTCAAGCTCAACCCGGCCGTCGCTCCGGGCGAGAGGCGCGGCGTCTGCGCAGGCTAACGGATAGAGGTTGCAGGAGAACCAACGAGGGTTCGCAGATGTCTGACAGCATCAAATCCCCTTCATTTCAAGGTAGGAAACTTACGAGAAGTGTCCCGAGGGTCCGTGCAGACCCACAGTGCCGGCGTCGGACACTGGCAATCAACTTAAGCTCTCGCTGTGAGTACGACTCACTTGACGCAAGGTCAACCATCTTGCAATCATGGGTTGGACTGGGGCGGCCTACTTTGTCTCAGGGCAATAATCACGCTCGACGGAATGCTCCGTCAGCGCTGCTTTTTTGCGTACAAGGCAGCGCCGTTTCGGCGGTATCTTCGCGATCTGGGAGGATCTTTCAAATGTTTAGAACGATGACGACATGTGTCACTGCGTTTCTACTTGCGACCACTGCGTTCGCACAGCAAGCGCCAACTTCAGTCGATCAAGTAGCGCGTCCAGGGGGAACCCTGCCAGGAAACCCTGAAATTGCATTGGTACAGGTTGCATCCGGCTTTCTTGACCCGACCAATGTTACCAATGCGGGTGACGGCAGCGGGCGCATTTTTGTGACCGAGCGCGCCGGCCGGGTCAAAGTTGTCGACAAAGATGGCAATGTTCAGGAGGAGCCATTTCTGGACCTGACAGCGATCAACCCGTTGGGCAGTGATGTTCAGACCGGGTTTGTGGAACAGGGTTTGTACTCAATCGCGTTCGATCCGAAATATTCTGAAAACGGATACTTCTACGTTCACTACGCATCCCTGCCTTTCAACGGCGACGGCATGATTGTCCGCTTTACTGTCGACCCGGCCAGCCCCGACGTGGTGAGCCCGGAACGTACCAATGAAACCGCCAAAGTTATCATGCGGATTGAACAGCCTTGGTACAACCACAACGGTGGGCAGATCGAATTTGGACCAGACGGAATGCTTTATATCGGCTCTGGTGACGGTGGCTGGGAAGGTGACCCCTATGAAGCAGGTCAGGACCTGACGACGCCACTTGGCAAAATTCTTCGTATCGATGTTAATACCGAGGACAGACCTTACAACATTCCGGCAGACAACCCATATGCAGGCGCATCCAGCGAACGACTGATGCAATTGTTTGGCATAACCGAAGAGCAGTTTTCAAAAATCAAAACGCGCTCGCTGCCGGAAATCTGGTCATACGGCGTTCGGAACCCATACGAATTCTCATTCGATCCCAAGACCGGAAATATGTTTATCGCTGATGTCGGTCAAAACCACTGGGAAGAAATCATCTTTGAAAAAGCCGGTGACGGTGGTCACAACTATGGTTGGCCGAGAATGGAAGCGGCCTTTTGCCATCCGATGACGGGCGATCCGGCCAATTCTGAATGCTCGGTCGTGGGCACGTTGCCTGCCGCGATGTATCCACACAATACCGCATTTCCGGGTGCAGCCGAAGACACCAAGAGCGCAGGTTGCTCTGTTCAGGGATTTGGCGTTGCCAATTATGGCGGGATGGACGGTGTCTATCTGGCCGGCGACTGGTGCTCTGGTCGCGTGTTCGGTTTGGCCAATGACGGCTCAGGCTGGCAGTTCCAAGAGCTGATCCAAACTGGCATGCAGTTCACCGCTGGCGGATATGATCAGGACAACAATGTTATGGTCGTGAATGCCAACAACTTTTACCTCGCGGATCAAGGCCCTGATACCAACCCTCCGGGCAGCCTGTGGCGGGTCATGTCCGCGTCTGATGTGCCAGAAGGTGCCACAGTGGCAAAAATAGCAAACTAAAACGCGCTTGGTTGCGGCAGCCCCGGCGAGTGGATCATCCGCCGGGGTCTGTTTTGCATCATAACAAGGAAATTTTACGTGTACCCTAGAACCTATCTCGTACCAGCGTTTCTGGTTGCGACAATGTTTGCTTTTTCCTCTGGCACAACCTTCGCCGAGAGCCATAGCGCGACAACAGATACGACTGTCGATGCGCCGACAGATGTCGAATTCGCGGATGGCAAAGTTGTGTTTCGCAGCGCCCTAGACAGTGCGCCAATGGACTTTGGATACCGGACCGATCAAGTTTTGACCCCACAGGTCGAAGAGTTCTACAAGACGGGGATAAACCCCTATGTGGGTGATCCTGATGCGATCAAAGCCGGAGGCAAGCATTACAAGAAGCTGTGTCAGTCCTGCCATCTAAAGGATGGCGCAGGCCGTATCGGCCCAAGTCTGAATGACAACAAATGGGAACGCCCCAGAACTCACACAGACGTTGGTCGCTTTGAAATCATCTATGGTGGCGGTGCAGGGGCCATGCAGGCTTTTGGCCGACGCGTTGACCAAAATGATATTTTGCAGATTATGGCTTTCATCGACACACTGCGCCCCGAACAATAGGGGCCTTTGCTGCGGAAACAGACTTAAACTGGGTGGATCGGCTCATTCTTCACGCACCAAAAGCTTTGCAGGTTTTTTTGCCCCGCTTGGGTACCAAAGTGGTGGGATAATTTTTCTCGCTGGCTTAGCTGAGAGTACTCCGGCTTCGCCCCGTCAGCCACGCAACGATCAAAGCGACGAACGCAACCATCATGCCCATTCCCTCGCGGGCCGTTTCGGTTTCCCACCAGACTTCAGTGTGCCAAAAGCCAGGCGTCTTGGGGAAATACCAAACGACGGCGAACGCGGCGAGTGCGAGGGACAAAACCAGCAAGCGACGGCCCCAGCCCTCCGATATCATCTCTGTCCGGAAGGCCGCCAAGCCACACCAAATAGCGATCACGCCATAGATGATGGCCCACAGTAAGGCATCGGGGTCATTAAATTGAACCACCGTAAACGCGACCATAATGACGCAAAAGATACCTGAGGCAATTCGCATGACCGTTCCTATATAAAGGTTGAGTAACAACCACTCACCATCTAAGCTTTCAATTGCTCGAAGGTCAAGCTGCCCGATTTTGACGAGAGCAATGGGGGGGATTTTTCATGAAAACTAAGCCCGTAGACACCGCGCAAGATGATGAAACTGCATTCGTCTATCAGCAGAAATTTTCCGTCCCCTATCATTACCCCGTCGCATTCATGCGTGGGCTTTTTGACCCTGCCAAGGGCCTGTTCGCCGAAATCGTCGCCGGGGATGAAGCAGACAAAAGACACCGCTGTTTCTTTATTATAGACGAGGGTCTGGCGGACCTAGGTTTGGATCAGAAAATTGCCACCTATTTCGACGCCCATTCTGAGAAGCTCGAACTTATCGCGACGCCCATGCGCGTGCCCGGTGGGGAGGTTGTCAAAAAAGATCTTGCCCATGTGGAACGCATGCAAAGCGCAATTCACACAAATGCAATTGACCGCCATTCCTATGTGATTGCTATTGGCGGCGGCGCGGTGCTGGATGCGGTCGGCCTTGCCGCGGCGACATCGCACCGTGGCGTACGCCATATTCGTATCCCAACAACAGTATTGTCGCAAAACGACAGCGGCGTCGGCGTCAAGAACGCGGTGAACTTCAAAGGCATCAAAAACTATATCGGTACATTTGCGCCCCCTTGGGCCGTGCTAAGCGATTTTGATTTCCTCAAAAGCCTGCCGCGGGCCGAACGGGTCGCGGGTATATCAGAGGCCGTAAAAGTAGCACTGATACGGGACCGCGATTTTTACCTTTGGCTCGAAGAAAATGTTGACGCTTTGGCGACCTTCCAGCCTCAGGCCGAGGAATACATGGTCCGCCGGTCAGCAGAGCTGCATATGCACCAGATTGCGCAGGGCGGTGATCCGTTCGAAATGGGGTCGGCAAGACCATTGGACTTTGGCCACTGGTCCGCGCACAAGCTTGAAGCCTTGACCAACCACCACGTGCGGCACGGAGAAGCCGTGGCTATTGGAATTGCGCTGGACGCGCGCTACTCGGTGCTATCAGGCCTTCTGCCCAAAGGCGAAGATGAGCGTGTTGTCGTGCTGCTTGAAACACTGGGATTTCGGATATTCCATCCTGCATTGGAAAGCCGGGACGCATCGGGCCGCCTTGCGCTGTTGGTTGGTCTGGACGAGTTTCAGGAACATCTGGGTGGCGAGCTGACAATTACGTTGTTGAGCGAACTTGGCACTGGCTTCGAGGTGCATTCGATGGACGGTGAGATCGTCCAACAATCGTTGAGCTGGCTCAAAGCGCGGGAGAACCGTTGAATGAAATTGCCCGGAGGGTTGGGCCATTTGACCTATTGCATGAATATCCATGCAACACAGACGTGGGATGACGTTCAAGAGGCTTTGACCGGGCCGGTCGCAGCCGTGAAAAAAGCCATGTGCCCGGATGCCCCATTTGCTGTCGGATTGCGTTTTTCAGGAGAGGCGCTTGATGAACTGGCTGCCCCGCAGAAACGCGCTGCCTTAAAAGCATTACTGGATGACGGGGGATATAGTGGGGTGACCGTCAATGGGTTTCCCTATGGGCGCTTTCATGGCACGCGGGTCAAGGAAGAGGTTTATCAACCTGACTGGCGGTCCGCCGAGAGGGTTAAATACACCAACGAACTGGCTGATTTGATGGCCGAAATTGCGCCGGCCGGAGAAGTCATCAGTCTGTCGACGGTACCCGGCACCATCAAGCCGTTGGCAGACGGCGCGATGGGCACGATGGCCGAGAATTACATTCGATCTGTTGCGCATCTTGTGAACTTGCAAAAAACCAGTGGCGTTACAGTGGCGCTGGCTATTGAGCCAGAACCATATTGTATTCTGGAAACCATCGCAGAAACGGTGGACTTCTTTCGGGATTACCTGTTCAGCGATGCCGCAGTTGCGCAGCTGTCAAAGTTGACCGGACTAACTAAAGCGGAGGCTGCCGCTGCGCTGCCACGCCATATTGGACTGTGCTACGATGTCTGCCATGCGGCCGTCGAATACGAGGACCCCAAAGGCAGTATCGACGCGCTGCGCACAGCCGGGATACCTGTTCACAAACTGCAATTAAGCGCAGCTTTGCGGCTGCCGAACGTCGGGCCCGCGCAGCGCAAAGCTTTGGCGTCTTTCAACGAATCAACCTATCTGCATCAGGTGATCCGACGCACGGCGCAAAGGTTGATCTTTCATGTTGATCTACCAGATGCGTTGGCCTTGGGCGATCTGACAGACGGCGAGGAATGGCGGGTGCATTTTCACGTGCCTGTTTTCCTTGATGATCTTGGTGCCTTTTCATCGACACGTGACTTTCTCGAAGAGATATTGGCGCTGCACAAAGCCGACCCAATTTCCCCGCATCTTGAGATTGAAACCTACACCTGGGACGTTCTGCCCGATGCCGTCCGGGGGGCGACTGTCGACAAGGACATCGTGCGTGAAATGCAGTGGGTATTGGAGCGGTTGATATGACTTTTCAGACATTCTTGAAATTGGGGCGGGTATCAAACCTGCCGACGGTATGGACCAACGCCGTGGCCGGGGCTGTGCTTGCGGGCAACCCGTCACTTCCCACGATCTTGGTTGTCGGGATCGCTTTGACCTTGTTTTACACGGGCGGCATGTGGCTGAACGATGCCTTTGACGCGGAAATCGACGCGCAAGAGCGTAAGAACCGGCCGATCCCAATGGGGGAAATCGCTGCCGGGACTGTCTTTGCGGCAGGCTATGCGATGCTGGCCGCGGGAATTCTGATCGCCTTTTCCTTTGGGGTGATGGCCGGGCTTGCAGGGATCGCGCTGGCCGCCGCAGTGGTTCTCTATGACTGGCTGCACAAACGCACGGTGCTAAGCCCTGTTATCATGGGGCTGACGCGGTTCTTTTGCTATATTCTTGCGGCCTTGGCGGTTGCAAAGATTACGGGTCCAGTGGTCTTCGGGGCACTGGGCCTGGCCGCCTATATTGTTGGATTGACCTATGCCGCCAAGCAAGAAGCCTATGACCGGCTGGATCGTGCCTGGCCGCTGGTGGTGCTGGTAATTCCACTGATTTATGCCCTGACGCAGGCCAACGGAAACACCCCTGCGCTGGTAATCTGGGTGGGGCTGGTTGTGGTGGCCCTTATCGCGCTGCGCCTTCTCTTTCGGCGCAACAAAGGTGATGTGCCCAAAGCTGTCGTGACGATGATTGCCGGAATTTCCCTTTATGATGCGGTGCTGATTGCGGGCATGGGGCAGGGTGGTCTGGCATTGCTTGCCGTGGTCGGATTCGCCGTGACAATGGCCTTGCAACGCGTTGTGTCTGGGACCTGATAGCGACTAGGAAAAGACGTGCTCTAGCACAAGTGCCTTGAAATCCGTGGCATCAATCGCGCCTTCGGGTAGGAAATCAGCCTCTGACGAGATGACCAGCGGCCCAAAGCTCGGATCATCCGTGATCCGCCCATGCGTGCCCTTCACCAGCTGAGTGTCTTTCAACGAAATGATGTCCAGCAGCTGGCGCTGCCCCAGCTTGCGTTTGGCTAGCTTCCATCCTGCGGTAAGTTTCGGAAACCTGATTTCAGGATCGACGAATAGCTCAACCGGATCATACCCCGGCTTGCGATGAATATCGACCATCCGGGCGAAATCCGGCGCAAGCGTGTCGTCCAACCAATAGTAATAACTGAACCAGCGATCAGCCTTGCTAACTGCGACAAGTTCGCCTGACCGTGGATGGTCGAGCCCGTTGGCGCGTTTGCCTTCTTTGCCCCAGACGTGTTCTACCCCATCCAAAGACGCCACCAACTCCGCAACCTCGGCTACGCGGTCGGGATTCTTGACGTAGATATGCGCAATCTGGTGGTCGGCCATAGCAAAGGCGTCGGACGCACCTGCATCAAGGATTTCGCGGCCAAATTCTTCGGGGCGCACGGAAATCAGGCCGGCCTCGCGCAAGGCGCGATTGATGTGGACCGCATCGGTTGCCTTGGTGATCCCATATTCCGAAACTACAAGGACACGTTGGCCGGAGCTGTCCGCGTGCGCGATCAATTCGCCACAAAGGTCGTCGACCTCGCGCAGGTCTTGTTGCAGACGCGGGTGGTCAAGATCGGGGCCGAGCCGCTGTAGATTGTAATCGAGATGCGGCAGATACGTCAGGGTCAGCGTAGGGTTTCGCGTTTCCATGATGTGCAATGTGGATTTTGCGATCCAGTCTGATGACGTGATGTCGGCCATCGGACCCCAGAATTTGAACAGTGGAAACTGCCCCAATTTTGCGTCCAGTTCGTCATGGAGGGCAGGGGGGAACGCATAGTGATCAGGGATTTTGCGCCCGTCAGCAGGATACATCGGTCGGGGTGTCGCGGACCAGTCGGCGGTTGAATACATGTTGTACCACCAGAACATCTTGGCGCAGGTAAATTCGGGATCGCGCAGCTTGCCGGCATCCCAGATTTTCTCGCCGTGGACCAACTGGTTGGGCTGGCGCCATAGCAGCACTTCGGCCAAGTCGCGGAAATACCACCCGTTGGCAACTGCACCGTGTTCCGAAGGTGGCAGGCCGGTCAACAACGTCGATTGTACGCTGCAGGTGACCGCCGGGGTCACGGTGTTCAGTGGCCGCATCGCGCCGCGGGCCGCGAGCTTTGCAAGGTTTGGTGTGTGCGGGCCGACCAGATGCGGGGCAAGCCCAACGACGAGAATGACAAGAGTTCTGTGCATAAATTGTCCTTGGGGCTCAGGGCAGAAGTTTAAAAATCTTGCCAGTTGATCCGAATGGTCCGAGTGCGTCGTTGGTCAGCACATACAATTCGCCGGTCGCATCCGTGTCCAGACTGATGATCCGAGATTCGAGCAAATCCAGACGCTCAAAAGGCCAAAGATCGCCATAGCGTTGCGATGGGCTCGCTGCAAATAACTGCCCGGACGGTTTCTGGAAATCAGCGCTCCAATCCGCAAAGATCAGCTTCCCTGTCAGTTCGGGGATCGCGGTGCCGCGATAGATCCGCGCGCCGACGACTGCAGTGCCGATGCCAACGGCGTCGATCTGTGTCGCTGGGTCCATAACTTGCATGTTCGGATATTCGACCACCGGCTCTTGAATGCGAAAGCCATTCTGCCCTACGCGAGCGCAGGTAGCGGGTGGGTTGCGCGGGTTTGCGCGGTCCAAACAATGTGTACCTTCCCGCACCGGCCAGCCAAAGTTGCCCGGAGCATCGATCAGATAAACGGCTTCCCAAAGGGTTTCAGCAACGGCCGTCACAAGGATTGCGCCAGTCTGCGGGTCAATTCCCAGCCGGTAAGGATTGCGAAATCCCCAAGCATAGATTTCGTCTCGTCCCGGCTTGCCAACAAAGGGATTGGTCAGCGGAACGCCATACCCTGGAAAGCCCTGATCGACGTCGATCCGCAGGATTGAGCCATAGAGCGACGTCACATCCTGCGCCAACCGATCCCAATAAAGCTGATCCTCGGGGACGTCGAACGCCGACCAGATTACCTGCGGCCCGACGCCATGCGCACCACCGCCGTCCCCGACGCCGATATAGAGATACCCATCAAGGCCAAAACCCAGCCCGCCGCCGTTGTGTTTGCGGCTGGGCCAGTCAAGTTCGAACAAGATACGTTCGGTGCCAAGTTCAAGAGTTTGTGCGCCCGCGGACAAAGTGAACTCCGACACGATCCGTGTGTAGTTCCAACCCTTTGGTGCCTCAGGGCGAAGTGGGGCGGAGTAGCTGACATACACCCGGCCATTGCTGTTGAACTCGGGATGCAGGGCAAACCCTAAAAGCCCGCGCTCTTCAAACCCCTCCAATGTCACTAGGCGTTGGCGCAGATCCAGTAGAGGGGCAGCAAGGGTGCCGGATGACTCTAGCACTTGAACAACGCCTTGTTGCTCTTGAATGAAAAGGCGACCCGAACCGTCATCGGGATCTGCGATGCCGATGGGGGCGGTCAGCCCCTCCACTATTAGTGTCAACTCGGTCGCGCGTGCGGGCATTGCTGTTACGCTGATAGCCAGGGCCAATAGGCAACTTACGATGATCATAGGTTTGTCTCCCATGCTAACATTTGTAGAACCCAATGCCCCGCTTCACAATCACCGATTAGCGCGCACTTGGGCTGGCGCAATCTGCCAATGTCTGAGTAGGATAAAGAATGTGGAAATTGGGAGGAATAACGTGACGAATACTCCGGCAGGATTGCTGAAACATTGGATATTTGCACAAGCCCCAGACCAAAGGGATTGGATCACGACTTCGCTTGATGCAATTGCGGACAACGCGCCTGAAAGGGACCTCTATATCTTTATGGGGTTCGCCCCGCGCAAACTTGGGAAGGCCGATCTGGCCCTTACGGACGATGACTTGAAAGCCGCAGACGCGGCGCACCCCGGCTGGAACCCCGCCGGCTGGAGCATTGATGGCGCGGCGAGGGTTTTGGCCTTGCTGACGGCCGCTGGAAATCGGTCGTTTGCGGATCGTTTCAAAGACCTCAGGCGTACGTCGGATGTATCCGAGATGATCGCACTCTATCGAGGCCTTCCGCTTTATCCTGAACCCGAGACGCTGGATTTCGAGGTGGGCGAGGGGCTGCGTTCAAACATCCGCGCGGTGTTTGAGGCAATTGCGCATAATAACCCCTATCCCCGCGATCACTTTGATGAACACCGCTGGAACCACATGATCCTCAAGGCGCTGTTCGTCGGCAGCACCCTGTCGCCGATCTTGGGTCTTGAGGATCGCGCCAACCCCGAACTTGCCCGCATACTAGTGGACTATGCGCAAGAACGCTGGGCCGCTAACCGTCCTGTGACGGGCGAGTTGTGGATATCAGTTAAACCTTTCAGAAATGATCCGGCGATTGCAGCGCAGCTTGCCACGGCAATCCGCGACGGACACTTAACCGAGGAGGCCTTGTCATGATGCTTATTGATCCGCATGCACATATGATCAGCCGCACTACCGATGATTACGAAGCAATGGCTGCCTCAGGGGTTGTCGCAATGATCGAGCCCGCTTTCTGGGTTGGACAGCCAAGGACTTTTGTCGGGACCTATGTCGATTATCTGTCCACCATTGTGGGCTGGGAACGGTTCCGGGCCAGCCAGTTTGGCATCCGGCACTACTGCACCGTTGGGCTGAACTCAAAGGAAGCCAACAACGAGGAGTTGGCCGAGGGCGTGATGGAATGGCTGCCCCGGTTCGCACTTAAGGAGGGTGTCGTAGCGATCGGTGAGATCGGCTATGATGAGCAGACCCCGCTTGAAGATAAGTACTTCCGCCTCCAATTGGCATTGGCGAAAGAACTGAACCTGCCGGTCATGGTACATACACCGCACCGCGACAAAAAGCGCGGCACGTCCCGATCAATGGACGTGTGCGAGGAAATGGGCGTTGATCCCTCAATGGTAATAATCGACCACAACAACGAGGAAACCGTGGCCGAGACACTTCAGCGTGGCTATTGGGCTGGCTTTTCAATCTATCCCTCTACCAAGATGGGGAATGTCCGGATGGTTGAGCTGCTCAAGCAATATGGCAGCGAACGTATTATCGTGGACAGCGCGTGTGATTGGGGCATTTCGGACTGCCTTGGCGTGGCAAAAACCGCGAGCTTGGCCTTGCAAAGCGGCATCCCCGAAGAGACCGTGCGCAAAGTCTGCTATCAGAATGCTTTGGATGCTTACGGACAGTCAGGTCAGATGCACGAGGATGACTGGCTGAACCCATCCCCAATTGACCAACGCACGTTGTTCGAAGGCAATTCTATCCTGCGCGGTGGGCGCGAGCCAAAGATCGAAGCACCCGGCACACTCCGCGCAGGTCAGATGATAATAGAATAACATGGGGCGTTTGCTGCTTATTGTTGTTGCTTTGATCGCGCTCAGCCTGGTGCCGTTCCTTATTTGGGGAGGGCAGATCGAAGCGGATATATCTCGACTTGGGGCGGCCGGATGGATGCAGAGCTTTGGCGGATGGGCTTGGGCAGTCGGCATTGGGCTGATCATCTCTGACATCGTTTTGCCAGTGCCCTCCACGGCAGTGATGAGCGCCTTGGGTATTATTTACGGGCCATGGATAGGGGGAATGATTGCGGCCGTCGGATCGGTTTGTGCAGGGCTGTTGGGCTATGGAATTTGCCGGATGATCGGCCCGAACACAGCAGAGCGGCTGGCCGGCATTGAAGGGTTTGCCCGGGCGCGTAGCCTGTTTGACCGCTGGGGAGGATGGCTGGTGGCGGGATCGCGGTGGCTGCCAATTCTGCCAGAGACGGTTTCATTTCTCGCTGGACTGACCGGAATGCGCTTTATCCGATACTTGGGGGCTTTAATTTGTGGCGCAGTGCCGCTGGGGTTCGCGTTCGCGTTTGTTGGCCATCAGGGTGCTGAAAACGTGGTACTGACCCTCGTGGTCTGTGCCGTCGCACCGCTGTTACTTTGGTTCGCGGTGCGACCGATCTTGAACCGACGGGCCATGGAAACGAAGAGTTAAGGCGCGAAACCTTGCCCTTTGACATACACAACGATCTGACGGATTTCATCAATCGTATAAACATCATTCCACGCGGGCATCTTCTTGAAACCCTTGTAAATGCGTTTGAAAACAAACTCGGGTTTGTACTTTGCAGGCTTTAGCTTGGGCGCTTTTCCTGGATAGGCTTTGAAGCCATGGCAATGGGTGCACTGAGCGAACCACAGCTCCTTACCTGCGGCAAAGTTTGCGGGATCATTCATGAACTCGTCGGTAAAGACTTGGTCTGCGATTACTTCTTCGACCGTGCGTGTCTCTACGGCGGTGTCAGGTTCTGCTGCGGCAGTCTCACCTGACCCGACGGTTGCCAGATATGCGGCGACGTTAAGCCGATCCTCTTCTTTTTTCAGCTTAAAGGACATGCTGGAACGTGCTTTTGGATCGTCCAGATATGTCTGAAGGTAATTCGTGGGGTTTTCCAAATAGGCCGCTAGCGTCTCTTCGGACCACACAAGGCCCATTTCACCTGCTGCAAGCAGGCTTTTACCATATTTGAAATCTTGAATCGAACCAGCAGCCCGTCCAACAACATCCGTAAGAACAGGGCCAACCTTGTTCTTGGCATCGGGTCCGATCTGATGGCAGGCCACACATTTCTTGAATACGGCCTTGCCAGCTTCAGCGTCTTGCGCTGATCCGGCACCGGCCGTGGCAAACATAAAAATCGCTGCGAAGAGCGACATGGATTTCATCATGGTGATACCTGTTTGTTTCAAGTTTGGAGCGCATCCGGCTTTATTCATGAGAAGACGCCGCAGGCAAAATGCTTGCGACGTCGCGTTTTAGATCAATCCGCTCAGTTGGCCGGTTTGATGTGATAGATCGTGTCCATCGTACCATTCGGACCGGTGGTGATCGATGTTAGCGCGTAAACCTCACCAGCGGCATCTTGGGCAAAGGCTAGAATGTACGGTATTTTGCCGTCCATGTTGGTCACATTGGCGACTTCCATCGACCATGTGCCGTCATCCGCTTCTGTGCCGATGAATATCTGACCGTCCATTTCGGCAAAGCTCTTGGACCAGTCGCCATGGATATACTTGCCCTTCCAATCCGCATTTTCGCCACGATAGACGTATCCGCCGGTGTTCGAAATGCCGGCGCAACCATCAGGTTGGGCAGTGCAGTTCTTGTACTCGAGGATCGGATCGACCATGTCGGCGCTTTCACAGGTTTCCGGGTGATTGTCCGGCTCTGCGTAGTTAAAGCAATGGGTTCCTTCCTTGACGCGCCAGCCATAGTTGCCGCCCGCGACAATGATGTCCTGCTCCTCAAAGCTGTTTTGTTGTACGTCGCCGCAGAACAACCGGCCATCCTCCATGTCGAAGGAACAGCGCCATGGGTTACGAAGGCCATAAGCAAAGATCTCAGGTGCGGCTTCGTCATTGTCTACGAACGGATTGTCCGCAGGGATGGCGTAATTATTGTCGCCATCGGTGCCGTTCACGTCGACGCGCAGCATCTTGCCGTGTTCGCTGCTTAGATCTTGGCCGTTGCCTTCGGTCACGTTGTGGCCGATGCCCCAGTCGTTGGCATATCCGCCATCACCTGTTGAAATATACAGCATGCCGTCTGGGCCAAAGCCGATCCAGTGGCCGTTGTGGTTGAACTGTGGCCAGTTCAAAGAGTGAATTATACGGCCAGAATTCGGGTTGGCCATGTTTGGATCGTCTGCCGAAACCGTATATTCCTCAACCACGTTCGTATGATCCCACCAGAACATCTGGCCTAGGTCACCCTGTGTGTTGATGTTCGTCGAATATGCGACATAAAATTTGCCGTTCTGGGCAAAATCAGGATGGAACGCCAATCCAAGCAACCCGCGCTCGTCAAAGTCGTGGAACTGGGTGATGATCTTGTTTCGGATATCCAAGAATGGTTGCGGGGAGAGGTTCCCGTCGGCATCAATCATCCGGACCTTGCCGAATTGCTCGATCACGAACTTGCGGTCATCGCCCGCAGGCTGAACCATTGCCAGCGGCGCGTTTAGGCCAGTCACATACGGTTCCAGCATGATATCGGCAGCCAGCGTAGGGGTGACAGCCCCCAGAGTCAGACCGGCCGTCATAGCAAGACCTATCATCAAAGACTTATTCACAGACATTTTTCTCTCTCCCTTGGTGCAGTTTCATTTTTTTATTAAACACTACCTTATCAATCTAAACGGAGGAGCCTATTTGTTTTTAGAGACAAATTCTAACATGGCTGCCTTTGCCACCTCGAATTTCCCAGCGATGACGCCTGTGAATGAACCCGGCCAAAGCGAGAAATATTTCGCGATTTCTAGGCCTTAACATCCTCGGTGGCTCTATCTCTGAACATTCGTTTGGCGCCCAATTCAAGGTGTCGGATCATCGCGCATCTTGTGGCCTCGGCATTCTCGTCCAAAAGTGCATCGATTAGCGCAAGATGCTCTTGCTCCGAAAGATTGACGTTCTGATTCTGACTGCACGTGGCTAGCGTTTTCGTGACATTCATCGCAAACAACATATGCGGACGAAGCGTATTCATGATCTGGGAAAAGAAGGCATTGCCGGATAATTCAGCCAGCCGGATGTGAAAATGCGCATCCCGCGCCGAGCGTTCGTATTCACTGCCACCCTCATCGCCCTTTAAAATAGCGCGCTGGTCTTCAAGGAAATCGCGCGCATCACGCGATAGGTTTTGCGCGACAATGGCCGCTATCTCGGGCTCAATCGCCAAGCGACATGCATAGCAATCCTCTAGTAGGGGTAACTGCCCATTGCGGCTTAGCATTGCCACCGCGCTTGGATCAAAATTCGCAACAATCGTTCCTGAACCCTGACGCGATTGAACCAACCCTTGGACTTTTAGCGACTCAAGCGCTGAGCGAACGATGGTGCGCGATATGCCGTAATCCTGAGCAAGCCGGCTCTCGGTTGGCAACGTGCTTTTTGGCGGGTAATCGCCCATCAGTATGCCCGTTAGGATGTCGTGATACAGGCCATCAGATAGGCGTCCGGTCTTTGGCGCGGT
>RCMY010000854.1_pt1 | contig 29232 bp, 33 predicted proteins | sample 2041341 | NCBI WGS metagenome assembly RCMY01 (sample SAMN09708234, study PRJNA481090) | Marine sediment metagenome, whole genome shotgun sequencing project. | reverse complement strand
GACTGTCACACCCCCTGAGGAGAATGGTCACTGTGAATCATCCCCCCACGAAAGGACCCCCTCATCATGGAAGTGCAGGAACGACGACGGCTGGAGGCCGTCATGGCTGACCTGGCCGCCGGCGACATCGCCGCTCTCTGGGTGCTGGTCAACGAGTTCAACGCCGAGCTCCGCTCTGTTGCTCGCGGACGGCTCCTCGCCATCGGTCGCCACGATCTCGCCAACGACGAAGATCTCCTTGCCGGGCTCGTGCTCGACATCGGGTTCCTCTTCATCGGCACCTCGTGGGCCGCAGACGGTGGCGCCCTCCCGTGGGTGTGGGCTCGCCCGGCGATCAACCAGATCGTGTCGGACACCGCGGGTCACCGCGCGATCAGCTTCGATGCCGAGAATGTCCGTTCGGACGTTCCGGCTGAACCGCTGATCGGTGCAGACGACGTCGGTCTCGAACACCTGGCCGAGAAGCGGCCGATCGTTCGGCTGTTGACCGACGCCATCGGCGAGGTGGCCTCCGACCGTGACCAGCAGGTCCACATCGCCTATCGGATGCAACACGCCGACGGCGACCCCAGCCCTGCCAACACCGTGGCGTCCGAGTTCGGGCTCGCCCCCGCCAACGTTCGCCAGATTGACAAGCGAACTCGTGCCAAGCTGGCACGGCTGGCTTCCACCGATGCGAACTACGCACCACTGGAGGAGCTGGCATGGCTGGCATGACCTCACACCAAGCACCATCGGCCGAGATCCGCTCGGCGCTCTTCGAGCAGTTGACAGAACGTCTGCGCACCCGGGGATACCAACATCCCGATGCCGCAGCCGCTGCGTTGGCTGCTCGAGGAGACGCCGGCTTGGATTTCGACGACTTCTGCTCGGCAAGGAACCTCATCCCCGACCTCTGGAAGCAGGCAGAAGAGGGCTTGCTTGTCGTCGATGCGGTCGAACAACTACTCGATATACGTAGGGTCTGATCTGGACTCTACGTATGGGGAACCGTACGATCTATCTGCCAGACGATCTCGAAGGCGAGACCGTCGCCTTCATCCGAGCCGTCATCGCCGCCCTCGACTAGGCAGTCGCCCTCGAGTCGAGCAACGCTTTCAAACGCTTGTAGTCCTTGCCGACACTGCGGGCCACGATCCGTTGCATGAGCGGCTCGAAGAATCGTCCAAACCCTTCTGGCCCGCCCCGGATGGTCGCGGTCAACAGCGTTCGCCCGTCCGCAATGGGGGCGACCTCCCTCGTGATGTCGAGCGGGATCGTGCTCTTGGTCGTCTTCATGCGAATCCGGCGGCCCGGCTCGAACTCCACGCACTCGAAGCTCGAGATGATGGGTCGGCCCAGCATGGCCGCCTCCTGGTCGTAGGTCGACCCCACCCGGATCGGTGGCTTGCTCGTCCAGGTGCATCGGCGCTGACCCTTCTGCCACTCGGGATTGTTCGAGTGGTCGCCCCAGAACGCAAAGACCCGCTCCGGCGGCAAATTGACCGTGAGGGTCTGGCTGACGTCGATCATGGGGCCTGTCTAGTCGTTCCGCCCCAACGCCGCCCGGGCCGCCCGTCCCTCAGGTCGTGCCGCTTCGCCGCTGGCGTTGCGGCCAACACGCACGGGGCAGAAGCAGGCAGGCGTTGGCCGGGTCATTGCTTCGACACCGAAACCATCGGAGGCCCCATGCCCCAGAACCCGTCCGACGAGGTTCCCGGCTTCGTCGACGACATGAAGGCGATGGAGCGGACTGCCTGGTACGTCGCGATGACCGCCGGCCAATGGCGGGCCGGTGCCCACACCGACTACGACTGCCTCACTCTGCTCTTCCAGCGGGAGGGTCAGGACGGTCTCCAGGTCTGCCCGGCCAGGATGCGCAGAGCGGGCGATGGACCAGCTTCGTGCCGGACGAAGACCGAATCACCTGCAACATCGGCGACATGCTCATGCGCTGGAGCGACGATCAGCTGAAGTCGACTCTGCATCGAGTCCGCGGTCCCCAGCCGGGGGAAGCGGCGGGATCGCGCCACAGCGTCGCCTTCTTCGCCCAGGCCAACAAGCCGGTTCTGATCAAGAGCCCCACCGGACGTTTTGCTTCGTTGACGGCCGAGGAGTACCTCCAGCGTCGAATCAACGCCAATTTCGACGCCTGAACCACTCGCCCGCGGTGCAAACGTCGTCAGACCGGGCGATCCTCTGGCCCATGGCAAAGACAGGCGATCAGTTCTTCCCCTATGAGATCGATGGGCGATGGAAAGCTTTGCTGCTTCCCCTCGGCGTCGGAAAAGACGACGGTGTGACGGTCACCGAGGACGGCCGGCTCGTCGCCACCTTTGGGTGGGTCAAAGTCGACACGCCGCTCAACAACATCGATCACACCGCGGTCACCGGGCCGCACCGCTGGTACACCGCGGTCGGGTTGCGTCTGAGCTTCGCCGACGACGGGCTCACGTTCGGCACCAACCACCACAAGGGTCTGTGCATCGAGTTCGTCGAGAAGATCCCGAGGGTCATCGGCTTCAGCAAGCACTCGACGCTCTGGGTCAGCGTGGCTGATTCCGAAGGGCTCGCCAAGGCACTCGGCTGCTGAACGCCGGCGAACCGTTCGCCGGCCTGATCTCGCTAGAACGAGCATGAGAACTGCTATCGCGATCGTGCTCCTGCTCGCCTCGGCGTGTTCTGCGCTGGGTGGCGACGAAGCACGGGCTGTTAGTGAGGACGAGGCCGTCGTTCTGGAGCTGGGTGACGAAGTGTTCACGCTGTTCCATGACGGCCGCGAGCGCAGCTACATCGTGCATGTGCCCGTCGGGGTCACGGTTCCTTCACCTGTCATGGTCGCCCTGCACGGCGGGAGAGGAACAGGAGGCCTGGGCTTTCGCCTCGCGCTCCAGCCGGTCGTAGGGCGCCCTTCAGAGAATGGCGATGCGAAGCAGGTTCGCCAGCTCGACCACGAACCGGGTCGGCACGCCGTTGACCGCCAGGGAATCCGAGTCCACGACCTCGATCGCCCCGAAGTGGTCTGGCGAGTAGACGACGGCGACATCGAGGCTCTCGTGGCGCAACACCTCGGACGCCAAGCCGTCGGGATTGCGTTCGGCGTGCAGCGCCCCTTGCCGTGAAGTCCACACCAGGCCGACGGTCCCCTTCGATCCCACGATGCGCTGGGCAACAGCTCGGGTGCAGGCGTAGTGCAGCGGTCCGGCCCCGGTCAGCTGCGACCGCAACAGCCCGAGCTCGGCCAGCGCAGGATCACGCAAATCGATCAGCCGAGCCGGCTCCACGAAACGAAGGCGGTGAAGGCCGAAGCCGGCCAGCGTCACGACATAGATCCGGGGATTCGGGCCGGTCGCCTCGTGTAGTGCCGACTCGAGAATCGCGGCCGACCGTTGCGCAGCAACGTAGGTGTGGCCCCGACCATCGAGAGGGGAGAAGCGGCCGTCCCCGTTGCCCGGGGGAGTGAACACGCTCGCCCCGAAGCGCAGCTGTGACGCCCGGTACCGCTCGGCTCCAGCCTCGAGCGTGTGCACCTTCAACGACCGCCGGTCGATCGCGTCCGGGCTGACGATCGGACAGTCCGCCCGACCGCATGGTGGCGGGGCCGACATCAGTGGTCGAGCAGTCCGGCCACCGCCCGTTCGATCTCGGGCGTGTCGATCCGATCGGCCGGCCGAGCCTCGATCCATGGGTTGATCGCCGTGAACCACTGCCACATCGCCCAGCCGCTCGAGCCGGCGGCGGTGAGCTCGGCGACAACACGACCCACCCTGTCATCGACGTCGAACACCTCGTCGAGCTGGAACGACGGGATCAGCGTGCGTCCGCCGTACTCGACGACGAACAGCTGACCCCTGGCCCGCTGGCGCTTGACCCACTGCCGGGCAGCCAACACCGTGCTGTCACGACCGCGAGCGAGACCGTCGTAGTCGACCGAGCCTTCATTGGCCGCCAGATGGTCCCGGGCGAGACGAATGAGCCGAGCCTGCTCGATCGCGACGTGGTCGAGCAGCGGCGGGGCCTGGGGGAGATCGTCGAAGGTGACAACAGCGCTCATGTCACAACCGTACTACAGATCGTCAGGGAGTACGAGTGGTACACCTTGGTGCCAATGGTGCCTCAGTTGGATGCGTACGGCGGGTACTCATCGGTCAACATCAGGGCGTAGGCATTGAACCGAAGGGAGACCCGATTCAGCTTCATGACCCAAGCCCGCAGACCCTCAGGCCAGCGACCGGTGAACAACACGGCGAAGAGGGCGAAGAACCAGCAGATGGCGCCGACGATGGTGATCAACATCGCGTAGAACAGGGCCGGGATCAGCCAGAAGATACGAAGGCCGACCGTCAACCGGTTGCGGTTCTCCAGTTCGGCGATGACCTCGACCGTGACCGGGCTGCCTCCGGGGTCGTACGGCGAGAGGGTGAAATCAAACGGCGGATATTCGGTGAACATGAAGCCGGCATAGAGCTGGGCCCGCGCGGTGTAGCGAATGATCATGATCTGGAAGTTGGCCAGACCCTCCGGCAGGGAACCGGTGAATACGATCATGAACCACGACACCACGGCCAAGGCACCGGAGACGTACTCGAGCGCTCCGGCGATGATCAGGTGGGGGATGGCGAGGATCCACTGGCCGATGGCACGCCAGTTGTCCATGCTCGGCGGTGTCTCGACCGTGATTGTTGCCGGATAGCTCATGACGGCTCCTTCTGTGAGTCTCCAACCAGCCTCGCAGCGCTCCGGGCCAGGCGACAGGGGCTTTGGACATCATCGCGCCGACCTTTGCACGATCTTGCCGAATCCCTGCCGATCGCCTCGCGGGCCCCGGTGACGCTCGTGGAATGTTCTCCGACACTGCAACCGACCCACACTCCCCAACCGACACCGCGACCGACTTCAGCACCGCAACCGAGCCTGCCGCCGGCGCAGGTTGGTCCGCCGCGGACCTGTTCACCACTCGTTTCGCCGGCCAGCCGGCATGGGCCGCAGTCACCGAGGTGTTCATAGGACTCGGCTGGCTTCGCGCCGCAACGTCCAAGATCATCGACCCGTCCTGGTGGTCCGGCGACTACCTGGTCCACTTCCTGGCCGATCACGACCAGGCGACCCTCGGTTGGTATGCCCCTTTCGTCGACCTCGTTGTCGCCCCCAACGCAGTTCTGGTCGCGCTCGCCGTCCTGGTGCTGCAGCTGGTCGTCGCCGCCAGCCTCCTCACCGGCCGAGCTCGAACCGTCGGGCTCGGCCTGGGCATCGCGATGAACCTCCACTTCGTCGCCGCCGGCGCGGTCAACCCATCAGCCTTCTACTTGTTGGCGCAGGGCGCACTGGTCCTCTGGTTGGTCGAGGCATGGTCCTCGCGACGGGCCCAGGCCACCTTGCCCGGTGTCGCCGCATCAGGGCTCGCCGTGGCCGGGTTCAATCTCCCGTTCATCGCCACGCTGCATCCGGCCGAGGTGATCGATGACCCAGCCATCATGTTCTGCACACTCGGCGCCCTCACCTGTCTGGCATGCGTCATCGCCGTTGCCGGAACCGACGACCCGGCCGGGGCATGAGGCCATGAAGACGGTCAGGCGAGCGGCACCCGGAATCCGACTCGAGCACCACCGAGCGGCGAATCGTCGACGCTGACCTCGCCACCGTGATGCTCGACGATTCCGGCAACGATCGACAGACCCAGGCCGGACCCTGGCTTCGAACGATCCTCGGCTCGCCGGTAGAAACGATCGAACACCAGAGCTCGATCCTCCGCCGGAATGCCGGGGCCGGCATCGTCGACGAACACGCCGTCCGGCCCGGCCACGAGATTGATCGACGAACCCTCAGGGCTGTACTTCCCGGCGTTGCTCAGCAAGTTGCCGACCGCTCGACCCAGAGCGTCGGCGTCGCCCAACACGGTGGCCGGCAACGACTGCACGCTGACATCGCGCCCCGAACGACGGCTGAACTGCTCGACTGCCTCGTCCACCACCGCCACGAGATCGGTCGGCCCCAACTCGAGCGGTTCCCGCGAGTCTGTAGCCAACTCGATGATCTCGGCGATGACATCATTCAGCTCGGTCAGTTCCCGGCGCACACCGGACAATGTCTCGCTGCGAGTCTTCGGATCGAGATCCGGCGCTCGCATGAGCCAGTCGACGTTGGCCGTGATGCTCGTCAGCGGAGTGCGGAGCTCGTGGGCTGCATCCTGCACGAGCCGCTGCTGTTGCTCGCGAGACGTCTGGAGCGCTCCCAACATTCGGTTGAACCCGCGAGCAAGCCGACCGACCTCGTCGGTCCCCGATGCCGCCACCGGCACCGAAAAGTCCCGCGTCTCCGCCACCTCATCGACGGCATTGGTCAGGGCCCGCAGCGGCCGCGTTGTCCGCTGGGCCACGATCCAGCCGACGCCGGCCGCGAGCAGCGCCAGGGCGCCGGCCACGACGAACAGGCGAGTCCGCAGGACGTCGAGAAGGCTCGTGGATGCGTCGAGCGACCTCGCCACCTGCACTGCTCCGCCTCCGCTCAGGTGTTCGGTGAGCATCCGGTAATCGACACCGTCGACCGAGACGGTTCGGAGGCTCGACCGGTCGTCCCGGTCGGCCAACGCGACGTCGGTGGCGTTCACCGGCAACAACAGGCCCGTGTTCGACAGCACATCACCATTCCCGTCGAGCACCTGCACCTCGGCCTCATTGCCTGCTGCGCCGAGGTCGATCTCGTCTCGATCTCGACGGTTCTTCGGCTGTTCCCGCTGCCCGTCGGTGATCTCGTTCGCCCGGGCGTTCAAGAAGCTGTCGACTTCCGCGGTGACCTGCCGGTCGGTCGTGACGTACGACGCGCCGCCGACCAGGAGTGCCGTCGCCGCCGCCACACCGGCGAACACCACGGCCAATCTCGCGCCCAGGCCCATATCAGCCGTCCGCCCGCAGCACGAACCCCACGCCCCGCACTGTTTCGATGATGCGCTCGCTGCCGTCGGCTTCGAGTTTTCGCCGCAGATACCCGATGTGGACATCGAGCGATCGCGAGGAGTCGCCGAAGTCGTAACCCCAAATCCTGTCGTACATGACCGACCGCTCGAGCACGATCCCGCTGTTGCGCATCAGCAGCTCGAGGATCGAGAACTCCGTTCGAGTCAGATCGATCTCACCGCCCGGCCCCGTCACCCGGTGGCGGGGCACATCCAGTGTCAGGGGCCCGGCAGTCAGGATCTCCCCGATCTCGTCGTCGACCCGTCGCAGGAGTGCCCGCACCCGAGCCAACAGCTCATCGAGATCGAAGGGTTTGGTCACGTAGTCATCGGCGCCGGCATCGAGGCCGGCGACCCGGTCGCTCACTTCGTGGCGAGCGGTCAGCATCAGCACCGGGGTGCGATCGCCTCGCTCTCGCAGCTTGCGGCAGACCTCGAGCCCGTCGACGAACGGCATCATCACGTCGAGCAGGATCGCTTCGGGTTGATGTTCGCGAATCGCCTCGAGGGCGGCTGCACCGTCTTTGACGGTGATGACGGAGTAACCCTCGTAGGTGAGGATGCGGTCGAGGGCCTGACGAATCTCGGCGTCGTCCTCGGCGACGAGCAGCTGATGCTGGTGGGTTGGTGCGGTCATACGTGGCTCCGGCGGTGAACGTTCGCCCTGAGTGTGTCCCAGAACGGCCGTACTCCGGACCACCGATGGTGATCCGGAGCAGGCTGTGAGGAGATTGTTGGGGAGATGTGTGGGTCAGTTGATGTGATGACTCGGTGGATCAGGCCTCGGGCACATCCTCGACACCGTTGACCCGGTCGGTGATGCGGGCCTCGGCGTCGGCCAGTTTCTCGTCGGCTTCCGCCTGGGTGATGCGGCCTTCCTCGACCTTCTCGGCAAGGTGCTCGGCCTTGGAATCGACCATTGCGTCGATCACGTCGTCGACGTCGACCCCGTTGGCCGCTGCCACATCGGCGATCGTGTCGCCGTTGTCGAGCGCTGTGCGGAGATCGGCCTCTTCGATGCCGATGGCAGCCGCTGCGTCGTCGAGATCACAGCCGCCTCGATGGCCTCGACGCCCGTTGCGCTCGCCGGGGACCGCGTCGCCTTCGGTCGTGTCGCCTTCGTCCGACTCGGCCTGGACCTGGACGATGGTGGCGTCCTCGATGCTGCCGGTCTCTTCGACGGTGGTTTCCTTGGCAACGGACGAATCCTGCTCATCGCCGTAGCTCTGGGCGGAAGCGACCGAGGCGACCGACAGGCCACCCAGAGTCAGTCCGGCGAGCATTGCCAGGGTGAGGACCTTCTTGTTCTTGATCATGACGTTCCTTCGCTTTCTCTCTGGAGGAGAGGTTGGTGGTTGGTGTGATGACCACTGTGCGACCCCACTGACAACCGCACGGCAGGCGAACGGCAAGGTTCTGACAAGACAAGTCCGCAGTCTCGGGTCCGATCCTCGCGTCAGGCGCGCAGATCGGACCAAGTTGCGAAAGCCCCTAGGTTTGACGAATGGATTTCCAGCATTCGGCCGCCACGGCCCGGCGTGAGCTTCATCGCCGGCCGGCGGCCCGGACGGCCTGACATGGTCGACGCACTTCGTGATGCAGCCTGGTGGCAGATCGCCCTGATCGGGGTGGTGCTCAACGTCGGCGTCTCGGCGACGTCGATCGCGCTGTGGAGCTTCGTCGGGGGTGCACGGCCGACCTCGGCTGCCTTCGATCGAACCGAGGTCGTGTCCGCTGCCGTCACCACGCTCGTCAACGGACTCGTCCTGGTCCCAGCCTGGTGGTTCTGGCAGCGAGGCTCGTTGGTCATCCCCGAGCCAAAGGTGTTCGCCTCCGTCCTGCAGTTCGTCTACTTGGCGATCTTCATGGACACCGCGCTCTACTGGATCCATCGGGCTGGTCACCACCCGAGCGTCTACCCGATCGTGCACGCCCGCCATCACGCCGAGACGATGATGAACCCGCTGTCGCTCTTCGTGATGCACCCGGTCGAGGCCGCCGGATTCGGGCTGCTCATGACTGCTGCGCTTTTGACCGTGCCGGTCTCGGTTCCGGCGATCGCCGCCTTCGGCACGCTGAACGTAGTGGCCGGAACTCTGGCCCATCGACCGCTCACCGACGCAGCCGCCGGGTTCGAGCGCATCGGTGGCTGGTCGAGGTTCCACCAAGCTCATCACGCCGACCCAGCAGTCAATCTCGGGTTCTTCGCACCACTCTGGGACCGCATCGGCGGCACCCTGGCCACACCGTCGATCGTCAGCAACCGAGGAGCAGCATGACTTCATTCGAACCGTTCATCGGCAACGTCAACTTCGCCGAAGCGCCTCGATGGCACGACGGTCGTCTCTGGTACTCCGACTTCTACCAACACCGTGTCTACGCCGTCGACATCGACGGTCAGCGGGAGACCATGGTCGAGTTCCCCGGCCAGCCGTCCGGCCTCGGCTGGATGCCGGACGGATCGCTGCTGATCGTGTCGATGATCGAGCGCAAGGTCATGCGGTGGACGCTCGGGGCTGATGGGGTGGGCGTACTCAGCGAGCACGCCGACGTGGGCTCGATCGCCGCCTTCCACTGCAATGACATGATCGTCGACGCGTCCGGCAATGCCTACGTCGGGAACTTCGGATGGGACCTCGCCGGCGAAGGTTTCGACGCCGTCGTTCCCGCCGACCTCGCCCTCGTTCGACCTGACGGATCGACCGAAGTTGCGGCGACCGACCTCGTGTTCCCCAACGGCATGGTGATCACGCCGGACGGCACGACGCTCATCGTCGGTGAGACGTTCGGTGCCCAGTACCGAGCCTTCGACATCGGCGCCGATGCCACGCTCAGCAACGACCGGGTCTGGGCCGCCGTGCCGAACACCGCTCCTGACGGTTGCGATCTCGATGCGGAAGGAGCGATCTGGTTCGCCGATGCCCTCAGTGGTTCGGTCGTGCGGGTGACCGAGGGCGGCGAGATCACGGACACGATCCCTACGGGCACCGGCTGCTTCGCCTGCTGCCTCGGTGGCGCCGACGGCCGCACGCTGTTCGCTCTGTGCGCACCGGACTCCCACCCCGATGTCGTCGAACCTGAGGCGCTCGGCTCGATCATGCGCACGACCGTCGATGTGCCATCGGCGGCACACAGCGGTTAGCCGCTGAGTCGGGAAGTCGGTCAGTGGCAGGTCAGGCGGTGAGTTCGAACGTGGTCGTCGAGAGGTCGGCACCGTTCACGCGGACCGTCACCGAGTGGGTGCCGGGGTAGAGCTTGCGGGTGCTCCGGACCACCATGTCGAGCTTGCGCCGGTACGACTCCGCTGCGCCGGCGGACAGATCGAAGTCCTTGAACTTGAACACCTTCGGACCCACCGATCCGTTCGACTTCACATAACCCACCACGAGGTCGACCATCAGCTTCTGGTTCCGCCCAGCACGTTCGGCGACGTCGAACTCGATCAAGGTCGGCTCGCCGATCGCAACGACGCCCGGGGTCATCCTCAAGTCGACGACATCGACCTCGGCCGGCTCGTAGCCGAACAGCGCCATCACGCGCCCGTCGCCGTTCTTCAGATGATTGCGCATGGCGTGGCGGACGATCCACGTCGTCTCCGGCACTCCCTCGGCATGCCATTCCTCGAGCAGGGAGACGATGCGGTCGCTGTCGTCCTTCGCCAGGTCGTTCATGTGGTTCGCCACCGAACGGCGGACATACAGGGACTCGTCTCGGCGCAGCCCTGACAGCACGCCGAGCACCCGGTCGACCGGCAGCTCCAGACGGGTCGCCCACGGCAGGCGTGACCGGGTGCCCTCGCTGGCCAGGCGCCTGATGTGTTCGTTCGGATGATCGACCCACTGCTCGACTCGGTCCATCGTCTCCGGATAGCGAGCGAGGAAGGGGCGGATGGCGAACTCGGACGTGAACCGTTTGGTGAGCTCCTCGGCCGCATCGAGTGCCGGGCCGGGATGGTCGAGCGCGTACGTGGCGATCAGATCACTGAGGGGCCACATCCAGAAGCCGTTGTTCAGAACACCCTCGGGATCGTCGAGCTCCTCTGGCAACACGCGAGTGGCGACGTCGAGCGCCTCGACTACGCCGACACCCAGGGTCTCCCACATCGCTTGTGCGATGCGACGGCTTCGTTCGGTCAGGCTCAGCGGCTCCCAATCGTCGCCGACCGCGGCAGCCACGAACCGCTCGACGTCGAACGACGGCTCGACTCGTCTGATTCGCATGCCGGTCTCTCGAACGAGCTCGGCATCGAAGTAGTCCTTCAGCTTCGGGGCATCGGCCATGGGCCGAGTCTGGCACTGTCGCCTACTGTCCGCCCATGGCTCCGGCTGCAGAACTCACGATCGGTTTCGCCACCCCCGTCGACCTGTGGAACTCAACGCTCGACGAGAAACACGCGACTCTCGAACGCCTGGTCGAGGTCGGTGTCGACCAGCTCTACATGGCTGACCACGTGTCGTTTCGGAACGGTCACGGGACCGACGGTTTCTGTGAGATCGCCGCCCTTTCCCAGCTCCACCCGACGATGCGAGTGATGATCAGTGTGTACCTGCTGGCGTTGCGTCATCCGCTGCCGGTGGCGAGGCAGATCGCCACGATGTCGACCATTGCTTCTGGTCGTTTCACCATCGGCGTCGGAGTCGGGGGAGACGATCGGCACGAGATCGAGATCTGCGGCGTCGACCCAGCCACGCGAGGCCGCCGAACCGATGCCTGCCTCGACATCATTCGTGCCTTGATGGCGGGTGAATCGGTCAACCACCACAGCGATTTCTTCGACATCGACGAGGCCGTCATCCGCCCGACCGTCGACCCGCCGCCGCCCATCCTGATCGGCGGTCGCTCGAACGCGGCCCTGAGCAGGACAGCCAGGTTCGGCGATGGCTGGATCGCAGCGTGGTGCTCACCCCGCCGCTTCGCCGAGGCGACCGCAATCATCGACGCCGAGGCGACCGAGCTCGGCCGAACGTCGGTGAACTGGAGGCACGGCTACCAGCCATGGGTTGGTGTGGGCGACACGGCCGACGAGGCCCGCGGGCGCGTTGCCGACGCAATGGAGGCGTTCTACAAGGTGCCGTTCGCTGCGTTCGAGAAGTACACGCCAGTCGGCACCCCGGCTCAGGTGGCCGAGGCGCTCCGGCCCTACCGGGATGCCGGGTGCTCGATGTTCAACCTGAAGGTCGTGGCCGGTAGCGACGCCGAGTCGATCGAGGCCGCGGGTGAAGTAGCAGCGGCATTACGAGCCTGAGCTCGGTCAGAGGCTCGCCTGGATGATGCCGGTGACCGCGGCGATCGTTCCGAGCTGCATCAGGAACATCATCCGGAGCTGCGACGCCAGCGAGAGGTCGAGTGCACCGTGGACACGATCGATCTTCCCGTCGAGCGCATCGACCTTGCCTTCAACTGCGGTGAACCGGCCCTCTATCTGGGCGAAGCGGCCCTCTACCTCGGCGAAGCGGCCCTCTACCTGGGCGAAGTGACCGTCGACCTCGGCGAATCGGCCGTCGATCGACAGCCCGAGAGCAACGAGATCACTCTTCGTTGCGAGCTGGGAGTAGTCGATCGGTGGCATGGCTTCCATCGCGATGGCGGCGAGACGAGGGTCGGACAGCACCCGCTCGAGTCCTTGGCGGAGATCGAGCCGGTCCTTCTCGTTGGTCGTCATTCTGGGCTCCCTGGGTTGACTGTGGCAAGGCAGTGATGGGGAGCGAATCTCCGAAGTGGTCGTCGTATCTTCGTCGTCGGGGTGTGACAGCGAACCCCTAGCCTCGGCGAATGGACGTCATCCAGCTGCTCAAGAGCCATCGATCGATTCGTAAGTTCACCGACCGACCGATCAGCGACGAGATGGTGAACGACATCATTTCGGCCGGGCTCTCGGCGGCCACATCGTCGAACCTCCAAGGCGCCACCATCATTCGGGTGCGTAATCCGGAGACCCGCTCGGCAATCGCTGCGGTGGCCGGCGGTCAGGCCTACGTCGAGACCGCAGGCGCATTTTTCGTGTGGTGCGCCGATCTTCACCGGTCGGCCGTGGCCTGTGAGATGGCGGGCGGTGACTTTCACCCCGGGGTGACCGAACACTTCGTCATCGCCACGGTCGACTGCGCACTCGCGGCTCAGAGCGCCGTTGTCGCCGCCGAATCGCTGGGGCTCGGCATCTGTTACATCGGAGGGATCCGCAACGACCCGGCCCGGATGACCGAGCTCCTCGAACTTCCCGACCAGGTCGTTCCCCTCTTCGGACTCTGCCTCGGCTGGCCGGACCAGGACCCGCAGCTCAAACCGCGGCTGCCGTTGTCGGTCACGCTCAAGGAAGAGACCTACGACGAAACCGACGACCGGGACGGGATCGCGGCCTACGACGAGCAGATGCGCGAGTACTACCGCGAGCGGACCGGTGGCAAGGTCGACCGGGTGTGGAGCGAGGACATGTCGTCGCTGCTCGGGAAGGAGAGTCGGCCCCACATGCGAGGCTTTCTCGAGGGTCAAGGTTTCACGTTTCAGTAACGCAAACCGGCAACGGGGAGGGTTCCGTGCAACTAAGATCTGGCGATCGCAGCGCCTTGCTGTGAGAGCCAAGCGCTCACCAATTGACCACAGGAACCCGTATGAAACTGCTGAATCAGCTCAAGGGCATTGTCACCAAGAACCCCCAGAAGCTGACGGACGGTTTGAGCAAGGTGACGAGCCAGATCGACAAGCGGACCGGCGGCAAGTTCACCGACAAGCTCGACAAGGTCACGAACACGGTCGAGAGTCAGATCGAGAAGCTGTCAACCGAAGACGTCGATCTCACCGACTCGGTCACCGCCGATGGCGTCGATCTCACCGACTCGGTCACGACTGACGACACCGCCACCGCCGACGAGACCGCCACCACTGATTGACGCCGGACCTGATTGACCCCGGAACGAACCAAACCCGAGGTTTGGGCCCCACAGAATCGGGGGTCCCAGCCTCGGGTTTGTCGCGTCAACTGCTGCTTGCGGTGAGGGCGGCCATCTGCGCTTGATAGCTCCCCATGTCGAAGTAGTCGCGCCAGAGCGTGATCAGACCATCGACGACCTCGAAAACGCCGGCGACCGGCAACTCGAGCCAGCCATCACCGATCTTGAACCGGTCGAGACGCTCGTTCATCACCCATGACCCGTCGACGATCTCGCGCAACACGGGCCAATCGACCTCACTCGCCGGTTCGAGGAACATACGGAGTGTCGCTGCCACCGAAACTCGCCCCACGATGGGGTCGATCGGCATGTTCTCGTAGCGGACGTCGTCCGCCAACAACGCACACGCTGCTTCGATGTCCTGGAGTTCGACGGCGGCGATGAACTGGTTGACGATCTCGCTCGGGCCCATGGCCGGACCGTAGCTCACCCGCCAGTCAGCTCGATCGCCGTCGGAAGTCGGCGACTGCGGCATTGATCGTCGGATAGATGTGTTCGCTGCCGATCGCGTCGATCAACCCGGAGCGTTTCATCACGCCGATGACGTCGTCGTTGGCTCGCGCCACGGCGATCGTCAGCTCGTCCCTGCTGAGCTGTTCGTGTAGCTGTTCGAGTCGTTCGGCTGCGGTGGAATCGAGTGAGCCGATGCCCTCGAAGTCGAGGATGACGTGCGTCTCCTCGCCGGGGTTCTGCTCGAACGCCGCGATCAAGCGCTTCGCATACTCATCCGCATTGGCGAAGAAGAGCGGTGCGTCGAATCGGTAGACGAGAAGGCCGTGCTCCAGGCGGGCCCGCTGATCCTTCACATCGATCCAGCCGTCGAGCCCCTCGCCCTGGCCGAGGATCGCGTCGTGTGGTCTGGCTACTCGCTGGAGCATGACCAGGCCAGACAGGACGAGTGCCACCAGCACGCCGAAGAGCAGGTCGACCGTCAGGATTGCCAGGCAGGTCACAGCGGCCAGGGCTGCCTCGGTTCGACTGACCCTCCACAACGAAGAGAAACCAGCGATGTCGATGACCGCGAATGCGGCCGCAACAACGACCGCAGCCAACGCGGCCTGAGGGATCTCGGCCAGCAACGATCTCCCCGCCACCAGCACCGCGATCACGGCGACGAACGACACGAGGGACGACATCTGGGTTCGACTGCCGAGGGTCGCCGGCACGATCGACCGCGATGCGCTCGACGACATGGGGAACCCGCCGCCCAGCGCCCCGACAGCGTTCATCGCACCGAGCGCGACGAGCTCCCGGTTCGGATCGATTCGGTAGCCCTGCTTCGTCGCGATCGATCGAGCAGTCAGGATGTTGTCTGTGTAGGCAATGAGCAGCAGGCCGGCGGACGGGCCGAGCAACGACACCAGATCGCTCGCGCCGACGCCGGGAAGCGCGAACGACGGCAGCGCGGCCTCGATCTCGCCGACCGTTCCCGTCTGCAGATCGAAGCCGGACGTGGCGACCGTGGCCAGGACGAGACCGATCAACGCTCCCGGTGCGGTCGGCTGCGTACGCCGCAGACCGAGGATCACGAGAAGGGTCCCGATGCCGACAGCCGCCGTTGCCGTGTCGATCGAGCCGAGTCGCGTGACGAGCTGCCAGAAGCGGGGGAAGAAATCGCCGGCGGTCACGTCGACACCAAGGAGCCCTGCGAGCTGGCTCGACAGCAAGGTCAGGCCCACGCCCGTGATGTAGCCGATGAGAACCGGTTTCGACAGGAGTTCGGCGATGAACCCGAGACGCAGCACACCAGCCAGAAGTGAGAAGAGGCCGACGATGCCGGCCATGGCCGCCATCAGCGCCAGGTAACGGTCCGGATCGCCGCCGGCCAAGGGCATCACGGTGAGGGCGGCCAGGACAGCCGTGCCCGGCTCGGGGCCCACGCCGAGATGACGGCTGGTTCCGAGCAGCGCGTAGATGGGCAAGGCCACCAGCGCAGCGCGGAACCCAGCAGACGGCGGAAGCCCGCCGAGCTCGGCGTACGCCATCGCCTGAGGCACGAGCATCGCGGCGACCGTGAGCCCGGCAATCGAGTCTGCTCGCCACCACTCGGGCGCGTACTCGCCACGACGGACGATTTCGGGAAGCGAACGAGCCGGCGCCGTCACGCCGATGACGGTAGTGGTCGTCGCTTGGCATCCATCGGTGCTTGCCCCCGACAGCTGATCTTGCCGTCGGATGTTTGGCGCCGTCCGGGATCGGGCATGGACGTTCTTCCGAGAGGCGAAAGCCCACCAATCGAAAGGCAGATTCATCATGGCAATCGACATGGACCGAGAGATGGAAAGCCGCAACTACGATCGAACCCGCGACAGTGGGAATGGCGGCATGATCGCAATGGCAGCGGCCGCAGTCGCCGCGCTGATCGTCGCCGCCTTCTTCCTGCTGGGTGGCGATGCTGACGTCGACGTCGACTCTGGCGACGTGGACATCGAAGCACCCGCCGCCGACGCCGATGTCGACGCTCCCGACGTTGACATTGACCCCGGTTCTGTTGACGTTGATCCCGGTTCCGTTGACGTGGACGAGGCTGACGCCGAAGCCGACGCCGGCTGATCCCGCCGCACCGATGCGTCGTAGCGAACGACACTCGTCGTAGCGAACGACAAAACAGCCAAACCCGAGGTTCGGGACCCCGCTTTTGTGGGGCTCAAACCTCGGGTTTGGTGTTTCAGTGGCCGTGTCTCAGGGGCTGGTGTTTCAGGGCTTGGGGTTGTCGCCGAAGATCGACTTGACCTCCAAGAACTCCTTCAAGCCGTGGGTGCCGAACTCGCGTCCGTTGCCGGACTGCTTGTAGCCGCCGAACGGCGCCTTGTTGTCGAGCGGTGCTCCGTTCAGGTGGACCATGCCGGTCCGGAGCTTGCGAGCAACGGCCCGAGCCCGCTCCGGATCACCGGACGACACGTAGCCGGACAAGCCGTACGGCGTGTCGTTGGCGATCTCGACGGCTTCGTCCTCCGTGTCGTATCCGAGGATCGTGATGACCGGCCCGAAGATCTCCTCCCGGGCGATCGTCATGTCGTTGGTGACATTGCCGAACACGGTGGGCTTGACGTAGTAGCCGGTCTCGAGCCCCTCGGGACGTCCGACACCGCCGGTGACCAACGTGGCCCCCTCCTCGATGCCCTTCTGGATCAGCGCCTGGATCTTCAGGAACTGCGCCTCGGAGACAACGGGACCAACCGCGATGCCGTCAGCGGTCGGATCGCCGACCGGGATCGACTCGGCCGTGGCCTTCGCGACTGCGAGCGCCTCGTCCATCATCGCGTTCGGCACCAGCATCCGGCTGCCTGCGTTGCAGGACTGGCCTGTGTTCATACACATGCCGAACATGTCGCGACCAACGGTGGCAGGCACGTCGACGTCATCGAGGATGATGTTCGCCGACTTGCCGCCGAGCTCCTGGGCCACGCGCTTCACCGTCGGTGCTGCGTTCGTGGCCACATCGATACCGGCCCGGGTCGAACCGGTGAACGACACCATGTCGACGTCTGGGTGCGACGTCAGCGGAACGCCAACGTCGAGGCCGTTGCCGTTCACGAGGTTGAACACACCGGCGGGGACGCCGGCCTCGTGCAACACCTCGGTGAAGACCAACGCGTTGAGCGGCGCCACCTCGGACGGCTTGAGCACCATCGTGCAACCGGCAGCGATCGCCGGAGCCACCTTGGCTGCGATCTGATTCACCGGCCAGTTCCACGGTGTGATGAAGGCGCACACGCCGATCGGTTCGTTCACCACGGTGGTGGTGCCGAGCACTTCCTCGAACTCGAATCCCTTGAGGGCCTTGAGTGTCGACATGAAATGGCCGAGTCCCGACGGGGCCTGTGCTGCATTCGCCAGCCCGCTCGGAGCGCCCATCTCCGATGTGATGGCAGTGGCGATGTCGCCGATGCGCGTCTTGTAGACCTCGATGATCTTCTCGAGCAGGGCGATGCGCTCCTCTTTGGTGGTCTGGGAGAACGCGGGGAACGCAGCCTTGGCTGCGGCAACCGCTGCATCGACGTCTTCGTGGCTACCGGCCGCGATCGTCTCGAACACTTCCTCGGTGGCGGGGTTGACCACGTCGATCGTGGCGGTGGAGACAGGGTCGACCCATTCCCCGTTGATGTAGAACTGGCGTGCGTGCTCCATGCATGACTCCATGACGTCTGGTGCGCTGACGAGCGCATGCCGCTGCTCTGCGGCAAGTTGCCCAGCCTCGCACACCACGGTCGACGGCGCCGCCTCGCGTCCAGCGATTTTCGCTTGACACATACGTGAGTGATCATGCATCATGCACGAATGAACCGGACCGATGCCGTGCACGACCTCCTTGCGGCTGCCTCCCGATTGAGCCGCCACCTCGACACGTCGCTGGCAAACATCAAAGGCATCTCACTCAGTGAGTATCAGATGTTGTCAGCGCTCCGAACCCAGCCGGGAGCCGCCTCGACCCGGGTCGATCTGGCCAGAATGGTCGGGCTCTCCCCGTCTGGCGTCACGCGGGCGTTGAAACCCATGGAGAAGATGGGTGTCGTCGAAACGATCAAGGACGAACGAGACGCCCGCAAGTCGTTGGCCAAGCTGACGGCGGCCGGTCTCGAGCTCGTGGTCGACGCCGACGGTGTTGTGGACGACACCGTGGCCGGTATCACGGCGCTGGAGGCCTTGACCTCGCCTCGCCACGAGCGAACTTTGGCCATTCTCCGCGACATTGCAGCGGCCTGAATGAACAGCGAACCGATGGGTGACGACGACGCCATCGACGTCGAGCGTGCGCCCATCTGTTCCGCGTGCGGTGTCACGACGCTGGCGGCCGACGCCTTCGAGACCGGCTTCGCCTGTGACAATGATGATTGCCCGCTCTACGGCGAGCTGGTCGACTGAGGCTCAGTTGGCGTCGGCCGGCTGAAGGAGGTCAGACCGGACCCAGCCGGTCAAACCGAGATACTCGACTTCGATCCACTCGTCCGTGCCATCGGTGGCGATCCGTCCTGACGACAGCGCCATGGCAGCGTCACCGGGATCGATCTGGCCGACGATGCTCGAGGTCACGCCGGGTTCGACGCGCATGTTGACCGGCTCGAAGCCGACCGTGACGTAGAGGCCTTGGATGTCACCTGCGGCGAGCTCGAAACCACCGAGCAAGGCGCCTGCTTCGACCGAATTCGTTTCGCCGGCGATCGCATCGTCGGCGCCGCTCGTCTGAACCGCTCCGCCTGCCGTGGCGGTGTCGCCGGACTCTACGAACGTGGAACCCTCGGCGGCTTGGGCTGGGGCCTGATCGGCCACCACGGGTGTGGCGGCCAGGACGTTGATCTGCGCCGCATCGTTCGACGAACCGCCGTCGATGAACACGAGTGCAGCCGAGACGGCCAAGGTGACCATCAAACCGGCGGCGACGGCTCGTTCGACCGTGGACACTGCATCGAGCGACGGTCGGCGTCGCGGCATGTGTCCGATGCTCATGATCGAAGAGGCCATGAAGTTTGCTTTCTCGTGGTGAGGCGCATGCCTCGGTCGACCGAGCATCGGTCGATGGAGTGAGCATGCGCCACGACCATGCGGCGGTCCAGGTCACCGACCGGTCGATCACCTGGCCGTTTGCGGCCAGAGATGGGCAGCCCCAAACCGGCCAGCAATGTGGGGCCCAGCGATACCGAAGCCCGGCTCAGTGAGCGAGCGGGGCCTCAAGGTGCCGCCGGGCTTCGTCTGCACCGGTGGCGAGGAAATCGGTGATGATCGTGGCCATCTCATCTGCCCGGGTGAAGAGGAAGAGGTGGCCGCCACCCTTCACCACGTGGAGCCGTCCGTCCGGAATCCGGCTGGCGATGATGCGCGCATTGGCCAGCGGGATGATGGGGTCGTCGTCGCCGGCCAGCACCAGGGTCCGTTGCCGAAGTCGATGCAGCCAAGGAAGGCTCGTCCACCGGCGAAGGGCGCTGAGCTGCCACAGGTATCCCACGGTCGTCGGGGGTCTTGCCTCTCGCAGCTTGGCGTGCTCGGCCAAGAGCCGGGGGCGGTCGCGGATGATGCCGCCGTAGAGCGTCGGGGCGACGCGACGCAGGTAGTCGGTCGAGTAGTAGCGGGCAGGCGACATGAGGATCGACATCGCAGCGGGACGTCCGGGTAGGGAAGTCCAGCCCGGCATCGTGGCCGACAGGATCAGCCGCCGCACGCGGTCGGGATGTCGGCGCGCCAACTCCTGGGCCAGCGCACCGCCCCAGGACAGCCCGAGCACATCGACCTGGTCGTGGCCGAGCTCGTGGATGAGTCCGGCCACGAGTCTGGCGATGCCGCGCATCGTCGGTGGATACATCGGAGCCGGACTCCCACCGACGCCGGGTGCGTCGAACGCGATGGTCTCGCGATCACCGAGAAACACCCGAAGGGGTTCGAAAAGATCGCCAGTGGCGCCGATCCCGTTGATCAACAGAAGGGGTCGGCCGGCGCCTGGGTTCTCGACCATCACCCGAAGGCGCTGACGACCGATCGACACGTAGGTCGACCGCGTGCCGTGTTCGTTCATCGTGTCAGTAGAGCATTCAGTGGGGTCGCCAGAGAATCAGCGAGCCTGTGACTTCGGTCGAGCGGCACCCGATCAGTCGTGGATGTAGGAGCCGGGTGCGGCTTGGCCGGCCGGGAATTGCTCACTTCCGAGTGCCTTCGGTGCCGCGATCTTGGCGCCGCCTCGCTTGCCGAGCCACCCGATCCAGTGGTCCCACCAGCTGCCCTGATGTTGCTCAGCGCCGTCGAGCCATTCGTCTGCGGTCAGCTCGGCCGAGCCGGTGACCGCGTCGTCGTTGGTGTGATAGGTGCCCTTGGGGTTGCCGGACGGATTGACCAGCGCCTGGATGTGCCCTTGCGAGGACAGGACGAATTCGGCGTTGCCTCCGAGGAGATTGACCGTCGGATAGCAGCCACGCCACGGCGTGATGTGGTCGGTCACCGCTCCGACCACGTAGGCATCGACCGTCACCTTCGAGAGGTCGACTGGCGTGTCCATGCAGAGGGTTTGCCCGGGATGGGCGAGCGTGTTCCCCACAGCGATCTCGAGGAAGTCGCTGTGCAGCGAGGCCGGCACGTTGGTCGAGTCGACGTTCCAGCTGAGCACGTCGAACGCGGCCGGATTCTTGCCCATGAGGTAGTTGTTGACCCAGTAGTTCCAGATCAGGTCGTTCGGCCGGAGCCAGGCGAAGACGCGGCCGAGGTCGCCGCCATCGAGCACGCCCTTGGACTGACTCCGCCGCCGACCGGCGTTGACCACTGGACGTGAGATGAACGTGCCCAAGGTCGAAGGGACTTCCCAGTCGAGGATGGTGACGAGGAACGTCGCCGAGTGGATCCGAGTGTCGTCGTTTGCTTCGAGATGGCCGAGCATCGCCGCCATCGTGATGCCGCCGGCGCATACGCCCAGCAAGTTCAGATCGGGCGAACCGCTGATCTCGATTGCCGCATCGGCTGCTTCGAGGATGGCGGCCACATAGGTGTCGAGGCCCCAGTCCCGATGCTCGGCGGTCGGGTTGCGGAAGCTGATGGCGAACACCTGCTGGCCATTGGCGACGAGGTGTTCGATCAGGCTCCGCTGCGGCGCCAGGTCGAGGATGTAGTACTTGTTGATCTGCGGCGGGATGATGAAGACCGGCCGCTCGGCCACCTTCTTGGTGGTTGGCGTGTACTGGATGAGCTCCAGCACCGGGTTCGAGAACACCACGGCCCCGGGTGTTGCGGCAACGGTCTCGCCGGGAACGAACGGGCGAGTGTCGACCATCGACGGGAGGCCGCCGTTGTGTCTGGCGTCGTGCAGTGCGTGGCGTGCACCGTCGACGATGCTCCGGCCTTTCGTCGCCCGAAGTTCGCGCAGTGCGGCCGGGTTGCCGGCGAGGGTGTTGGTCGGGGCCGTCGTGCTGGTGACGAGGTTGGCGACGAACTCGGCACGAAGCCGGCTCTTGTCGTCGAGGTCGAGCTCGTTCAGGAAGGTTTCGACAGCCCGCTCTCCCGCGAGGTGCGCTTGAGCCAGACGCTTGTAGAGCGGGTGCTTCTCGAACGCTTCGTCGCCGAAGCGTCGATCCTTGCGCTCGGGGGTGATGTCGCTCGTTCCCGCTGCGACCTTCACGTACTCGGCTCCCAATGCGGCGGAACGACGCAGGGTCGTGAGGGGCTGGCGGGCAGCAGCGCCGACGAGACGTCCCGCGGCGGCGCCCATCTGCAGCGGTGTGAGGCCGACGGGGAGGGCAGACGTGACGGCGTCGACCGTGGCGTTGACGATCTCGCGCTCTTCGTCGACGGCGCGGGCGATCTTGGCGTTGCTCTTGGCAACCATGGCGTTTCCTCTGCGGTGGCGTGGTGGTGATCGGAGCGTGCTCCGAACAATTCTGAACAATATATGCAATTTTGGGCATCATCGTCAATAATGAATCTTGTGACCTCCACCCCGATGGACCAGACACGCCCGACAGACGGGTACCCGCGCAAGCGGGCCAGGACCCGTCGTGCCCTCATCGGCGCCGGCATGATCGTCCTCGCCGACAAGGGACCAGACGGGGCCACCGTTGGCGAGATCGCCCGCGAGGCTCACGTCTCCAGCGGCACCTTCTACAACCACTTTCTCTCGATCGACGACCTGGTCGAGGCGGTCACTGGTGAGCTCAGCACCGGGGTGGAGATCGGGCGCGACACGCTCGCTGTCATCGAACACGACCCTGCGATGCGAGTTCTGCTCGGGGCATCCCAGCTCCTGAGCCTCGTCGATGACGACCCTGCATCGGCGTCTGCTTTCGTTGCCCTCCTCGCCACCGTTCCGGAGTTCCGCGACCGAGTGCGCACTCTTGTCAGCGGTGCACTTTCCGACGGCATCAGCAGTGGCCGATTCGCCGAACACGACCTCATGGCCCTCACCGATGCGGTCCTGGGCTCGGTCGTGCAGTGGATGCGCACCGGGCTGGCCATGCGCGGCGCTGCTCGCCGTCCGACTCGGGCCCACCAACTTCGCATCATGCTCTCGATCGTCGGTGTCGATCCGACCGAAGGCCCTGCCTTGATCGAGGCGCTGGATCGCATCCGCCAGACCGTCTGACTGGCGACGTCGACCGGCGGCGGTTTCGACCGGAACCGGAGGGTTCAGTAACGTCCGTGCAGTCACGAAGCCGGGAGTGTTGATGACGAACGCCAATGAGATGAATGTCGCCTACGACCTGGTGGTGATCGGTGGTTCGGCGGGTGGGCTGTCGGTGGCGATCTCGTCGCTCCGATCCGGCCTCGGTCTGGTGCGCATCATCGAGCCAAGCAGCTCGGTGGTGTTTCCAAGCCTGGTCGCCGAGAACCAGCTCGATGTCGGTCTCGGAGAATCCGTCGAGTCGATCGAGTTGCTGAAGCGCGACGGTGAGGCGGACCTCCTGGTCGTCACCACCAACCGGCTGGCCTACCTCACCCGAGCCTGTGTCGTCGCCCAGCGTCCGCCGCTCGAAGGATGGTCGCCCGACATCGAGGTGGCCATCGACCATCGCATCGCTGTCGATGACATCTCGGCCGTCAGCGAGGGTGACGACGTGCTCGTCATCGGCACGACCGACAACGCCATCGAACTCATGGCCGCTGCTGTCGATGCCGGGGGTCGAGTCGTGCTGGCAGCAAAAGGTCTCGATCCGGCCCGCCTCTCGCCCGGCGGTGACAATCTGTTGCGCCGGCTCGAACGCGAACGTCGCGCCACCGTCCTCTACCGTCATGCACCAGATGCCATCGGTGATGTCGAGGGCTACCCGATGGCGTTCTTCGATGACCGACGGACGCCCGATCTCCAGTTCGACCAAGTCGTGTTCGCCTCGCCCCGCCAGACCGAGAGTGCAGCCGCCGTCGGGCTCTCCGACGATGCTGCCGCCTCCGGCAAGGTCTTCTTTCTGGGCGAGCCGACCGGCGACGAGACGATTCCAACTTCGCCCGGTTGGCGCATCGGCGTCGACCTCGCTGCCGCCTGCTTCCCCGAGCTCGACGCTGCGGTGCCCGATGCCCATCGGCTGCGGCGCCGCCACGAGGGGGCGCAGGAGGAACTGCGTGCGCTCTACTACAACGCCACGATCACGAACTTCGAGCCGACCCACTCCGACCTCTGGACTCTGCGGGTCAAGCCGGACGACGGCGACACCTCCTTCCTCCCCGGTCAGTACGCCACACTCGGGCTCGGCCACTGGGAGCACAGGATCGACGACGCCACCGATCCCGGCATCGAGGACAAGTGGGAGAAGCTGATCCGCCGCTCGTACTCCATCTCGTCGCGGATGCTCGAGAGCTCTGGCTATCTCACAGACGAACCGAGCAACGACGAACTCGAGTTCTACATCGTGCTGGTGAAACCGACGCCGGAGAACGTGCCGGGCCTCACCCCTCGCCTCGCGCTGAAACGACCGGGAGACCGGATCTACCTCGGACCGAAGGTGGCCGGTCGCTACACGCTCTCGGCGGTGACCGATCCATCGACGACGGTGGTGTTCCTGTCGACGGGCACCGGCGAAGCGCCGCACAACGCGATGTTGGTCGAGCTGCTGCGCAAGGGTCACTCCGGGCCGATCCTGTCGGCGGTGTCGGTCCGGCGCTGGGCCGATCTCGGCTACCTCGACAAACATCGTGAGCTCGAGCAGCGCTACCCGAACTATCACTACCTCCCGCTGCCGACCCGCGAGGACGATGTCCCGAAGCGATACATCCAGGACGTGCTCGCCAACGACGGCTTCGCCGAGGCGTTCGGTGTCGAGCTCGATCCGGCGAACACCAACGTGTTCCTCTGCGGCAATCCGTCGATGATCGGCCTGCCCGAGAAGGGCGAGGACGGCGAGGAGCACCTCCCCGAGACGAAGGGTGCGGTCGGGATCCTGCTGGAGCGCGGCTTCACCATCGATCAGCGCACGTCGCCGGGCAACGTCCACTACGAGGAGTACTGGTGATCGACCTAGGAGAGTCGTGCGTGGTCGGCAGCCTCCAATTCGGATGGTGGCAGCTGCTGATCTGCATCAATCGACGTTGAAGGTGAGGCCAGCTGAATGGCCTTCGAGCGTGGCGATGGCGGCGGCGTAGATCTGAGGGTCGATGTCTGGCCACAATCCGGCTTCGGACTGTTCCTCAGTCATGTTCTCGAACGCGGAATCTGTCACCGATGTATCGATGAATGCGGTTTGGATGTACAGAACCGGGCCTGCGGGATGGTCGATCGTCCACATCCGCCATCCGGCGTCGAATGCAAGCTGTATGCCGCCCACCGGGTTCCCGGCGTTCGCCTTCACCACAGCGATGATCGGGTCGGCGAACGGCTCGAGCGCTGCTGCGTCGATGTAGATGTCCCAGTATCGAGCTTCCAACCCGCCGATCTGGTCTTCGCCTGAGCTGAGTACCGAGATCGCTTGGAAGTCAGCCAACCACGGATCGAGATCGAGCGAGAACGGAACTGCCTCGAGGACTGTCTCCAGCGCGAGCTCTCCGTTCGGGTCGGCAAGGCCCTCGGGCATGCCGAGCCACCACGTTCGTTGGTAGCCCGGCTGGTCGTTCGCAGCCAACCAGTCATCGCCCCAGTCGGCGCGTTCTGTGGTGACCGTCGCTTCGTAGGTGAGCGCCACTTCCCCGATCTGCAGATCGACTGAGTCTCCAACCTCGAGGACCACGAAGTCATCACCCGTTGCCTCCGGCTCGACGGTGTTCTCCAGCCCGAAGCAGTCGAGAGGCTCTTGGCCAAGCGCCGTTGCGGCCTCGCTCAGGGCCAGGCACGCACGCTCGAACTCGACAGCCGCATCGTCTCGTTGGGCGAAGATGTCGCCCGGCTCGAAGGGCGAGTTGAAGGCCTCCTCAAACGCATCAGGATCACCCTCGTAGACCTCGGCGCCTGCCTCATTGCCTACCGCCTTCTGCTCGACGCTGGCCACGAACGCGGTATACAGCGGGTCGAGTTCGGTGTCGCCCAGCGAAGCGGGCAACGTGTCGAGGGCAACCCGGCTGATCGCTGCGGTGGAAACGAAGAACTCCCCGAAGACAGCGAACTGTCGCTCGCCTTCAACCAAGCGATCGAAGCCGGCAGCGAAGTCAGCGTTCAAGGCGGCCTGATAGTCGTCGACTGCCTTGTCGACGTCGGCGTACCAGATGTCGAAGTCGGCCTCGGTCGCTGCTTGCTGGTCAGCCGCCTCCACGACTGAGTCGGCAGTGGCGATCGAGGTCGTCGTGTCCTCAGTCGCCGAGGTCGTCGTATTTTCGGCGAGGAGATCGGTCTGATCGGTTGATTGGCAAGCAGCTGCGACAAGGCAGAAGCAGCTGATGAACATGAATCGGCGGGTCGGTCCCATGCCACCTCCATCGATCCAGCACGCGCCGAGCCGTCGATCGTGGGACGATTCTTTTTCCGACCGACAGCTCCGTTGGTCGTGAATCGATGGAACTCTCATCACCTCGACGCCCCACTCTCTCTCCGGCACCGACCGGACCACAGGCTCCGACGGAGCAAGGACCGCTACGCCCACCGTGGCAGACTTCGAGGCGTTCTACCGAGCGAACGTGCGGGTCGTCTTCTCGTTCGCTGCGCAACGGCTCGGCCCAGCCGACGCTGAAGACGTCACGGCGGACGTGTTCCAAGCGGCAGCGCTCGCCCATCGAGATCACGTCGGGCGTGAGCTCACGACCGGGTGGTTGATCTCCGTGTGCAAGAACAAGGTCATCGATCGCTGGCGAGCTCAATCGATTCGGAAGTCGAAGGCGCATCTCGTGGTCGAGCGATTCGGTCGGACGTCTGCGCCAGCGGCCGATCACTCGATCGACCTCCGGAACACCGCCGTGCTGTCTGCTCTCGACGGGCTGAACGACCGCCATCGCACCCTGCTGATTCTCCATCACATCGATGGCATGCCGATCGCCGAACTCGCTGACGCAACCGGACGATCGCAGGTGGCGATCGAGTCGGCCCTCGCTCGGGCTCGCCGAGCCTTCCGCAAGGCCTACGACGACGCAGCTACCGAAGGAGGCCGACATGGAGCGAGCTGACATCGAACGGCTACTCAGTGACGTTGAACTCCAGGAAGTCGAGCCGTCGGTGGACTTCGTCGAACGTGTGTGGGGCGAGGTGGAGCCGATCGTGGCGTCTACTCGCTGGACAAGGGATGGCTCGCAGGTTGACGGGGTTGACCCTGGAGCCGAGTTGATCTCGCTCGATGATCGGTCGGCAAACGCATCAGCCCGACCCCGGTTGGGACGGCGGATGCTGGCCACTGCCGCTGGCATCGCGATCATCGCGACCGGGTTGTGGGGCGTGACCACCGACCGCTCTGACCCGGTCGCTTCGGTCGACAAGCCACTCCGATCACCCGAGGTCTCGTGTCAGATTCTGGCGACCGAGCTCGACGAGCTGCTGGACGGTCAGCTCTTCGATGTTGGTTCGTCCGGGCCCGTTGAATCGCTGACCGGTCCGGAGCTGATCGCTCTGGCTGATGTGGTGGGTCGTTTTCTCGACACGACGGACCTCGCAGGTCTCGACGCTGAAACTCGTCAGATCAGCGTCATCGAGGGAGGGCTCCGGCTCGCAGCAGAGCATCGCGACGCCGGCAACGACCGGCTCGCTGCGCGAACGGTCGGGAGCGCTCTCGACACGCTCAGGAATGATGACTGGCACTTGAGGGGCTCGCTTGCTGGTTGCTTCGACATCGACTGAAGGCTGCAGGCCCCGTTAGGTAGGCGTCGGAGTCGTCGCCTCATTTGACATTCGGCTGCCGAGTTCCCCTGGTCAGCGGCGCGGACGGAAAGAGGGGGGTTCCACTACGAGGAGTGCTGGTGATCGATATGCAGACGCCGTCTCCATCGGCGAGGATGTGACGGTCGAACAACCGTTCTCGACAGCCGGCGGAAGGCGCTCATGAAACAACTCAGTGGTCTCGATGCCATGTTCCTCTACATGGAGACACCGACCTCGTACGGGCACGTGAATGGGCTCAGTATCTATCAACGCCCATCGCCCGATTTTGATCCCTATCGAGTCGTTCATGAACGCTTCGGATCCCTCGTCGGTCACGTCGAGCCGTTCCGTCGACGCGTGGTCGACGTCCCGTTTGGGCTCGACCATCCGTACTGGATCGACGATCCTCACTTCGACCTCGACTATCACGTCCGCGAGATCGGCCTCGCTCCTCCGGGAGGCGCCGATCAGCTCGCCGAGCAGGTCGCCCGCATCATCGGGCGGCCGATGGATCGCAGTCATCCGCTGTGGGAGGTCTATGTCATCGAGGGACTCGGCGACGGACGGTGGGCCATCCTGAGCAAGACGCATCACGCAGCCATCGACGGCGCGGCCGGCGTGATGATGATGCAGATGTTCAATCAGCCTGATCCCAATGCGCCCTGGCCATACGAACCCATCGAGTGGGAGGGTGAGGAGATCCCGACTGATGCCGAGCTGCTGAAACAGACGGCGGCTCACCTGGCCATGAACCCGGTCAAGGCGGCAAGACTCCAGCTCCGGCTCGTCCGCAACTTCGCAGATCAGGCAGGGCTCAACAGCCTGAGCGGCATCGCTGCTCGCTCGAGGCAGGTCCTGGCCAATGCCGTCGGCCGATCGGAACAGGCGGAGGCGCTCGACGAACAGTTGGGGCGGATCTCCATGCCGACCATCCAGGCTCCGCACACTCCTTGGAACAAGAGGATCGGCCCGCACCGGCGCTTCGCGATGCGTTCGGAGTCGCTCTCGAACATCAAGCAGTTGAAGGACGCGACCGGCGGGACCGTCAACGATGTCGTGATGGCCATCTGCGCCGGCGCGCTGCGCGAGTACTTGCTCCGCCACGACGCGCTTCCCGACGCGCCACTTCGAGCAATGGTCCCGGTCTCGATCCGAACCGGTGAGGAGGCCGACCCGTGGACAAACCGCGTCTCGTCGATCTTCGCCGAGCTCCCCACCGACTGCGACGACCCAGTGGAACGGGTCGCCCGTTGCCGGCAGGCAATGGTCAATGCCAAACATCAGCTCGAGCTCGTTCCGGCCGACGCGCTCGCTGAGGCGACCGACTTCACCTCACCGTTTGTTGCGACAGCGGCCGTTCGGTTGGTGTCGCGGCTCTCCGATCGTGTGATGCTGCCGGCCAATGTCGTGATCTCGAATGTCCCCGGGCCACGGCAGCCCCTTTACTTCGCCGGTGCAAAGCTCGATCACTACATCCCGGTGTCGACGATCGCCAATGGCATGGGCCTGAACATCACCGTGCACAGCTACGAGGATCGGCTCGACTTCGGTCTCGTCGCCGATCGAGACCTCGTTCCCGATCTGTGGGACCTGGTCGATCTCCACATCGACGAGGTCAAGAACCTCTTCGACGCCACCGGCGCGGAGTGGGCGGTGCCCCAAGAGCCGCCGGCCGGGCG
>RCMY010000853.1_pt1 | contig 29232 bp, 24 predicted proteins | sample 2041341 | NCBI WGS metagenome assembly RCMY01 (sample SAMN09708234, study PRJNA481090) | Marine sediment metagenome, whole genome shotgun sequencing project. | reverse complement strand
GAGATGTTGTCGCGCTTCAGAAGCGCCAAAGAGCAGCAGGTGATAGAAAAACGCCTGCAGGAAGGCGGCATTGATATCGTCATTGGCACACACAAGTTGCTGCAAAAGAAATTGCGTTATAAAGCACTGGGCCTGCTTATTATCGACGAGGAACACCGCTTCGGAGTGAAGCAGAAAGAAGCCTTAAAAGCCATGCGCAGCGAGGTCGATATTCTGACCCTGACCGCCACGCCGATTCCGCGCACGCTGAACATGTCGATTGCCGGACTGCGCGATCTTTCAATAATCGCCACCCCACCTGCACGCCGGCTGTCGGTTAAAACCTTTGTACGTGAGCGGCAGGACCCGGTGGTACGCGAGGCGATTTTGCGCGAGATACTGCGCGGCGGCCAGGTCTATTATTTGCACAACGAAGTGAAAACCATAGAGCGTACGGCAACAGCCCTCGCCGAGCTGGTGCCGGAAGCGCGCTGTGGTATTGGCCACGGCCAGATGCGCGAGCGCGAGCTGGAACAGGTGATGTCGGATTTTTATCACAAGCGGTTTAACGTGTTGGTGTGCACCACCATTATTGAAACCGGCATAGATGTGCCCACCGCCAATACCATCATTATCGAGCGTGCCGACAAATTTGGCCTGGCACAGCTGCACCAACTGCGAGGCCGGGTCGGGCGCTCGCACCATCAGGCGTATGCGTATCTGTTCACCCCGCCGCTTAAAAACGTCACCAAAGACGCACTGAAACGGCTTGAGGCCATTGAGCAGGCAGGCGATCTGGGTGCCGGCTTCACTTTGGCAACGCATGACCTGGAGATACGCGGCGCGGGCGAATTGTTAGGTGAAGAACAAAGCGGACAGATTCAAAACATCGGTTTTTCGCTATACATGGAAATGCTGGACCGCGCCGTTAAAGCGCTGCAAAGCGGCGAGCAGCTGGATTTGGAGCAACCGTTCAGCGTGACCAGCGATATCAACTTGCGCGTCCCGGCCCTCATACCAGACGATTACTTGCCGGATGTACACAATCGGCTGATCATGTACAAGCGCATTGCCTCGGCCGAAGATGACGCCACGCTGCTGGCGCTGCGCGAAGAAATGGTCGACCGCTTCGGCCTGCTGGCCGAGCCGATCAAAAACCTGTTCCGCAGCGCCAAACTGCGACGCCGGGCCAACGAACTGGGCATCACCAAGATCGACGCTGGCCCTGCGGGCGGGCGCATTGAGTTCACCAGTAAAACCAGTGTCGAGCCGTTTGCACTGGTGACGCTGGTGCAACAGCAGTCCGCTACCTATAAAATGCAGGGCGCGAGCAGTCTAAAGTTCAGCATGGACCTCGGTGTTATTGAGGACCGTTTTCAGTTTGTAGAAGATCTGTTAGTTAAGTTGAGCAAGCCAATGGCTGGCTGATTCTGCAACCTGAAAAGCTTAAAACTTGAACAACGCAACTTAACAAAGCAGCAGAGAATTTTTATATGCCTGGAATTCGACAAGCGATTGGCGTGATCATCGTTATTGCGTGCACAGCGCTTGACAGCGCGTCGGCGGCCACACAAGAGCGCTGGTTTACGATTGAGCTGCTGATTTTCAAAAACGGTGGCACTGCCTGGCAACAAGAAGACTGGGACCCCAACCCGGAGCTTTACTACCCCGAGCCGCTGTTGATCTCTTCGGCCCTGGAATCGCCTGGTGACATCGACACGCCCATCAAAGAACTCGAATTCAACGGCGCGTTGGCAGACGCAGCAGAGAAACTGATGGCAACCGGCCAATATCGCATCCTTTATAGTCGGCGCTGGCAGCAAGGCTTGCTAAAAACCAAAGACGCGCCCAACCTGTTGATTACCGGCGGTAAGCCGCACGGTTCTCATTATGAGCTGGAAGGCTCAATTAAATTCAGCGTAGAGCGCTACCTGCATGCCAATGCCAATTTATGGTTCACCACGTTTGGTGAGCCGCAAGAGGCCAACCCGATACTTGCTGAAACTACTGCGGATAATGGCAATACCAATGCAAGGTACGCCTGGTCGAACGATGGTTACGCAGCTGCCGAGAAAGAGGAAGCAGAGCGGGACGAGTTCGAAGAAGACTTTGACGAAGACTTTGAAGAGCCTATGACTCTGCCTAACCCGCCCTGGAATAGCGACTACGTCGGGCCGCAGGACTCGATCATTCGCGTGGTTACACTGCGCCAGAAGCGCCGCATGCGCAGCAGGGAGACTCACTATATCGACCATCCTTCGATAGGTATTCTGCTGCGCATCGAACCGGTGCCGGATGCTGATGATGGCGAAGACTAGGAGCCGCAGCACAGCGCCATTGTAAGGCGGATATTTCTTACCGCTTTATTAGATTATTTTTTTATGTCACCGCCGCTCTGATATAGCAAAATTATACATGCGAGCAGCGCGACTTGATCCGTTTTAGGCGTATCCTCGCCAAGCTATTGAAATACCAGTGCATGCCACTTCGCTTCAAATATGCCTCGATAGACTGATGGCACAGCGACTGATTTGGCACCGCAACCCGCCGCTAGACTTGTGCAATGCAAGTGCTATGTTGATCACGTCGGCCGACTCGGACTCAGGTGTTTCACATGAACCAACTATCACCGCACGTAGGCGTTTGGTACAAAGATGTACAGCTCGGTGCCATTTTTGAAGTGGTCGCCATTGATGAGAAAGACCAGACCGTCGAAACCCAATATCTCGACGGTGAGATTGGTGAGTTTGACCTGGAATCATGGCACGATCTGATTCTGGAGCCATCGTCAGGGCCAGAAGACTGGCGCACGCCGTATGAGATTGGTGACGAATTCGATTCCGACGCGGCGTCGTTGCGCATTGACTGGGCCAACGCCATCAACCAGATTGAAGCCGAAATCAGCATCGACTTCAGCGAGGTGTGACGTCAAGATTCTTCTCACTCTATACCTACGAAAAAACAGCGAAAATTGATGCTGCCATCTTGATGGGCATTAATTGTTTGCTCGTTCGGCAGCGTGCTATTTGAGCCAACTCAGCCTGGCGAGCATTTCTATACCCTGTACCAGCTCGGATTGAATTCTCAGTACTCGCCAGGCTTCAATGACTTTGCCCTGGTCCATTAGTTATTACTCCAATACTATCGCGCGGCCTAAGCGTAGTTTAATATTGAGAGTACAGATAGATTCTGCAGTGCCTGCAGCTATAGCGCGCAAAAACAGCTTGCATAACACCTCTTGCTGTATATAATCACAGTAACTGTATATTCGAACAGGCACACAGATGATTAAACTTACCGCGCGACAAGAACAAGTACTGGCGCTAGTCAAACGCCATATTGAAGATACCGGCTACCCGCCCACGCGCGCTGACATAGCGCAGGAGCTTGGCTTCAAGTCTGCAAATGCCGCTGAAGAGCATTTGAAAGCGCTGGCGCGCAAGGGTGCTATCGAAGTCATTGCCGGGGCATCACGCGGCATTCGTATTCCGGATATGCAGCCGGGTATACCCATCGTTGGCCAAGTGGCCGCCGGCGAACCAATACTCGCACAAGAGCATATAGAAGACTATTGTGAAGTGCCCGCCAAATTGTTCCATCCACGCGCCGATTTTTTCCTGCGCGTAAAAGGGATGAGTATGATCAACGCCGGCATTCTTGATGGTGATTTACTCGCAGTTCACAAAACACCTGACGCGCACAACGGCCAAATTATTGTTGCGCGTATTGACGATGAAGTCACGGTAAAGCGTCTGCGCCGCGGCCGCAGCAAGCAGCAGTTGACTCTGCTGCCGGAAAATCCCGATTTTGAACCCATCCAGGTCGATCTGCGCAAGCAATCCTTCTGTATTGAAGGCCTGAGCGTCGGCGTCATTCGTATAGGGAGTCAGCAATAATGCTAGCTACATCACAATTCAAACAACTGACATTTCTTGCTACGTCGGAAGGTAGCAATTCTCTGTCAGCCAATCCGTTACCCGCTATGCCGCTTATTGAACGCGAGCACAGGCAGACGCATGTCACCGATTTGGTTATGGGTGATCTAAGCCTTGAGCAAACTGAACTGCTACTCGGTGCACTGGGGTTTCTGGCCAGCTCGCAGCAGACCTGGATCAGCTGGGTTAACCCACCGCATACAGCGCAGTTGTGGCTACGCGAAAGAGCGCCAAGTGCTATGCAAATTCGCCTGCTGCATCCAGACGCGCAACATAGTACTTTTCACCTGCTATATAAAACGATGCAGGCCGGCAACAATGCCTGGGCAGTAGGGAATGCGATAGAAATATCGGCGAGAGAGCGAGAGATATTGGAGCAGGCCGCAGAACACCACGGCTGCCGCCTATTACTGGTCAGCCAACGGCCACAGCACCATTAGCATTAACGGAAAAACTAGTGCAGCACGCGGTGTTGCGGAGCGTCTTCTTCTTGCTCTACTTCTTCAATCGCAAGAGCGTGTTCTTCCGCATTCATTTCTGCTGCCGCTTCGATACCAGCCTGAATCATAACGCGCGCTATTTCCAACTTGGAATCAGGCATATAGTGCTGTGACTCGTCGGAGAAACGAATATTGACGAGAGGTTCAGCTTCGCTGTCAGCGCGCTTCAACACGATGTCGCCGTTTTCCAGTTCGATTATTTCCAGAAAAGAAGAGGTCAAATAAGTCTCCAAGGGGACTGGTTAAAAAGCTTTACCAGTCACAGGAATGTAACGCAAGTTTAACAGCGATTAATGCGTTAGCCAAACCGTTTTAATGGAGCCTAACGTACGGCAACTGCGGTCTACACCCCATAAATGTCTTTCGATAGCGCATGACCGCGCCAGCTACTCACCATTCCTGTGCCATATCACGTTGATGTTGAATGCAGCTCCGCAGTGCCTGATACACCTCGAAACAATGTGCATAACTGAGTATATTTTCAGCTGCATCATCGACCTGCAGCACATTGATGAGACCATCCTGAGCTTTTGCTGACGTCTGCTTAGGGGTCGACTTAACGCCTGACTCCGCTATCTTCCGCAACTTGTGCGGCCACTGCCGCGCCTGTTCCAGGCTCACCAACTCATCCACTTCGGCGATGTGCAATTGTTGCTCAGCTAATATTTCAGCCAGCGTTGCCGCCGTGTGAGGCGCGCGCATTGTTAATCCCTGCGCCGTCGCGAGCTCGCTTAAAAAAATACGGTACGCCAGGCCCAGCTGCAGCAGTGTCGCTTCTGCCAATGCGGCGACCAGGTTTTCACGCCCGGCAGCATTCTCCAGCTGGTACAGTAAGAGTTTTACCCGCGATAGTTTTTCATTGGTTTGATTGCGCATGGATTGCACCAGAAAGCAGGGAATACATATTACGCCATACCGGTTTGCCTTGAATACTAGCTAATCGAATCCGTAGCGGCGTGTCCCGAGAGTTCTCCCTCTGTTCAGGCCGATCTGTCAAATTAGCCAAGCCCTAGTCAGGCGCAGCTTTTTTCTTAGCCTTTTTGACCGCTTTGGGCTTCGGCTGTTCCTCAACCCATTTACCGCCTGTGTAAAAAGCACGCCAGCCAGTGGCCTTGCCGTCAACCTCACTGAGCAAGTACTGCTCTTTGGTCTTGCGACTGTAGCGAATAACCGCAGGGTTGCCGTCCGGGTCTTCGGTGGGGCCGGAAAACAAAAACGCGTACTTAGGGTCGATGGCGTCCTTGTGCGGCAAGATTTCACTGAGCAACGGCGCTCGCGTTTCCCTATTCTTGGGAAACTGGCTCGCAGCGAGAAACATACCGGCAGCGCCGTCACGCAGCACATAGTGGTCATCCACCTTGACGCACTCTAATTCAGGCATATGCACGGGATCCATTTTTGGCGGTGCCGCTTCGCCGTTACGCAGCAGTTTGCGCGTGTTTTTGCAGTCCTCGTTGGTACAACCAAAATATTTACCAAACCGGCCGGTCTTCAGCTGCATCTCCGCGCCGCATTTATCGCACTCCAGCACCGGACCTTCGTAGCCTTTAATTTTGAAGCTGCCTTCTTCTATTTCGTAGCCTTCACAGTCAGGATTGTTGCCACACACATGTAGTTTGTGACCCTCGTCGATCAGGTAGCTGTCCATCGCCGTGTTGCAAATCTTACAGCGGTGGCGTTCGCGCAGCAGCCGCGACTCTTGTTCAGAGTCATCGTCGGCATCGGCGCTAACTACCTCGTCACCGTGCACCAGATTAATGGTGTTTTTACAGCGTTCCTTGGGCGGCAGCGCATAGCCCGAGCAGCCCAGGAATACGCCAGTGCTGGCCGTGCGGATCTGCATCGGTCGTCCACATTTTGCGCATGGCAGGTCGATTTCAGTCGGCGTGTTGCCACGCATGCCGCCTTCTTCGCTTTCGGCGAGGTCGACCTGGGCACGAAACTGTGTATAGAACTCGTCTAGCAAAGCCTTCCATTCGCGCTTACCGTTGGCGATTTCGTCCAGCGCCTGCTCCATATTGGCGGTAAAACCGTAATCCATCAGGTCCTTGAAATTCTCTGCCAGACGGTCGGTGACAATATCACCCATTTTTTCAGCATAAAAACGCCGATTTTCTACGCGCGCGTAGCCGCGATCCTGAATAGTGGAGATAATCGACGCGTAGGTTGACGGCCTGCCTATGCCAAGTTTTTCCAGTTCTTTTACCAGGCTGGCTTCGGTGTAGCGCGGTGTCGGCTTGGTGAAGTGTTGGCTGGGGTCGAGTCGCTGTAAGTCGAGCATATCGCCCTGCTTCACGTCGGGCAGCAACAAATCTTCGTCTTTCTTTGACTGCGGCGGCAGCACTTTCATAAAACCATCAAAAGTAATGATGCGCCCATTAACGCGCAGCTCGAACTGTTCGGCACTGACTAACAAACGCGTGCTCATAAACTTCGCCGGCGGCATCTGACAGGCGACAAACTGGCGCCAGATGAGGCCGTACAGGCGTTCGGCGTCGCGCTCCATGCCCTGTAGCTGTTCCGGCGCAACTGTCACGTCTGACGGTCGAATTGCCTCGTGCGCCTCCTGCGCGCCTTGCTTGCTACCGTACAGATTAGGCGCTTCCGGTAGATATTTCTTGCCGTATTTTTGCTCAATAAAGTCGCGGCAGTTCGCCACCGCATCCTGACTCAGGTTGGTCGAGTCAGTACGCATATAGGTGATGTAGCCAGCCTCATACAAACGCTGCGCCATCATCATGGTCTTTTTAACGGAATAGCTGAGGCGCGTGCTGGCGGCCTGCTGCAGGGTGGAGGTAATGTACGGTGCAGACGGTTTTGATTGTGTCGGCTTATCTTCGCGCTTGGCAACCGTGTATTGCGCCGTCTCCAGTATTTTCAGCGCGGCGTCGGTCTGCTGTTTCGTATTAGGTCGAAAATTCTCGCCTTTGTGTTTTTTAACGGCCAGCTTCAGCGGCGCCTTGGCGTCTGTAAGCACATGCGCGTCGACTTCCCAGAATTCCTCTGGCACGAACGCATGAATCTCGCGCTCGCGTACAACCAGCAAGCGCACGGCAACTGACTGCACGCGTCCGGCCGACAAGCCGCGCGCGACTTTGGCCCACAGCAGTGGCGACAGCATAAAGCCAACCACTCGATCAAGAAAACGCCGGGCCTGCTGGGCATTTACACGCTTTAAATCGAGCTCGCCGGGGTTGGCAAAAGCTTCCTGAATGGCGTTCTTGGTTATTTCGTTAAAAATGACGCGGCTGTAGCGACTGTCATCGCCGCCTATGGTCTCGCGCAAATGCCACGCTATGGCCTCACCCTCGCGGTCAAGGTCAGTCGCGAGATAAATGTGATCGGCGTCATTGGCCAGCCGCTGTAGCTCGTTAACAACCTTTTCCTTACCTGGCAGCACCTGGTAATTGGCTTTCCAGTCGGCTTCCGGGTCGATGCCCATGCGGCGGATGAGCTGCTCTCTGGATTTCAGCTTTTGATGAACCTTTTTTTTGTCTGGAGACAGTTTGCGCGTTATTGCGGCAGCCTTGGCGCGCTCTTTTGGGTCGGCCTTGCTGCCGTTCGCCGAGCCGCTAGTAGGCAAATCGCGGATATGGCCAACACTGGATTTCACGACAAAATCCTTGCCCAGATACTTGTTAATCGTCTTGGCTTTGGCCGGCGACTCAACAATAACGAGTGATTTTCCCATACTTTTCTTCAACCAATGAGGTTTTACGTTAACAAAAAGCGCACATATATACGGACTGATGCCAGCTCGGTCAAGGGCCAAGTCGACAGTTTTGTTGGCATTAGGCTAGTTCATTTACAACAAATTGCTAATTCGGGCGGCAGATAATTAAGTGTAAAAACTGTAGCGTTGTATACAAAAGCGCTATATTGACTAATTTTTAACCGGCCAATTTTTATCGACACCGCTGGCCCACTTTGCAGAAGTTTCGGACTGCGCTAGACTCATGTTCGCTCACGTTATCCGCTTCCCAGGAGAAAACTGGCCATGGCAATGTACGATCACATATTACTCTGTACCGACCTAAGCGACGAGTCAGCTCAAGTGGCGACCAGAGCGGCTGCGCTGCGCGACAGTTGCTCAGCAAAGTTAAGTGCCATTCACATTATTGAACCCTTGAGTTTTGCCTATGGCGGCGACATTCCGATGGACTTTTCCAACGTGCAGGCAGAAATACACAAGCAGGCCGGCGTGCAGCTAGCAGCATTTGCTGAAAAATACAGCATTGATAAAGCCGACCAACACATCGTCGTCGGCAGAGCCGAAACCGAAATTCACCGCTTCGCTAAAGAAGAAAACATAGATTTGATTGTAGTCGGTAGCCATGGTCGACATGGCTTAGCGTTGCTATTGGGGTCTACCGCAAACGGTGTGCTGCACGGTGCCGATTGCGACGTTCTTGCGGTGCGCGTGAAGTAGCTTTATATCGCTGTAGCCCATCCCGCCTATGCAGTAGCGGCTGTTATATTAATCGCCGCTAACAACCGCGAGCCGCTCGCTCGTCTAGCCGGTTTTTTTTTGCGCTTTTCTTGCTAACAATCTCACTCTATTACCCCAAGGCTGAAAAATCAGAGCTATGTGTTTTATACCCAAAAGCTTGAATTGCGGCTGCCTGCAGCTGACATTTCGTGCCTGTTTTCTAACGTTAGTGTACGTCGCACTAGGTAGCGCTGCGCCAGTGGCTACTGGAGGCGAGTTACAGCAACAGCGCGCCGATTATCAACGCGCTGAGAAGTTGCTGCGTGAGGGCAATATTAGACAGTTTAAAAAAAAGGCAAGGACGCTAAAGCAATACCCCCTATATCCCTACCTACAGCTACAGGAACTCAGCCGCCGGCTGCGCACGGCCAAAGTCAAAGAGGTGCAGAATTTTTTAGTAGAGCACAAGCAGTTTAGCATTTCCAGTCGTCTGTATAGCCGCTGGCTGTACAATCTTGCCAGTCGCCAACGGTGGCAAACTTTCTTGCAATTTTATGACGACAGCCGCGTAGGCACCGAACTGCGTTGCTACTATCTTCGCGCTCTAATCGACACCGGTAAACCCGCAGCTGCCTTCGCCGGCGTGCCGTCAATCTGGTTAGCGGGTAACTCGCAACCAAAATCCTGCGATCCGTTATTTAAGCGCTGGATAGATGCAGGCAACCTTACCGATGAACTGACCTGGCGACGCATGCATCTGGCGCTGGAGAGAGGTGAAATCAGTCTGGCCCGCTACCTCAACAAGCTGTTAGACAAAGCCAACTATAAAACTGCTGCGGCCACTTTTATTGCAGTACATCAAGACCCCAAGCAAGTGAAGAAGCTGACCGCGAATAAGCTACAAACCGCTCTCAATACCGACATCTTTTTACATGGTATTCGCCGTTGGGCGCGAACCGACGTACAGGCGGCGGCCAGGCTGTTCGACAAGTCGGTGACACGCGCTCAATTTGACGCGGCTGATCTTACCGAGGCTAAAATTTCGCTGGCCTACCGTTTTCTCCTTACACCGTCGAAGTTCGGTCTGAAGTGGCTGAGCAAGCAAGCTGAAACCAGCAGCGACAGCCGTTTGCTTGAGTACACGGCGCGCATGGCGTTACTGCAGCAGAACTGGCCACAATTACTATCGACCATCGAACTGATGCCACCGGAGTTACGTCAGCAAATGCGTTGGCGCTACTGGACAGCAAGAGTGCAGCAGGAACAGAAAAATACTGCAACTGCTGACGCAATATATGCTGAGATTGCCGACAAGCGCGATTTCTACGGCTTCCTCTCCGCTATCGAACTGGGTAAAACGTTCGACTTTAACGATCGTGCGCTGCGGCCCGACTTCGAGCTGATAAAAAACGTTGCCGAACTGCCCGGCATGAAAATGGCGCTGGAACTGTACGCCATTGGCCAGCCCGACAACGCGCGGCGCGAGTGGGCGTATGCGTTACGCGGAGCGCCTGCGCTCACCATGGTGGCCGCCGCAACGCTGGCGCAGCAGTGGGGTTGGAACAACCAGGCCATTAATACCACGATAAAAGCCGAAACATGGAACGAGCTAACGCTGCGCTTCCCACTAAGCTTTCTTGACTACATGAAGAGGGGTGCGCGCATTGCAGACATTGACCTGGCATGGATGTACGCCATTGCCAGACAGGAAAGCGCCATGAAGCCGGACGCCATCTCGCCGGCAGGCGCGCACGGTCTGATGCAGCTAATGCCGGCTACGGCGCGCGAAACGGTGCAGCGCTCGCAGCTGCCCTTAAGCAAACCGCAATTACTTGATGAAAAACACAATTCACTGATCGGCTCAGCACATTTGTCTGAGTTGATGGATTACTACGATAATAATCGCATACTCTCCAGCGCCGCATACAATGCCGGTCGGCGCAATGTCGACGGCTGGCTGCAGCGCAGCAATAAACCGTTACCGTTTGATGTATGGATAGAAACCATCCCCTTTCGGGAAACCCGCGGCTATGCGCAAAATGTATTGATGTTCGCCAGCATCTACGATTACCGTATGGGCAACACGATTCGTTTTGTTCACCCGCATGAAACGCTGATTAAGCAATAGCTTCTAACAAATCGACCGTGTCGCCTCTGCTAATGCCTCTATTCGCTTCGTGGATAAGATTCTGGCCAAAATACACCCCGCTACGACCGCGGCGATGCTGCGCCAGCGCGCGCGCCACCTGCGGCTCTTTTATTGCATTTGCGGGATTGATTGACGGAACGACACAGCGTGCACAGGGTTTTACCACCCGGCAGTCAACGCTGCCTACTCGAATTCGACACCAGCTATCTTCGGCATAGGCACTGGCTCCGGCGACAACAATATTGGGACGAAAGCGCTGCATCGTTATAGGTTGATCAAGATGGCTGTTGAACGCCTGCAGTGACGCCTCGCCAATTAATAATAATGGAAAGCCGTCGGCAAAGCTGACAACATCGCCGCTTTGCGCGAAATCCTGATCAGCTAGTCGCAATGCGCTGTCGGGCATATACACCAGGCGTGCCGCGACCCCCAAATAGGCACTGATCCAGCGCTGCGCTGGCTTGCCTCCGTACACGGCTTGCACAGTGTCATTCCAAACCACTACCGGCTGAGTCAATGCGTTAGTAACATGCAATGGCAGCTGCAATGGTGCAAATTGCGCGGCGCGCAAATGTAATGTTGCTGACTGTAGATCAAGCTCGACCTGAATTTGTGCCAGCTTTGGGTATTCGCGCTGGGTGATAAAACGACCTTGTGCATCGACAATCATCCAGCGCCTGTCCCATGCAGGACCGCCGGCTACCAGCTGCATTGTATCAAGCGGCACCGCGCCCAGTGATTTGATCGGGTAGATGTACAGCTGGCTAACAACAATACTCAAGTCAAGAACCGCTGGATGTCGCTGCGAGTAAAAGGCCAGTTTAACTCTGCTTTAGTATCGTCGCGGTGCAACACCGGAATGGTTAGGCCATAGCGCTGCAGCAGCTGATCTGATTCACTGATATCCTTGCGCAGCAATGATTCTCGCGTGCGTTCCAGTTCGGGCAGGACAAGCGCCTCGGCCTGCTCGCACAGATGGCACGCCGACGTGTTAAATAGGATAAGGGTTCGCATGGTCGTATATTAACATGGGCACTAACATCGGCACGGCCTGGTTAGTCTGACGTCTATCCGGTTTTCTATCGAGCACAATAACGCGGTAAGCCCAAGTGTGGTGTAACGAATAGAGCGTACATAAACGCTTTATTCGTTACACCACACTTGGCCGCGCGAAACACACCTGACTGCCGCTGAAAGAGTAATGCCGTAAGCAACATCAGCAAGGCGAGGTCTGCAAAGGAACCCCCTCCTCCACCGCCTTCACCATCAGCGGAAGACGACTGGTTTGCGCTAGCGGCACGAGCGACGGGGGTGACGGCAAACTCAGCGTCATCTTTGAAGACCATGCCAGGCGGCGCCGGCGTGACGCTAAAGTTAGCGACCAGCTGATTATTATCGACCACTGTGTCGAGCAAATCGCTCGATCCGCCCACGCTGGCAATGTGCGAGTACGCGGCAGCACTTTCCTTGCCGCGGGCAACCACCTTAAGATTGGCAGTGCCGCCAGGATTTTGCAGCACGCAGGAATATGCCTGCATGCTCTCAGTTACTTCGCAGGCGGCACCGTTCAGGGTGACCGCGACAAACCTGCCCTGTTCTGCCGGCACGGATCCGGCCACGCGTAACTGCGGCAGCGCTAAAAACGTGGCGTTGGTTTGTACCGTATATTCGGTGGTGAACGCTTCGCCGGCGATGACTTCGTTGGCGTTGTCGTTATTGGCGCTAATAGCAATGTCGACGGGAAAATTAAAACACCGCTGCGGGCGGTTGAGCGCAGAAATAGTTCGCTCCATTTCAGCAATGCTGCAACTGGAAAACTGGCTGGCACCAGCACTCACTCTGGGGGCCATAATAGAGCCGCCACCACAGTTGTTGCCGCGCTTTTCGTCGCCGTCGTGATTCGCACCAAAGTTGTGACCAATTTCGTGGGCCACTACCAGCGCTGTCAAGGCTGCCTGATCCGTACCGTGCCGGCGTAACAGTTGCGATGTGCCAATGCCGTTACTGTCACCGTTACACAATACGCCGGTATAAGCGATGCCGGCAGTACCGCCAGCAAAGCTCCTGCCGGTGACCAAGTGCAGTAACGCCTCATTGTTTTTGATGAAGGGCAACTGGCCCGCGCGCTTTTTATCTCTTATATCGACCAGTAACGCTCCCGCGTCGGTGCTTGAGGAGAACACGTTTGTTTCGGGAAACTGCATTGTGATAGCGTCAAAACTAACTTTGAGATCGTGTACATAGAAGCCTTCGGCCATGTTGACAATAGCCGCAGCGGTGCTCTGCGCAGCATCGCCTATGAGCTGCTGAAACTGCTGGTCAAACACAAATTCCACCTCCGCAATCATGCACACCCCATCAACTGTGGTCGCGCACATTGAGTTGAACTGGGCTTGCTGTGCTGCCGGTGCCGGAGGTGCCGACAGTGCCGAGTGGGGTTTTTGTGACGAGCTGGCTGTGGCTGTGCCAGTGCCGCACTGAGTCGCTTCGACATCAAGCTCTTCAACCGGCTTGGCCAGCAGCGTGCGAGCACCCGCTTTTTGTATTTTGTGCGTTTGCAGACTACCGCCCATGTTGTCGGCCAGGTCTTGAATGATATGATTTTCGCCGGCCAGGCTGACAATGCCCGACCACTTGCCGGCAATTTTTGATAGTCGCACCCAGCTGTTTTCCTGGCCCACAAGCTGGCCGCGAAAATGACGGCCCTGGGCTGCAAACTCAGCGCCACCGAGTTTGGCGAGCAGCGCAACGTTCTCTTGCAGCTGCATCGCATACGGGTAATCATGAATAATAATATGGCTTGGCAGCACCGCTGACTGCGCGTGGCCAGCTCCGGCCAGCGCCAGCGTAAGGCATAATAGTAGTAGTCGCAGTTGCTGCATCGTCTTGTCTGAAAATTGGCAAATCTTTCATTAACTATATGTAGTGCGACGACTTACACCTGACGGCACCTGCTAAACGGCGCGATGAAAGGTATTAATAGAGGGTTTTTTGTGCAAACTTTGCAATCCGTCACAACCCACAGCGCGGCCGCATGACTAACGCTAATAAAGAATGGCTCGGCACCGATGGCGTGGGTGTTTATATACTGCTGCCAGTGTGCGCGGCGTTGCAAAGCTTGCCAGCCAGCTGGCGCACTGCCCTGCTGTTGGATCGTGATGCATTTTTTGCTGGCGCATGGTGGCAATTGTTGAGCGCACACTGGGTGCATTTAGGCTGGCTGCATCTGGCAGGAAATATGCTCGGTCTGGCGCTGCTGCAGCAATTGTTCGGGTCGCAGTTGGCCGGCTGGCGCTGCTGGCTGGGAATGGTCTTTATTGCCATTGCATGCAGTGCCAGTTTGTTGGCTTTTAGCCCGCAGGTGCAATGGTACGGAGGCTTTTCCGGCGTGCTAACCGGCCTGTATGTCTATGCCGCCCTCGCCGCCTTGCCCCAGCATAAGCTGCTAGCCGGCGCGGTGCTGTGCATCATAGGCACCAAAGTGGTGGCCGAGCAGTGGCATGGTATCGCTATTAGCCGCTCCAGCTTCAGCGCCATACCGGTCGTTGTGGACGCGCACCTGTATGGTGCGCTGGCGGGAGTGGTGTACGCGGCGCTTATGGCTGCCGGGAGTAATAACAGCACAGGTCGCGAGGGTCAAAGGTCATAGCCACTCGCGTTATGCACATCGGTCATGCACTGGCAAGTTTAAGAGCAGCGACTATCATGCCCGGCTAGCTGCTGATCAGACTAGCATCTAACGCACCGAATTTTCAGGCTGGGCTATACTCCTGAAATGCGTATTTTTTGTCGGGGTTGGAAATGAGAACAACGTTGCCGAAGGCAATATTTATTGTTTTGTGGGGATTAGTGATTGCCAATTTATTGGTGAGTCTGCCGGGCTGGCTGCACACCACACTGAACGTGGCAGGGCTGTTTTTGCTATTTGCACACCTGGCCGAGTGTTTTATGTTTTCCCACAAGATTCGAAGCAATCATGAAAACAGGTTTTTTGGCTATCTCCAGGTGTTTTTGTTTGGTGTGCTACATCTGAATACGTTGCCTGACTTTAAGCAGTAAAGGGCACCTACCGGCAGGCTGCCCCAAGGTCGAATAACATTCATTACATCCTTGTAACTAAAAAAGCCGACGCTAAGCGTCGGCTTTTTCAAACTAGCGGCGCGTCATATGCCATGACGCCAGACCTGCTATTTCATTTTGTCTTTGACCATTTGTTTGCCTTCTTCTACTTTTGCTGCACCCGCTTCAATTTTGTCTTTGCCGTCTTCCATCATGGCTTCGCCTTCATCCATTGCGTCAGAGCCAGCATCTTTTGCAGCTTGCATGGCTTCAGCACCGGCTTCTTCGGCGGCATCAATCGCGTCGGCAGTTTTCTCGCCGGCGGTGTCAGCCGCTTCGTTAACATCTTCAACGGCGCTGTCTAGCCCGGACTTCAAGCTTTCAGTTGTCGTTTCGCCGTTGTCTCCGCCGCAGGCACTCAATCCCAGAACTAAAACTGCAACGCACGCGCTTAACTTGGTAGTAGTGTTGAACATCCTTTAAAACTCCTGTTGTTAATTGAACGGAGCGCAAATTAGCATAAACGAGAGCGGTTGGATAGCGTTTTGCCTACATCGTTTTGTCTGCTGAAAAGCTGGCGCCAAGTGCTAAACTGGTGATTTTGGATTCGCTGTACAGTGTATATGCATAACAGCGGCCCAGAGTAGTGTAACGAAAATATGCCTGAAAAAACCCCAGACTATCAGCAGAAAAAAGCGTTTTTTGCCAAAATCATCACCGTTTATGGCCGTAAACCCGCGCTAGAAGTTTTGCGTGATAACAGTCTGCAGGTCTATCGCCTGCACGTTGCCAACAGCAATAAACCGGGTGGTGAATTGGCCGAAATTGAAACGCTGGCCAGACAGCGATCGATTGAAATCAAAACCCACAGTCGGGCGGAGCTGGCGCGTATTTCGCGCAACAGCCGCCAGGATCAGGGCGTCGCTGTTGACGTAATGTGTACCGATTTGACGCAGTTTAACGACTGGTATGCGGATTGGATGCAACAGCAGCAGCACGTTGTATTGATCGCGCTGGACGGGGTCAGCAATTCACAAAACCTGGGCATGATTATTCGTTCCTGCTGCGCCGCTGGTGTCGACGGCATACTGCTGCCCGCCAATGGTGCCGCCGGTTTAAATCCGCTTACTATCAAAGCCAGCGCCGGCAGCGTTTTTCGGGCACCCATCATTGTGTGCCCGTCACTACGCCAGGCGCTGCAACAATTGCGCGCACAGCAAGTGCCGGTTTTCGCCTTACAGGCCAACGCACAACAGGATTTATTCGCGACCGAAACAAACGCCAGCAGTGTATTTGTGCTGGGCAATGAAAGCACTGGCGTCTCCGCCGAGATCGCCGCGTGCTGTTCTGGCAGTCTGGGCATCGCAATGCAAAACGGTGTTGAATCTCTCAACGTTGCCGTGACGGCGGCGCTTATTGCTTTTCACGCACGCGGTCGTCGCTAGCCCGTTCGCGACCGAACAAAGCCCGCAGTTGGCCAAACGGAAAAAAGTAGAAAACCAGCAATAAATAAAGTAATTGCTGCTGATTCACCGCCGCGCTGGCAAAAGCGACGATAAATATCATGATGTGATTACGCACCACGGCTTTGTACGGCTCTTCAAACTGCAGCTCTGACTGCGATTGCCAGTTGCGGCGCAGTATTGGCCACACATTCACCAGAGCGACCAGAATAAATGCCCAGTAGCGCTCGGCACACAGCGCAAGCAGATCGAGAAACCCCGGCTGCTGTTCGCTGAGAGGGAAAAAACTCCACATCACTTGCGCATGGCCAAAGTGGAAACCAATGAAGTGAATGCTGAAGAACAGCAGTAAAAAAAGCGATTTTCCAACCCCGCCGTTACGCTTGGCAGCACTTTCCTTAGCGTGAGGCGGGCTGCCCGCAATATTGCAGAGAATAACCACATAGCCGCTCACCAGACTGGCGAACCACATACTCCACACAATGTCTGTGGCGGTCCACTGTTGCCAGTAAGCCAGCCCCAGCGTGTAGATAAAAAACAGTAAACTGACAAACCAGCTATTCATTTCTACAATCTTATTGTTAGTACGACTGCCAATGTCATACATCGAGGCCTAAAAATCAATGGAATTTCGCCTGCTACTCAGGGTTCTGGTGTTGCCACCCGGCTTGAATATTGTGCTCGGGTTATTCGGACTGCTACTGCTGCTGCGCTGGCGCCGCCTGGCTATTGCGCTGCTGGCCGGCAACATGCTACTGCTTTACGCTCTCAGCACGCCGTTCGGTATGGTGATGCTGACGCAGCCACTTGAGACATCCACCCCCGCGTTAACTATTGACGCTGCGACCACCAGCAATGCACAGGCGATTGTGCTGCTGTCTGGCGCTATTTATGTTGCGGCACCTGAATATGGCAACCTCGACTCGGTAATGCCGGGCACGCTGGCACGTATGCAATACGCCGCCTGGCTCAAACGGCAAACTCAACTACCGCTATTGGTAAGCGGCGGCTCGGTATATGGCAATAGCGCGCCGATTGCCGAAGTGATGGCGCGTGTTCTACACGACGAGCTCAGCACAGTCGTTACATGGAGCGAAACCAACAGCCGGAATACTGAAGAAAATGCCAAATACACAGCAGACATGCTTACGCCGCAAAATATAAAACGTATTCTATTGGTCACCGACGCCAGCCATATGCCGCGCGCCAGCAGCTATTTCCAGCGCTATGGTTTTGACGTGGTCGCTGCACCGACGCGATTTTATTCCACCGGTGATTATAGTGGTCGGCCCTGGGCGTACTATTATCCCAGCGCTTACAATTTTGAAAGAAGTGTGGCCGCGCTGCACGAGTATCTTGGGCTAGCCGTCGCTCGCGTTCGGTAGCAATTACTTACTGAGGTAAGCCATCCCCTCTTCCAGGCCGTGCAGCGTCAACGGGTACATATGCCCTTCGACTAATTCATGGGTCATGGCGACCGATTGCGAATAATCCCAGTGCTGTTGCGGCAGGGGGTTTATCCAGATGACCTTTTCATAGGCGCGACGCAGACGCTGCATCCACACCGCACCGGCCTCTTCATTCCAGTGTTCCACGCTACCGCCCGGTTGCGCTATTTCATACGGTGACATCGACGCATCACCGACGAAAATTACCTTGTAGTCGCTACTATATTTGTGCACCACATCCATGGTGGAGGTGGTGTCGTTGTGGCGTCGAATATTATTTCTCCACACGGCCTCATAAATAAAATTATGAAAGTAGAAATACTCAAGGTGCTTGAATTCGGTACGCGCCGCGCTAAATAGTTCTTCGCACACGCGAACGTGCGGGTCCATTGAACCGCCAACGTCAAAAAACAACAGCACTTTGACCGCGTTGTGTTTCTCCGGCACCATTTTGATATCCAGATAACCAGCATTCCTGGCAGTAGAGCTGATGGTATCAGGCAGATCGAGCTCTTCTTCGGCGCCGGTACGGGCAAATTTACGCAGCCGCCGCATGGCAACCTTTATATTTCGAGTGCCAATTTCAACGCTGTCATCAAGATTTTTGAACTCGCGCTTGTCCCATACCTTGACTGCTTTACCGTTCCTGCCATTGGGGCCAACGCGAATGCCCTCCGGGTGATAACCCTCTTGCCCGAACGGCGAGGTGCCGCCCGTGCCTATCCATTTATTACCGCCTTCGTGGCGCTCTTTTTGTTCTTCCAGGCGCTTCCTGAATTCTTCTATGAGTTTTTCCAGTCCTCCCAGCGATTCAATTTTGGCCTTGTCTGCGTCGCTGAGCTGCTTTTCAAACTCCTTGCGCAACCAGTCTTCCGGGATCAAGGCATCAAGAATATCGTCCAGGGTTTCCAGTTCATTGAAATAAGCGGCAAAGGCGCGGTCAAATTTATCGTAGTATTTTTCGTCTTTAACCAGACAGGTGCGGCTCAGGTAATAGAAGTCGTCGACACTGCCGAACACGAGGCGCTGCTTGAGCGCCTCGATCAAGTCCATCAACTCGCGCAACGTAACCGGTATTTCGGCGGCGCGTAAACCGCTAAAGAAACTGATTAACATATATGCTCCTTCCAGGTCATCATGCCGTATTCAGCTTGCCTGTCTGCGTTCGCGGCAAGGCGCTTTTCCGCAGGCATAGTCGACTCTACGGCGAGGGAAAGCAACGCTGGCGCGAGCGCAGACAGACAAGCCCGAAGGGAGCCCCACAGAACGCCTCCTGTGACGTTGCGCTCGCTTGACTTAGGCCCACTATGCCGGCACGAACGCGCCTGACATGAGAAGTTCTGTGGGGCTCTGAATACGGCATGATGACCTGGAAGGAGCACAGCTACCGCCTCTGCTCCCGGCGGTGCATAAACGCCAGCCGTTCCAGCAAATGCACGTCTTGCTCGTTTTTAACGAGTGCGCCATATAGCGGTGGAATGGCTTTTGACTTATCGTGATTTTTCAGTATTTCGTCGGGAATATCATCAGCCATCAACAGCTTCAGCCAGTCGATTAGCTCGGAGGTTGAAGGCTTTTTCTTCATACCCGGCACGGTGCGAATATCGAAAAATATTTCCAGCGCGTCCTGCACCAGCTTTTTTTGCGCACCCGGGTGATGCACTTCAATAATCTGCTGCATGGTGTCGCGATCGGGGAAGTTAATAAAGTGGAAGAAACAGCGGCGCAGAAAGGCGTCCGGCAGTTCTTTTTCATTATTGCTGGTGATGACGATTATGGGGCGGTGTTTGGCGCGCACTGTCTCGCCGGTTTCGTAAACGAAAAACTCCATGCGGTCCAGCTCGACTAGCAAATCGTTAGGAAACTCAATGTCGGCCTTGTCGATTTCATCGATCAGCAGCACCACCTGCTCGTCGGCATCGAACGCCTCCCACAGTTTGCCGTGCTTGATGTAATTGGCAATATCATGCACCTTGTCACCGCCCAGCTGCGAGTCGCGCAGCCGCGACACGGCATCGTATTCGTACAAACCCTGCTGTGCCTTGGTGGTCGATTTGATATGCCATTGAATCAGCGGCTTGCCCAATGCGCCGGCAATTTCCTCCGCCAGCAGGGTTTTGCCGGTACCGGGTTCGCCCTTAATCAACAGCGGCCGCTGCAACGTGATAGATGCATTGACCGCAAGGCTTAAGTCATCCGTCGCGACGTAAGTTTCAGTGCCAGTAAATTTCATAGGTGTACCATTTATAAGTGACTGCTGCGGCGGGTCCGCCGCCGTAGAATGATGACAGGATTATACTGGGATATGCGCGACGCGAACATAAGCTATAGGTGCCCGCTTGTATAAATGCGAATTCTCGAACTTGTGCGCTTTTTTTAGTGCTCAGATGGCGTGATTTTATAGCAGCAATATATAACGTGGCAATTATCGCTATGTCTTGGCGGCCGACTTTGTTCGAAGCAGCTGCTCCAACTCAGTGGCCGGTAGAGGTCGACTAAACAGGTAGCCCTGATAAATATCACAACGCTTTGCACGCAGAAAGTCCAATTGTTCCTGCAACTCCACACCTTCGGCAACCACACTCATGTCAAGGCTCTGGGCGAGAAAAATAATGGCGCTCACAATCGCAGCATCACGCGCGTCGGACTGTAAGTCCATGATGAAGGAACGATCGATTTTCAACTCATTTAGTGGAAATTGTTTCAGATAGCTCAGCGAGGAATAGCCGGTGCCGAAGTCATCGATGGATAATCTTGGCCCCATTGCCTGCAACTGATGAAGAATGCGAATGCTTTGCTCAAGATCCCCTATCAAGGCGCTTTCGGTGACTTCCAGTGTCAGCGATTGCGGTTTAATCCCGGTCGAATCGATGACACTGTGCACGGTTTTGGTCAAACGTGATTCGTGAAACTGCTTAACCGATAGATTCACAGCAACATTCAGCTCACCCAAACCCGCGTGCTGCCATTGCTGTTGCTGTCGACAGGCTTCCTGCAGTACCCATTCGCCGATGGCCGAAATTAGCCCGGCATCCTCAGCGATGGGTATAAATTCAACCGGTGACACGTTGCCAAGTTCGCTGTTATGCCAGCGCAGCAAGGCTTCTACTCCGTAAACGTGACCCGTCTCAACGGCGACCTTGGGTTGATAGTGAAGCGCCAACTCGTTGTTCTCCAGAGCTTTGCGCAACAGGCTTTCAAGCTCAAGCCGTTTTATTGAACGAGTATTGAATTCCTGGGAATAGAATTGGTAGTGCATGCCCGGCGTTTGCGCGGCAAGACTGGCGGCACTGGCAGCGTTTCGCATCAATTCTGCAGTTTTTTCACCATCGGCCGGATAGGCGGCAATGCCCACATTTGCCTGCACCACCACCTCATGTTTACCAGCAGCAATGGGTAGAGAAAGCCCCTCTGTGACGCGTTTGGCAACGATAGCGGCGTCTTCTGTCTTTTGAATACCTGGTAGCAGGAGCATAAAATCGTCGCCACTGACCCGCGACATATAGCCCTGGATATGATCTACATCTATTCTTACAATCGAATCGCTGGCGCGCATACAGATTTCGAGTCGCTTTGCAACCTCTTCAAGAATCGTATCGCCAGCGGTTTGGCCGAGCGTTTCCTTGACTTCCTTAATACGGTTCAGCGTGATGAGCAAGACAGCCACGATACTGTGCTCGCGCTCTGCGATTTTTAACGCCAATGTCGTTCGGTCGGTAAACAGGCTTAAGTTCGGTAACCCGGTCAGAGGATCGTAGTAAGCCAGCTGGTCCTGGTAGGCCTTGACGGCCAGCATATTTCGCACCCGTAGCGCGAGTTCACTTGCATCGACCGGTTTCGACAGGAAGTCGGTGGCGCCAAGCTCAAGCGCCTGCAGCTTGGTTGCAGCATCGGTGGAGGAAGTCAGCACGATGACGGGCAGGTATTTCAATTCTGCCTTAGCGCGTATCGCATTTAGTATCTCGAACCCTGACACCTCCGGCATGTTGATATCAAGCAGCACCACATCGGGTTGCCTGCTGGCAATTGTTTCCATCGCCAGTGGCGATTTCTCTACAAGCACAAAGTTACTGTAGCCCGCATCCTCGAGAAAGATCTGCACCATATCCATGGTCAGCGGTTCATCGTCAACCATCATGATGGTGGCGTTAGTATGGTATTCCATGTCAGTATTTCCTAGCGATACACTGTGCGCGTTTAATGTGAGGCATGCGCTTATGTACCCTCTGCAAGATAGGCATTCATGTGGCATCACGTGAGTTAGGCATGTAGGCCCTGGCGGCCAGGGTGTTATGCAGACGAAGAGCGAGTTCACTTGCATCGACCGGTTTCGCCAGAAAGTCAGTCGCACCACTTTTCAACACTTTCTGTTTCGTATCGGCTTCAGATGAAGATGTCAGTACGATAACGGGCAGTTGCTTCAACTCGTTGTTTGAGCGTATTGACCCGAGTATATCAAAGCCGCAAACGCCCGGCATCAGCAGATCCAGTAACACAATATCCGGTCGATGCTCGATGATGGTGCTCATAGCCAGTGACGATTCTTCAACCAGAATGAACTTATGGTAGCCAAGCCGCTGGAGAAAAATCTGTATAACTTCCATTTCCAGAGGCTCGTCATCCACCATCATGATGGTGGCGTCGATCAGTGTCTGAGTTTTATTATGCTGCATTGCGTTTTACCCGTTGTGTTCCACTGCCGACACGTCGCCATCGTCGTTGCAGGACGGTCCGGCTGGCAACATCCTTTGCGCCAGCCGTTCCAGTTCGCCAACTATTGGAGCCATAGCCTGTAGATCGTTTTCCTTCGCCAGTTTTTCAAGCTGTGCCGCCGGCTCATTGAATTCGTCAAAGCCTATCGTGCCGCCGGCACCCTTAAGCCAATGCGCCAGATCGGCAAGTTCCTCTGCATTGCCTTCGGCCAACTGTTCCTGCATTAGCGCCAATTGTTTATTTAACCTCAGGCGGAATTTTTCAATGATCGGCTGCAATCTCGTATCATCGGCATAACGAGACACCAGCGTGCTCGCCGTGTGCGCAGACACCACTTCGTCTTTCGCATTGTGTGGTGCGGCGTTAGCGGCGATGGCCGCAAAAGAATCCTGGGTGGTCGCGCTGCCCTGCATTGGTTCATCGACCGCGAGACGGCGACTCAAGTCATGAATGATCGCCAGCGCCGCCTCGATTTTCTCTTCCTGTTCAAGCTTGGCGAATTGCTCCAGCTCGTGCGCCGGACTGGTGAAAACATCGAAACCGACGGTGCCCCCGGCTCCCTTAAGCCAGTGCGCGAGGTCAGCGATTGCCGCATAGTTTCTTTTAGTCCAGGCGTTGTCGATCGCCTGCAACTGTGCATCAAGGCGTTCGGTAAAGCGGCTGATAAGGCGACGAAAGCGTGGGTCCGAGGTCGATAGCCTCGAATATATTGGTGCAGCGACAGCACTATTGCCGGCGTCATCATTTGCCTCGTGGGACAGCATCGGCACATCTGACTCAGGCGATGCTGCAGCAACCGTTGCATTTAACAATTCAGCGAGCTTAGCAACCAGTTGATCAATATCGATGGGTTTGGTCATATAGCCGGTATGGCCTGCATCCAGACACTTTTGTTCAAAACCTTTCATGGCGTTGGCCGTCAGTGCGATGATGGGAGTTTGCAGGCCGGCCTCTCGCATTGCCTGGGTCGCCATGAAACCGTCCATCACCGGCATTTGGATGTCCATAAGAATCACGTCAAAGGACTCTGCCAATGCTTTCTCTACGCCTATCTGTCCATTTTCGGCTTCCGCAACGCTGATGTTATTTTCTTCAAGCACCAGCTTGACTAATTCACGGTTCTCCTCGCCATCGTCCACGACCAGAATGCGTGACGGAGGAAACACCCAACGTACAACGACTTCGTCCGGTTGATCGTCGACGACGCGCAGCAGCTCTGTCGCAGGCAGTAAGGCTATGCCGTCGAGCGAGCCTGTGTCTATGCGCACGCTGAACGTACTGCCCCTGCCCGGCTGGCTGGTTACAGTGATACCACCGCCCAACGCCTCGGCAAAACGTTTGCTAATCGACAGCCCCAGACCTGTGCCGCCGAAACGACGCGTGACTGACGTGTCGGCCTGAACGAACGGATCAAATATGTGTTCCAACCGCTCTTCCTGCATGCCGATGCCGGTATCAGTAATATCGACAATAAGCTGCGGCCGGGTATTGTACAGGTCGAGTTGCAGCATCACCGTCACGCCGCCCTGTTCTGTAAATTTGATGGCATTCCCCACCAAATTGGTTACGATTTGGCGCAGACGCGATGGATCAGACAGTATCGTTTCGGGCAAATCTCCTTCGGGTAAAAACGCCAGGGACAGCCCTTTCTCGTTAGCTTTGACCCTCAACACATTGACAATTTCGGCGATGACATTGTGTGGCGCACATTGCATTCTTTCGATTTCCATCTGTCCCGATTCAACCTTTGACAGATCAAGGATGTCATTGATTAAGTCTAGCAAGTGCTTGCCGCTGGAATGAATCGTGTCGAGGTGTTTACGGCTTTCCTGCGGGTTCTTGCTGTAACCACGTTGCAGAATTTCAGTAAAGCCCAGCACGGCGTTCATTGGGGTACGAATCTCATGACTCATATTGGCCAGGAAACTGCTTTTAGCTTCGTTGGCAGCCACTGCTTCTTCCCTGGACTTGCGCAACTCTACCTCTTTCTCCTCAAGCAAGGTGATATCGTCGAAGCTGACCAGTACGCCGGCATAGTTACCTTTGCTGCCGAGCACGGGTGAGCAGTTGAGCTTGAAGGTGCGTTGCGGCTGGTCATCCAGCTGCAGCCGTATCATTTGATCAGTTTGCGCCACTCCGTCCCTGATAGCCTTGATCCAGGGGCGTTCTGCAGCCTCTGTTGCTGCGCCATCACTGGTCACCCACGGCAGTTGGCTGGCCCGCACGCCGGTCATTTGCTCGGTGGTTTTACCCAGCAGCGTCGCAAACGCTTGATTGGCGAGCACAATCTGCTCCTTCCTATCCAGCACCAGCAACCCTTCTGCCATGGTATCCAGCGCCGAGCGCACCCTGCCGGGTACCGCCTGGGACGGGTCCAGTTGGGTGAGCATTCTACCGAGGTACAGGTAGAACAGAACAAAGCTGAGCAGGCCGAGAAATAGCGCCAATTGCACCCAAGGCGTTTGCACAACACCGAGCAAACCCTGTGCCTGCAAGGCTTTAAATCTCAGCTCTACTTGCCCCCAGCGCGCTTCACCGGTATGGATAGGAACGCGGAACTGGGTATCGGTTGAATATTCGCCGGGCATTTTCTCCCAGCGATTCTGGTGTTCAGCGACCGAGACCACCAAAGAGTCGTCTTCGCGCCGCACGCCTGCCGAGACAAGGTCGGCGTTGCGTTGTACAACGAGCTGCAGGTTTGATTCGATACGTTTCAAGTCGGAGTAGGTTATCAATGTGGAGCTGTTGGCTGCCAGCGCTTCAGCCAGCATGGCGCGACCATCGCGTACCGCACTGACACGGTCCGGTATGAGCCCGAGAACAACCGCAGTAAGCAACAGACTCACAATAATACCGGACTGTCCCATGGCTATCTGGGACTTGGCGGATAGCCGTTTTAATATGTTCATTATTTGATGCCCCTGCGCCAACCGGTATTTCGGCTAGCTCCCTGGGTTATATTGCGCGCCGGAATCCGGACGTCCCTCGATTTAGTGTAGATCACTGCTTAATCCCTGCTAGCCGCGTCTTGCTTGTGTTCAGGAGCTTCGCGCTCCAGCATCGACGCCAGCGACTCGTCATCGTCTTCATTCTGCGGGTTACCGAGCACGGTGGCCAATACCGGTAACGGGTCGATTAATCGCCATGCCGGCAGCGAAGAAAGTACGCTGCTGAGCACAACCCCGCCGCGTACTAGCCACACCACATAGCCGATGGAAATCCCGGTAGATGCCGCAACCGCAGAGCCGACAACGGCCTGGCCCTGGCGTGCCTCGCCCTGCAACTCTTTTCTGAAGTCGTTGAGATCATTGCGGAACGAGTTATTATTGACAATGGAATATTTATCCATCGACGAGAAATCGAACGCATCTTCCAGCGACGTAGCGGCTTCTGCGAGTAATTTTGTCGCCGGGTTCAGGTTGGCGATTGCCTTGACCAGTTGCTTGAGATTGACGTTTTTTCCTGGCCGATCTATACCCGTATCGGGGTTGTTGTTGGACTGAGCCAGCGCTGCGTCAACAAAACGCAAGTCAGACTGTCCGTCAAGTAAGATGCCCTCTTCGACTGTTGCAAACTCATCGGTAGTCATCTCTTCCTCGGCCAACATTTCGGAAGAGTCCGACCCGCCAGACAGTGCCTCAGACGTTGACTTAGCCTCGCCGGAAGCCACAATGGTAGTGTTCGCCGGTGCTGCGCTAAAAGTGCTCGTCTCGGTAAGGATTGCAGCGGAATTACCTACTGTCGGTGCTGTCACGCTGGTAGTCTCGTCACCACTAGACACGAAGGCCGTCTCAGTTAAATCGTTCACGGTAATAGTGATAGTCTGCGTGTGTTGCAGGTTTCCCGCGTCGGTTGCACGCAGCGTCACCTCATAAGTCGCCTGGTTTTCAAAGTCCAGCTGACCATCACTGAGGACCAGTTCATTGCCATTGTTAATGCTGAATTTGTCCTGGTCCGCACCGCCGATCACGGTAAAAGTGGCAACATCGCCGATGTCCGGATCGCTGGCTGACAGCATGCCGACGACGTAACCGTCGGTGGTATCCGTGTTTTCGTCAACGCCGTTGCCAGCAAAGGCAAGGACCGGAGCTTCGTTAATATCCGCAATGGAAATGGCGAGTGCGGTGCTGTCATCCGGATTGCTGCCTATGGATGGATCGTCGACGAGTACCGTCACAGCCAGTCTGTTTTGTGTTTCAAAGTCGAGCAGTACGCCGGCTCGCAAATAAAGCGCTCCGCCAGCTATTTCAAATAGTGCCGCGTCATTACCCGACAGCGACAGGATATTGCTGCCGATTCCATCGTCGGAAATGGCGATATTGGCTACGCGAAGACGACTCGTGGTGTCGGTATTCTCGGCCAGCAGGATGACTGTATCGTCCAGCGCTACGCTGGGGGGATCGTTCGGCGTCACGTCCAGGGTAATAGTGCCGGTCAGCGGAGCGCTGGTGTCTTCGTCGCCGTCATCGATGACGACACCAATGGTGGTATCGACGTCGTTGTTAGCCAACGGTGTGAATACCAGATTGGCCAGCGCGTTGTTGACGTTGTCGACGGTATTGGTGACCGTCCACGCGCCGGTGCCAGCGTTATACGTTGCCCCGTTAGCTTCGTTCAAACTGCCGGCGGCAGTATTCGCCAGAGTCAAAGTCGCGGTAATCATCTCGCCCGCATCTGCATCGCTGACCACGATACCGGTGATAGCGACGCTGGCATCCCCTTCATTGTAGGGACTCGTGCTAGTCAGATTGGTGGCCGTGGGTGCATCGTTGACCGGGTCGACGCTGATAGAGACAACGGCCGTGTCGCTGGCACTGTCGTTCGCGAGTGCCTGAATCTCGCTTGTACTCAGGGCTCGGTCGTAGATGCGAGCGTCATCCACCATGCCGTTTAGGGGAAAGCTAGACTGGTTGGCATGACTGCCGATTGTCGTGTCGGTCTGATGCGCCCAGTTAATCGATCCAGTATAACTGGTGGTGGCCTGTTCAATGCCGTCGATGTAGATAGTCTGGGTATTGCTCGCATCGTCGTGCGTGTAGGCGACGTGATGCCAGCCATCACCGCCGATGAACTGGGTCGAATCGGTATGCTGCCAGCCGGTGCCGTCGTTGAAGAACCCGGTAACGCCGTTACCGAAACCGACATCGTTGAGACGCAGGGCGATGCTGCCGCCGATGGAGATGACCTCCTGGTTATCGCCCGCCGAGACGTTGACCCAGGCCGCCAATGTCGAATTACTCGGCGTACTGAACCGGCCCGCGATCTGGATATTGTCGTCAATGCCATCCAGCACCAGAACATCACTACCGCGGTCGCCATCGAACGCGGCGTAGGGATCAGGCGCGGCTCCTGAATCTGACGGTACGCCCGCGTTGGCACCACCGGGACTGGAGTCTTCCCCCAGTGCGCCGGGTAGTGTGAAGCTGTAATAACCCTGCAGATCCGCCTTCAAGTCAGTGGTAATCTGCAAATTAGCAGGGCCGTGGTAGTTCAAGGTCGGCGTAAAGGTGAGTCCGTCTAGCGCCGTGTTGATGGCGCTTTCCAGGCCGGTGATCGTCATCGAGGACGTTCCATCGGCGCCGTATTCAAACGTTAGACCGGCTGCGGTATTTAGCGTCAGTGTCCCGTTGGTCACCGACAACTCTGTGCGTAGAATTGGATCCCCTGCGGAACCGTCGTCGACGGTGACGGCATTGCTAGCGCCAGTCGAGAAGACTAGCGTCGTGTCCTCATTGGTGTTTTGGGCGCCGGGAACAACGGTGGTTACCGCACCGCTAATAGCCGGGGTTACATCCAGCGTAATCGTCCCGATCAATGGACCGCTGGCATCCTCATCACCGTCGTCAATCGCGACGCCGATGGTGGTATCGACGTCATTGTCGCCCACCGGGATAAATTCCAGACTGGCCAGTGCCGTGTTAACAATAGAGACCGTGCCGGTGATCGTCCACACCCCCGTGCCGGTGTCGTAGGTCGCGCCATCATTTTCACTCAAGCTGCCGGTAGCAGTATTCGCCAGAGTCAATGTCGCCGTAATGGTGTCGTTAGCATCCACGTCGCCGACCACGATATTGGTGATCGCGACATTCCCATCCCCTTCGTTGTAGGGGCTGGTGCTAATAAGGTTGGTCGCGGTCGGTTCGTTGTTTACGCCGTCGAGGCTGTTTCCCGCCAGCGTCAGGCCGTTAATCACTTCCGTGCCGGACGCGATGCTCAGGCTTACATCCGAACCATCAAAAAACAAGCTGAAATTCTGACCGTCGAAAGCCACAACATCTTCGTTCTCAACGATTAATCCACCTGGCAACGTCGCGGTACTGGTCAGCGAAAAATAAAGCATCGTAGGCGGAATGTCCACATTGGTGATCGGGCCAACGCTTGAGCTGACAACACTTTCGTTGGTACCTTGGTTATCAATATAGCTGGCGACAACCGAAATCATCGAACCGACGTCAGCTTGAGTTAACGAATGGGAATTGGCTGTCGCACCTGGAATGTTAACCCCGTTACGTCGCCACTGATATCCAACGGTTCCGATACCATCATCATCGGCGGCG
>RCMY010000895.1_pt1 | contig 29241 bp, 26 predicted proteins | sample 2041341 | NCBI WGS metagenome assembly RCMY01 (sample SAMN09708234, study PRJNA481090) | Marine sediment metagenome, whole genome shotgun sequencing project. | reverse complement strand
GATTCAGAAGATGTCTTGATGTAAAGAGATGTATCTCACCGTGCAGAACTGCAGGTTTTTGACAAAACCCAAACCACATTATTTCTAAGTTTATTGTGATATTTGCAAATTATTGCGTATCACGAAGACATAGTTCAAGATCGATTTCCTGCCAAATAATCGATTTGGCGGGTCCTGCCGAACACCGACCAGCGCTATGCTTTCGGCAGGACCGTTCTGCTTGTTACCGCCCTCTACTTACGCAGGCTGTGGTCGTTTTGGGCCTGCTGACTTTTCAGATCAATTATCCTGGTCAGCAGGGCGCGGAGCCGCGGTGGCGAGCATTTGCCCGACCTCTTTTACCAAAAGCGCCGATTGGATGGGCTTGGCGAGATGCTGGGATCCGGAAAAGGCTGCCGGCCGGTCTTCGACGCTGCGTCCCGAAACCGAAAGATAGGGCGTCCCCATTTTTGACAACAGTTTTGCCACCGGCTCGGAGGTTTCCTTGCCCAGATTGATGTCCAGCACAGCCGCGTCGCATGTTTCGCTTTCGAGCTGCTCAAGCGCTCTGCCGACGGTGGTGACCGGGCCCAGAATATCGAACCCGGCATCCTTCAATATTTCTGCAATCTCGATTCCGATAAGGACTTCATCCTCTACAACCAATATCCGGCGCGTGGTCTCGGGCCGCGGTTGTCGCAACTGGATCACCGAGTTCGATTCCAGAACGGACGGATCTGAACCGCTGAGCACTTTGTCGGCCCGACATGATATCCGGCACACCAGACCAGTTGGCTGCCAATCGAGATCAACCTCGCCTTCAAGGCTGGCGGCAAGCAAGCGGTCGATTACCGTTGAGCCGAATCCGTTTCGCGTTGGTTTTTCGACTGCGGGGCCGCCGCACTCGGTCCATTGCATCGAAAATCTCTGCTCCGCCGCGCCGCTTCGCTCGATTTTCCATGAGATTTCGATGACCCCGTCATCATTGGATAATGCGCCATATTTTGCCGCGTTGGTTGCGAGTTCGTGCACCGCCATGCCGATCGCCTGGGCCGCCGGCGCGGTGATTTTGAGGGACGGGCCGGACAATTTGATACGCGACTCGAAAGTGTCCCGGAAATGCGCAAGCTGCGAGCGCACCAGTTCTTCCAGCGGCACATCCTGCCAGCAGCTTGTCAGCAGAACGTCGTGGCTGGCGGAGAGCGCGAGAATGCGTTCTTCGAAGCGCTGGACGAAGGTCGTGGCGTCATTGGCGGCGGTCTGCCGAGCAATGACCTGCACCAGGGTCAGCATGTTTTTCGCGCGATGGTTGACCTCGCCCATCAGCAAACGCTCGCGCTCTTCAGCCAGCTTGCGCTCGCTGATATCATGCGCGATTTTTGAAGCGCCGACTATATTGCCGGCTGCATCGAAAATAGGAGAGACATTGACCGCCACGTCCACTCGCCGTCCATCCCGACACACGCGTATCGTTTCGTAATTGCTGATCTTCTCGCCGCGGCTCATGCGCGCGAGAATATCGTCTTCCTCATCTTGGCGATCGGCCGGTATCAGGAGCCGGATAGACTTGCCGATCATTTCCTCTGCCGCGTAACCGAAAATCTTTTCAGCGCCATCGTTCCAGCTGGTGATGATGCTATTCAGGGTCTTGGAAATGATCGCTTCGTCGGAAGATGCAACGATTGCTGCGAGATGGGCCTGGGCCTGCTCCGCGCGTTTCCGGTCGGTGATATCGGTGATCGACGCATAGAAAAGATTCTCGACCCCCGGGAAAAACTGCAGCTGGACCGCAACATCATAATGCGAGCCATTTTTTCGTTCGTGCACCGTCTCGAACAGCAGGTTCGGTACCTCGCCGTTCCGCAGCGGTGTTACATATTCGATGAATTGTTCTTTGGTATATTGGGGCTTCAGGTCCCAGGGTGTTATCTGGCGAAGCTCCTCCATCGAATAGCCGAGATTTTCCCGGGCACCGCGATTGACCAGCTCGAAACAATAGTTGTCGGCTCCAAAAACATAGACTTCACTGACGGAATCCTCGACGATCCGTCCGAGCCGTTCGTTGAGCGACGAGGTTGCCAGTCGTTCCAGTTCGGCCGCCGCTCGACCGGAAAACAGCTCCACAATTTCAGCTGTTTGTTCAGGATGTTCAATAGTCTTGTCGTCGAGGACGGCGAGCAAGCCCAGGATTTTTCCAGACGATGAGCGCAGCGGCGTTCCGACATAGCTTTTTGCGCCCATGTCCTTCAGCATTTGGTCCTGCGGGAAGAGATCGACGATATTGTCTGGAAAACAACAAGCTCCCTGTCCGACGATATCGGCGCAGGGCGTGTCTTCCAGCTGATATTCAAAATTATCTCCCGGGCCGTTATCCCACACGGCAACGGTGCATGCTTTGCCAGGGTCAGCCGGATGGAGGGTGGACAAGAGGACAGACCGGACCGCAAGCACCTCCGCCAGGGCCTCTACCATCACCGGAAAAAATGCTTCGCCCACTACTTTGGAACAGGAAGCGAGCTTGGCCTGTACCGAAGCGAAAGACTGTATTTCGCCATCTGGCGGTCGAGTAGTTTGCACCATCGTTTAGTCTCCCAGAGGCCAATATGTAAAACCTTCGCAACGTTCCTGCAATAGGATGTTTTGACGACTATCCAATATGTTCGCGGATCAAATCAGAAGCCGGAACAATTGCCGGCGGCCGAAAGGATGGGCGGTGGGCAGAGTGTTTTCAGCGGTATCCGGTGCAATTTTTTCGGAACCGATTTTATCCTGTCCGGTTGATATTACAGGCTACCAAATATTCGCCTCCCCCAAATATGGTGATTTTGGCGGCCGGAAAAATGTCAAACGAAAGGACCCTGATATGATGGTACAAGACAAGGAAATGAACAGTGATTTGATTGGCAGCGATCGGGTGGAAGGAACCGCGGTCTATGGAGCCGATAACGACAAGATCGGTTCTGTGGAAAGGCTGCTGATCGAAAAACGCGGCGGTCAGGTGACCGACGCAATTATTTCGGTCGGCGGCTTTCTCGGCATCGGCAACGAGCATCACAGCATCCCCTGGTCCAAGCTGGACTATGACACCGAACTCGGCGGCTACCGGCTTGATGTGACGGAGGAGCAGCTGAAAGACGCGCCGCGCTTTGCCACCGATCAGGCGGACCGCGCCTATGATCGCGACTATCAATCCAGTGTCTATGAATATTGGACCGTCACCCCTTACTGGTGATACCCACTACCGAAACACCGAAAGCCGGGCGAGTGCATCTCGCCCGGCTTTCTTGTGAGCAATCGTTTTGCACCAGCCCATGAATCGCAATATTTGAATTTGTTGGATGTGGTGTCAGCAACCTTTTTGCCGCCGGTGAGTAATCTGGAAATCTATTTAGGAGGATATTCTGATGTTACGTTATGCCATTATTTTTCTCGTGATCGCGGTTATTGCTGCCATTCTTGGTTTCGGCGGGATCGCCGGTGCCGCTGCAGGAATTGCAGAGATTATTTTCTACATATTCCTGGTGCTTTTCGTGATCGGACTTGTCGCGCATCTTTTTCGGCGAGCCTGAACAGAAACGAGATGGCGGGCGGCTGGTTCGCACTTGCGGCCAACGCCCGCTCGCCCTCAATTTCGATTATCGCAACGGCCGACCTTGGTCGCGCTGACCACGCAATAGCATAATATCGAGCGGCGATAGGCCCATTTGAGAAACCGGCTGGTCACGGCATATTTGCACCATGCAGACCATCGCAGTTTCTTGCAATCACCGGCAGTGAAGGCGGGCATTACATGTTCGCTGATATCGAGGACAGAGATGTCTCCGAAACCCGCTTTGGTCAGCTGATCCAGATAGACGTCCCGGTGGACGATATTGGTTTCGGTGATATGTGCGCGCTTGAGCATCCAGCGCAGAAGCCGATAGCGGAAGCCATCGGCCCGGTTCTGCTCTGCAAGCATGAAATCGGTCAGCGCCAGTCGGCCCGCCGGTGCAAGATGCTGCTGCGCCAATTCCCAAAATGCCAGCCGGTCGGGAAAATGATAGGCGCAATCGAGGGCCATTACATGGCTGGGACGGGCCCCGTCTAATGCGGCTGTCCAGATTCCCGGGTCGTTGACATCACCCTGCAATATTGCCTCTGCGCTTTCCTGTCGGGCGTTTCTGACCAGCAGGGTTTTGGCATATGTGGTCTGGCTGTGTGACAGGTTTGCGCCATATATTTGCGACACGCCAAAATTTTCTAGCCAGAGCAGCAGCTGGTCACCGCATCCAAAACCTGCATCGAAAACTATCGACTGGCGCTTCAGTCCGGCTTGCTCTCCGAGCAATGTTGCGAGTGCGCGGCAAGCGTCCGAATAATCGGTCGCGCTTTGCCAATATCCCAGATTGCCCCACGACTGTCCGTCGCGGTTGAGCGCCAGTTCTGCCAGATCATGGAACTCCGACATTACTTCAGTCCGCAGCGGCGATGTTGGCATTCCAGGGTATGGCGGCACCCAGTCGCTTCGCCACCGTGACCGAAGAATCGACTGCAGCTTCGAGAAGCGGGATTTTCTCGGCCATATAGGAGCCGCACAGCCAAAGCTGGTTGCCTGCCTGATTCTGTTGTTCGCGCAGGGCGAGTATGGCCAGACGGCTGTCCCGCGTCACCGTCGGGCGGGTGAAATCCACTCTCGCCAATTCGCGATTGGGAGCGATCCTGCGCATTGGGTTCCAGGTTTGGAATACCGGTTGCTGACCGGACAGGCGAGGGATTGCCTTGGTCAGGTTGACCGAGACTTCGGCGCGGCTGCTGCCCTGGGGGACATGATAGCTGACCGGAGAAAGATCTGCCGCCGGTGCTGGCAAAATATCCTGATCGGTGTGGACGCTCATCGTCGACTTTTCAAAAGGAATACGGTTGAGCAATGCCCGCCGATCGTCAAATCCGGATAGCATCGTCGCTGCCTGTTGGGCCTGAGCCGCCACCACTACCTGATCGAAACATTGAGCCGCGCCTGCCTTCGTGGCTACCCGAAGCTGAGCTCCTGCCGGTTCGATCACCGCAACCGCACTGTTCGTTCGCAATTCCACGTCGGTCAGCATTCTGGGCACAATATCGTCGACACCGTTGGCGGCGCTCATAATCCCGATTTCGTGGACACCGCAGGTCAGATATTCCAGCATCAGGTCGGCCGGATAATCGCGCACCGCCTGATAATCACAGGTGCAGGTAACCGACATCATCGGCAGCAGAATATTATCGACAAATGATGGTCCTGCACCGGATTGGTCGAGATAGTCGCCGAAGCTCAATTCGGCGAGATCCGTGCGGCTCATGTCCCGCTTCGCCCGAGCAAAAAACCGGCGGCTCTGCAGGCCGATGGTCCAGGCTGCCGGACTTATCCAGCTCCGGCCTCTCGGATGAGGAAACCGACCCGTGCCCCAATTGCTATTGCCATAATGGAGGATGATCCGGCCCATTTCGTCGGAAAAGACACCGGCATGGTCGCTGGTCAATATCTTGACGCCGATATGCTCGTAGAGCGCGAGCAGATTGTCATAATAGCCGTGGCAGAAAATCCGGAGCGGGATATCGATCCGGCGGGTGATGCCGTTGCTGACATAATCGACGCTATGCGCACCCATGCCGGCGCGCGCCTGGCTTTCGAAAACCGTGACTCGATATTCGTCCTTGAGCAGATAGGCCGCGCTTAGACCGGCAATACCAGTGCCGATGACGGCGAGGCTGGGCTTATTCCGGTGATTGGCGGCTGCTACCATCAGGCGTAATAGGCCACGCTCTGCATCGCGGTTGCCATCAGCTCGTGGCGGCTGTTCCAGATGCTCATATACTGGCTGCTGGCGCCATGATCGGCATGGTGGGTGTGCGAATCGATCAACCACCAGCCATCCTCGGTCGTCAGCTGTTCGGCGACGATATTGATTTGCCAGTTCATCGAGCTGACCATCGCATTTTTGTCGAGCAACCCCATGACCGACGGCGGCAGGCTATCGCACATGCACAGGATTTCGGCGACGGGATCGAGGCCGTCGCGCTGTTTCAGCCGCATCCAGCGGGTCAGGCGATTGGTTTTGCTGCTGGTGTCGATCCTTTTGCCGACATATTCCATGTTCGAAGTAAAAAATTGCGGCGGACCGCTGTGCAGGTCCTCACCGTCGGGGAGGGTGGGGAAATCGGGTTCGATGATATCGGACGTTCTGACTTCGGTCGGGCGGGGCGCGGCAAAAATGAAATTGCAATGCAGCCCCAGACCCTTGTCCCCGAATATCTCGGACTGGACGAAAGCAGTATTCTTGCCACGACGGAGCATAGCGGTTTCCGCGGTCAGGGCTCCGAACAGCGGCCCGGTGAAGGCAACCTGCGCCGAGCGTAGCGGCGGAAGATCGTCCTCGATATGGCTGGCGGCGTGATAGGCAAGCGCACCGGACAGCCCGCCAAAGGCGGTTCTGCCTTGCGTCCAGCTTTGGGGCAGAGTGACGGGATGGTCCGGCCCGCCGGGCCCGCATTGGTCGAGCAACTGGGCGAGGGCGATTGGCTGTGGTTGTTTATCGGTCATCTTTTTCGCATATCGGGCTAATCGGCTGAAATCCACTGGTAAGTTTGCTGGCGACATTTACAAAAGCTTGGATTTGATTTATGGCTTTGGTTACTTTTCAATCTCTTGATGGAAGATATTGTGATGAGCTATACAAACACCCTGACCCGCGCGGATCTGGCTGAAACAATGAACCGGCTGGTAGGCCTGTCGCGTGCCGACAGCGCTGTCATGGTGGAATCGATTCTGGATCATATGATCGATGCCCTGGTCGATGGTGAAAATGTCAAGATCTCGGGCTTCGGCACTTTCGTGTTGCGCGACAAGGGCGAACGGACCGGGCGCAATCCCAAGACAGGTATCGAAGTACCGATCGCACCGCGGCGGGTTTTGACCTTTCGCGCTAGCCAAACGATGCGTGACAGGATTATCGCTGCCGGTTAATCGGCCCAGCGAACCCGGGGGAATTAGAATATGACCAAGGAACAAGGGGCTTTTCGCACCATCGGAGAGCTGTCTAAAGAGCTTAGTATCAAACCCCATATCTTGCGCTATTGGGAAGACCAGTTCGCCATGCTGACGCCGCTAAAGCGCGCTGGTGCGCGGCGTCATTACCGTCCCGAAGATGTTATCATGGTCAAGATGATCAACCGTCTGCTCAATGAAGAAGGCTATACGATCAAGGGCGCCCGCAAATTTCTGGCATCGAAGCGCAAGGGGCCGGAGATGGTCGAGAATGCGCCGCAAACAGCCGCCGCCGGGCTGCCACTGGCGACAAGTGATCTTTCGGATAATAGCCTGATTGTGGAGGAACTTAAGTCGATTCGCGATCAGTTGTCGCACGCGTTAAACGCCGCATAATCTCTCATATAGATTTGCAGATCCCGGCCTAATCGTAATTGGGGCCGAGTTCCGGATCAAGGTCGCGCGGCCGGGTGAAGCGACCCAATGTGCCGCATTTTTCCGTGATATCCGCCCAGTTATCGATGGCGAGGGTCATTTCAGCCAACGTAGCGGTCGGATATTTTGTTTCCACTTCATCGCGGGCAGGTGACGATCCGTCGTCCGGCACGAGGTCGAAGATAAGGTCTTCCAGTCCCGGATTGTGACCGACCATCAGGACATGTTCTGCCTCTTCGCGTGCGCCGCGCAGCACATCGAGCAGCGTCGCCGAAGAGGCGAGATAGATTTTGCGGTCCCAGGTCGGCTCCATCGCGAGATTGCTGGCGCCTTCGACATGTTCCAGTGTCTCGATCACCCGTACGGCGGGCGACGCCAGAATCTGGTCGAAGGTCAATCCATGGCGCTTGATGAAGCTACCCATGACCGCAGCGGCACGTTTGCCCTTTTTGTTCAGCGGCCGGTCAAAATCGCGATCGACCGGGTCATCCCAGCTGGATTTGGCGTGGCGCAAGAGTGTGAGTTTTTTCATTGCGGATTGTCATGCATCAAACTGGTTTCAGTTGAAAGACCGGAATCTTGCATTTCGGAAGTTGCCTTGTTTATCTCTGCCAGCGCCTGAGCCAGCGGCATCCGTTCGATCGGTGTGCCTTCGGGGAAGGCCGAGAACAGACGTGAGGGGAAAGACGAAGAGAGGATGACAAAATGGCCATGGTCATCGGCGCGGCGGATGATCCGACCAAAGGCCTGGGCGAGCCGCGCGCGGATGATCCGGTCGTCATAAGCGCTGCCGCCCCCTGCCAGCCTGCGGGCGCGATGGAGAATATTGGGTCGCGGCCACGGCACTGATTCCATCACCACGAGGCGCAGGCTCTGGCCCGGGACATCGACGCCGTCGCGCAAGGCATCGGTGCCGAGCAAGCTGGCCTTGGGGTCATCTCGGAAAATATCGACCAATGTGCCGGTGTCGATCGGATCGACATGCTGGGCGTAGATCGGTAGCCCGCTTTGCGCCATCCGGTCGGCGATCCGGGCATAGACCGTGCGCAGGCGCCGGATGGCGGTGAACAGGCCAAGCGTCCCGCCTGCCGAGGCTTCGATCAGCTGGGCATAGGCACCGGCAAGGCCGGCCATGTCGCCGCGCTTAACATCGGTGACGATGATGACCTTCGCCTGATTGGGATAGTCAAACGGGCTGGCGACTTCGAATTCCTGCGGCGGATGCGGAAGGTGAACGGCCCCGCTGCGCGCCCGCGCGGTATCCCAGCCGCCGCCACCTTTTAGCGTGGCCGAGGTGATCATCACGCCATGGGCGGGTTTGGTGACGACCTCGGTGACCGGAATGGTCGGATCGAGCCAGTGACGACAAATTCCGATGTCATATTCGCGGCCCTCAAAGCGGTCGATCATCAGCCAGTCGACGAAATCGGGATCGGCAGGGCCGCCGATCCGGGTCAAGAGCGAGAGCCAGCCGGACAAGGTATCGCGGCGCCAGCCGAGGCTCGACAAGGCGCCTTCCATTCGTGCCCGGGCCGGGGCATCCATCCAGTCGGGGCCTTCCTCGATCAGATGCTCGATCCGTTGACCGAGACGGACCAGCGGTTTGAGCAGGGCATCCATCGCCTGTGCGGCAGTGGCGACGGCATCGATCATCGGGCCTTCGACATCGGTCAGTTCGGTTTCCAGCCCATAGCCAGCGTCGGCGCTCTGGCTTTCGTCGCGGGCGAAGACCATAGCGCGAACCTCCTGGAGCAATGCCTCGATCGGGCCAAAAGGCTCGCCTTCACCGATACGCTGGAGCCATCCGTCGGCCGGCATCGCTTCGGCTGCAAGACGAGCGCTTTCGATCGCGCGACCGCCTTCCTCGTCATAAGAGGCGAGATCGGCGAGGCGAGCGGCGAGACCGCGACGGCGGCCTCGATTCTTCGTTTCCGGCCCGATCACCCAGCGGCGGATTTCTATCGCTTCCTGTCCGGAAAGCCGCGCCGCAAACATCGAATCGGCAGCGTCGAACAGATGATGTCCTTCGTCGAAGATCAGCCTCGTGGGGCGGTTCTGCTGTTCTCGTCCGCGGGCGGCATTGACCATCACCAACGCGTGATTGGCGATAACGATATCGGCTTGCTGGCTGGCGTGAGCCGCTTTCTCGATGAAACATTTGCGATAATGCGGGCAACCGGCATAGACGCATTCGCCGCGCCGGTCGGTCAGCGCGGTGGCGCCGTTGCGACGGAATAATGTGGTTAGCCAGCCGGGCAGATCGCCGCCGACCATATCGCCGTCCTTGCTATAGGCAGCCCAGCGAGCGACCAGGTGGGCGAGGATCGCCGCCCGTCCGGTAAAGCCGCCTTGCAGCGCGTCTTCGAGATTGAGCAGGCAGAGGTAATTTTCCCGTCCCTTGCGCACCACAACTTTCTTGCGGAACGTCTCTTCGTCCGGATAGATGCGCCGGGTTTCCCGGTCGAGCTGGCGCTGCAGCGCCTTGGTGAAGGTAGAAATCCACACTGTACCGCCGGCCTGGCGCGACCATAAGGACGCCGGCGCAAGATAGCCAAGCGTCTTGCCGATCCCCGTCCCCGCTTCTGCCAGCAGCATATTGGGCTCGCCCTTGATCTTGCGCGGATTGAAAATCTGGCTGACGGCGGCGGTATAGCTTTTCTGGCCTTCGCGTTCTTCCGATCCTTCACCGGTCAGGGCATCGAGCGTGGCGAGCGCCTCGCTCTGATTCATGGTGACCGATCTCGGGGCAGGGCGCGGTGCTTCTTCTTCCCATTCGGTCAGCTTGGAGAAGAGCCAGCGTTCTGCCTCGACCGGTTTCTCTAGTTTTCGTCCGACTTCCTGCGCCCAGGGCCAGCGCAGCCTATAGAGCGCTTGCGCGCTGCTCCAGGCGCCTTCGCGCTCTTTCCAAAACGGTGCTTCCAACCCCTCCAGCAAAAGGCTCGCGGCTTGCCGACACAGAGCTGCAATATCGGCCTCTTGGTCTGGGGGGGTTAGCCCGAGTGTCTTGGCGAGACCGGCCGGTGTCGGGACGACGAACTGGGCCGGATGGATGAAGGCGAACAGTTCGAGCAGGTCGAGACCGGACAAATCGGGATAACCCAGTCTCTGACCCAATAAAGGAGCATTGAGCAGGATATGCGGCGTTTCCGCCACCCTGCCGATAGCCTCGCCCTTGCCAATCGCGCGAGTTTCGCCATCGACTGAGCAAATCCAGATGCCGCTATGGCTGGCGTGGAGCGCGGGATAGGGGAGCGGCGCGACCATTTAGCTGGCGATCACCGATACGCCTGCGATCCATGGGTGAATGAGCATAAGGACGGCATATAAGATGGCAACAATGGCGATGCTCAAAAATTCGCGGCCTGCCGTAGCAATTTTGGCCGGCTTCACCCAGGCGCCTTCGTTGCGCGACACGGTGATGATCGAGATCAGCGCCCATAGTCCGAGCCCGCCGAATAGTATCAGCGACTTGTTGTCGCCATTGGCGAGCAGATGGCCGACCGCCCAGATCAGGACGCCGGTCAGCATCGGATGGCGGATCCACTGCCGTATCCGCGACGCGCCTTGGGCCGCGCCGATCAGCAGGATCGCGACAAACATCAGAGTCATATTGGCATGGCGGCCCCATGTTGGCGGGTCGTAGACAAATTCTGCGGTGGTCGAGCGCCAGCCGAAAATCATCAAGGCTAGTGAAACCAGCAACAATAAGGCAACCAGACCCTTGTGCGGCCCTTCGCCGACGGCGCCCTGGATCGAGGCGCGCAGTCCCGGTGTAACCGACTTCATCAAATGTACCAGGCTCCACAGCAGAACCCCTGTGATCAGCATTTCCATGTTCAATCTCCCGCTTTTGTTGCGTTCTACCTTGCCATATAGGCTAAGGCTACTATTTGCGCAGCATTGACTGAGAAGGACAAATTGTGACCGATTATCGTGAAGCAGCAGAGAATTCCAAAGCGTGGCCGTTCGAGGAAGCCCGCAAGCTGCTCAAACGCTATCGCGGCGAACGCGGAGCACCAGCACCAAAGCCGGGTGGAGAACCGATGCTGTTCGAAACCGGCTATGGTCCATCGGGTCTGCCGCATATCGGTACGTTCAACGAGGTATTACGCACCACCATGGTGCGTCGTGCTTATGAAACGCTGACTGGCAATCCCACCCGATTGATCGCGTTCAGCGATGATATGGACGGCTTTCGCAAGGTGCCGACCAATGTCCCCAATCAGGAAATGCTGGCGGAATATCTTCACAAGCCACTGACCCAGGTTCCCGATCCGTTCGAAAAGTTCGAGAGCTTTGCTGCGCATAATAATGCGATGTTGCGCGATTTCCTCGACCAGTTCGGCTTTGATTATGAATTTATCTCCTCGACCGAGCAATATCAGAGTGGCGCGTTTAACGACACGCTGAAGCTCGTCCTCGCCCGTAACCAGCAGATATTGGATATCATGCTGCCGACCTTGGGCAAGGAGCGTCAGGCGACTTACTCGCCGATTCTGCCGATCAGTCCGAAAACCGGTCATGTGTTGCAGGTTCCTGTCGAAATCGTTGATGCCGAAGCCGGGACCGTCCGTTTCGAAGACGATGGCGACATGATCGAGCATAATATCCTCTCCGGCGGCGCCAAGCTGCAGTGGAAAGTCGACTGGGCGATGCGCTGGACCGCGCTTGGCGTCGACTATGAAATGTATGGCAAGGACCTGACCGACAGCGGCGTGCAGTCTGGCAAGATTGCCAAGGTGCTGGGCGCTCGCAAACCCGAAGGTCTGATCTACGAAATGTTTCTCGATGAAAAAGGCGAGAAGATTTCCAAGTCCAAAGGCAATGGCCTTAGTCTTGACGACTGGCTGCGCTATGGCTCCGAGAACAGCCTTGCCTTCTATATCTTCCGCGAACCCAAATCGGCAAAGCAACTGCATCTCGGCGTCATACCGAAAGCGGTCGACGAATATTTCCAGTCCCGCGCCCTCTGGCATGAGCAGACACCGGAAAAGCGGCTCGGCAATGCGGTCCATCATGTCCACAATGGCGATGTGCCAACCGACACGATTCCGGTAACCTTCGGCCTGCTGCTCAATCTTGTCGGCGTGATGGGCGATGCTGATCGTGACCAGATCTGGGGCTATTTGCGCCAATATGCGCCGGATGCGACATCGGAAAAATATCCCGACCTCGACGAACTGATCGGCAATGCGATGGCCTATCACAAGGACTTCATCGCTCCGACATTGCAGCGCCGCAAACCGGAAGGTGTTGAAGTGGCAGCACTGGCGCGACTTGATAGCGAACTGGGCACGCTGGCCGACGATGCGGCGGCTGAGGATATCCAGACGATCATCTATACGATCGGCAAAGAAGGCGGATTTGAGAATCTCCGCGACTGGTTCAAGGCGCTATATGAAACCCTGTTGGGCAGCTCTCAGGGGCCGCGCATGGGTAGCTTCATTGCGCTTTACGGCGTCTCCAATTCAAGAAAACTCATCGCGGAGGCGCTGGCATGATCGATATTTTCACCACCGGTGGAACGATCGACAAAATCTATTTCGATGCCTTGTCCGAATATCATATCGGCCCGACGCCGCTGCCTGACATATTGGCTGAGAATAATGTCTATGTCGCACACCGGGTGACTCAGTTGATGCGCAAGGACAGTCTGGAGCTGACCGATGCGGATCGTCTTGATATCCGCGCGGCGATTGTTGCCAGCGATGCCGATAAAATTCTCTTGACCCATGGCACCGATACGATGGTCCAGACCGGGCTTGTGCTGACAGATATACCGGGCAAGACCATCGTAATCACCGGAGCAATGCAGCCCGCAACTTTGCGGATCAGCGATGCCGAATTCAACGTCGGTTTTGCGCTGGCCGCGACCCAGACATTGCCGCCCGGCGTCTATATTGCGATGAATGGAGAGATTTTCGACCCGGCGAAAACGCGCAAGGACCGCTCGGCGCACCGGTTTATCAGGGACTAGGAATATTTCCGGCATATAGTCAAAGCGACGGGGATTTTGAGATGGCAAAACGTACGGTCGAGCAACTCAGCGAGCAACTGCTCGACAAGCCTTTAGCGGCCCTTTCCCCCGAGGAACGGGGCGTTCTCCAAGCGATAGTCTCCCGGCAAATTGTTGCGGATGACGCCGGAATTCTGGCGGACGAGCAAGCCAGTTTCGGCGAACGCCTGTCGGACCGGGTTGCTGCCGTTGGTGGTTCCTGGGGTTTCATCATCGCCTTCGCCGTCGTCCTGTTCGGCTGGATGCTGCTGAACTCGGAAGTGCTGACCCGGTTCAATGCTGCGTTTGATCCCTATCCCTTCATCTTCCTCAACCTGTTGTTGTCGACCCTGGCCGCCATACAGGCCCCGATCATCATGATGAGCCAGAACCGCGCCTCCAACAAGGACCGGATTGCGGCGGCCCATGATTACGAAGTCAATCTGCGCGCAGAACTCGACATCATTCGGCTGCACGAGAAAATCGATCTGCTGATGCTCGAGAAGATGGCGAAGCTTGAATCAGACATTGTCGAGATCAAGACGGCGTTGAAGCCTGCGGGTTGAACCTTTTGCCGATCAGCATCGCTGTCGCTATGACCGCGATCATGGCCAGATAGGCGACCAGCCCGTAAAAGGTCAGTCCCGGAATTGTCCACATCAACAGGACATCATTTCCGCCCGGAACCGCGCTAGCCCCGATACCCATCAGGAAGCCGCCGGCCAGGTTGGTTAGAGCCAGTCTCCAGCCGCCCCATTCCGGCCTGAACCGGTTCTTGAGCCAGCTCGAGATAATCGCGCCGGTGAACAGCGCCACGACGGCCAGTTCTACAGTCTTGCCGACCGAGAGACCCTGGCCCTGCAGGAAGCTGTTGAGCAAGGCAGTGTAGGCCCATTCGGGCCGAGTGCCGTATATTGTCGCAGCGCAGATGCCGATCGCGACCAGTGCCACATAAGTCCACTTGCGTCGGACCAGGATCAACCACAGGCTGGCCAGTGCGATCAAGCCGAACAATCCCAGTGCCATCTGTTTGATCAAACTCTGTTCCAGCATCGTCCGCGGCAGAAAGACCGTCGGGCCGAATAGATCGAGACCCTGTCCCCCCGCCAGCCACAGAGCGCAGCCGAGGCCGACGAAGCTCAGGATATAGCTGAACTTGCCAGTGCCGATATAGCCGACGGTGCCGATGAAACAGGCCCGGTTGATGATTGCGCCCACGCCCATCAATCCGGCACCGAAGAACAGTTGGCCGCTGAGCGCGATGTCGAGCGGCAGATGGGCCTGGCCGGTCCATTTCACCAGCAGGAACAGCATGATCGCGGCCCAGCTTGCGACAACCGTCAGACCGAATAGCCAGTCCATCTTGCCCTGATTGACCCAGCGATCGGTCGCCGCCACAGTGCAGGTCGCGGCCCGGGCAAGGGCAAATCCCAATGTGAAGGCAAGAGCGATGACGAAATAGGAAGGCATGGACTTGTTTAGCGCATCGCCGAATTTTCACAACGCGCGAAAAACGGGATCGGGATTCCTAAGCCGCAACTGGTCGGGTAACTGTCCGCAAAAGCTCGGCATAGCTGTCCGCTATCGTCATCCGCTCGCGATAGCCCTTGGCGATCAGAAGCTGGTGCGCCTTGGGAAGATTATAGCATGGCACTCCCATGAACAGATGATGTTCGCAATGATAATTGACCCAATAAGGCGCGAAAGTCATCCGCATCAGCATATCGGCGCGGGTCGTCCGGGCATGGCTGAATGGATCATTGCCGCCGGTCGTGGTGCAGGCATGTTCGGCGATATTGCGAATCCGCAGGATCAGCTGGAAACTTGTCGCCAGCGCGATGATCCAGACCAGAAAAGGAATGACGCCGATGGTCGCGATACTGATCGCCAGAACCGTCAGCTGGATGAGCAGGAACCGGCCGACGGTCCGGGTTGTCCGTTTCGCGCCGTCAAGATTGACCACAGGCGCAGCCACCCCGGCAGCGCCGTTGCGGTTGAGCGGTGTACCGGCGGACGTGTCCCGCTTGGCCGACGGCTCAGTATCACTTGCGCCCGACAGCATCGCCTTGAGGCCGATCCACGCCACCGCGAACTGATTGCCGCGCTGCTTAAGAAATGTCTGGCCGGTGAGGTCGCGGATGATCTTGCGCCGCATGCTCGCTGGCGTCGTCGGGAAGGCCGCCGAAAGGCCGAGATCGGGATCCTCCGGCTGCTGGGTGAACCGGTGGTGGGTCAGATGATAGGTGCGATAGCTGTGCAGATCGCTGCCGGTCGCCGCGCCGGTCAGCCACTGGCCGGCAAAATTGTTGATTCTCCGCTTGGGGTGGAGCAGGCCATGGGCGGCTTCGTGCATCAGGATCGACAGTCCCAATTGCCGGCTGCCGACCAGCGCGATCGCCAGCGGGGAAGCGATCAGCCCGGCAAGCCAGTGCCATTGCCAGAGCAAAGCTGTGCCACCGGAAATCAGCGCCACCATCAGCCAGGCGTGTAGCGCTAGCCACAGGCCGTGCCAGCGCGAAACACGGGTCAGTTCTGCCCACTCCTCGCGGGCAAAAATCTCGTTCGGCTTGGCGGCCTTCACTGCGGGCATGGCGGTCCTCTCTTGGTCCCAATATACCGGTTTTCTAAAGATTTTACAAATTTCTGACCTGACGCTACGACATGCTTGTGGCAACGTTTTTCGCGGTCAGTTGTTAATGGTTTAATCACGCCAAGATCGAGATGAAATATATGGGGGTCGCGATGCAATTCAGGCAATTTGGACGACGGTTCGATTCGGCGCGTCTTGCGTTGCTCATGTGCCTTGTCATTCTGGCGCCGGTCCTTCTCCCGCAATCGGCCCATGCCCAGATCGAACTGCCCGGTATCGAAACCCCAGCTGCACCGATCGAACCGGAACCGGTTATCGAGGCCCAGACCAGTTCGCCCACCGATGCCGAGATAGAACAGCGGATCGAAGGCATTTTTGCCGAGATTGATGCCCTGAATGCCGTCGGGGTCAAGGTTGATGCCGGAGTGGTGGCGCTGACCGGTGATGTTCCGGCACTGGCCGACGCCGATCGCGCGGAAAGCATCGCGGCCCGGGTGGCGGGCGTGGTTACCGTCGAAAATGCTCTGGAGCGCAACCTGGATGTTGCGGATAATCTGCAGCCGGTCACCGACAAGCTGACCAACAATCTTCAGAAATTTCTCAATAGTCTGCCCCTGATAGGGATAGCGCTCGCCATCTTCATCCTGTTCTGGTTGTTGGGCCGGCTTCTCTCCGGGATGACCGGCCTGTGGCGGCGGATTGCGCCGAACCTGTTCATGGCCGAACTGATGGCGACCAGCATCCGGATCATCTTTGTCATCGTCGGCCTGATCATCGCGCTTGATGTGCTGCAGGCGACCGCGTTGATGGGCGCGATCCTCGGCGGCGCCGGCGTGCTCGGTCTGGCGATCGGTTTCGCGATCCGCGACACGGTCGACAATTATATCTCGAGCATCATGCTTTCGATCCGCCAGCCGTTTCGCGCCAATGACCATGTCATGATCGGCGACCGCGAGGGCCATGTCATCCGCCTGACCTCGCGGGCGACCATATTGATGACCCTCGACGGCAATCACCTGCGGATTCCCAACAGCACCGTGTTCAAGGCAGAGATACTCAATTACTCGACCAATCCCGAACGTCGCTTCGATTTTGAGCTGGGCGTCGACGCTGAAGACGACCCGCTGGCGGCGATGGCTATCGGTCTCGAGGCGCTTCGCAAGCTGGGCTTCGTGCTCGATGATCCCGATGCCAGTGCCCGTCTGGAACAGGTCGGCGATTCCAATATCATTATTCGTTTTCTCGGCTGGATTGATCAGACCCATAGCGATTTCTACAAGGCCCGCAGCATCGCTATCCGGGCGGTGATGACTGTGTTGGAAGCCGAAGGCTTCGGCCTGCCGGAGCCGATATACCGGCTGCGGTTTGACAGCGGCGCGCCGCTGGAGATTGCGCGCGCTGGCAAAAATGAAGCCAGCGACGTCAAGGCAGAGAGCAAACCGGCTCGCAAGGCACCGCAAGCGGATCTCGCGATGGAAGATGTCAGCCTTGAAAATGACATCGGAAAAAAGGTAGCCGAAGAACGCGCTGCTGCCGGTGAGCAGGATATATTGGACGAAGCGCGGCCGATCGAGTGAGCTATTGGCGGGATAGTTCCTCCGCCAACCGCTGCATGAAATCCGCTCCGCGCGCGAACTGGTCAACCGCCAGATATTCGTTCGGCTGGTGCGCCTGTTCGATCGATCCCGGGCCGCAGACGACGGTGGCAAAGCCGGCCTGCTGAAACTGACCGGCCTCGGCGGCGTAGGAGACAACCCCTGCCGGACCATTGTCGCCGGTCAGGCGGCGAACAAAATCTTCCGCTTCCCGCGAACCGCTTGGCGCCATCGGCGGGGCGTTGGATCGCCGGGTGATGGTGACGCCCGCGTTGGGGAAGGCCTGTTTCATCTCTCCGTCAAGAGCGGCGATCTTGGCCTTGAACGGCGCCAGCACCGCCTCGGGATCGACATCCGGCGGGCAGCGCAGATCAAAGACAAAATACGCCCGGCGAGCGAGAATATTGGGAGCGGTGCCACCTTCCATCCTGCCGATGGTCAGCGTCGCGTGGGGCGGGATGAAGGGCGATTCAGGATCGCCTTGCTCCCACAAATTTCGCGCCAGTCCGGCCAATTCATGCATCAGCTCGACCGCGACCATATTGGCGGACAGGCCGATATGGGGGAGGCTACTATGGGCTTCATGGCCCAGGACCTCGACTTCGTGGACGGTGATCCCCTTATGCCCGTTGATAACCTTCATCATCGTCGGCTCGCCGATAATCGCCAGCGCCGGTTTTGGCAGTTTCGCTGCCATTTCCTCGATCATCGCCGGCGCGCCGAGACAGCCGATCTCCTCGTCATAGCTGAAAGCCAGATGGACCGGACGCTTGCCGGTCTTGAACAACGGCACGGCAGCCAGCGCCAGCGCGATAAAACCCTTCATATCGCACGTCCCGCGCCCGTGGAGCAGCCCGTCCCGTTCGGTCACAGTCCACGGATCGCTATCCCAATCCTGCCCGTCGATCGGCACGACATCGCTATGGCCGGAGAGAATGACCCCACCTGCGACATCGGGCCCGACGGTGGCGTAAAGATTGGCCTTGGACGCGTCAGCATTGACGACACGCGTCGATGAGATGTCGTGCTGGCCAAGATAATCCTCGACCCATGCGATCAGCTCGAGATTGCTGTTCCGCGAGGTGGTGTCGAAGGCGATCAGCCTGGCGAGAATATCGCGGGCGGCGGGGATCAGATTGTTGGTCATAGAGCGATGAACTTTACACACTTTACAGTGTTAAAAGAAAGAAAAGATACTGGCCCCAAATTGGCGAAAATCGGCGGGTTTTGCGAGGTTGTTTTGAAACGGGTCATAGCGGGCTGATTATCATGATAAGCGCGATGTAGGACAGGGAATTTTGCAATAAGCCCCTCCCTTTTAAGGGAGGGGTTTGAACCTTGCTCGCAGCGACGGCAGGCCGGAGTTGCGACCATTGGCACCTTCTCCCGTGAGGGAGAAGGATACGACGCCTTATCGCTTATGCGATTAGGCAAAGTTGGATGAGGGTGTTCTGTGGTTGAGGGAGCGTGCGAAACCTGAGATAGAACACCCTTATCCAGCTGCGACTAGGCAGACAAGCTGCCAAGTCAGCGCCCTTTCTCCCTCACGGGAGAAGGGGCGCGCGCAGTCGATCATCACCCACCCACTGCACCAGCGGATCATAGAGGTCGACGATCTCGCCAAACTCGTAAATGTTGCGATAGCCGTAGCCATAAAGGTTGATGAAGGTCGGAATGTTGAGCGCCAGCGGCGCGCGTTTGGTCATTATCGGGCGGATATTGTTACTGAAATTATTGTTGCAGTAGATCAATATTTCCCGGTCCGGATTGTTGCCGATCACTGCCAGTAATTTGGCATCGGTAAAATCGGAAAAGGGAAGGTTGACCGCGCCCGCCATATGACCTTCGGCAAAGGCAGCGGCTGAGCGGGTGTCGAGGATGAGCGTTTCAGGCTGCGCCGCTCGCTGCCGGAATTCGGCCAGATCGATCAGTCTTCCTGCTCGAACCGCAGCGACTTGCTCGCTCAGATCGAGAAAGCCGGGATAGTCAATCTGCGGCTCGCTATTGGGGGCAGCCTGCAGCGGCGCAACCGACAAAGCAATGGCTGCACTCAGGGCCAGCGCCAATCCGGGATATCGCATGTCGGTGTCTCCTCGCAAAGAAGCGAGATATCCGTCAAATATTTTGAACCGGCGCTGAACCCGACAGAAGTCCCGTGATCTAGAGGCTCGTTTCTGCCAACTCGTCGGCTATGAAATCAAGCAGATCGCTTTCCAGCGGATCGAGATTCTGGTCGGCGTGAATTTTTCCGTGCAGCCAGCTATTCTCGATCATGGTCAGTTTGCGTGCTTGTTCGACCGCATTGATGTGACCGCATTGCGCATTTTTCTTGCCGAAGATATCGCTGCTAAACACATTTTTGAAAGTGCTGCCGATGTCGGAATCTTTCATCCGGCCAAAGAAGCCGCCGACGCTGGCCTTATTGTCGTCCATGAAGCTTTCCAGACGCGCCGCCTCTTGGCGGGAAAGCATCTCATATTCGCCATAAGCCATCAGATAATTGCCAACCAGCTGCACGAACAATCTGGGCCAGTCTTTGCTATTCTCGCTGTTCAGCGTCGCGTCCTTGATCCGGAACAGCATATCGGCTTCGTTGCGGCTGATCCGGCCGGGGCCGTCGGAACCGGCGGCATAGCAGACGCGGCGCAGAATCTGGACTTCGCTGTCACTGATCGACCCGGGTTGCAGGGATCCGCCATCGCGGGTCGGTCCCTTGCCGGTCAGAACGGCGTCTTCAATCTGTTTGAGCACATAGTCCTGCAGCAGCTCCGGTGTTCCGGTGGCTCTTTCCATCGTGCGGACGAGCAGTTCCAGCTCTGCTGTCGATTCAATTTTACCGTCATGGTCGATTTTTTGCAGCAGCCACTGGGCATTATCATCGCTGACATAGCCTTTGGGTTGCGCCTGATTGACGACATATTCGGTGATCGCGGCGATGAAAAACTCCAGCCATTCCTCGCTGGGATCGCTGCCGATATCGTTGATCTGGAACAGGAGATCGGCTTCATCGGAGTTGATAACGCCGTCCGGCCAAATCTCTTGGCGCAGGGTTATGACATCTGCCGCGCTAATCGCCTGATTGGCTTTGATGGTCCCGATCAGTCCCGATATATCCATTTTCATCGCATTCATCCCACTGGTTCAGGACTGCGATTAGCCAGAAATGCTTAAAATGCGGTTAGTGCGATTTGCGCGCAGGTTCGAGAGGCGTGCCGGCATGAGGGAATTGCTTCCTCCACACCGGCTCCATTCGTTTTGAAACGCTTCGATCAGCCTTGCGAAGCAACCCAGTCGCGGATTTTCGACTCCAGGACCGTCATCGGCAATGCGCCGGTGTTGAGCACCTGATCATGAAATTCGCGCGGGTCGAACTTGTCGCCGAGCGCGTCCTGAGCTTCTTTCTTTAGCCGCTGGATGGTCAGCGCGCCGATCTTATAGGCCAGGGCCTGGGTCGGAATCGCGATATAGCGTTCGACTTCGGCGGTGGCGTCGGTTTCGCCCATGCTGCTGTTGTCGAGCATATATTGGATCGCCTTCTCGCGGCTCCAGCCCTTGCTGTGCAGGCCGGTGTCGACGACCAGCCGCATCGCGCGGAGCATCTCGTCGTCGAGATGGCCGAAGCGCTGGTAAGGGTCGTTATAAAGCTCCATCGGAAAGCCGAGCTTCTCCGCATAAAGGGCCCAGCCTTCGACAAAGGCGGTGTTGCCGCCAAAGCGCATGAAATTGGGCAGGTCGGCATTTTCCTGGGCCAGTGAAATCTGGAAGTGGTGGCCCGGTGCGCCTTCGTGCAGATAGAGGGTGGTGATGCCCGAAGTGCTGCGCGAGGGCAGGTCATAAGCGTTGAAATAGAAAACGCCGGGACGCGAACCGTCGGGTGTGCCGCTCTGATAGGAACCGCCGGCCTGGAATTTCTCGATCGATTCGTCATAGGGACGAATTTCCAGCGGCGATTTTGGCAGGACCTTGAATTGTTCGCCAATCTTGGCATCGACCATCTTGCCCATGTCATAATAAGCCTGGGTCAACGCTTCACGGGATTCCGGGTGGAATTGCTCGTCGGTCCGCAGAAATTCGAAAAATTCGGACAGGGTACCGTCGAAACCGACCTCGGCCTTGATCTCTTCCATCTCGGTCTTGATCCGCGTCACTTCGCTGAGACCCAGATTGTGAACATAGTCGGCTTTGAGCGGCAGGGTGGTCGTATTCTCGATCATATTTTCATAGAGGATCGCTCCGCCCTTCATCTGCGACAGGCCGACTTCGGTGCGGGCGACGGGCAGATATTCGTTTTTCAGGAAATCATGCATGCGTTGATTGCCGGCGAAAATTGCTTTGGTTGCCGCTGCATATTCCTTGGTCAGCCGCTTTTTGTCGGCATCGCTGAAATCTTCTGGAAAATTTTTGGTCGGCGCCATGAACGGGCTGTCTTCGAGACCGAGGCCATTTTGCGTGGCGAGCTGCTCGATCACGTTGGTGATCGTCAATTTGGTTTCGAGCACGCCGCTTTCCATGCCTTCGCGAAAGCGGCCGATCGAACGATCACCGATGACGATATATTCCTTGTGACGTTTGAGATTATCCTCGTAATTTTTCACCGTCTTGAACGGCGCGCCGCCCTTGCCCGAAGCAAAGTTGGGATAGAATGTGTGGAAACCGCTGAAGTGATTGACCGGACGGACCACCGTCAACGCCATGATCTCGTCGGAATAGCCTTTGAGCGCCTGCTCCTTGTTGCGCTTGAAGACGTCATAGGCAATTTTGTCAGTCGCGCTTAGCTTGTCGCGGTCCAGCTTCAGCAACTCGGCGAGTTGCGATTGCTCGGCCGCTTTTTCGCCGGCAAAATATTCGTCCGAAATATAGTCGCCGAGCTGGTCTGCATAGCGCTCGTCGCCACGAAATAACGCGCCGATCGGATTGCGTTTCAATTCATCCTCGTCGCTCGCGGCGAACAGGGCTTTCAGCTTTTCGCCTTCGGTCATCTCCGCTTCTGCGTGATGCTCCATCGCCGATGCGCTGGCCGCGGCAAGCGGCTGGGCGGTCGCGACACTGCCGAGGGCAAGCAGGCTGGTGCCGACGAGTAGAGCGAGAGGTTTCTTGATCATATTGGGTTCCTATCCAAAACTGTTGTGTCCAGCTAACACGGTAAAGTTTCGCTCGCAACGACTTCACTGATCAATCAATGTCGTTGGTCGAAACCGGTCGTTTGTTGATCGGAGTCCGGGCTTCTAGCGGACCCAGGCCTTTTGCCATTCGTTGAGTCGGAACCATTTGGTGATGATATATTTGGTGCCCGCATCGACCGGCGTCCCGGCGTGCAGCGTGTCGATATTGGGCGTGCCGTCGCGACTCATATTATTCCAGATCAGCAGCATCCCGCGTCGCGGCTCGACCTGATATTGCAGCTGCGGGAAAGCGGTCGCGCCACCCTTCTCCGGCTCGTTGAGATAGGCCATCGCGGTCCAGGTGCGCTGGCCGCCATTGGGGCCTTCAAACTGCCAGTATTTCTCGGTCTCGTGAAAATAGTCGTGATGATCCTTGAACTGCTGTCCCACCTGATAGCGCTGGCCCTGGAGGACTTCGCTATGGGTTTGCGGCAGGCCCATCAGCTCGCAAATCATCTTGTCGATCCGCCGGATGTCGGGATCGGCGGGATCGACATTGCAGCTATAGCTGGTGCGATAGCCTTCGCGTTCGGTGCCTTCGTAAAGCGTCGAGGGCTGGCTATCGCTGTCGATCATGTCGATCAGCAGATCGCAATCAGCATCGCTGATAAAATTCTGGCAGACATAGAGTTGCACATAGGGGCTTTCCAGCCACTGGACCCGGGGATGGGCGTTGAGCGTTTCGGTAACCTGCCGGCCCAGCGCGGCTATCCGCTGTGGGCTGGCATAACGTTCGATCTGCTTTTTCGTAAAGACCCTGGCCATGCGCCTAGCCTAGTCGATGATACGGCCGCGCACCATCACCCAGTCGATCTTTTCGAGGACCGTGACGTCGTCCAGCGGATTGCCGTCGAAGGCGATCAGGTCAGCGGAATAGCCGACCGCGATGCGGCCAATTTCATTCTCCATATCGAGCGCCTTTGCCGCGAGGGTCGTCGCGCTGGCCACAGCCTCGCGCGGAGTCAGGCCGGCATCGACCATCAGCTGCAATTCCTCGGCGTTGCGGCCATGTTCAAAGACACCGGCATCGGTACCGAATACGATCGGTACGCCCAGCCTTTTGGCTGACGCAACCGCCTTGCCTACGGTGTTGAGCGTCATCCGGATTTTCTCTTCGACCACCGGCGTGTAAATGCCCTTGCCAAGGCCTTCGCTGACGCCCTTGAACGCCATCAATGTCGGAACCATCGCGGTGCCATTGGCCTTCATCACCTTCAACGCAGCCTCGTCCGCGAACGTGCCATGTTCGATCGTATCGATACCGGCGCGAGAGGCAGCCTCGATACCGCGCGCGCCATGGGCATGGGCCATGACTTTCAGGCCAAGCGAATGGGCGGTGGTGGCGATCGACTGCATTTCTTCATTGGTAAATTGTGCTTCCAGTCCGCGACCCTGCTGGGAAAGCACTCCGCCGGTCGCGGTGATCTTGATAATATCGGATCCGGCCCGGCTGGCCTTGCGAACTTTTTCCGCACATTGGACTGCGCCGGTGCAAGCATAGCCGCTGGTCAGCAGCGCATTGACGTCTTCGGTGAAGCCCGACACGTCGCCATGGCCGCCGACGATCGCCAGGGCTGGCCCGGCGGCGATGATGCGCGGTCCGGGAATGACGCCATCGGCGGTGCCGCGGCGCAGCGAGAAGGCGCTATATTGCGAGGACCCGGCTTCGCGCACCGTGGTGAAGCCCGCTCGGGCGGTGACCAGCGCGTTTTTCGCGCCGACCACGACACCCCATTCTGCCGGTTCGGTGGTTTCTCTCCAGAAATCACCGCCCGGATCACCCGTCAGGTGAACGTGCAAGTCGATCAGGCCGGCCATGACGGTTTTGGAAGTCAGGTCGATGACTTGCGCGCTAGTGTCGGTGCTCGCTGCACCCCTTCTGATTTCGGCAATCTTGCCATCCCGGACGACGATCGTAGCTGGGCCGCTGGGTCCGGACGCGACGTCGGTGATCAGGTTGCCTACGCGAATGACCTGGTCCTGCGCGAATGCGCTGCCCGACATTGTGACCGATACAAAAGCGGCGATCGCCAAACCAAACACAGGTCTCATGATATTTCTCTCCATAATTTTCGTGCCTTATTGCGGAGCGCTATCGCAAGTTGCAACAATAAAGGGCGTGGTCCCGCTGGAGATTTTCCTTTGGGGTTGGATCGCAGGATTTGAAGACAGGAATCGATCACGGTTTCATCTGGAAATTGGAAGCTGAAATCCAACCGCTCGCCAGTGTGCTGCCCGGCTCGAAAAGTGAAGATATTTCAATCTGGAATATGTCGTCCAAACCATTGTTATATATCTTGAAAAATGCGGACGCCGGTCTCTGTTCGTGACCATCGATGTTACAGTTAAGAAGTCGCTAACTTGATTGGATTAAGACTGTGAATCGCAATCCTGCCCATCCAGAGGAAATTGATCCCGATTATGAAGCATGAGAAGATTGATATCACCGACCCGAAGTTGATAGATGCCGTGGCTCGTTCCTGCGGAGAGGTCACCGTTGGCTGCGCCGATGTAGGTGGTCTGGTCGAGGAGGTGATGGCCAATGCGGGAGAAATGCGGGAGCGTCGGGAAACATTGAACGACGTGATTGTCAAATTGGCGGATGATCAGAAACGCGTGATGGACTCCACCGACGAAGCGCGGATGTTGTCGAACCGCGCGAAGGATGATTTGCATAGCAGCACCAACGTGATCCGGATGTCGATGCAGGAATTTGGTGATTTGACCGATCTGGTTGTCGCGCTGGCCCAGCATATTACCGGGTTTGCAGGAGCGATGGACCAGGTGCGCCGGGTCTCCCAGAATATCGATGATATTGCCAATACGACGAGTATACTCGCGCTCAATGCCGCGATTGAAGCGCATCGGGCGGGCGCCGCCGGTGCCACATTTGCGGTCGTCGCTGCAGAAGTCAAACAACTGGCTTTCAACACCCGCGAGGCCACCGATGAAATATCAGCCACGGTAAACTCCCTCGGCGTCGCAGCCGAAAACCTGGTTGAAAAAATCGAAAAAGGCGTTGCCAAGGGCAATGACGCCCAGCGAAATTTTCAAAAGATCGATGACACGGTCAACCGGATTTCTGATCTGGTTTCCCAGGTTGACGAGCAGAATAGCGATATTGCCAAGAATACCGGCCTTATCCACAACAGAGTGCAGCAGGTGCAAGAAGTTCTGGATCATTTTTCGGAGAGTGCCGACAAGAATAATGTCGCGCTGGAAGCGGCCAAAAACAAAGTGGGTGACCTTGAAACAACCTCCAAGGTCATGTTCTCTCAACTGGTCCAGAGCGGCTTTGCGACAGAGGACCGGAAATTTGTCGATCTGGCGATCACCGGCAGGGACGAATTGGTCGAGATTGTCGAAACAGCTTTGGCCAGCGGCAAGCTGACCAAGGAAGAGCTGTTTGACCGGCAATATAGCGAGATATCCGGTTCCAACCCTCCGCGCTACGACAACAAGTTCACCACATTTGCTGACGCCAATGTCCAACCGTTGCTGAACAAATACAGGAAAATGGATGCGGTAATCACTTGCGTTACTTCCAATATCGACGGCTATCTGCCAACCCATGTCAGCGAGCGGTCGCTTGAACCAATCGGCGATCCAGCGCATGACGACAAATATTGCCGTAACCGGCGCAAGCTTCTCGATGATTTGACCAAACGCGCCATCGCCGAGAAAGACCGGCCCTATAGCGTGTCCGTCTACAGATTTGTGAAAACCGCCGATGGCCAATCAGCCGCGGGCAAGCAGGTCTTTGTTCCGCTCTATTTTGACGGCGAATATTGGGGCAATTTCGAAATTCTCTATCGGAACTGATCCGCGGTATATCCTGCGACAATGATCCCGGTGGACTGGTCATGAAAAACCCGCCGCCATTTCGGGCAGCGGGTCATTCAATCGGTTGGTGCCGGGTTACCAGAAGAAGTTGTGGATCACGTCGATGACTTCACCGGTGTAAGTGTCGACCAGCAGGACGTCGTCATAATAGCGGATCCAGCGGGTGCCGCTATAGGCGGCCGGCAGACGGTAGCGCCAGGGGTCGTTGATCCAGTAGCGCGATCCGTAAAAGGCCGATCCCAGATAGACTCCGATGCTCCAGCGGTTGTAGCTGTGCGACCGATAGGGTGAATAATAGCGGCCCAGCCTATAATTGTTGCGATTGGTCTGGCGATAGCGCTGCCAGTCATAGCGCTGGTTTTGACGCCAGCTGCGGTTCCAGTTGCGGCTGTTGCGCGCGGATTGGCGATTGTCGCGATAGCGCCGGTCAATGTTCCCGTCGCGATTTCTGTCAACTCGCCGGTCGACCCGATTGTTGTTGTTGCGGTCATAGCGCCGGTCAATCTGGCCATCGCGGTTGCGATCGTAGCGCCGGTCTACCCGGCCGTCGCGGTTGGTGTCACCGCGCCGGGCATCCCGACGCTGGCTTGCCTGATTGGCCGCCCGGCGTTCTTGCCGGACGTTGCGATTCTGCTCGGCAGCACGCCGGTTTTGCCGGACCTCTCGCTGAACATTGGGATTCTGCCGTACAGCGCTCTGGACTTGCCGGATCCCCCGCTGGTCAGTGCGAGTGGCGTTCGCGGTACGATCCGCGCGGCGGTTTTGCCTGGTCTCGGTATTGGCAGTGCGCGTTTCGACACGGACCTGTCCGCGATTGTTGCGATTTTCGGACCGTTGCGCCTGACGCTGGCCGCTACCGCGATTGGTTGCCTGATTGCCCCGGTTGCCGCTGCGGTTGGTTCCGCGATTGCCGCGCCGCTCGTCGCGACGGTCGCGTTGCAATTCGGCGTTGCCGGTCAAATCGAGTGGGACCGCGTTGGCGGCTATATTCAGCTTGGGCCCAATGTCGGCAGCGGACGCGGCTGCGGGCGTCAACATTGTGGCCGCCATCAGGCCGGTGATGAAAAATATACGCATGGCTTACTCCTGTTGCTGGCGACTCCATTTGCCGCATCTGTGCAACAGGTGATAGGTTATTAACCCTGTCAGACTCCTGAACTGGCCTGTAATGTTCAGGAAAGGTAGGGTGAACCTGAACAAATATCCTGTTCATTCCATCCCCGCGGAGGCGGGGGGCACGGCCTAGTCTTTCAGATTATCCTTTTCCAGCCACTCTTCCAGCCATTTGATCGTATATTCGCCAGACTGGAATTCCTCGTCATGGACCAGTTTCTGGTGGAGCGGGATCGTGGTCTGGACGCCTTCGATGACAAATTCGTCGAGAGCGCGTGCCAGCCGCATCATGCAGCCGTCGCGGGTGCGGCCGTAGACGATCAGCTTGGCGATCATGCTGTCATAATAAGGCGGGATCGAATAGCCGGCATAAAGGCCGCTATCGACGCGGACATGCATGCCGCCGGGCGCATGGTAGCTGGTGACCTTGCCGGGCGATGGTGCCCAGGTCTTCGGATTTTCGGCATTGATCCGGCATTCGATGGCATGACCCTTGAACTCCAGCTCATCCTGCGTGACCGACAGATCGCGACCATCGGCGATGCGGATCTGTTCGCGCACCAGATCGAAACCGGTGATCATTTCGGTGACAGGATGCTCGACCTGCAGACGGGTGTTCATCTCGATAAAGTAGAATTCGTTATTCTCGTAGAGAAATTCGATCGTGCCGGCGCCGCGATATTGCATGCCCTTCATCGCGTCGACGCAGACCTTGCCCATACGCTCGCGCTGTTCGGCGCTGATCACCGGCGAAGCTTCTTCAAGTACTTTCTGGTGGCGGCGCTGCAGCGAACAATCGCGCTCGCCGAGATGGATGGCATTGCCGCGACCATCACCGAATACCTGAAATTCGATGTGGCGCGGATCGCCGAGATATTTTTCGATATAGACGGTGGCATCGCCAAAAGCCGCCTTGGCTTCGGTACCCGCCTGTTTCATCTGGGTTTCAAGCTCGGCTTCGCTGTTGACCACTTTCATGCCGCGACCGCCGCCGCCGGAAGCGGCCTTGATGATCACCGGATAGCCGACTTTCTTGGCAACCTGCTTGGCTTCCTCGATTTCGCTGACCGCACCATCGCTGCCAGGGACCAGAGGAATGCCGAGATCGCCAGCGGTTTTCTTGGCCGCAACCTTGTCGCCCATGATTTTGATATGTTCCGGCTTGGGGCCGATCCACTTGATATCATGCGCTTCGACGACTTCTGCAAAATGCGCGTTTTCAGAGAGGAAGCCATAGCCGGGGTGGATCGCATCCGCGCCACTGATTTCGGCCGCAGAAATGATCGCCGGTATCGACAGATAGCTGTCGGCGGCGGCTGGCGGGCCGATGCAGACGGCCTGATCGGCGAGCCGCACATGCATGGCGTCGGAATCCGCGGTGCTGTGCACGGCGACGGTCTGGATGCCGAGTTCTTTTGCCGCTCGGAGAATTCGCAGAGCTATTTCTCCGCGATTGGCTATCAGGATTTTTTCAATGGTCACGCTGTCTGCCTCAAGCAATCATGACCAGAGGCTGGTCAAATTCT
>RCMY010000852.1_pt1 | contig 29241 bp, 23 predicted proteins | sample 2041341 | NCBI WGS metagenome assembly RCMY01 (sample SAMN09708234, study PRJNA481090) | Marine sediment metagenome, whole genome shotgun sequencing project. | reverse complement strand
ATATAGATATTAGTAATAGGATATTTGTAACTTCAAAATTATACAAAATGATTACTACTTTCTATGTTACAAATATCCTATTACTAATATCTATATTCTTAATTGTAATATTCATGTATGGGAGGGCACAACGATTGAGAGTTTCGCTCTTTCAATTTCGTAGGCGTTCTTTTATTTCTGTGTATATTATATTTGCAATATATATTATCAACGTTCTTTATCTGTTCAGATGATGGTATAGAGCTGTTTGCGACAGGACCCATGTGTTTACTATACATCACTTTTATTCTTTTTTCCTTATTCGTTTCTGGCTATTTCGGGCGTAATTATTATAAGAAATTGCTCATTTGGTTATTTCTTTTTCAATATCCTGTAGTTTCTTTGATTGTTCATGCTGTTATGGTCATCTCTGGAGACCATACCAAATATTATGCAATATATGAAACTTTCAAAGATCATAAACTAACTACAACTGTTTTAATAACAAGAATAGAAAGTATAATAATGATGCTATCAGGATATGCATTAATGACAGGAATAGTGATAAATTCGTATCTACATTTTCGTAAAAACCTAAAACGACTGACTACTGAAAAAATGTTATCTATGCACCATGCTGAAACCATTGATATTATGATATACTTAATAATATTTTTGTGGACAATGCTCAGCAATTTTATCGATTCATTATGGCCAAGAATACTTACTAATGTGTTTATGACAATTATGATTGTTCGTACATATGTTATATATAGCAGATTTATTTATTACTCACTTGAACTATCTAAGATGAATATTATTATTCCTGAAAAGATAGAAAAGTTAATGGGACAACATACAGAAAACCCATTCTATACAAGTAACCCTACTTTGGAGGCTATATCCCAAGCATTAGATATTGAAAAAGAAGATCTAAGAAACTATATTTACACACAACTTGAGACTACATTATCAGCATGGGCAAGTGAAAAGAGAATATTATACATTTCTCAACAACTTTTAAAAACCGATCGTATGGTTAGTGAGCTTGCATTATCATGTGGTTATTCAAATCCATCAGCTTTGAATCGCGCTTTTAAACAACGCTTTGGTGTAACTCCATCGGAATTCAGAGTGAAAAATAAATTGTAATTTAGCACATATTATTATGTGAACAAAAGTTTATTTTTTACTTTTTTGATTTCTTTTTGTTAAAACAATACGTAGTGGTAAGTATTTTTAATGTGTTGATAAGTCTGTTACAGAATAAAAACACTAAAATTGCAACCGAAAATTCAATTTTAAATTTAATTTAGAAGTAAATTCATCTGCTTGGTTTGTGAAAATCGGCATTTGTTACAAGTTAAAATTTATTAGTCGAGAAAATGTGATCCATGTTCATAGAATAGCGATTCTTATGAATGTGGATTTTTTGTACACAAAATTTTAATTAACATTTTCTGCATTACTAACATGCATTTTTTGTATTTTTGCAAATATTTATTGAACACCTATATTATTATGAATACAAAACAGAAATCAACAATCAGTTTACTTTTTATATGTCTTGGAAATATATGCCGCTCACCAGCTGCACATGCCGTATTTTTAAAAATGATTGAAATGCGTAAACTTGAAAGCAAATTCATTGTGGATTCTGCCGGTATTGGCAACTGGCATGTAGGACAATTACCTGACAGCAGAATGATTGAACATGGAAGCAAACGTGGATATAATATAAATCACCACGCAAGACAATTTTGTATTAACGATTTTAACAAGTTTGATTACATTGTTGTAATGGACGAAGACAATTACAACATGATAACAAACATGGCAAAATCTGATTCAGACTCTATAAAGGTAATACGTATGGCGGATTACTTTACGCAACATTCAAACAGCTCTGTACCAGATCCATACTATGGCGAATCTGCAGATTTTGAACTTGCTCTTGATTTAATTGAGGACGGATGCGAAGGATTACTAAAAAGCTTTTACCCTCACGAAAGCTAAAACAAAACAAATAGTAATCAAATAACAAAAAAATCTTTCGTTTTGCAAAATAATCAAACATAACACTTGCAATACAATTATATTTTCTTATCTTTGCATTCACATAAGATAATAAAGACTTATTGAGATGAGTAAATTAATTAAACCACAAGGTTACGCAGCGCTTCTTGACATGAAGCAGACAGAACAAGGCATAAAACTCATAAAAGAGTTTTTTCAGCAGAATCTATCTACAGAATTGAGACTACGACGTGTTACAGCACCGCTGTTCGTTCTGAAAGGTCTTGGCATTAACGATGACCTTAATGGAATAGAGCGTCCTGTCACATTTCCTATAAAAGATTTAGGAGATGCACAAGCTGAAGTTGTTCATTCACTTGCAAAATGGAAAAGACTTACGCTGGCGGAATACGATATAGAGCCTGGATATGGCGTTTATACAGATATGAACGCAATTCGTGCAGATGAAGAACTAGACAATCTTCATTCACTATACGTAGACCAATGGGATTGGGAAGCTGTAGTGACAAAAGAACAGCGCACAATATCATTTCTTGAAAATGTAGTGAGACGCATCTATGCTGCAATATTGCGAACAGAATATCTTACATGTGAAACCTATCCTGAAATAAAACCATTTCTTCCTAGCGAAATTCATTTTGTACATAGCCAAGATCTTATAGATATGTATCCAGACTTGTCACCAAAAGAACGTGAAGACGCTATTTGCATGAAATATGGCGCTGTATTTGTTGAAGGAATTGGTGGAAAGTTAAGTGACGGGAAAAAACATGACGGCCGCGCTCCTGATTATGATGATTGGAGCACTATTGCCGAGAATGGAAAGGCTGGACTTAATGGTGATATTCTCATCTGGTATCCAGTTCTGCAACGTTCATTTGAGTTAAGTTCTATGGGTATAAGAGTAGACAAGGATGCTTTATTGCGTCAGTTGAAACTTGAAGGTAAAGAAGACCGTGAAAAGTTATATTTCCACAAACAATTGCTTGAAGACAAGTTACCACTGAGTATTGGTGGTGGTATTGGTCAAAGCCGTCTTTGTATGGTATTGCTTCATAAGGCACACATTGGAGAAATTCAAGCTAGTATATGGCCTGAGGACATGCGCAAAGAATGCGAAAAATTAGGAATGCCGCTTATTTGATAATTATGGATATAATGAATATCGGGACAGTCTAAACATGTAGATTGTCCCGATTATTTTTACGTAAGATCAAGTTCTAGTTTTTCACATAATTTACTAAACGATTCATTATCTTTTTTAAGTAAATCAAAGACATCACGTTTAGACATTATTTGCTTAATCTCACCGGCTTCAGCCAGTCTTAGATTTATCTTTATATTACCATTATGGAGCTCTTTTGCTAGGGTAACATTTATTCGCTGCTTAATATCAGCAATCTGATTTAATAAGATTTGATTATCAATAACTGCCTCTATTACCGGATAATCAGAAATAAGAGGAGTTATATTTTTCAAGCGCGAAGCTATACCTTTCATTGATTGCGGCATTCTTGTACACATTGATAACCAACATCTTTCCAAATCTTCTTGCGAAAAATGTCCTATTTCATCCTTATTGGTTTTGTATTTTGCATCTGTATCTGTAGTTTGTTCTTCGTTCTTATTTCTAGCAGACTTAAAAGTAAAGCCTATATTATTCAACTTCAACTTTGGTTTTCCAGCTCCTGACATTTTTTGTCCAGAAGTAGGATTACCGCCACTAGCAGAAACAGTAACAATTGATGCCTCTCTCTCTTGAGGTTCCTGAACAACCTCCTTGCTCCTGTCTCTTGGAGACAAGACATGACTCTTAGCTGCAGCCACCTGCGATGCTGCTTTTTGCTGAGATAAAATCAGGTTCTTAAACAGGGATTTTAATCGTTTAGGGCTACGCCCCGCACTTGCCGAATCATCATTCGGCTGTGTTATCTGTGCTACTTTAATAAGCGAAATTTCAACCAGCAATCTCTTGTTACTACTTTGCTTATAGTTTATATCACATTGATTAAGAACACTCAGTGCCTTATATAAAAAGTCTACGTTGCACTTTTGTGCCTGCTCATAAAACTTCTGACGCTGTTGTTCGCTAGTTTCAAGTAATGGTAAAGTCTGTTGATCTTTAGCCATAAGAACATTGCGTATATGACTCGCCAAACCATTTATAAGATTTCCGCCATCAAAGCCCTTACCTAGAATGTTATTTAACAGAAGCATTATCTCACTCACTTTATTTGTAAGAGAATACTCTACGATTTTAAAATAGTTTTCTGAATCTAGAACATTCAAATCTTCTATAACCTTCTGATAAGTAATGTCACCTTGACAAAAACTTGCAGCCTGATCAAATATAGACAAAGCATCACGCATTCCACCATCTGCTTTTTCTGCAATTACACTCAAAGCTTCTTCTTCATACTTTATCCCCTCTTTTTCAGCTACACTTTTAAGGTGATTAATAGTATTAGAAATCGTCATGCGCTCAAAGTCGTATATCTGGCATCGCGACAAAATAGTCGGCAATATTTTATGCTTCTCTGTTGTTGCGAGTATAAAAATCACATGAGCCGGTGGTTCCTCTAGAGTTTTAAGGAATGCATTGAAAGCTGCAGTAGACAGCATATGTACCTCATCAATAATGAACACCTTATAACGCCCTATCTGCGGAGGAATACGAGTTTGTTCCATAAGCGCCTTAATATTCTCTACAGAGTTGTTGCTAGCTGCATCAAGTTCAAAGATATTATAAGAACGTTGCTCATTAAAAGATTTACAACTCTCGCATTCATTGCAAGCTTCACCATCCTCGCGTGGGTGTTCACAGTTGATAGCCTTTGCGAAAATACGTGCACAAGTAGTCTTTCCAACTCCTCTTGGACCACAGAAAAGATATGCGTGTGCAAGTCTTCCACTCTTAACAGCATTCTTCAATGTCGTAGTGAGTGCACTTTGACCGACAACGGAGTCGAAAGTCATTGGACGGTATTTTCTGGCAGAAACAATATATTCTTCCATTATTTTTTAGAATTGATGATGCAAAGATAGCAAAAATTATTATCTTTGCAAACAAATAATATAAATATGGCAAGTCGTTTAGGTGTTGTATGGAGCTTTATATCTCACTATAAGTATCTTGTAGTGATTGTGCTCGGTGTTATCATCGTTGGGTTTATCGATGAGAACAGTTTCATGAGACGTATCCAACTTGAACTAAAGATAAGTGATTTAAGAAGCGATATTAACAAATACAACAAACAGTATCAAGATGATTCACGACAGCTCAGAGAAATTAGACGAAATCCGAAGACTATCGAAAAGATTGCACGTGAACGTTATTTCATGAAAGCTGACGATGAAGATATCTACGTACTAAGTGATGACGAGAAACCTTTAAATACTAATAATGAAACAACTGAGTAAATTTCAGAGCATTTTATTTGTGCTAGGCGGCATATTGATGGTAATCGGTGTTGGCTGCTTCGTTTTTATGTTTAAACAGCAAATTGTAAGTTGGCTGTTCCTTGTTGGTACATTGCTCTTTGCAACAATGCAAATGATGCAAGAATACAAAGGAAACAACATGACCATCAGCAGGTTAAAGAATATAATGACTATAGCTGATTTAGTTTTCATTTTTTCAGGTATTCTTATGGTGGATAATGTTTATGGATTCATACGTCCAGCATTCAGTAATGCGAATGACTATGTGACTTATTTGTATAATAAGTGGGTAGTACTTTTGTTAATTGCTGCAATACTAGAAATATACACCATGCATAGAATTGAATGGGAGATTAAAAAAGAAAAGAAGAATAACTCTAATATATAGTATTCAAAGGAAAGAGCATGCTGAATTACGAAAAAAATATAAAAGTGATATTATATCAATTAAATAGCATGAATTTTTTTTCGCAACTCATTTATACATATTATCTTTGCTTTTAAAGAAAAAGGAAAACAGTTTATGATTAAATATTTTTATCCAATTGTTTCATTATTAGCTCTAGCGCTAACATCATGTGGAAAATCATATAATGTAATCGGCACATCAAACGTATCAAACCTTGATGGAAGAATGCTTTACCTGAAAGTTTTAAAGAATAATGAATTCAAAACTATAGATTCATGCGATGTCGTTCATGGTCAATTTCACTTCCAAGGAAGTTTTGACTCTGTTAAAATGGCAAACATCTTTATGGATAACGAAAGCGTTTTACCGCTAGTTATTGAAGATGGCGATATTAATATCAAAATTGACAATACTCAGCAGACCGTAAGCGGAACTCCACTTAATGACAAGCTATTCAAGTTCTTCAACAAATATAATCAGATGAAGAACCAAGAAAACGAACTTGTCCACAAGCATGACCAAGCTATTATGAACGGACGAAACATGGACGTTGTCAATGCTCACCTCAATAATGAAGCTACAAGACTAACACAACAAGAAGACAACTTGATTACTAGTTTTGTTACCGAAAACTTTGACAACATTCTTGGTCCTGGTGTATTTTTCATGGTAACTATCGGATATCAATATCCAGAATTGACACCATGGATTGAAGATATAATGAGTAAGGCTACTGATCATTTCAAAGCAGATCCTTATGTTAAGGACTATTACAAAAAAGCTCTTGAAAATCAGCAGATAATGAATGGTATGCGTAGTGCTCCTGCCAATCCTCAACCACCGCAGGCTCCTGCACCACCAAATGCAGCACCTACACCAAATGAGATGGCAAGCCCTTCTAGACCCTGACTAGATTAGGCAATAGTTTTCATAAAACCTCAAAGATGACAATATTAATTAAAAGTGGAACAATAGTAAATGAAGGTTGCTCTGTATTGGGCGACATTGTAATCACTGATGATATTATATCCGGCGTCTATGCTGAAGGTGAAACTCCCCGCGGAGCCTACGACAAAATAGTAGACGCCTCGGGGTGTTTTGTTATCCCTGGAGTCATTGATGATCATGTACATTTCCGTGAACCAGGACTTACAAACAAAGCTGATATTAAAAGTGAAAGTAAAGCCGCTGCTTGTGGTGGTGTGACATCTTATATGGACATGCCAAATACATCTCCACAAACCACAACATTAGAGGCATATAACAATAAATTAAATATTGCGGAAAAGGACAGTCTCGTTAATTATGGTTTTTTCTTTGGGGCAACAACTTCAAATTACGAAACATTTAAGTTGCTTGACCGCCATTCAATACCTGGCATAAAACTTTTTATGGGTGCAAGTACAGGTAATATGCTTGTGGACAAGTCAGAATCATTGAATAATATTTTCAAGACCTGCTCTGAAAATGACTTTATATTGATGACGCATTGTGAGGATACAGATATCATAAATGCCAACATGCGTTTAGCAAAAGAGGAAAATGAAGATCCTGACATAACGAAACACCCATTGATAAGAAGCGAACTTGCTTGTTATAAAAGTACTCTAACAGCAGTTAATCTAGCAAGAAAGTATAACACGAGACTTCATGTTGCACATGTTACCACTGCAAGAGAACTTGATTTATTTGGTAGCAATGACAAAATCACAGCTGAAGCTGTAATTGCACATATCTATTTCTACGACGAATACTATAAATCTTTAGGGGCATTGATAAAATGCAATCCTGCCATAAAGACGAAACATGATAGAGATGAAATAAGAAAAGCTCTTAATGATGGAAGGATTACTACTATTGGAACTGACCATGCCCCACATGAACTTAAAGACAAACAAGGGGGATGCAGTAAAGCTGCTTCAGGCATGCCTATGATTCAGTTCTCACTTGTAACGATGCTTGAGCTCGTTGACGAAGGCATCCTTTCTATAGAACGTCTTGTCGAATTAATGTGCCATAATCCAGCAACTCTTTTTCATGTAAACAAGCGCGGATTCCTGCGTACAGGATATAAGGCAGATATTGTTGTGATACAACCATCGTGTAAATGGGAAGTTACTAAAGACATAATAAAAAGCAAATGTAAATGGAGTCCTATGGAGGGACATATTTATAATAATAAGGTTAAAACAACTATATGCAACGGTAACATTGTTTATGATAACGATAACATAATAGATGCCGGCAGAGGCGAAGCTCTTGCGTTCAATGTTTAGCCGCTTGATTTTAAAAAGATGACCATTCATTATAACATACAGGATATAGAACCATACATTAACTGGATTTATTTCTATCATGCATGGAACATGAACGGCAAACCAGAAGCTGAAAAAATGAAGCTTCGTGGTGATGCCGAGCAGATGTTGCATGAATGGTATGGCAAGTATCATACTCATGCTGTATTTGACATTCTTGATGCCAACAGTGATGGCGATGATTTGATATTAAACGGCATTAGAATTCCAATGCTCAGACAGCAGAAACTTATCGCTGATGGATTACCAAATTTATGTCTGACGGATTTTGTACGTCCAGCTTCAACTGGCATAAAAGATAAAGTTGGCTTATTTGCAACAACAGTAGACGCTGAGTTGCAGAAAAAATACATCAATGATGAATATAAGCGGATGATGGCTCAAGTGCTTGCAGATAGATTAGCTGAAGGGACTGCAGAAAGAATGCACGAGGAAGTAAGACGCAAATATTGGGGATATGCTCCAAATGAGAAACTTACAATGAAGCAGACTCATAATGAAGAATATCAGGGAATAAGACCAGCTATTGGTTATCCTTCATTACCAGACACAAGTCTCAACTTCATAATCAGCGACATCATCGACATGAAAGGAATAGGAATAAGACTTACCGAGAATGGAATGATGACTCCCCATGCTAGTGTAAGTGGTTTCATGTTCTCGCATCCACAAAGCAAATATTTTGATTTGGGAAGAATTGGCAACGACCAGATTGTTGATTATGCAAACAGAAGAGGTATACCTGTAGAGTTAGTGAAAAAGTTTTTGAAAGTTGTATGATGCTTTAGCATTTATATTTTATTGATTAATGGTAGCAAAGATAATAATTTTGATTATACTGGCGATAGTGCTCCCCGACTTATATATAGACATGCATTATCTAAGACATAGGGCAAATTACAACCTATGGAAACGACTCGTGTGGTGGACACCAGCCACGATAATAATGATAGTCAGCCTGCATTTCGCATTTAGCAAAGAGTTCGCGCCTGACGACATGCGTATTCTTGTGGGATACGTAATGATATTGGGTATATTCGCAGTTCCAAAAATGATATTTTCAGTATGCTCATTTCTTGGCTGGAGACACTGCGTATATCATAAAACACCTCATAATTGGGGAAGCATAATAGGAATACTTCTTTCTGTAGTTTCTGTCATTATGATTGTATACGGATTCACTATCGGACCACGAAAACTGAAAGTCGTAAATGTTGAGATACCGATAAAGGGACTTCCACAAAGCTTTAATGGACTGAGAATCGTTTTATTTTCAGATGCTCATATTAACTCTTTCCATAATATCATGGAAGACTGTCTTATACGCGACATTGACACGATATCAACTCTCAAACCTGACATCATTTGCTTTGCCGGAGATTTACAAAACATCAAGCCTTCAGAGCTATATCGTTACAAGAACCTTCTATCACGAATAGCAAAAAACACGAATGTACCTGTTTATAGTATACTTGGAAATCATGATTATAGCATGTACCAAACTGGGACACCACAGGAAAAAGCATCAAACGAACGTAAATTGCGTGAATACGAAAAATCAATAGGTTGGCAGCTTCTAAACAATGAACATAAAGCATATTATTCTGCAAATCACAAAGATTCTATTATCATAGCAGGCGAAGGCAACTGTGGAACAGGACGTTTTCCAGACTGGTCTGACATGAAAAAGACGATGAGAGGAGTAAAGAAAAACGATTGCGTGATACTTATGCAACATGATCCAATGACATGGCAATCTAGAATATTACCAAAGAGCAATGCTGCATTAACACTTAGCGGTCACACACATGGAGGTCAAATCAGCATATTTGGATTGCGTCCTTCTGCTTTAGTATATCCAAATGATCGCGGACTTTATGAAAAACAAGGCCGTTATCTATATGTAACTAGCGGAATAGGTGCATTGCTTCCTTTCAGACTCGGTGTACCTCCAGAGATCACCGTCATAACATTGAAAATAAAGAAATAAAAACAATAAGACAATATGAAATATCTTTATCGACTTTACCAATTGTTTATCTGTCTGCCGATATTAATTGTCGACAGCATTTTCACATCATTAGCAACAGTTATAGGCTGCATGCTTGGTAACGGACATTTCTGGGGATACTATCCAGGTAAATGGTGGTCTTGGTTGTGGATAAGACTACTTCTTCTTCCTGTTAAGGTTGAAGGACGTGAGAATCTTGATCCAAAACAGTCGTATGTTTTTGTAGCAAATCATCAAGGAGCTTTTGACATTTTCTTGATATACGGTTTTCTTGGAAGAAATTTTAAATGGATGATGAAAAAAGGTATTGGTAAAATACCTTTGATTGGCACCGCTTGTAAATATGCACATCATATTTTTGTCGACAAGAGTGGACCATCAAAGATAAGGGCAACCTATGATCAGGCACGCTCTATATTAAAAGAAGGTATGTCTTTGGTAGTTTTCGCTGAAGGTGCACGTACATTTACAGGACATATGGGAGTATTTCGTCGTGGTGCTTTTATGCTTGCCGACGATCTTCAGTTACCTGTTGTACCATTGACAATAAACGGAAGCTTTGATGTTAAACCACGTATGAAAGATAAGTATTGGATATTCTGGCATCCACTTAAGCTCACTATCCATAAGCCAATTGCACCAATCGGCAAAGGACCTGAGAATGTTAAGAACCAAATGGAAAAAAGCTATGCAGCCGTAATGAGTGCCATTTCTCCTGAATACCAAGGCTTTGTTGAAAACCCAGACCAATAAAATAAAAACTTTGTTATTTATTTTGTTCTTCTCACAACTTGCACTATCTTTGCAAAATATTAAAATATTGAATAGCTATGCATGAAAGTGATTCTATCGTAATTATTCCCACATACAACGAAAAAGAGAATATTGAAAATATTATACGTACTGTATTTAGTCTTGAAAAATGTTTTCATATTCTTATAATTGATGACGGAAGTCCTGACGGAACTGCCGCTATTGTGCATCGTTTGATTGATACTGAATTCTCTGACCGTTTATTTATCATTGAACGCAAGGGAAAACAAGGACTTGGCACAGCTTATATTGCAGGTTTCAAATGGGCATTGAATCGCGAGTATGGTTATATTTTTGAAATGGATGCTGATTTCAGCCACGATCCCAAAGATTTACCACGTCTATATGCAGCTACTCATGATGAAGGCAACGATGTTGCTGTTGGATCACGCTATGTCAGCGGAGTGAATGTTGTTAATTGGCCTATCGGCAGAGTACTGATGAGCTATTTCGCATCCCAATACGTGCGCATTGTTACTGGTTTCAAAGTTCACGATACTACTGCTGGATTTGTATGCTACAAGCGACGTGTACTCGAAACAATATCTTTAAATGATATACGTTTCAAAGGATATGCTTTCCAGATAGAAATGAAGTACACTTCTTATAAGATAGGATTTAAGATTAAAGAAGTTCCTGTAATATTCGTTAATCGTCGTGAAGGAGTGAGTAAGATGAACGGTGGTATTTTTGGCGAAGCTTTTTTCGGAGTTATGCGTCTCAGACTTGACGGTTGGCTTCGCAAATATCCCAAGTTAAAAGACTAGAATTGGACATCAAGGAAATTAAAAATCTTTATGGTAAAGCTCCTCAAATCGGAGCTTTGATAAAGTTACTTAAAGAAGATACCTCTGGTAATATCTTTTTGAAGGGATTGTCGTGTTCAGCCACGCCGGTTATTTTCTCTTCTTTGTCAGATAAAGTAGACAATACATTTATATTCATATTGCAAGATGCTGACGAGGCTGGATATATTTATCATGACCTCGTACAAATTATTGGATCCGACAATGTGCTGTTTTTTCCTTCTGGATATAAGCGCGCGGCAAAGCACGGACAACGCGACAGTGCAAATGAAATATTACGTACGGAGGTTCTAGCCAAAGTTGCATCGCATAATAGCACTAGCAATGCCCTATTTATTGTTTCTTATCCTGATGCTCTCGCAGAATTAGTAGTATCAAAGAAACAACTTGATGAACGTCGTTTGTCTTTAAAAGTAGGACAAAACATCGATATTACTGATGTTGAACACATATTACGAGAGTATGGTTTCGCTGAAACAGATTATGTTTACGAACCAGGTCAATTTGCTATTCGTGGTAGTATATTGGACGTCTACTCTTTCAGCTGTGAATATCCATTCCGTATAGATTTTTTTGGAGACGAAATAGATACAATTCGTACATTTGAAGTTCAAGACCAATTATCAAAAGACAAACGAGAAAGTATAGAAGTTGTTCCCGAACTTGTAAATTCTACATCTGAAAAGATTTCCTTTCTGAAATTTCTGCCAGAAAACACCTTCATTGTAATGAAGGACTTCACGTATATTCATGATGTCATTGAACGAATATATAAAGACGGTTTTTCTTCACAGGCTCTTACCGACAGACTTGAAGGCGCCACAGAGCTAGAACAAAAGCAAATTGTAAATGAACTTAATCGTGACAAATCTCTTGTCAGTCCATATCAATTTACCGAAGATGCTACAGCTTTTCGTCATATTGAATTTGGCCCAACCCTTAACTCTAAGGCAAAGCAATCTTCAAAAAATTCAACGATTCAAGATGCTTCAATAAGTTTTGAGATCACTCCACAACCACTTTTCCATAAGAACTTTGATTTACTAACACAGGCTTTTGAGGATTATCTTCTTAAAGGTTACAAACTTTATATACTTGCAGATAGTGAAAAGCAGACACAAAGATTAAAAGACATATTTGCTGATATGGATTCGCCACAAGCAAATTCAATAGTCTTTGAACCTGTAAATAAAACTATTCATGAGGGCTTTTCCGATTCCAATTTAAAAATATGCCTCTTCACTGATCATCAGATCTTTGACCGTTTCCATAAATACAATCTGAAGAGTGATAGTGCTAGAACAGGAAAGATCGCCCTCACGATGAAAGAACTTCAGGAAATGGAACCTGGAGACTTTATTGTTCATGTAGATTTCGGTATTGGTAAGTTTGGCGGTCTTGTACGTGTACCAGCCGGTAACAGCTATCAAGAGGTTATACGCATCATCTACCAACATAATGATAAGGTAGATGTCAGCATCCACTCATTATATAAAATAAGCAAATATAGACGCAGTGATACAGGGGAACCTCCACGTCTAAGTATTCTTGGAAGCGGAGCTTGGGACAAACTTAAGGAGAAGACCAAGAAGCGAATCAAAGATATTGCACGTGATCTTATCAAACTATATGCTCAACGCCGACATGAAAAGGGATTTGCATATAGTAGTGACAGTTATATGCAGCATGAACTCGAGGCTAGTTTCCTATACGAGGACACTCCAGATCAAAGCAAGGCAACACAAGATGTCAAGAATGATATGGAGAGTGCACGTCCTATGGATCGACTTATTTGTGGTGATGTAGGTTTTGGAAAGACAGAAGTTGCTGTCCGCGCAGCTTTCAAAGCCGCATGTGACAGTAAGCAGGTTGCAATACTCGTACCTACAACCGTATTAGCTTATCAACATTATCAAACTTTCCTCAATCGCCTTAATGGCATGCCCGTTAGAGTAGAATATTTATCAAGAGCTCGTTCTACCAAACATACCAAACAGGTTTTAGAAGATCTTGAATCAGGAAAGATTGATATACTGATAGGAACACAAAAGCTTATTGGAAACTCGGTAAAATGGCATGATTTAGGACTTCTTATCATTGATGAGGAGCAGAAGTTTGGCGTTTCTACTAAGGAAAAATTACGCAAAATCAAAACGAATGTAGATACGCTTACGATGTCAGCTACCCCAATACCACGCACACTGCAGTTCTCTTTAATGGGTGCACGTGACATGAGTATCATTCGCACTCCGCCACCAAACAGATATCCTATACATACTGAATTAGCAACATATAGTCATGAAGTTTTAGCCGATGCTATCAACTTTGAGATGAGCCGCAACGGACAAGTTTACTTTGTGAACGACCGTATTAGCAACTTGCAGGAGATTGCCAACCTTATACATAAATATGTACCAGATTGCCGTATTGCCATAGGTCATGGACAAATAAAGCCAGAGGAACTTGAAAAAATCCTTGTCGGCTTTATGAACTACGACTATGATGTATTGCTGTCAACTACTATTATTGAGAACGGTATAGATATAAGTAATGCCAATACAATCATAATAAATGATGCACATAGGTTCGGACTTTCCGACCTTCATCAGATGCGCGGCAGAGTAGGACGCAGCAACCGAAAGGCTTTCTGCTATCTTCTTGCACCACCAAAGAGTGTACTTACATCTGAGGCACGCCGTCGATTGGAAGCTCTTGAGACATTCTCTGATTTGGGAAGTGGCTTTAATCTTGCTATGCAGGATCTTGACATTCGTGGAGCCGGTAATCTTCTTGGTGGAGAACAAAGCGGATTCATGGAAGATTTAGGATATGAAACATATCAGAAAATTCTTAATCAGGCTGTAACAGAACTAAAGAACGATGAGTTTCAGGATGTCTACGCCCAACAAATGGCTGAAGGCAAAAATATCACTGGTGATGAGTTTGTTGAAGATTGCGCCATTGAAAGCGACTTAGAGATGTATTTCCCCGACAACTATGTTCCTGGAAGCAGCGAACGAATGCTACTTTATCGCGAACTTGATAGTATCAATGACGATGATGAACTAGCATTATATAGGAAACGACTTATTGATAGATTTGGTGAAACTCCAAAGGAGGGAGAGGAACTCATGCAGGTTGTTACTCTTCGTCGACTTGGTAAACGTCTAGGCTGTGAGAAGATTATGCTAAGGCAAGGAAAGATGAATATGCAGTTTGTTAGTAATCAAGAAAGTGCATATTACCAAAGTAATGCCTTTGCTGCAGTGATCAACTATGTTGGAAGTAACCCACGTAGATGTGATTTCAGACAGGTTACAAACCGACGTTTATTAAGCATAAATAATATTTCTACTGTTGGTGATGCCGTCATCGTATTAAGAAATATGTTAGATAACATGTAATTGAAGATTTGTTATATACATAATAAAATATCAAGAACACATATTTTGGTGGACAAAAATGCGTTATTTTTTGTCCACCAATTTGTCCACCATCTGTCATTGTTCCGTTTGCAATATGTTAATTATTATACAAACATCCATGATTTGTAAATACAAAAACATAAATTATCCACACAATCATCTAAAAAGCACAATAATAAGGCTTTACTACAAACGATACATAAATTATTAATATTTTGATTAGGACATGTAGTTTTAATATTATATCTTTGCAACATCAAAAATTAATAAATGATATCAATTATCATTTACAACTGAATTAATCATACTAAAAACATAATGATGGAGATGTTTTGTTAAACATCTAAATCATATAAAGAAATAACACATAAGAAAAGAAATGTTTAATGCGAATAGATTAACTCGTTTAAAATCATACAATGCAATATAAGTTATTGTTTGATTTTAAATCCTGTTAGACAAAGACAGGTAAAATGACATGATAAGGACAAACAAGTGGAACGTGTGAACGTTTTCTTTTTTGTCCATGTCATTTTAAAAGTTATTTATTAACCCCTAATTAAATTGACTTAAAAGTAAATAGAATATTTCTACAAAAAAATTATTTGCCATAACATGGCATATAATTTTGTGTAGAGTAATTTTCTCGAATAATAAAAACTCATACGACTAATTAAATTGTAAGCAACACGCTTAAAACAGACAAGCCCAACCGTAATATTATGGTTGGGCTTGTGCATTATTTAATTAATTACGTTATCTTTTGATATCGTTGATTTCAATCTGCGGAACATCTTCTAGATTTTTTTCGATCTCGCTATCACTTATACTGTAATTATTAAGATCACCATTGATATAACTTTCGTATGCCGTCATATCAATTAATCCATGGCCAGAAAGGCAGAAAAGAATAACTTTCTCCTTTCCTTCTTCTTTTGCTTTTTTTGCTTCTCTTATGACAGAAGCTATAGCATGTCCACTTTCAGGTGCAGGAATAATACCTTCAGCACGTGCAAAGATCATACTTGCCTCAAAGCTCTCCAATTGAGGAATATCTACACCGTGCATAAATTTATCACGTATAAGCTGACTAATAATCATACCAGCTCCATGATATCTCAAACCACCCGCATGTATATTGGCTGGCTTGAAATCATGTCCAAGGGTGTACATTGGCAAAAGAGGTGTATAACCAGCCTCATCTCCGAAATCATATTCAAACTTACCTCGCGTCAACTTAGGACAGCTTTCTGGTTCGGCTGCAATAAACTCAGTCGTTTTGCCATCTTTTATATTATGACGCATAAAAGGAAAAGCTATACCACCAAAGTTACTTCCACCTCCAAAACAAGCAATAACGGTATCAGGATATTCACCAGCCATTTCCATTTGCTTTTCGGCTTCCAGGCCAATTACCGTCTGATGGAGTGCTACATGGTTTAACACAGATCCTAAAGTGTATTTACATTTTGGAGTTGTAGTAGCAAGTTCGATAGCCTCGCTGATTGCTGTTCCTAAAGAACCAGGATGGTTTGGTTCGCGAGTTATAATATCTTTTCCTGCACGTGTGCTCATAGATGGAGAGCCTTCTACCGTAGCACCGAAAGTACGCATAATAGCAGAACGATATGGTTTCTGCTGCATACTTATCTTTACTTGATATACTGCAGCTTCAAGTCCATATAATTTTGCTGCATAACTTAATGCTGCTCCCCACTGCCCTGCTCCAGTTTCTGTTGTAACATTAGTGTCACCCTCCTGTTTGCAGTAATAACATTGTGGAATAGCAGAATTAATCTTATGCGATCCAAGTGGATTTGTACTCTCATTCTTGAAATAAATATGTGCAGGAGTTCCCAGAGCCTCCTCCAGTGCATAAGCTCTCACAAGAGGAGTAGATCTATAATAAGTATACTTCTCTCTCACTTCCTCAGGAATTTCTATCCACGCATTATCTACATCAAGTTCTTGCTTTGAACATTCCTTGTTAAAGATATGACTCAAATCTTCGGCATCCAAAGGCTTGTGCGTTGCTGGGTTAAGTGGTGGTAAAGGCTTATTTGGCATATCGGCCTGAATGTTATACCAATGCGTTGGAATTTCATTCTCTTGAAGGATGAATTTTTTCTGTCTCATGATAAAGTGTTTGTTGTTACTATTTTTGTCCTTATTCTATTTACAAAGGTACAAAAAGAAATCGCTATTATGCAGGTTTACATGCTTTTTTATTAATTTTGCACCCATTATGATAATTATATTCACCATATTTGCATATTTTTGCGTATTACTTTTATTTAGTAAAATAACAAGCAAAAAAGCTAATAACGAAACGTTCTATCGTGCCAACAGACACTCACCTTGGTATATGGTTGCTTTCGGCATGATCGGAGCATCTATATCTGGTATTACGTTTGTCAGTGTACCAGGTATGGCTATAACCACTGATATGACATATTTGCAAATGTGCATTGGATTTATTTTTGGATATTTTGCAGTAGCATTCATTCTTCTCCCTGTTTATTATAGAATGAACCTTACTACAATATACAGTTATCTAAAGACTCGTTTTGGACAACATTCATATAAGACTGGAGCGTCTATCTTTCTACTTTCAAAGCTAATTGGTTCTGCTGTCAGATTCTATGTAGTATGTATCATACTGCAGAAATTCGTCTTTGATGCGATGAAAATACCTTTTCCTATAACAGTTTTGGTTATGGTTGGCCTAATATGGCTATACACTCGCAAAGGCGGTATAAAGACATTAGTATGGACAGACTCTTTCCAAACTCTATGCATGTTCATGGCTTTAATCCTCATTATATATAACGTTATTACATCGCTGAATATGAACGTGGGTGAAGCCTTGAGCGCAATTGCATCGAATGTTCATAGCAGAGTATTTGTGTTTGATGATTTTGTATCACGGCAAAATTTCTTTAAACAATTTTTTAGCGGCATATTTGTTGTTATTGTAATGACAGGACTCGATCAGGACATGATGCAGAAGAATCTTACGTGCAAGTCACTACGTGACGCACAGAAAGACATGTGTAGTTATGGCTTCGCATTTCTTCCAGCAAACCTATTATTCCTTTCTCTGGGCATCTTATTGATGATGCTTGCAAACAAGCAGGGCATTTCACTTCCTGAAATGAGTGATAATTTATTACCTATGTTTGCAGCTTCCGGAAGTCTAGGAACTATTGTCGTGATATTGTTTACTATTGGAATAGTAGCTGCTAGCTTCTCTAGTGCAGACAGTGCTATGACCGCTTTAACCACAAGTTGGTGTGTCGACATTATGGAACGCCACAAAGATGAACGTTTACGCAAAATCACTCATTTTATTTTCGCATTATTGTTTGTCGTTTTTATTTTGGCTTTCAAAGTAATTAATTCAACCAGTGTGATCGATGCGATTTATATTCTATGCTCATACACCTACGGACCTCTTTTAGGTCTGTTTGCATTTGGTCTACTGACAAAGCGAAAGACAAATGATCGCATGGTCCCATATATTGCAATAATAAGCCCGATTATATGTTTTGCTATCGATACAATAACACAACATACAACCGGGTATAAATTTGGTTACGAGTTGCTAATGGTCAACGGAGCGCTAACCTTTGCAGGAATGTTTATTTTCCGATCTCGTTAAGATAATCATGTGCATCAAGGGCTGCGCTGGCACCACTTCCAGCAGCGATTATAGCTTGCTGATAATGTGGATCGCATACATCACCTGCGGCAAATACGCCTTCCTTGTTAGTGCTTTGGTTTTTACCTTCAAGTTTTATAAATCCTTGTTCATCAAGATGAATGTCATTCTTGAATATTTCTGTCTGTGGCTTATGACCTATTGCTAAGAAGAAACCATCTATAGCTATATCATATTTCTTTTCATCTGCCAAGCCTTGTCTGAAAACGACATGAGCACCTTCAACACCATTTTCACCAAATAGTCCAAGAGTGTTAGTCTCATAAAGAATTTCTATCTTGTCATTTTCTGCAACGCGCTTCTTCATAACCTCTGCTGCACGCAAGAATGGCTTACGAACAATCATGTATACTTTTGAGCATAGTCCAGCAAGATATGTTGCCTCTTCGCAAGCTGTATCACCGCCTCCTACAACGGCTACCACCTTTTTACGGTAGAAGAAACCGTCACAAGTAGCACATGCACTTACACCCTGCCCCATGTATTTCTGTTCATCGTCTAGTCCCAGATATTTTGCAGTGGCACCAGTTGCGATAATCACGCTCTCAGCTTCTATTTCTTCTCCACGATCATTTGTCAGAATATATGGTTTCTTGCTTAAATCAGCCTTAATGATTTCACCGTCTCGCAAGTCAACATCAAATCTCTGAGCCTGTTCACGTAGATCCATCATCATTTGATTTCCATCAACACCTTGTGGGTATCCTGGGAAATTATCAACAATAGTAGTCTGAGTCAACTGACCACCCATTTGCATTCCACAATATTGTATTGGATGCAAGTTTGCACGGCCGGCATATATTGCCGCTGTGTATCCAGCAGGACCACTACCAATGATAAGACATCTTGTATATTCCATAAACTATGCTTTTAATAGTTCTTCTATTTTCTTTGCTATATTACTAATCTTTTCTGTTGGCTCAAAGCGCTCTACAACCTGACCTTTTTTATTTACAAGGAATTTTGTAAAGTTCCATTTTATATCATGGCTTTCCTTATAATTAGGATCTGCCTCTGATAGCATTTTATCTAATACAGGATAGATAGGATGAGTTTCATCCCAACCTGCAAATCCAAATTGTTCTTCCATGAATTTATATAATGGATCAGCGTCTTCGCCATTAACTTTCAACTTTTTGAAACGTGGAAATTCTGTTCCGTAGTTTAACTTGCAGAAATTATGAATGCTTTCATCTGTTCCAGGTGCTTGCTGACCAAACTGGTTACAAGGGAAATCCAATATTTCGAATCCTTGAGCATGATATGTTTCAAAAATCTTTTCAAGCTCTTCATATTGCGGAGTGAATCCACACTTAGTCGCGGTATTTACAATGAGCAGCACTTCATTTGCGTACTCTTTCAGTGATACATCTTTACCTTTTCTGTCCTTGACAGAGAATTCGTAAACAGTTCTCATTTTATGGTTATAGTTATATTATAATTTATTTTATCTTGTTTTGCAAAGATAATAATTTTATTTTATTTCCGCAATGCATAGTGCTACATTAACACAGATTTAGATTTCAGGCATTTTATATTATATAATCTACCTGTTCTAGATATTTTTCTATGATTATTTATCTGTAACAGACATATATTATCAGCATAAATTTTACCATTAATACATGTCTAGTTTGTCCTTGTTTAGTGCACTGTTTATACTAAAGCAAATGCTCCAGGTAATCTATTGCGTTGGAAATGTCTTCAGCAAATTCAGAATGTTCCAACAAGAATCCACTCTTTCCTGCCGACATTTCCACATACAACTCACGATTCATATCATTGGCATAATTTCCTATGGCATATTCTATGTCGTCTCGCTGGCTTTCGCTCGGAGACTTTGAATATATGTTCCACTTCTGATGAAAGAAACAATATGCTGACTCTATACTATCTTTTGTTATCATCTATATTATAGATTAATACCATTGCACAGCATTGCTATATCCACTTCGTTTATCGTATTTCAATGCATCTGTAAGTGTACTTGCGTTACAACGGAAAGTGAAGTTATAACTTGTATAAGGAGCAAGAACAACCGAACAGCTCATGTTAAAGCAGTGAAGGTCACGCTGCAAACTTGCCGTTGTCATACTGATATCATGATTTTCGAAGTCATAACCTGAAGAAAAGCTTATATTCCAACCATCACTGATGCGAAGGTTTCCACTAAAGTTAAGAGTCTGCGTAAACTTATAAGGATAGCGCATACTGCTTGTATTGAATTTACCAGACGTATTCTCACGCATAGTGATACCATATCCGAATGTAAGTGACCAAGGCATAGAGAACATCATGTATCCATCATCGTCTGTTGCCGCCTTACTGGTATCCTTCTTTTTATTTGCTTTGCGCTGACCGTCTATCATCGTTGCGTCAACATTCGACTCAATGTCTGTATCTATACCTTCCTCGTCTTTATTCTTTTTCTTCTTGTCATCATCCTTTTTGGTATCGTCGCCACCGCCAAACAATTTCTTAATCTTTTCAGGATTCAGTGTGTATGATATATTCTGAGACATTCCTTGGAAACGTCCAAACTTCCCCATACCCCAATAAGTATGATTTCCGACATAAGGTTTACCATTCGAATCTAGCTCATAAGCATAAGATGCAAATACAGCATTCATATTGAATGTATAATTCTTCCACCATTTCAGTCTGATATTCATAGAAAGGTCACTCCAAGGCTTTTCTTTTGCAGCCATGTTATATGACATGTTAAGACCAAGATTATCAATCAAACTCAATTTTTTGAATCCTGTAGAATCCTTATCAGACCTAACTTTCATCTCAATATTATTATCAAGGCCGAAGCTAATACTTCCTGTCTTTCCTGCTCCAGGAACACCATACAATCCATTCTGATATGGTGAATACTGTACTAAATCAACAGATCCATCTGAATTTGTACGCTGATAAGTCTCATAATATCCATATCTAGAAGCACTGAAGTCTGGTGCATAACTAAAACTTACAGTTGGTGTGACAACGTGGCGTATCGTTTGTATCTTATCACCAAAAATCTTTCTATTTGGTACCCAGAATCCATACAGTTTTGTACTTGCGCTCACGCTAAGATTCCAGTTATATACATTATGAAATCCATACGTAGTATCAGCAACGACTTCTTTTTGTGCCGTTTTATCCCACGCTCGAGTCACCTTATTGGTATACATACGATCGGTGAAATTGAATGATGGATTGATATTAATATAGTTGAACAGCGAGAAACTACCACTTATTGGAATCTGATGCTGCATACCATTTCTCCAATCTTTAATAAGATTAGATTTCAACAGTTTATCTTCTTTTGTAGAAATAGAGTTACTAATCTGACCAGTATAACTCATTGCTATTTTTTCATACCAGCGTTCCTTACCCACAGCATGAGCACGCTTAAATGGGTAGAAACGACTTAAACTGATATTCAAGTCTGGTAATGTCATTGCAATACTTGAGTCGCGCATATTCTGACTCAAGTTAGCAGTGCTACTCAAAGAAAGTCCTATATTAGAAAATGTTGTACTCCAACTTACAGAAGATGTACGTGTAGACTGTGTCATCGTCTGTGGATTATACAAACTTCCCATATTGTTATGTTCATAACTGGAAGTAGCAAAGTTTACGCTTGCAGATAGACTGTTAAATGGGTTTGCTTTTGCATCCTGTCTATGACTCCATTGAATTTTAAAACTTTTCTGCTGTGTATAGTCTGGCATACCTTTGTCACCAGTCTGTGTATCCTGATAACTGAAATAGAAACTGCCGTTATATTTATATCGTTGGCGATAATTGCTTGCAGCACTTATACCCCATGAACCTTTCGTATAAACTTCACCAAGCAACTTCAAATCCCATTTATCACTCATGGCAAAATAATATCCTCCGTCGCGAAGATAGAAACCACGCGTACTTTCATCACCATAAGTTGGCATTATGAAACCACTTGAATAACTCTTCGTAAAGGGGAAAAATCCATAAGGAATAGCTAATGGTAACGGAACATCGGCTACCACAAGATAGGCTGGTCCGAAAACCACATCTTTATTAGGACGCACCTTTGCACGAGAAAGGGCTATATAAAAGTCTGGATGTTTTTCGTCACATGTAGTGTAACGTCCATGCTGCATAAATATTTCACCATTATCATGGCGCTTTGAGAGTTCACTCCTCAAAAAGCCTTCCTGTTGCTGGGTATATACATTGCGAATGAGTCCCTTCTTTGTTTTAAAGTTAAACGCCATGGTGTCACTTTCGTAATTATCCGATCCCATAGCGAATGTAGGAGTTCCTGTTAGCTGCTTTGTCGAATCCTTATACACGCCAGTAGCATGAACAATACTACTATCCATATTCAGAGCAATCTTCTCACTTTTCAGATCCATTGTCTGATACTTCACGTTTGAAGATCCATAAAGATGTGCTACTTTATGCTGGGCATCATATACCATAGAATCGTTTGCAGAAAAGTTTACAGGAGATTCTATGCCATTCTTTTTCTTTTTGTTAAGAGAATCAAGGTGTATAGAGTCATCTATCAATTTATTATGATGATAGATAGCCAACTGCAAAGAGTCCATCTTTGTAGTGTCAATAATAGCACGCCCTAAAGAATCCCTTTTTACAGAATCGTTTACAGCCACTGAATCAGCAGAGGCCTTCTTGTGCCTCTTAAATAATTGGAAGTTAGAACCCGCCATAACAAACATAACAGCGAGCAACAGAATTGCTATAAACGAAATTTTCCTCATTCAGTCTGCAAAGATAATAATAAGTTTTTAGTTTTCTATTCTTAACCTTTAGTTTTTTGTTTTTTAAACCTTATTCGAACATCATTTCCCATTCCTTAAAGCGCTTTAAGCCATCTTCGCCAAATTTAGCAAGACTTCTCTCGGCTTTTTCCATAGACTTCTCTACTTCTGGATGAGTTTTTGAATAGAACTTATCCGCGTAGCATATCACCTTCTCTTCAATCGTCTCCGGAAGAAAGTCCTCATACGGCAGTGGAAGTCCTAATCTTTTTATTTCTTCTTTTCCTATTCCTGCTCCAGTATGTCGTTCGCACACTCTGGCATGTTCAGGAAATCCCTCGGCACGCATCATTTCTGCACCTATTCTGCCATGTATCAGATAAGGTTCACTACCAAAACAATATATACCAGGGGCATTACATTTTATAATACCTATATCATGGAGCATTGCAGCCTCTTCAACAAATCTACGATTTATATTCAATTCTGGATGCATGTCACAAATTTTCAGAGCACGCTTAGTTACAAGTTTGCTATGAGTCATAAATATATAACGCAATTGATTATCCTCGTTATAATATTTATCTATAATATTCTGATAATTCATAGGTAAACGTTAAAAAAGGGGAAAGGGCATAGCCCAATCCCCTCTATCTTAAATTGTAATATTATCTATTATGCTTCAGGACGCTGGATATAAGCGATGACATCACCCTTATTAACCTTTGTTCCCTGCTTTGCATTAATTTCTACAAGTTTGCCACCAAGAGCAGCATTGACTGTCTCAAATTCACCCCAAGGAGTGCAGATATAGCAGAATGCATCACCTTCTTTATATTCCTTACCGATAAATGGCTCAACAGCAGGAGCTGCTTCACCTTCGCCTTGGAATTCCCAGAAAATTTGTCCCTTTACAGGAGCTACAATAGCATCAGCCTTAGCATGCTTGAATGCAGTAGCCTCTTCAATGCTTATTTTTGCACCAAGTTTGGCATCTTTAGCCTTCTGCAAGTCTGCAAGGAAGTTCTTCTTTGCCTGACCGCTCTTGTAGTTACGATACTGTTCTGGATGCATAGCAAGTTCAAAGAGTTCCTCATTGTCCTTACCGTAATCCCATCCATTCTCGTCCATTTCTTTCTTGAAGTCATCAAGAGCATTTGTCAACAATGTATGAGGATCAGCATCAGTGAACTCGCGTCCCTGCTTCTTTGCCAACTCTACCAACTCTGGAGAAATTGTTCCAGGAATCTTACCACTCTTACCAAGAATCATACCCCACATAGAATCATCCATCATCACGAAGCGGCCTTTACCCTGCTCCATTGTGAGAAGATTCATCAATGCGATGTTCTTTGTATATTGACTGAATGGAGTTACCAATGGAGGATATCCAACACGTGGCCATACATATTCAACTTCATTAAAGAGGTTCACTAGCATATCGTCCAAAGAAATTTCTTCCTCGCCCTTCTTCTTACGAAGGTTGTTGATAGTCTGGCGAATACCACCTAAGTCTGCCATCATAGAACCCATCATACCACCAGGAAGTCCACAACCAAGAAGCAAAGAAGACATAATCTTGTTTGCAGGGTTAATGAAATATCCAAGCCACTCATCAATGAATTCCTGAGTAAGTGCACGAGCCTTCATATATGCATTCATGTTGATTTCAGGTACATCGAAACCTTCATTCTTCAACATACTCAATACAGATATTACGTCTGGGTGAACCTTACCCCATGCCAATGGCTCAATAGCAGTATCAATGATGTCTGCACCATTGTTACAAACTTCAAGAATAGAAGCCATAGAAAGACCTGGACCTGAATGTCCATGATATTCTATAATAATGTTAGGATACTTATCCTTGATAGCCTTTGTTAGTTTACCAAGAAGTGCAGGCTGACCTACACCAGCCATATCCTTAAGACAGATCTCTTCAGCACCAGCTTCAATAAGTTGGTCGGCAATCTTTGAATAATATTCCAATGTGTGAACAGGAGATGTTGTGATACATAGAGTACCCTGTGCTGTCATGCCAGCTTCCTTAGCCCACTTTATAGAAGGAATGATATTACGAACATCATTCAAACCGTCAAATATACGAGTTATATCTGTTCCCTGAGCATGCTTTACTTTATACATAAGCGCACGTACATCATCTGGAACAGGATACATACGAAGTCCGTTAAGACCACGGTCAAGCATGTGAGTCTTGATGCCTGCCTCATTTAGAGGTTTGCAAAAAGCACGTACTGCTTCATTAGGGTTTTCACCAGCAAGAAGGTTTACCTGCTCGAAAGCACCACCATTAGTTTCAACACGAGCGAAACAACCCATTTCAATAAAAACAGGAGCTATACGCTCAAGCTGATCTTTGCGAGGCTGGAACTTGCCTGAACTCTGCCACATATCTCGGTAAACGAGACTGAACTGAATTTTCTTTCCCATATTATATTTATAGTTGATTTTATTATAAACAAATAAGATATAGCCATAGTTCCAGATCATTACAGACCCCTGTGGCTTATCAGCGTGCAAATTTAGATAAAAAATTCCAAAAACGCCACCATTACATCCATTTTTTACAATTATTCCTTTATATTTGCACAAAATTTATTATGTTATGAAATTGAAACTATTCGCCATAATATCTGCTGTTTTATTGACTACAACAGCCTGTAACAATAAGGATAATGGTAAAACCGACCCTATCGCGGGACATACGAATGATGAAATGAAAATGAACGGTGACAAGACTGTTTATGGACTTGCCTGCGAAGGATGCAATGACTCAACAATACTATTGCTTCCAAACGATGGAAGCGATCCAATTAAATATGATATCATTGATGCTTACAATAAAAAACGTGTATTAGGCAGCATACATGTTGGAGACTGGATTGGTGTTGTTTTGAACAAACACGACAAGCATGTTGCCGACGAAGTTATCAATCTAGACGAATTAAAAGGAATATGGTGCTACGTGGTCATGCCAAAGATGCGCAACTACGAAAACATGAGCAAAAAACTTCAAAAGCGTATAATGAAAAATATGCCTGATTCCATCAAGCTGACTTATCTTGTACCTCGTGAATATGGTTTCTGGCTTAAAAGACAATGGACTGCACAAAGCGTAGGATATGTAAGTTCGCAAAGTTCTCTTGAAGATGAGAGTCCTGTGGTTTATCCACAATTAGGATATTTTACGGGGTGGCATATTTGGAATGGCAAACTTGTCGTAGTCAGTGCTACTCCTGTTTTCAATAAGAACAACACTATTACCACAACAAACCCTAGAAACGATACATGCAACATTGATTATCTGGGTGAAGACTCTTTGGTGTTGAGTGATAGTGATGGAGCAAGAAGCTATTACAGAAAGAAGAATATTAAAGATGTAAATGTGAAAGCTAAAAGAATTACTGCACAACTTAAAAGAGATGCTTTACAAAGAGCAAAGGAACAGGAATAATTTTTTATTCCCGCTATCTTTGTTTTTATTTCCCATGAATATACGTATAGTGACTAATTAAAAAAGGCCTCTCCCCATCACGGGGAAAGGCTTTCGGAGTACACACACGACTGTGTGAGTTTCCCTGTTAAAACGACTCATATAACAGGGAACGATAGATTCTATTTTCTATCTAATTCAAGTAATATTAAGATAGGCCTCGGTTCTCACGAATCTTTGTTTATAAATGATGTCGCTGCTGCGACATCATTACGGCCTTCAATTTAAGTTATATCTTTATTTAATGCGATAAATTCTCATTATCATACTTATCGAGAAAATCCGACAGTATTCTTTTTTTATCATATTTTTTGTTTATACACATCACAGGCTACATGTTAAGAATTATATACAACGCTTTCTGATTTACCGTATAACGATAAAATAACGGATTGCCTTTTATTTTTCTAGTGCTTCAGAATCCGTTACTTCACAAGTAACGGCTATTTTTCACCTAGTTTTTTTCATACTATACAGCACCAATACATCGGCAGATTTTAGTGTTTGCAGCACCAATTTCGGCTGCACTAAAACCACCGAGGTATATCTGCGTAGTCCTTATACTACGATGGCCGAGCGCCGCACTGATAAGTTCCACGGGAACATGATTGCGTAGAGCTGCTGTAGCCCACGAATGGCGAAGCGTATATGAGGACACGCGACTGGTAATACCCAAACTGGCAGCAAGGCGCGAAATGCACGAGTTAAAATGGCGCAGACGCGATTGGTATTGGCGGTAGCCTTCAACAGTACGCATATCGCTTCTCGGCAGCTTTAGGTCATCCACCATCTTCATGGTGCGCTTCATAACGGATATACTGATGCTTGTTCCAGTCTTATGTCGGCTATAAGTAAGGACTCCGCTCTTGACAGTGCTGAAGTTGATGTTCATAAAGTCAACGAATGGCATACCGCAAAGACTATACAAGGATGCCGCAATCTTTTGGGTACGTCTAAGTGATGGTTTATCAGTTTTACCACAAATAAGGGTCTTAAGATCTTTAACATCCAAGGCACGTCTGCGACTGATATCTATACCTGTATAGACACCATGGAAAAGACGATGAACGAAGTGAGCATACCCCGCATCCACTCCTTTATTATAGATAGCACGGAGCATACGCATATACGCGGAGATCGTGTTGGTGCAGTAGTTATGATAACGCAGATCACGCTCATAAGCCGCAAGGCGCTTACGGTTTATATCAGAAAACTTAACTTCGCTGCGTCGCATGAAATTGGTAAAAGACTGTAGTGCGTTACGATAAAGACGGGCAGTAGCAAAACGTCCGTCTTCCTCTAGTTGGGCGGAACATCTCACTGCAAATTGTGAAAATGATATTGACATAATAAATATTTTTAAAAAATAAAAACACAAAGTTACAACACACAAGGCGATTTGCAAAGGTTATATTATTAAAAAACATGAATGCAATAAAGACAAGAAACTACTATTAATCAGTTGAAACGGGCTCCTGTCTGTAGCGGGGAGATGACTGTAGACAAAATAAAGGATTAAGAATAATATCTTGCAAGTGAGAGCAAAGTTAGACTGATTAAATGCAGCATCGTTTCTAGCAACTTGCTTCAACAGTGCTTCCTCTGCACTATCTGCGGGAGAATAACACGCAAGAGTACTCAATCAATCTGCAAACATGCTCAATAATCTCAGCGAGAACCCCACATTACCCCCATCTTGATACAGCCTTCTTCTCGCGCACGCGCGCATATAGGGTTTTTCAAAAATACCAGTGTCGAAGTGTCTACACGCTGAATATCAGAATGTTGCATTCCCTATCTTCATTATTCAAGTGTCACCACTGTGTCGTTTGTCGCAATGCCATATCGGCGTACTTCTTTCCTGCAATACTTGTGTAGGAGTTGAGCGCATATCGCAGTTTATTGCACTTTTTTTGGTATTTTTCACCCAGAATCATGACAAACAAATCGTCAAGATTCATCATTTTTTGCTTGATTTCTTTTTTAGTCTTATACAAGACATTGATTTTTGATTGT